>Ga0193738_1000049_pt1 | contig 79102 bp, 64 predicted proteins | sample L2a1metaG_FD_144927 | JGI IMG/M metagenome (GOLD analysis project Ga0193738, IMG submission 144927) | Soil microbial communities from a riparian zone of the East river system, Colorado, United States - L2a1 | ecosystem: Environmental > Terrestrial > Soil > Riparian zone | place: USA: East River... | reverse complement strand
ATCTGTTGCCTCAGTGTTTTTTTTCCATAGTCATAAAATTTAAAGTTTATAACTGGAAGTTACGAATTCAATAAAATGAGTTAATGATGAGGGGACTTACAAAAAACTACCGAAGGTTTTGTTCAACGTCCGAATATCAGCCATATGGCCAATTCCGATTGGTTGAAGTGTTACTTAAATATAAAAAATTTCATAGCTATGGAATTGCTTCTTGAATAAACGCGGCATGCAGCCAACCGCTATTTAACCTCTGCCCTCCGCTTCATCACCTCTCTCCACGTCGTAAGTATTACCCCCTCTTGTTCCAAAAACTTCTTGAACGCAGGATCTGTCATCGCTAACATATCACCTTTGCGTGTCTTTCCTGATCCGGAGATATGTTCAAACACGGGAGAGGGTGAGGTGCAATGCATGATCACCATTGCAAGACCTGGCTTCAGTTGTTTTATGGTTTCGATATACTTTGAGGTTGCAAACTTCTGAATCTGGGCATCGGAGACATTTTTGCCTTCAGGATATTTCCATCCGTAGCTTACGTTATGAAGGTCGTCAAGGACCGGAAGTCCCGATGACCACAACAGTTGGCCTACCTGTAGTAAGCCGGCCTGAATTTCCGGAGTGATTGACGGATCAGTTTGAAGCAGACTGTTGTGCCCTCCCGGAATCATAACGGGAATCTTGTTTTCCACCCCTAGCTTTATGTAGCGTTGCATAAATTCGGGTGTCGCAAAGAGAGTTCCCATATGTGAATCAAGATGCGTAGGTTCGAATCCCGCCATTCTCGCGCGCTCAAGCTGTGCCGAGATCTCTTTGTAAACTTCGTCAGGTGAGCCATGTTTCACCACATCCTGTACTGAAGGCCACAATGCGCCGACAGAATCCACGAGGCCTGGAACAGCAGGCTTTCCAGCTAATGGCCCCCATCGATAGCTGTCCCACTCCGACGTAAGCGTAAGATGCAGCCCTGCATCTACCGTTGGATGTTTTTTTAGGAATTCGACAATACCTGGAACCCACGGACATGGCATCATGACGCTCATGGAATTAGCCACTCCTTGTTGTGTCGCCTTAATAGCCCCTTCATTAGAATCCCACGACATACCCGCATCGTCTACATGAAGAATCAGCACTTTGGCGTGCTTTGGAAAGCCTAATTTTTCAGCATACGTTTGTTGTTGTGCCCTTGCTGAAATCAGGATAAACGGCATCAGAAGAGAAAGGAATAGGAAACGCTTAGTCATTGATGTTGGGTTGGTTGAGTTTGAGAAAAAAGATATGTAAAATTCCGCTAATTCATTGAAATAGTCTTATGGAAGTTTTTCTTATGATCATCGCCCTGATAGTTATCTGGGTCATGATAAGCAACGTCAGGAATTCTCTTAACAGCAGATTCGACGTACTTCAGCGAAAGATAGATCTGTTAGCTGACGAGCTAACAAGGGCACGGAAGGGACTGACTACTGCGACGAAAGACGAAAAAAAATCTATCCTTGAAGACGAGCTCCTGCCAAAGATACTCGCGGCCAAGACTCCAGTACCTGAGAAAAAACCGGAAGAAAAGGAAAAGCCTACTATCAAAGAAGAGGTTAAGAAGCCTGAGGAGGTGATTTATTCTAAACCTATTTCAGCGCCGCCTATTAACAAGCCTTTGATTGTTGCCTCGACACCATCCATACCGAAGAAACCTGGGTTCTTCGAACGCAACCCGGACCTTGAAAAATTCATTGGAGAAAACCTCGCGAATAAGATCGGTATCGGTATCCTGGTTTTAGGCATTGGATTTTTTGTGAAGTACGCAATTGATAAAGAATGGATCAATGAGATTGGCAGGGTTTGTATTGGTATTGCCTGTGGCGGAATATTACTTGGTGTTGCTCACTGGTTAAGAAAAACGTTTACTGCGTTTAGCTCAGTGCTTGTGGGAGGTGGTATAGCGGTCCTATATCTGACTATAGCGTTAGCATTTCACGAATACCAATTATTCACTCAGACTGCTGCCTTTGTTATCATGCTGCTGATCACGGCATTCACTGTTGTGCTATCGTTGGGATATAATCGTATGGAGCTTGCCATAGTTGCTATCCTCGGCGGGTTTGCTTCTCCCTTTATGGCAAGCACGGGTGAGGGAAACTATGTAGTGCTTTTTACTTATATACTTGTCCTCGATTGTGGTATGCTGGTCCTTGCCTATTTCAAGAAATGGAATGCCGTAAGTGTTATCTGTTATGTGTTTACAATCATCCTTTTCGGAACCTGGCTGTTAGCGTCATTTGATCCTCCGCTTACAATGGGAGCGCTCATTTTTGCGACGCTGTTCTATCTCGTCTTCTTTGCTATGAATATTATCAACAACATTAAAGAGAAGGCAACTTTCAACGCGATAGAGATCAGTATGGTGCTCAGCAATGCCTTCTTTTATTATGCTGCAGGAATGGCCATCCTTGCGTATCCTCAGGGAAAGGATTTCAAGGGATTGTTCACGGCTGCCCTTGGCGTCTTCAATTTCGTATTTGCATACATCCTTTATAAGAATGTGAGGGTTGATAAAAAGCTGGTCTTTCTGCTGATCGGTTTGGTCCTTACATTTATAAGTCTCGCCGCCCCTGTGCAGCTTGAAGGTAATTACATCACACTTTTCTGGGCGGCGGAAACAGCGCTTCTTCTGTGGCTTTCCCAAAAGTCTGGAATACGGCTCATGAAGCTGGCTTCCGTCCTCATCATGGCGCTGATGGTAATTAGCCTTGTAATGGATTGGGAACAGATCTATTTTAACACCCTAACGTCCTCACTTCCGGTTATTTTCAATAAGGGATATATAACGGGTATTGTTGCCCTCGCCTCTGTGGCCATTACTATTTATCTGTTAAGAAACGAGAACACGGAGGATCCTTATCTGGTGACATCGTATAAGATCGCTCTGACGGTAGGTGGCATTATACTTCTTTACACCACACAGTTGCTGGAACTACGTCATCAGCTTTTTGAGTTTGGTGTCGAATACGTTTCACAAAATATAATCACCGGCTGCTACAACATGTTGTTCATCCTGGGATTAATTCTGGCCGAAAAAAGACTCGGCCTTTCTCCTGTTGTTAAACAAGCATTTGCATTCTGGGGCGCCTTTGCAATCCTTTCTTTTTTATTCTTTTACCAGGGTGAGATCGTCGTTGCGCGCAATGAATACCTGAGTGGATTAATTCCCTCAACTGGATTTTATTTTCACTACGTGCTCGTTTTGATATTAATAGTAGTTGCCGCTCTTAGCCTGAAGAAAATGCAGGCGCTTACAGATTTTAACCTTAAAAGTTACAATGGCTATTCCTGGTTCTACGTATTTTTCTTCGTCTTCATAGCCAGCGCAGAGCTAGACCATATTGTGCTATTAATAGCTTACAACCCTGAGAGTACAATTAACCGCATCCTAACACAAAATCACAAGATCGGATTTCCGATCCTTTGGGGACTGACGTCATTTCTACTGATTGCAGTTGGGCTTAAAATGAAAAAGAAACATCTGCGGATAATTTCGCTCTCGTTATTCTTGATCACCTTGGTTAAACTTTTCTTTGCTGATATTCGGGGAATTTCAGAAGGAGGAAAGATTGCAGCATTTATTTCGCTGGGCATATTGTTGCTGGTGGTATCGTTTATGTATCAACGTCTGAAGAAGCTAATATTGGCCGATGAAGCAGCTGCTGATGAAAAGAAAATTTAGTATGAAGTCACTATCGGTTTTAACACTGACCTTTTGTTGCAGCATATGCTTTGCGCAAACTTTTGTAGCGGAAACTCAATTGCCTGAAGTACACAGTGATGGTTTTTACAACATCGCTCTGACTCCTGAAAACTCTGCTTATTTGAATCATGCATTCACCAACATGAGGATATTCGATGAAAAGAATCGGGAAGTCCCTTATCTGCTGCGCGTAGACGTACCACACACCGTGACAAATGTGTTTAGAGATTACGCGATCGCGGAGAAGAAACAAATAAAAAACTGCTGTACGTCCCTCGTGCTTCACAATCCGGATCAACGATTGTCTAATAATATGCAACTCCTTGTAAAGAATGCAGATGTAACGAAAGAAGCGACGTTGTTGGGTAGCGACGATAAGGTCCATTGGTTTGCCTTGAATCAACACCTTATATTAACACCTGCGTCAAGTATAGAAGGAACGTCGGAGATGAAGATCGTTAATTTTCCCCTGAGCAACTATCAATACTATTCGTTGCAGATCGATGACTCCACCAGTGCACCCCTCAATATTTTGACTGCGGGATATTTCGAGGTTCAAACCGAAGTTGGTAAATATGCTGAAGTCCCATTGAAAGAAATCATCAAAAGCGACAGTGCCAAAGAAAAGAAGACCTATGTGCATGTACGTTTTAATGGTTCAATGACCGTCGATAAATTTGAGTTAACGCTCAAAGGTGCCCCTTTCTTTTTACGCAAGGCGATGGTACACGTACCAAAAACACGAAACTTGAAAGGAGGTAAAACAGAAACGTATTATGATCCTTTACAAGAAATAGAGATCACTTCGAAACGACCGACGCTGACAGAGCTACAAGGACTTAAAGTAAAAGAATTGTTGATCATCATCGACAATGAAGATAACCCTGTGCTTGAGCTGGATCGGTTTAATGCCTATCAGTTAAACAGGTATGCTACAGCGTGGCTGACTACCGGAACAAACTATACCGTCAAGGTCGGACCACCGGCCTTGATGGCGCCCATTTACGACATATCATTTTTCAAAGACAGCATTCCGGAAAATGCAGGGGTAATTCAAATGGGTGCCATTAAGTTTAATTCTGTTGATCGGGGCGAAACTAGCTCAACCTTCTTTACAACAAAGGCATACATATGGGTTGCAGTTATCCTTGTAATTGTAATACTTGGATTGATGTCCGTCCGCATGCTGAAGACAATGAACAATGAACACTGAACAATGATCAATTTAGCAAGTGCATTAGAGTCCCCTTAAGGGGATTTAGGGGTGTCGAAGAAGCAATAACCAATTAATGAGCCACCTCTTCTCAACTCCTCAACTTCTCATCTTCTCAAATTCTTCACTCCCCAACTACTCGCACTTCAAGGAATCTACCGGATTAGCCCGTGCTACCCTCAATGACTTCGCACTGACTACAAGTAACGCAATCAGCAACACGATAGCTCCAGGCAGAGCAAACAACCACCACTGAAGCTCAATGTGATTAGCAAAGTTGCTAAGCCAGTTGTTGACAACGTAGTAGGCTACCGGGGTCGCGATGACAAAGGATATTAGGATCAGCTGCACATATTCTCGCGAAAAAAGCATAATGATGTTGTTGATGCTGGCGCCAAGCACTTTGCGAATCGCTACTTCTTTTCCCTTTCTGTTAACGACAAAGGATATCAGGCCGAATAAACCCAGACAACCAATTACGAGGAAGACCCCCGAGAACAATTGAAACATCTGGGAATATTTTTGTTCCTGCGCGTAAAACGTCGCGATATTATCATCGAGGAATACGTAGCTGAATACAAACTCGGGGAATGTTGCACTCCAGACCTTTTCAACACCTTTGATGGACTCGGGCAGTGAGATAGAGGTATTCGTCAAATCAAGCTTGACGCTTACCGCTGAGTAATTGTCCTCCGTGAAAAAGACTGCATTGTCTACTCTCTCCTTCAATGAGTTTGAATAGAAGTCGGCTACGACACCGACGACCGTAAACAATTCGCCGCCCGCCATCTTGACCACTTTGCCAATTGCTTCCTGCGGTGTCCCAAGCTGAAGCTCCTTACATAGTGCTTGGTTGACGAGAACTGATGTCTTGGCATCAGCAGGTTTCAAATCTCTTCCCGCGAGCAGGTCGATTTCGAAAAGTTTGAGGTAGGAAGTGTCAATGGAGTAATATTCGTAGACGTGGGCATCTGCCAGTCCGTTGCCCTCCGGGAGTAATACATCCCTATATGCCCGGTTTCTTCGGACACCCGAAGGCGTAGTGTAATGGAGGCTTACATTCGCAACACCAGGAAGAGCGCGCAATTGGTTTACCATAGCAGATACAACACCCGGCTCTCGGTTGGGTAATCGCGTAGACAACACAGCTTCGCGATTAAATCCCATATCTACGTTGCGGAAATGTTCCATTTGGGAGACTACAATAAACGTACCGCCCACCAGCATCTGGGTTATTGTGAACTGCAACACGACAAGTACTTTCCGAATGGTGATGCCGCTTACATTGCCCGTTGTGAATTTGCTCTTTAATGCCGTCACAGGATTGAATCGCGACATTACCACTGACGGATAAAAGCCAGCAAACAATGTAACGATAGTCACAATGCCCAGCGTGCATGCAATGGCGAACGGATCGAGGAAGTTATAATTAGTGAGCTTGAAATTCAAAAGTGATTGCAGATTGAAACGAAGGACCTCAGCCAGTACAAACGCGACAATTCCAGAGATTGCGACAACGACAAATGTTTCAATGAGGAATTGCATCATCAGGCTTGACTGCTTGCTTCCCATTACTTTTCTTAGTCCGATCTCCTTACTTCTCAGTACGGATTGAGCTGTAGCGAGATTGATGTAATTAATACTGCCCGTTAACAACAGAAAAGCGGCGACGATAGCGAGGCCTGTTATAGTTTCTTTGCTGATTGTTCGGCCGTTAAATGTTCCAAACTTTGCATCGAAATGGAGATCACTCAGCTTTTGCAATAGATAGTGTCTTGACTCATGTAGTTCTTTGGGAGTATGCGCCACATGTACTTTTCCAATCAGTTCTTCCATTTCAGCCTGACCTGTATTTTGAGATAGGACAACAAACACCTGGTGTGAATCATTGACGGCGAACCAGTTGTTCATTCTTTCGTCGCCAGCCAGCAGAGGCAGCGTGGAATAGGAAATAAGTATCGTAAAAGGGAAATCAGAATTTGATGGAAAGTCTTCTACTACACCTGTCACTTTGCATTCAAACTTTAGCTGGAACCTCATCGTGTGACCAAGAGGACTTTCATCTCCAAAATATTTTTTAGCCATTGATCGTGTGAGCACAACCGTCAATGGATCCTTAAGAGCGGTCTTTGAGTCGCCTTCGAGCCATCGCATACCGGTATTTTTGAAGTCAAAAACCTCAAAAAACGAATTATCAACAATGGCTGCGCCACTCTCTTCCCGGAATTTTCTTTCAGCGTTTCCTTTGGCATCAAGCACCTCCACATTAGCCCCTCCGAAATATTCCACTGATGCTAGCTTTTCAATTGATGGAATCTCAGCCTTCATTGCTACAGGCACAGGGTAGGAGATTCCAGAGCGGTATTCAGACATATCCGGGCCACTTACGCGTACCATCCGGTAAATTTGGTCGCGGTTAGTGTGAAACGCATCGAAGCTTAGCTCAAACCGAATAACAGAAAATATAATTAATGCGGAGGCGATCCCTGTGACGAGCCCAACAATATTTATCATCGTCGTTCCTTTGTTTGCCATAAGGCTTCTCCGGCTCATTTTGAAATAGCTTGTTAGCATAGGGGAGGGGTTGTAATTTTGATTCTTTCTCCAAAAAAAACTTTTAAAAAGGAAGCCAATCCCATTTATGATATACCGGGCGTTGGCTGTTCGAGGACCACTTTCTTTAATGTCCTTCATGTACAGCTCGACTAGGTCGCCCTGTATCTCTTCGGCCAGTTCAATGGGCGCAAGAGTAACTATTAGGGAATTTACCCAGGCCGGTGGTGTTAATTCTTTCATCCCGATGAGGGTTTTGATATCAGGCTCCAGATAGTTGTCCGGGTATCCCTCAGTTCTTCAAGAGCATTCCGGCCATAGGCGGTTATGCTGAAAAGTCTTTTTCGACGCCCGCCCCGTTCGGCAGAAGCACCGCCCATACGCGACTTGACAAATCCCTTTTCTTCAAGTCGGTGAAGTACTGCGTGGGCCGCGCTAATGCTGATGTCACGGTTCGTCTGATTTTTCAGCTCTTCAGTAATAGTCACACCATAGGCTTCTTTGGTCAACAGCGCGACCATCAACAAAATAAGCTCTTCCAGTTCACCAAGGTAGATGCGTGTAGCCATACATTATTTCAACTTTTGTAGATCAAATATAAGGCCAAGCGGAAAAATATCTTTCTGAGTCGAAATTTTTGGCGTTGTGCTTTTCTGCCGGCTTTGGAATGGTCAGATATGAACAGTGTGGCCACCTAAAAGCGGACAGAGGCCAACGATCAACTGTAGCGCTTCAAAAGAATAATTGAATAGTTCCGGTTAAAATAATGATTGACCAACAGTATGGTCTGTATTTTATCGGGGAACCTGGTGGATGACACCTTCACAACATCCGGTATATGTTGTTTCTTTAGAATGGAGGATGCAAGCCACATTCCAAACGACGTTGCCGTGCAAAATTCTCCGGACAGGTGTTTAAAATATACCCGTGGGGTTTTGTTAAATAGAATGTTTTCAAGCTGTTCGAGTAGCTGATCCCGTGAGCTGTCCCCACTCATTCCGCTAATCACGACGTCAATGTTCGTTTCGTTAATCTCATGTTTGTTCAGGAACAAATTGATTGTCTCCTTGAGATCGTCTGCTGAATCCGGCAAATACATAAGCTGGATTCCCTCAACGCTACACCACGTAGATGCAGAAGGTTGTCCCGACAAGTCAAAGAATGCAGAACTCTCGCCCTGAATGCAACCGGGGGTTTTGTTCTTAAAAATTTCCAGACTATTAGATGGTTCCGTCTTGAATTGATGTTCCCTCATTCCCGCAGTATACTGCACGCTGGCTGATTCATCGTATGAGCCTAACAACAAGTTGAGATCCTTATTGGCTGCAATACGGAGCAAACAATCGTGCAATGCGTTCTCAAATGCAAAACCCTTGCTGACGTACGTATTGTTATACCCGGTACATTTTACAGACAACGCCACCACGCCAGCTAGCGCGTTGTAAGTACCCTGCATAAAATATGTCGGCGTGAGCTGCTTCTCGTTTCTTTCGAGAAGCTCTCTTAAGAATTTTTCTGTTTCCTCCAGAAAACCGTAACCCGTGGCTGTGACAATTCCGTCCGGAACATTGATCCCCGCATCTTTCAAACAGATCGTTGCCGCAGTCATGCCGATTCTGAGCATACGGCTCAACCGTCGGAGTTGCGCTGGATTCATATATGCCTTAAAATCAGGCGTTACGCAGGTCAGGATGTTATTATCATAGCTGATGATCTCCGTTAGGAATTCGCTATTGACAAAAGTTCTTTGAGGTGAAATGATCCCAATTCCGTTTATGTAACATTTCATCCCTTCCATAATTTAAACGGCGGCCAGAAGTAGTGAAGAGGTATTGCCTCCGAATCCAAAGGAGTTCGAAAGGATGTGTTTCAGTCTAACTTTTTCCATCAAGTCCTTGACAGGACTAATAGAAAGCTCCGGCATCTGTTCTCGGAAATTCAAATTTGGCCAGATCATTTGATGTTGAAGTCCAAGAAGGCAATAAACCGCCTCAATGCTACCTGCTGCAGCCAGCGTGTGACCGGTGTACGGTTTAGTAGAGCTGAAGTAGGGGACTTTTTCACCAAATAGTCTTTGAATACCAGTACCTTCTGAGAGGTCGTTATTTTCAGTAGCCGTTCCGTGTGCGTTGATATAGTCAATATCGGATGGAGAAACATTTCCGCTTTTCAATGCCAGGTTCATAGCATTAAAAGCTCCAATGCCTTCTGGCGATGAGGCCGTCTGGTGAAATGCGTCATTTGCATTTCCAAAACCTTTCAATTCTGCGATCGGTGTTTTGTTTTTTCGAATGACTGATGCTTCAGACTCAAGAACAATGTAAGCAGCGCCTTCTCCGAGATTCAGTCCCTTTCTCGTATTGTCAAACGGTCGGCAATGTTCAGGGTCTACGATCATTAGTGTATTAAAACCATTAATAGTGAACTTCGACAGTGCTTCGGCGCCTCCGCAGATGGCCACGTCAAGCAGGTTGTTCCTGATCAACTGTGCACCTTCGATAATCGAATTTGCCGAGGATGAGCACGCAGTACTTATAGTACCAATATATCCCTTGATGCCTACTTCATCAGCCATTCGCTCACAATGTTCACCAGGGTTTGCTGTGTCAGCGAACTGTGCAAATTCTCCATCTTTGGAGAGATCGAGGAGATCGTAAAAGTGGCGTTCAAATTCGCGTATCCCACCCGTTGTTGTTGCTGAAAGAAGGCCGGAAAGGTGTACCTCTTTTTTTGACAGTCCTGCGGAATCGATGGCTTCTTTCAAGGCAATCAATCCCAGTAATGCTGTCCGCGTGTAACCTTTGCCTTTACCGACGTTAGCCAGCTTCTTGAGTTGCTCATCGCTAAGCTTTATCTCGGAGGATGGAATGGTGGAACGGTGGAGGGTCTCGAGAATGGATAATTCTCCAAAACCACACCGCTTCTGAACCAGGGATTGAAAATTTTCTGCTGTGTTATTACCGATGGAAGTGATGATGCCAAATCCTGTGATAAACACCCGTTGGCTCATTGCTTAGGACTGTTATTATGTATGTATTCAGCCATCGTCCGAATGCTATGGAATACGTGGCGTCCTTCCTTTGGATCTTTAAGCTTAATGCCATAATTTCTTTCCATAAGGACAACGAGTTCGAGAGAATCGATTGAGTCAAGCCCAAGCCCTTCGCCAAAAAGCGGTGTATTCTCATCAAAGTTTTCGGGAAGCATATCTTCCAGGTTCAATTGCTTTACGAGCTCTTGACGCAGCTCCGCTATGAGTTCGTCGATCGATTTTTGCATGTCTCTTTGTTTATTTTCCGATTACACCACGGTTCTGGCTTTGTGAATGAACACGCTGGCGCCCAACGCAAACAGTGAAAATCCTACAAGCTTGAGTATGTTTGGCATTATTGTGTACAATGATGCCTGGCGTAAAAATAAGTCATTAAAGGATTCCAAGCCCCAACTCATAGGAGAAAATCCGCTGATCGTCTGCAAAACTTCGGGCATCACATAAACCGGCACCCACACTCCTCCGATCGCTGATAATATCACCACAGATACCGATCCGAATGACAGAGCTTGCTGTGCAGTCCGGAAATAGACGGCAATAAGCACTCCGTAGCCGGTTGCAGCCATTGCAACCGAACATGCGGTCAACAAGATCAGCAAACTGCTACCGCCGAGTATCAGCTTATTCAAGCCCAGAAGCGGCATAATAAAAATTCCCACGGCGATCATCATCAAAAACTGAATGAGGCAAACGAGAAAATAGAACGTAAACTTCCCTGTAATTACAGGAACCTGTGAGCCTGAGATTAACCTTAGCCGTAACATGCTCCCTTCTTCCCGTTCTTTAATAAGATTTCCAGCAAGGGGATACAAAATAAAAAACATGGCAAACATCGTCCACGCCGGCACATTGTGCTGAACAGAGTTGAGAATAAAACCCTGATATTTTTCAGATGCGAAACCCTGATTTACGCGAACGATCTCTGAAAGGTCGAAGCTGGTTTTTTTTGCCTCCGGATTTCCTTCGCTGAGTTGATTCTGAAGCTCGTCCAATACCCAGTGAGTTTGAACATTGGCAATGATCTTTTCAATTGAACCGGAAAGAGACTGCTTATAATTCGCTTTGATTGCCGGATCAAAAATAATCCTCAACTCAATTGCGGGAAGGGCTGCCGAGTCGCTACGGTCGGCAGGCAATCCAAAGTTTGAAAACACCGTCGTTATAAGCTGACGCGTTTTCCTTCGCAATGTCTCGCTTGAATGGGGTGGAATAATGACAGCAGCCTTGTATTTTCCGGATCGCACCAGGCGTTTCGCGTTAACCGTATCAACCTCCACCACCAAATTAACATTTGGAGAATCTCTGAATGCTTCTTTTACTTTAGCGCTTAATGAGTCGCCGTCCTGATCAACCATCAATACATCGAGCTTGATCTCCTGGTAATCGCGGAACGGTGCATCCTGAACAAGGGCCATCACGATCACCAATGCCAGCGGCATGATAAAAATGAGAGCCACTCCGCCTGGGTCGCGGATGAGCAGCAGGAACTCTTTATAAATGGTGGCGAGGATCTTCAATCGCGGATGTTTTTGCCGGTGAGTTTCAGGAATATCTGTTCGAGATTTCTGCAATCGGGATGTGCCGCCATTACGGAGGCACGCGTTCCTGCTGTGATCAGTTTTCCTTCATCGATAATGCTAAGGTGTGAGCAAATGCGCTCCGCTTCTTCCAGAACGTGCGATGAATAGATGATCGTTGTACCTTGACCTTTAAGTTCTACCAGAAAGTCGAGGATCATATTTCGCGATTGAACATCTACACCTGCCGTCGGTTCATCCAGGATCACAAGCTTTGGCTGATGCAACAATGCAGCAATGAGGTTGAGCCTCCTTTTCATGCCGCCGCTGAACGTGTGGACGTGTTTCTTTGCTTTTTCACTGAGTCCGAAAACATGAAGGTACTTTTCTATCTGAGCGTGGATTAATGTTGTGGGAAGACCATACATTCTTCCAAAATAAAAAAGGTTTTCATACGCCGTCAGACTTGGAAACAATGCAATTTCCTGGGGTGCGACACCGATCTTTTTGCGGAGCGACGCGCCCTCTTGAAGCATATCTCCGCCCATTATAGAAACATTTCCCGTGTCCGGACGCATAAGCCCGCACAGTATCATTACCGTTGTGGATTTACCTGCGCCGTTGGGTCCAAGAAGTCCAAACACACTTCCTTCGGGAATTTCTAAAGTTAAGCTGGAAACAGCCGGTTTATTAGAGTTTAGGTATTGTTTGGTGAGCTGCTCAAGGTGAACTACACAGGTACTCATTTTGATTTGCTCACTTCGTATAGTTCAGAGAAAATTGCCTGCTCTCGAACGGAACATGCCTCCAACATATCTCCCAATTCTGCAAACGTCTTTGTATCCGACTTGCGGTTCTTACACACCCTTCCGGCATAGTAAGCGAAGTCTCTGAGGCTATCACCACTTTTAGTAAGCTGTTGTGAGAGATTGAAAAGTTTTTCGTTCTGAAGTTTAGCGCCGGCCTGATCAAGAAAGGCTGCGTGCAAGAAACGGAACCCCGCGCCTCCCGTACCAATCTCTTCCTGCATTCGAATCACATTACCCAGCCACAAAATAGCTTTGCGGTCACCTAACTTTTGCGGCCATTGACGCAACCGGCTCGCAAGGTATTTCATGCCTTTTGCTCCCACTATCGGCATGGGTATACGAGTCATATGGTCACTCGTCTGGCGGATACCTTTCCAGATAGCCTTTTCGAGCGAATATTCTCCCGGTAACTTAACCGGATAATACATCCTTCCGCTCGGTTCCGGCATGCCCTTCGCAAACCTTGCCCTAGCCAGGTCTTCGTAAGAGATCTCCGTTGTGTATTCCATCACCGGGTCACTTACCAGGTAATTGCCGTTCTCTTTTCCGAATACAATAATGTTATGCGCATTAAAATGAAAACGATATGCTGCCGGCAAGTAGTTTAGATAAAAGACAGACGTGAGCATACCCACGGGTTGTCCTTTATCGAGCATCTTGTCGAGTTCCAGCATCGCCGCCTTTGGAGTCGAGAATTTCTTGCGTTCAATCTTAATGCCGATCCGATCCGAGAAACGTTTGAAAATTTGTCCTGGCCAGATACGATACGCGGTTGCCGGAATGCCGTTGATCCGGATAAATGGCAGGTATGAAAAGAATAATCCTGAACCGATACCAAAAGCCATCGGTTCATCGAACTCCAGGCCATGGAACCGGAGAAGATTGGAGATCACACCGCTTTCACAGTGGGCGGATTGCTTATGAGCGAAATTGACGGTCATTTCTTAAGTCTTTCTATATCGGTTAATTCAGATACAGTGATCCGGAATGTATAAGCGTATTTTTCAAGTGTTTTTTTGCTCAGCCTTTTAAAGAAAAAAGGGCGGCAATGTAATTTAACGATAAGACTAAGGGTACCAACGTATGACGCCACAAGGCTGGCGGTCATGATATTTTTTTTCAGGTAATACAAGAGCGGGCTTGCCTTCCCCTTGATCACTTTTTCGCGCGCATCCTCTACGTCATTATTCACCACGTCCCACGCTTGTTGCATTGCCACTGTTTCAGGTTCCCAGCCAATGCTATTCACCTTCACATAATGACCCTTGTCGTCTGTGGCATAATACAACTTCGCCAGCTTCCCTTCATTGAGATTTTCCTCGTCCTGAGGTACCTGTTCCTTATTCATATGATCTGGAAAAGCTAATTGTGATCACCAAAAATATTTTCAAGCGGTGCCGGCTCAAACTACCGTCAACAATGCATAAGCGTAGTTAAAGCGAGCGCTTTCAGGTATACCCATCAAAAGTTTGTCACCCACTTTTAACTTTCCTGAATGGAACAGCTCCTCAAGCATAAGATACGGCGAAGCTGCACCCACATTTCCGACCCACGACAAATTAGTAAACCATTTTGATGAAGGAATGTCCACACCCATCGATTCGAGTTCTTTCATTATGCGAGAAGCAAAGTACTGAGACGAAAGATGGGGCAGAAAATAGGTGATATTCTCCGCCGGAAAATTCTTACACGCCAAAATCTTTTTCATGAACTCGATGCTCTTCTTTACTATGAAGTCACCAAGCAGCTTTGTGTCTTGTTTGATAGCAAATACCGACTGACCACTCCATTGATCCTGGTCAAGGTCGCTCCATCCGACGATGTCGCCGTTAGATCCCTTCACAGCACCAGCGTACATACAGGTAGGTAGCTCGTGGGCATATGAACTTTGTTCAATCCATTCGATTTTCAATGATATTCCCTCGGAGTTAGGCTTGGATTCAAGCAATGCCGCTCCTGCTCCGTCGGACAACATAAAACGAAGGAAATCTTTCTCAAAAGCTATCATTCCATCGCCTTCAAGGCGGCCGATTTTTTCTGCCTCTTCTTTAAAGAACTTTGCCAACATCCATTTGGAGAATCGTTCCGATCCGGTGCAGACAGCGTTGCTGGAATCTCCAGAGAGAACTGAAAGATATCCGAACTTCAGCGCCTGAATACCTGCACTGCAAGCCCCAGAAGTTGAATTGATTTCCATGGCATGTCCTCCCAAATTGCCATGGACCATCGCTGCGTGCGCTGGCAACATTTGATCGGGACTCGTAGTGCCACAAGACAATATTTTCACCTGACTAAGATCAAAGTCCTTATCGAAAAGCTTTGTTACGGCCTCTTTCGTTAGTTCGGCATTTGTATGTGTTGAGTGGCCTTCCTTGTCCAATGCGTAATACCTTGTCTTGATCTGGTTGTTTCGTAAAATAAGCGGTTTGGCCTTCGAAGTCTGGCCGTTAATAAGCCCAAGCATGGCCTCTATCTGATCATTCGAAATCGGATCGTTAGGCAAAAAACTCGCTAATCTCGTTATGTACACACTCCTGTTCATCCTTAGCGCTCTGGTTTAGTCTGTTTTGTGAATTTCTAAAAATTTTAAAGCCCGAAAGTACTTTTTTTTCCCGTAAGAATTAAAACTATTTGAACCGCACTCTTACATCGAAAAAAGTCGATTTTGATACATTCCCGAGAGGTCTTATAACAAAGATAATATGCTTTAGTGCTGAGCCGGTTATTGTTTTTTTTCATTGCCTAACGTAGCGAGTTCTGCTTGTAGTAAGATACGTCCGCCAGCAGTTGTTTACGTTTTACTACCAGAAAAATTTTCGACGTAAGCCATAACAACGGGGAAAGAACAAATATCGCGGGCAGCAGAAAGTATAGGAAAACATAAACCCTGAATTTACGGCCCGCAGAGTAGAGGGATCCGCCCGATGCGATGAATCTCGACCAGAATGAAAACCCCTTTTGACCCCTCTTTTCCAGAAGAACCAGGCCCGGTTTTATCTCTATTGCCCCATGTCCATTAAGGACAGATTGCAGTGATTCAAAGTCGCCGTTTTGGAGAGCCTTCGCGATGCTTTCTCCAAACACTCTGGCGTGGTCAATATCTGCCTGGGCTACTCCTGCAGGGGGAAAAAACAGAAAAGCATCTTTCTTTCCCGTCAGCATCCATCGCAGAATTGTTATGAGGCTGGAAAGGTTGGAAGACTTGTCGGCCAGGGCAATGTGCCCACTTAGAATCGCTCCTGCGTCCTTGAGTCGGCGCTTTACTTTTTCCTGTGCTCCAAGCCACATGTTTCGGCATCCAAGAATGGTCACCACATGTTTTGATTTAAGCAACCTTTTACCTTCCTCGCTTTGAAGAAATGCGCCAATGGGACGCGACGGTGAAAGGAACCACGGTTGATAGCCAATGATCACCAAATCGTAGTCTTCAGACGCTTTTGGTGACAAACTCTTTAACGCAAGAGGTTTCTGGTGGAATGTTTCCGGGAATGCATTAAAAAACTGGTACGCGGTCCATGGAAACGGATACTTCTCAACAGGCTGGATCTCCTCGATGTGAATATTATGCCCTGCTTCGACTAATGGCTTGGTTAACGATTGTAATATCGACAACTGTTGACCGGACTGAGAATAATAAACAACAAGAATTTTCTTCATGAGCTGAAAGAGGCTTAACGCAAAATACTATCTTTTTTATGAAATAATAGGGTTCCCCACGGCCGACCGAACTCGCAAACTGAGGTGGGCTGATTACACTGATTGATGCCTGGAGGAATATGTTTCGACAAGTATGTGGGGGCCTCAGAATTTTCTCACCAGCACCTGCAAAGTCGAACGAGAGGATTGCTCCAACAGAACTCCCGGCATCTTTCGATATCGCTCCGAACTTTCTTCATCATAATTCTTTATAGTTATCAATGTAAGTCCCGTATTGTAGTACACCTCAAAATTGCGATGAAGTTTTTCGATCAGTTTTGTGACTTTGCTTTCGCGGAAGTCGATGCAGAACGAAAATGATATCGCCGAGTTCTGCATAACATTGATTCTGATATTTAGTTCGAGCAAGGTGTTGAAAATTATGCTTAGCTGCTCTTCAGAGATAAACGTGTAGTCAGTAACCTTACAGGAAATCAGACATTGATTTTCCTTGAGCACGATAAGGGGCGGTAGATTTTCAATAGTACATTCATGGATAATGGTTCCAGAGAGACCTGGATCATCAAAGTTTTTCACAAACAACGGAATGCCTTTGTTTGCTAAAGGCTTTATGGTCTTCGGGTGAATCACCGATGCTCCGTAGTAGGTCATTTCTGCAGCCTCCTTAAAAGGCAGTTCAGAAAAAACCAGCGCGTCAGGAAATCGTTTGGGATCTGCATTCATCACTCCAGGGACATCTTTCCAGATGGTAACTGATTCAGCTTGCAGGGAAGAGGCAAAGATAGCCGCCGAAAAATCCGAACCTTCACGACCAAGTGTTGTGGCGTACCCATCTGGTGTCCCCCCGATGAATCCTTGTGCAATTATGATGTTCTTTGAAAGAATGGATTTCAGCGGCTCGATATTTTTGGCCGTTGTCGACCAATCTACTTTTCCCTCACGAAAACTATTATCAGTTCGAATGAACGTCCTTGCATCGATCCAATAGCTCGCAACATTTTGTGACAGGAGAAAATGATGTACAATGATTGACGACAACAACTCTCCTAATGAAACAACCTGATCATATACCTGATCAAAGTCGAGTTCTTTGGTCAGCTGATCTTCCAAATCAGAAAAAATAGTATTGACCTCTTTGGTTACAACATTTCGATCCTTGAATAATTGATCGATCACTTCGTAATGGTAGTTCTTTAACGAGGAAAATGCTTGTTCGAATTCCTTGGGCGACGTCGAGACGTTCAGCACCAGTTCGAGCATGTCGGTGGTTTTACCCATCGCGGACACGATAACCAACAGGTTATTTGTTTGCTGGGACTGAATGATTGATGCCACATTCCGGATGCCGGCAGCGGTTTTCAGGGATGCTCCGCCAAATTTAAAAACCTTCATTTTAGTTGCACTAAATCGTTTGCGAATTAACTTTGGGGTAATTATAAGCATGCAAAGATCAATCAATAATACCAACACGCCAAGTATTGAATCTTCCAGGATTGCCCAGTCTATCGGTACCGCGCTGGACCGTTTTATCAAGAACAACCAATCGCAGTTTCAGTATGCAAGCGGGGAGCTTTCTCAGCTGCTTCGGGATATCGCTCTAGCCTCCAAGGTTGTAAACCGGGAGGTTAACAAGGCGGGATTAATTGACCTGATGGGAGCTATCGGTACGCAAAATATGGCAGGCGATGACCAACAGAAGCTCGACGTTCTGGCAAACATCAGGTTTACGCGTGCGCTCATGAAAGGCGGAGAAGTATGCGCATTGGTATCAGAAGAATCGGAATCGTTCGTTGACCTGAACAACGAAGGACATTATGTGATTGCCATCGATCCGTTGGATGGATCTTCTAACATAGACGTCAACGTTTCTATTGGTACAATTTTCTCCATTTACCGGCGGAAGAGCCCGGTTGGAACACCCATTCAAACCACTGATATTCTACAAAAGGGAAGTGAGCAGGTCGCGGCTGGTTATGTATTGTATGGATCTTCTACCATGCTCGTGTATACAACCGGACACGGCGTGAATGGTTTCACTTACGAACCTTCACTCGGTGAGTACTTCCTTTCACACCCGAATATAAAAATACCAGAAGAGGGAAGAATTTATTCCGTTAATGAAGGATCAGCAAATTCATTCACTCAACCCGTAAAAGATTATCTTCAACACTGCAAGGATAAAAAGTATACCGGACGCTACATTGGTTCTCTTGTCGCGGACTTTCATCGCAATCTCTTGAAGGGAGGTATTTACATTTATCCAGCAACGGCCAGGGATCCCAATGGAAAACTTCGACTAATGTATGAGTGCAACGCACTTGCCTATGTGGTAGAACAGGCAGGAGGAAAAGCATCCAATGGCAAGGATCGAATATTAGACATCGCCCTGCACGATCTTCATCAGCGCACTGCGTTTTACGTTGGCTCCACGAATATGGTGGAGAAAGCCGAAAGCTTCGTATGATTACTTCTCTTCCTTTTTCTCCTCGGAAGTGTTATTCTCTTCTGCAGAAGCTACGAATAGCTCAGGGGCAAACTTCAATATAGAACCGTACCACTTCACCAACTTCTTGATATCGGATACGTAAACCCGGTCCTCATCATATTCAGGAAGCACTGCTTTCATGAAAGCCTTTAGCTCGGAAGCATCCGAATTCATGTCGACACCGAGGTCATCGCTAAAGTCCTTATGGATTTTTTTCAATACGTCCTCCAGGCCGACCGTGCCTTCTTTGGTTGTGGTGTAAATGGAAATTTCGTTAAGCAGCGACAACCGGTGATTTGTTGTGGCTACCATTTTTGCCTTTGCTTCATCCAGGGATTCAAGTATCACTCCAGACTTGGTTGGCGCCAAGACTTTAAATAGTCCTCCTTTTCCTGCGATGGTTGCAATATCCGATAGCGTCATATCTAAACTTTAAAATGCGGGTCAAAGCTAAGGAAAAGTTATGAGTTAGGAGTGCAGCTACCTAGCTACCTGGGTACCTAGGCAGCCAGATAGCCTGGGAGCCAACGCACAGCTACATCGATTCTTCGATCAGGCCCAGCAACTCATCCTTGCCCGATCTTTTAGTGGCGGAGGTAAGAATGAATGTTGGAACTTCATCCCATCGCGATAGAATGGTTTTCTCGTATTGCATCAGGTTCTTCTGTAATTCATTTCGCTTGAGCTTGTCGATCTTTGTGAAAACAAGGGCAATGGGAAGATCCTTACTACTGGCCCATTGAATGAAATCGAGATCGATGGCCTGAGGTTCAAGCCTGGCATCGATAAGAATAAACAGTCCCGACAGACCTTCACGCTTCGAGAGATAGCCTTCTATTATCTTTCCGAATCCAGCTCTTAAAGTTTTGTTAGCCTTGGCGTAGCCATAGCCAGGAAGGTCGACGAGGTACCAGGACTGATTGATGAGGAAGTGATTTATGGTTTGTGTTTTACCTGGAGTGTTGGAGGTTTTGGCGAGGTGCCTCGAGTTGGTCAACATATTGATCAACGAGGACTTGCCAACATTGGAGCGACCGATGAAGGCGAACTCCGGGCGCCCGTCTTTCGGACACTTGTTCGTGTCGGCATAACTAGATATAAATTCGGCGCTTGTAATTTTCATTGTTAAAGTAATGATTGAAGGCCAAAATACTAAGAATGTAAGAGCCGTGAGGCTTATGGACCAATTTTATAGGGCAAAATTCACGGTTTTTCATATCTTGTGGCTATATTGGACTATATTTTTGGTGTACACTATAGTGTTAAAATTTTTTAAACAATGACCAGTATCCGAAGAGTACTGATTTTTTCAACTTTATTTTCGGCATTTTTCATTCAAGGCTTCAGCCAACAAGATCCCAAAGAAACGGCCAGACAGTACCTGGAGCAGGCAGAATTGATATTGGCAGAAACCAAGGCAGAGGACGATGCTCGAGAGCTCATGGTTACCGCTGCCGATCTTGATACTACCTTCATCAAGGCGAATTACGAGGCTGGACGAATGCACCTCCGGACCGTTGGGAAGGAGCGCGCAGTGAAATATCTGGTGCGTGTGTTCCGTCAGGATCCCGCATATCGGTTCGATATTGAATACTGGATCGGAAGGAGTTATCAATATGGCGAAGACTTTAATAAGGCACTGGAATATTACAATCTTTACAAAGACAAACTCGCCAAGAAATCAACATATCAAGGTAGGGACAAAATCGAACTGGCCGTTGTCGATCGTGCGATCTTTGAGTGTGAAAACGGAAAAGAGTTTGTTTCAAAGCCGGGTAATTTTTCAATCGTCAATATCGGACGCGAGATCAACTCGGAGTTTGAAGATTATGCTCCCGTGTTAAATGAGAATGAAGATGAAATTGTCTTCACAACACGCAGACGCGAAGACAACCTGAACGAAAACGTGTTTGATGACAACAAACCTTATGAAGATATATTCACATCGAAGAAGTCCGGAGCGGCGTGGGCTTATGCAAAGAACGTCGGTCCCATTGTAAACAATCCGTATCACGATTCAAACGTCGCTCTATCTGCCGACGGTAATACATTGTTCCTGTTTAAGGATGAAGGGGGTGGTGATATCTTCTACACTGAACGTGCCCCGGGCGGAGAGTTTGCTGCTCCTGTGCCAATGCCCGGAATAATCAATTCAAGCTTTGAAGAAAAGTCTGTTACAATATCAAGGGATGAAAAAACGCTGTATTTCTCAAGTAATAGACCTGGCGGCTTCGGCGGGCTTGACATTTACAAAGCCACAAAAGATTCAAAAGGCGAATGGACGAATGTTAAAAATCTCGGCCCCAACGTCAACACAGACCTGGATGACGATGGTCCTTTTATCGACTATGACGGTGTAACGCTGTATTTCAGTAGTAAGGGAAGAAAGGGGATGGGCGGTTTTGACGTATTCAAAACTTCTGTTGATCTGAAGACAAACGAATGGAGTGAGCCGGTGAACCTTGGATATCCCATCAATACGCCTGACGATGACATTTACATCGTGTTCTCCAAAGACGGAAAGCGAGCCTACTATTCTTCAGTAAGGGAAGATGGTATGGGCTACACCGACATTTACATGATCACTATACCTGAAGGTATAAAGAACGTCGATGCAGTTGCAACCAAACCTCCCATTGACGTACCGCAGGACACAACAGCTACGGTGACCGATAATAACGTGATCCCGATTGTAATCCCGCCAAAAAAGGATCTCAAAGCCTTGAAGTATATCGTAACCGTTGTCGACGCGGGTGACAAGACGCCGATCGATGCAAAGATAAGGTTGCAAGGCTCAAAGGACAACGTGATCGTACCTATGGAATCGCAGGGCGGTGGAGTTTATCAGTTTTCGATCACCAATGCGAAGGCAAAAGATTATCGGCTTTCAGTTGAAGCATCAGGTTATGTTTTCGTGAATCAGACGTTTAAGCTGGATGGTGCATCAACCCAGGAACGAACTGTTAACCGAACGGTTGAATTGAGAAAGATCGCCGTTGGGGTGAGTTCTATTCTGAGGAACATATATTTTGATTTCGACAAAGCGACGTTCAAGACCGAGTCATATTCCGAGTTGAATAAGCTTGAATCAATGTTGGTTCAAAACGGAACCATGACGGTGGAAATCGCTGGCCATACTGATGCCGTTGGAACAAAAGAATACAACCAATATCTGTCTCTTAAGAGAGCACAGGCGGTAAAAGACTATCTGACCAAGAAAGGCATCGACTCAAGACGCGTTAAGCCCGTAGGCTATGGCAAATCAAAACCTCTTGCCAGCAATGACGATGAAACCGGCGGACGTGAGCTGAATCGTCGTGTTGAGTTTAAGGTCCTTCAGCAGTAGGGGGAGATAAGGAAATAAGGAAATAGGGGATAAGGCATTTATTTCAGATATTCTCATATTCTCAACTTCTCATATTCATTCAAACCCCTACCTTCGCCACGGTTTCGAAAATAATCCCCGTACATGGCAGTAGTTCCTTACAGTGGCGAAAATACCTCGAAAAAAGAGCAGGTAGCTAAGATGTTTAACAACATCAGCCGCCGCTACGACTTTCTTAATCACTTTCTAAGCCTCGGCATCGACAGGGGGTGGAGAAAGAAGGCCATAAATCTTCTTCGTCCGCTGGCGCCTAAGAACATCCTCGATGTGGCTACAGGCACAGGCGATTTCGCCCTGCAGGCTATGGTCCTGAAGCCCGAAAAAATCATCGGTGTAGATATTTCCGAGGGCATGTTGGACGTTGGTAGGAGGAAGGTACTGGAAAAAGGGCTGCAACATGTTGTGGAGCTTCGAAGCGGCGATTCTGAGAATCTGCCCTTTGATTCAAACAGTTTTGATGCCGTCACCGTGGGTTTTGGCGTGCGGAATTTTGAGAACCTGGAACGCGGCCTAAGCGAGATGTACCGTGTGTTAAAGCCCGGTGGCAAGGTCGTCATCCTGGAGTTTTCAAAACCCCAGACAGCCCCCTTCAAACAGCTATACCGCTTTTATTTTAAGTTCATTTTGCCTAAAATAGGAAGAATTGTATCGAGCGATAAGGCAGCTTATACATATTTGCCGGAGTCAGTCGAAGCCTTTCCGGATGGAGAGGATTTTCTGCACATCTTGCAAAATGTCGGATTTAAAAATACTCAATGCAGGACACTAACATTTTGTATAAGTTCTATATACATCGGCTCAAAATAATCCTCACCCTTTGCCTGATAGCTAACGTGGTTGTTTGTGAAGCACAACGGACGACGCGTTGGGTGCAACGCAATAATCCAAATTATGACGACAAAAAACTCACGTATGGGTTTTTGATGGCCCTTCACACATCTACCTATCAGGTTAATTATGCCGACCAATTCATAACACAACAGTTTGATACGGTACATTCCGTTAATCCAACGTGGTCATCAGGATTTTCGCTGGGCTTTATCGTCAACTTGCGAATTAATGAATTGCTCGATCTGCGACTAACACCACAGGTTGCTTTTTACGAACAAAAGGTCAGGTATCTGTATACAGACGAAACATTCACTGACGCTACGGTGGAAACTACTATGGTGGAAGTTCCGCTTCTACTGAAATACAAGTCGGAACGCCGGGGTAATATTCGAATGTATATGATCGGGGGAGTAAAGCCGGCGTTTGAAGCCTCTGGAAAAAAGGAGCAAACAAAAGAGGAACTTGAGCTCAAAGGAACAAACGTCAGCATTGAAGCAGGGTTCGGATTTGATCTATACTATCCGTTGTTCAAATTTTCTCCTGAAATCAGATTCTCACACGGCCTTATTGATATCCTTGGAAACACAACGAATGAATTCGGCCAGCCGTTAACACGCGTTAATACTAACACCGTCACGGTTTATTTTCTCTTCCAGTAGCATGAGTAAGCGCATTGTATTAATAACAGGAGCCACAGCTGGTATCGGTGAAGCTACCGCCAGGCTTTTGGCTATGAACGATTTCAAACTTATCATATGCGGACGCCGGCAGGAGAGGTTGGACGCGCTTCAGTTAGAACTAGCCAAAGTTACCGAAGTGACAACGTTATCCTTCGAAGTTAGAAATCAGGTAGAAGTAGCGCGCGCGATATCTTCGTTGCCCGCTAACTGGAAAAATATAGACGTCCTTATCAACAATGCGGGAAACGCTCACGGCTTTGACCCGATTCAAACCGGAAAGCTGGAAGACTGGGACGCAATGATGGATATCAACGTCAAAGGTCTTTTATATGTATCCAGGGAGATCATACCCGGGATGACGGAACGTCAATCGGGACATATCATTAACCTGGGGTCTATTGCCGGCAAAGAAGTATACCCCAGTGGGAATGTGTATTGTGCAAGCAAGTTTGCCGTTGACGCACTAACACGTGGCATGCGACTGGACCTTAACCCTTTTGGTATCAAAGTTACGTCTATTAACCCTGGTCTTGTTGAGACTGAGTTTGCACTCGTCAGATTCAAGGGTGATAAAGACAAGGCTTCCAACGTGTATAAGGGAATGAAACCGCTGCTTGCAGAAGACATAGCCAACATTATGCTATACACGCTCACCTGCCCTGATCATGTCGTGTTGGCTGACATTACGGTGTTTCCAAAGGCTCAGGCCAGTGCTGCTCTGGTGAAAAGAAGCTAGTGTGTCATTAAATACTTTTTTTAACGCAAAGGGTTTTTGAATGCATTACTGCGGCATCTTCGTGCGAGGCACCGTGCGGTCCTTTTATCTTTAACTTGATAGCTTACCTGGAGACGCAAAGGGCGCTGAGAGCAGGTCTCATAGTGCGTGCTCAAGCTTCGCTTGGGTTTAGCGTGTCCAGAACTTTCTATCCTTTCCAGGAAGGTTCGGCACTTTCAAGTTAAGGCAAATAATATTCTCTTCTTCTCAAGAATGCGTGCTGCTGATGGATTTGCATTTCCTTTGCGTGAAAAACGCATTTGTATTCGAGGATAATCGTCCTTAAACGCTAGATCAGTTCTTTCAGAATATCTTCGGGGATCTCATGTCCACCTTCGAAGCTGATCACACGTGGATGTATTTCAAGTTTTGATACGATCGTCTCCATTGATGTAAACTGGTCGTTATCGAGAAACGGATCCTTCTTTCCGTAGACCAGCACAATTTCTTTGTCCCGTAAGATCTCTTTTGCAGAAGCGAAGTTCATATCAGGAGGGAATAAACCCGACCAGAGGATCATTCGGTTAAAACTGATCTTTCCTTCGGTTATCCAGCGCGAAACCGTAGCTGCGCCTTGTGAGAATCCCAGAATAGTTATTGTTGCTGAGGCAGGCAGACCAAGATGCAGGTATAACCTGTTGAGAAAGGTGAGATAGTTTTCGATATCAGTAAGCCGGTTCTCTTTGGTCATCCAGGTAGCACCAACGCCATCGCTGGCACGTCCTGTTGATTGCAGCGGGTCGACATAAAACCGCGATAACGCTTCAGGTGCGATCACGAATGTGTTGTTGTTTTTAAGTGTGTCGAACTTCCTGATGAAGTAACCTGCAAGCTGCCCGTAGCCATGCAAAACAAACCAAATGGATTTCGTTGAAGGCGTCAGATCTCCCAGTGTAAAGTAACGGCCTTTGAATTCGAAGGATAGATCGTGTGATTGCATGAATCTAAAGTAAATAAAAATGGCCACCCAAAGGCGGCCATATATTTTAATGCTATTGTATTTAGATCTTAACGTTTGAATCCAAGGGCGCTGCCACCGCAATATCCGGTAGAGCCATCGAAAGTATACTGTATGTAATAGATTCCAGTGTTGTTGCAAGGATATGCTATCGCAGAGATGAACTGGCCGTTTATTTTGCTTGATGCTACTTTATTTCGTTGAGAATCATAAAGGCTTACTACTATGCCATCTGTAGGCTGAGCAGCGGCGCAAATGTTAATCATGTATTGTGTCCCTTTCGTGAATACATATGAGTACTCCACGTATTCTTTGCCACCTTTTTCGATTTTGTAGCTCTTCAGGAAGTTAAAGCCGGTTGACAGCTTAGGAATACATTGATTGCTTAAGGCTTCAGAGTTGCACTGTCCGATTACATCCAAAGTACTCAGGGTGAAAACGGATAGAACAATTACAATTAACTTTTTCATAGGGCTCCTATTATGAATCTAGCTTATAACCTTGTTTCTGATGTTTGTTGTAATGGACTTAATGTTAGATATGTCGTCAGGTGTTATTTCAATTGTGCTTGAGCTGTTATCCTTAATAACCATAACGCCATCGACGATCTCGAATGTTGATTCTTTATAAGTATAGGTGATGTTGACCTTATCATAGATTTTTTTCAACTCTTCCATGTCAGTCAACAATGATGCCATATTTTGGTCCGACTCTTTGTAAAAAGACAACAGCAACATGATGTTTTCCAGGATGATCTTTTGTTCGCCTATTGTCTCCTGCAATTCTTTATTTGTAGGATTTGATGTAGCTACTTCGCAAGTGATGTGCAATGCCTCAAGCCAACCACCTGTCAGGAATAATACGCTAAGGTTAGAGCGATTTTGTGTTTGCAGATAGTGATTGATGCTGTTAAAATTCTGTGTGGTAATGAGCAGTAATGAATCGAGGTTCTTGCTGTTTGTTGCAAGCCTGCCTATAGTTTCGATATCGAAGAACTGACCAATGTTCAAGCCGTCGGCCAGCTCTTTAATTGAGGCCATGTATTTTACGCCGTCCTGGTTCTGTTCATAGATATTTGTGTATCCGAGGTCTGTACCATACACGCCAAGGTTCAGGGCTTTCTTGTAATTGCTATTGTATTTGGAGATGTTATCGGCAGAGTTGAGGTAGCTGGCATTGTACTTTTTGCCTGATTCTTTAAGCAGCACTGAGATCTCCAACGGGCTGGGGATTTGCTGTAGGATGTCCCCAATCACTCCCTCTGAAATGGAAGGGCCTTCGGCTTTAGCCGAATCCAGGCCTTCGAGGAATGCCTGTTCATCCGATTTCTTGCCGGATCCACAGGCGCTGAAGAGTGCCAGAACAAGCCCAAAGATTACAATTCTCATAGCTATAAAATTATTCGTTTACAAAGTTAAAAATTCAGCATTACCAGCCAAAAAGTTACCTGAATGCTTTAATTCTTTTTTGCCTTTTCCCCGCCTGCACCAATCTTAGCCGGCAAACCATCGAAAGAATTGATCAGTTTTCGAAGCAATTCAAAGTAAAGCGTGACATACAACAGCACCGTCATGATCCAAATGATAATATTATTGAATAAAAAAGTACTTACATCGTTGCCCAACAGATGCTTCCTGGGGGCAAAAAAATGAGCACGGTAGTCAAGTGGCCCCGACGGACGGGGATCAATAAAGATAGGGTTTATCTGCTGATATAACTGCCCTTCATACTCGATGATACGTTCTTTTTCGTCAACGTTCTTCACGAGGTCGGCAAGGCTTTCGTTATAATACATATCCTTATACCTGCTAATGTCATAATCGCTGCCTTTCTCATTTTCGTATTTGAAAATAGCAGCTTCTCTTTGTTCAACGGCCTTGTTATACACATCCTGGTAGAACTTCTTGTAGGCTGTTAAAAAATCTTCAAGTTTCTTGTTGAATTCAGGTGTTAGTTTATCGACTGTCCAAGTTGATTCCAACTCCTTTTCAAATCCCTTTTTGTAAAAATCGCTTCTAAGTGTAGTTTGAATGATATGAAGATCCTTTGCCACCACTCGCCTGATAGTATCGTTTTTTGACGTATAGTGGTCGAATATGAACTTGCGTTTCTTGTCAAGCTCATTCACCAGAAACGATGATCTGAAATCTGACTGACTTTCGTACTTTTCGAATTCATAGTAAGGCTTTTCAAATGAGTTGTTTCTGAACTGATCAACCACGAGCGCTTCATATGCCCAACGCGAAGCCATAAGATCTGCGATAATAGGAACCTTGCCTTTTGTGCTGATTATCTCATTAAGCTTGTCAAAAGGGAAGAGTAAGCCGCTAAGGATCATCTGCGGTATCAACAGCAGAGGTATCATAACGTATACTGTAACGGCAGAGTTAAACGCAGAGGAGATGTTAAGTCCCAGGACGTTCGCGAAACACGATGTCGTAAAGAGCACGAACCAGAAAGGCAATAACATGCTCCACTCGATTTCCAGGATCAGATTGCCCAGAACAACAAATGAAAGGGTCTGAACGGCGGAAAGGGTGAAGAGAATAAAAACCTTTGACGTTAAATAGCTGTTCCAGCTCAGATTGAGGAATGATTCACGACGAAGGATCTTTCGATCGCGAATTATTTCTTCAGCGCTCACCGTTAGCCCCATGAACAAAGCCACGATAATGCTCATTAGCAGGAACGCCGGAAAATTTTCATTAAAGCGGAAAACATATTCCGTTCCTCCCGGGGAGCTCCTGTACTTAATGATCACAGCAAGGATCAATGCAAGCAACGGGGCCTCCAACAAGTTGATGAGCAAGTATTGTTTATTGCTAAGTTTTGAAAGTGTGTCGCGCGTAACAAAGATGAAGGTTTGTTTCAGTTTGTTGGGAAGGCGCAACGATCTTGGAGGTTCTTCCTTAATGTCCTCGACGCGGTTTATCTTAAACCGTTCTTTGAAAAGATCATACCATTGTGGGGGTGAGATCTTTCTTTTTGATGTCGGCTGACCGTACTCATCGACTACTTTGGCTTCGATGATATTGAAGATCTGCTCGGGATTTACGTTTCCACATGTTTCGCACTGCCCTCTGTTACTATCTACCTGATGCGTTGACTTTTTGAAATAGGTGATCGCGTCGATCGGCGGTCCATAGTAAGCTGGATATCCACCGGTATCCATAATGATCATTTTATCGAACATCTTGTAGATATCCGATGAGGGTTGGTGGATTACGACAAAGATCAACTTGCCTTTCAGCGATAGTTCCTTCAGTAAGTCGATAACATTTTCAGAGTCTCTGGAAGAAAGTCCGGAAGTGGGTTCATCCAGGAAAAGTATTGCTGGTTCGCGGATCAATTCAAGGGCGATGTTGAGACGTTTGCGCTGTCCTCCGCTTATGGTTTTATCCAATGGATTGCCCACCCGAAGATCTTTGCGCTGATCAAGGCCCAGGTTCTCCAGTACTTCCATCACGCGTTTGTTAAGTTGCTCTTCGCTAAAATCCGCGAAACACAACTTGGCGTTGTAGTAAAGGTTTTCGTATACGGTGAGCTCCTCAATCAGCAAGTCATCCTGCGATACATAACCAATTACACCATGGATCTTGTCCTTTTGTGTGTTTATGTCAAAGCCGTTTATCAGGATCTGACCTTTCGTTGGCTGGACCAGTCCTGCCATTACATTAAGCAGCGTTGTTTTACCGGCACCGCTGGCACCCATGATGCCGATAAGTTTACCCGGACCTTCAGCCACCACTACATTCCGGAGACCAATTGCTCCTGTTGGAAATTTGAGCTCCTCGATGAAGACGTTAAATGAAAGCTTTGTTGTCTTGATCTCTTCATTGAAATGAGCAACGAGGTCGCTATAGTACAGTGCGTCGCCTGCCTGCGTTTTGATAGTGCTACCGTGAGAGAAAAGGTAAACGCGGTTTGGCTGCATGGGAAAGCCATTCAGGGCATTCGATTCGTCGCCCATGTACTTTGTGAAATACATCTCGACACTTCTCACTCGCATGAATACCAGGCTTCCCTCGATGTGGCCATGCACATGTTTGTTCAGTCTGCCCTCCTCGTTACTATGACCTTTATCGAGCAGGAGAATGTCCGCAAAGTTTAGAGACTTTGCATCTTCGGTGATGACAAAACTTTCAATATGGTGATATTCGTCCTGAACAATATTGAACACACTGGATGCAGTGTTGATGATCTCCATCCGTTGTGGAGTGAAGTTCTTGTCGGTGCCTACGAGTTCGAGTAGCTTAATCAGCACAATCACTTTTTGCTTTTGCGTAAGTGTCTTGTTGATCTTCTTGCAAATACCCAGGGTCTTTACTGAATCTTTAACGGATGTCAGCTTGGATTTTCCGGTGTCTTCTTCGCCTTTGCCGTACCCGGAGAACTGGTCGTAGAGATCTACATATTCTTTTATGGAATCCTGATCAAGTTCTGTTTGAAAGAAGTTGATAACAAATTGGCGTTCGCGTTGAGTAACTCCGCCGTCCTGTTTTGTAATGATTGCAAAAAGTTGGGTGAGGGCTTTGAGTATTTCTTCACTCATAGGATGAAGGTGATGTTATAAAGGTATCAAAAAATATCGGTTACCAGCCCAGTAGAATTCAAAAGCGAAATTCTAAAACATGGCCAATAACCGACAAGGTGAGAAAATTGTCCGGATCAGTAAGTCTTGAATTCGAACGGAATCTCTACCAATTCAGAAAACTCTTGTCCGGCTTCTTCCATATCTTCATCATCCTCGTGGAAGTACCATAATATTTTCATGCCTTTGATGTCTTCCAGTGCAGATAAGACATCAAGAATAAGTTTCGACGACGCTGTGTTAAAATATTCCAGTTTGAAGACGAATTCAGTTGAAGGATTGGACTGCTCCCCGTATTGTTCAATCCACTCCAAAACTGGCCGATAGAATTCCGCTGAGTCTTCAGGGAGTGAGCGTCCGGATATTTCAAATATTCCATTCTTTTTATCTAGGATAATCTTCGGAGTATCTTCAGTTCCTTCAAGATTTAAAATTTCCATGGTATTAGATCTATTTTAGTTATTCAATAATCAATTATTCAGTATCGCGCGGCACATTTACCTTCAGGCAAAAGAAACAGTAATCGGTATTCATTTCCGGAAATTCAAATTGAAGCTTTCCACCCGACTTACGGGCCATGTCCACGAAGCCGAGACCAGCACCGCCTTTTTCGGAGATCGTTGTATTCTTGATTATCTCCTTATAAAGTTCTTTCAAACCATCTTTATCAAGACCATTAATGTGCTCAAGCGTTTTCTTGAGTTTGTCGACGTTTGCTTTACGAACGGGATTACCGGACATAATGCTGTAGCGGTTGGATTCCTTGCCGATAAGAAAGATGGCGGCGTGGCTACGCGTCTGGCCGTCGACCAGTTCATCGCTATGTTTTACGATATTTTGCAGTGCCTCGACCATAACATTAAACACCTTACGCTTGATGCTCGAGTCTTCGCCGGAAGAATCAAGATTTCGCTCGGCCATGGACAGAATGGATTTGGTGCTTTCTTGGGTGAAATCACCCTGATACACCAGAATTAGATTCTGCGACATCATGGTGCGGTGCAGGTCATAAATAAAATTCATGCTTCTGATAGATTAGATTATAAGAATGTGGTTCACTAAGATATAAGTTTTTCATTTAAAACCTTCCGGGCGTTCAAATCACCCGAACTGGTATGTCGTCTAAAATTTTATTCCGATTAATAGTACGTCGTCGGTTTGTTTGGTCTCGCCACGCCAGCCTTCCCACTGGTTGTCAAATCTTGTCATCGCTTCTGTCATCGGTAACGTGTGGACCTGCTCAATGATCTCCCGGACTTTCTTAGGTCCGAATTTCCGGCCCTCCGTGCCACCAAACTGGTCGGGGAATCCATCGGAGCTAAAGTAGATCGAGTCTCCTTTTTCAAGCTTGATCTTTGTATTAGTAAAGTTAGTCTGGTTCTTAAAAATACCGCCTCCGATAGGGAATTTATTTCCCTTCACTTCATCCATCACACTGTTCTTCATAATGTATAGCGGACGGTGTGCTCCCGCATATTCAACTTCCCGGCTAGTAACATTGATCTTGCAGAGCGCAATGTCCATTCCGTCCTTCGTGGTGGAGTCCTCGTCCTGTCTAAGCGTTGTAGTAACGCCTTCATCCAGAAGGTCAAGGATCTTACCCGGCTCCGTGATCTTACGGCTGCGCACGATGTCGTTTAGCAGGAAGTATCCGATCAACGACAACAGGGCACCAGGCACACCGTGACCAGTACAGTCAACGGCTGCGATGAAAATGTCGTCTTTGATCTGCACAAACCATGGGAAGTCTCCGCTTACAACGTCGCGTGGCTTGTATAATATGAATGAATCAGGAAGTGCTTTGTTGATAACGCGCGAGTTCGGCAGAATTGCGTTCTGTATCCTCTTCGCGTAGTTGATACTTTCCGTGATCTTCTTGTTCTTGTTTTGGATTTCAAGCTCGATCATCTTTCGCTCAGTGATATCGTGAGATACCACAAGTACCGATTCGAGCTTGTTGGACTCATCAAATTCCGGAATGGCGTTCACTTGCATCACACGCTTGCCCATCTCGGAAGAGAAATCAACTTCGGCAGCAGCTTTTTCGCTCGTGGAATTTACTTCCTCTACGATCTTCAGCCAGCCTTCCAGTATTGATTTGTCAAGTTCAGTATCTTTTACTTTTCGGTTAAGGAAGAACGACGGCTTTTGTCCAGTGTATTCCTCGATAACGGGGTTGATATACGAAATAGAACCCTCCTCAAGACGTGTGATAAGGTCGAGTGAGTTCTCGGACAACGCCTGCATCTTGCTTCGCATACGCTGTTCCTGTTCAGCCCTGCGACGCTCAGTAATGTCGCGAGAGTTGAGTATAAATCCGTGAATAGCCTGGTTGGACATACAGTTCGTGCCCGTCGATTCGATCCAAACGAAACTTCCGTCCTTTGCCCTGTATTCATACTGAACCGTCACTTTCTCGTCAGGGTTTGCTTTCATCTTGCGGAACAACTCCTTATATACTTCGCGATGGTCAGGATGTACTTTGTCCACATCACTCTTTCCGATCATCTCTTTCTGACCATAACCAAGGATGGATTCAACCGAAGGCGAGATATAACGAATGCTATCGTCCTCTTCATAGATCGTAATAACCTCGGAAGCGTTCTCGAGCAAAAGCTGCATTCGCTTCTGTGTTCGGTTAACCTCTTCGATCTGCTCTTCAAGCTTTTGATTGGAACGTTGAAGTTCTTCCTGAGTGGCCTGCATCTCCTCCGCGTTCTGACGAAGTACTTCCTGCTTTTCCTTCAGCTCATTACTCATCTCCTGAGATTCTGCCAGCAGCTTGCGGGTGCGTTCATTGACCTTGATATTAAAGATCGTACGAGCAAGAATGAGCGAAAGCTCCTGCACAAACTTTACCTGTGAAGGATCAAACTTTTTGAAGCCTGCAAACTCAAGTACGCCGTAAACTTCTTCATTAGTAATCAACGGCACGATCATGATACACTTTGGACGTTGGTCGCCAAGTATACCCGACGTTATAGTGATGTATTCGTCAGGAATCTCTGTACGCAGAACGGTATCTTTTTCAGCGGCCGCCTGACCTACGAGCCCTTCGGCGAACTTGAACTTGGCCTTAAGGTATTTCTTGCGCGTATAGGCATAGCTTGCTCTCATTTCGATGATCGGATGCTTCGCATCGTCGTCATTAACAATGAAGAACGCACCTTGGATTGCACCGATCTTTTCGAGGATAAACTTGATCACATCCTCTCCAAGCGAGTCGATAGTGTCGTGCATTCTGAGGATCTCACTGATCTCAGCAACGCCACGAACGATCCAGTTCCGTTCCTTGTCTCCGCGCTCGTTTTCAATGAGGTTATTTCTCATGTTGATAAGAGACATCCCCAGAATATCATTATCGCTCGCAGGTTTGAACGCGGTGTCATATTTACCCTCGCCAATGCGCTGAGCGAAATCTGCGTTGTTCTTCAATGAAAGGACGAGCTCATCAACCTTGCTGCTCATTTGTCCAAATTCATCGCCGCTTTTTTCTTCAGATGCTTCCGGCAAAATACCCTGCGCTACCATACCAATGGTGGTGCGCATTCCATACAATGGTCGGGTTATCGAACGGGCAAACATCATTGCCAGCAGTGTTGCCAGTGCCAGGATACAAAGTCCTGAATATACAAAGGTGGATACCAGCTGACCTGTTTCGCCGGTAGCTTCGGCAAGGTCAATCTTTGCGATCAGCGCCAGGTTTCCATGCTCTATCTTTCTTGAAACTTCGAGCACTTTGGCGCCCCGGTAGTCTTCACCGCTTTGGCTGACATTCCGTCCTTCAAAGACCGGGAGGAAACCCGCTACAGAACGGTCGCGTGGATCTCTCAGCAGAATGGCAGAAGCTGTGTCATTTCTCAAGGGGCTTATTAGAGCTATTTTCTTCGAGATAGGGTCTTGACGGGCAACAAGAACTTCGCCTGTTTTACCCATTCCCTGGTAGTTTTTAAGGGCATTATAAACAGGATTAAGATCAATCTTTACAATCACGATCTTCTCCTGAGCACCTGTGTTGTCAGTTACAGCGCCGGCAACGTAGGTGAAATAGTTCTTCTTTTTTTGATCGCGAAGAACAGACGAAAAATAGATCGAGGTTTTTGCGCGGTCAAACGTTACTCCGTCGGGGTCTACGAAGCTACCCGTTATGGCAGGATCGGTCGTTGCCAGGATAGAACCACTCTTCGACGTAACGATGATTTCGTCAACTCCCAGTATATACTTCTCGCGAGTAAGGTAATCAGAGAGCCCCTGGTCTGCAGAAGAGCTTGATAATACCGTGTCCCCCGAGGGCTCGGGGCCACTCATCATGGCCATTAGGTCTGCGCCACCCGAAGCAGCCGTTGAGTCCTTGCCGACTTTTAATATCGAGGAATTTTGAAGGACCTGCACAGCCAGTGAAGCTTTTCCAAGAAGTGTATTAATGTAGGCAGCCCTGTTATCAGCAATAACGCTAAGCGTGGTCGAGTATTTTTCTTTTGTATTCTTCAGGTGGTAATCGTAGCTAAAGAAACTTATTGCCAGGATCGCCGCCGCGGATATCGTAAGAATCAGAAAAGTAACTTTTGTGCTTATGTTAATATTTTTCATCATATGCGTCTGGGCAGTAGAATTTATGCGGTAGTTGAGATCTTGTCAGCGAGCAGTTGTCCTGCTTCCTCCACAAACTTTCGTTGATCTTCGCTTACCACTGTGAAGGAAGCAAGCTCAAGGATACCTAATACCTTGTTGTTCTTTTTTACTGGCACTATAAGAAGGTGCCTCGGCGAAGCACTTCCCAAACCTGAAACGATTTTAATATAACCGTCAGGAACATCATCAACATATAGGGTATTCCCGCTGGCACCGGCTTGGCCTATAAGTCCTTCTCCGATTTCGTATTTGATGATCGTACTTTCACCGATGCTGAGGGCATAACCGAGTTTGAGTTCTATTTTGCGTTTGCCGTCTTCTTCAACTATGCGATACAACGCGCCCTGGCCTGCTTCAAGTTCTTTGCAAATGGCTTGAAGGGTTAACTGCTGCGCATCTGTTTCACTGCTTGCCTGATTTAATGTCTGGATGATGTTATCCAGGCTGATCGTGCTTTTTCCAGCGTTGTCAGCGTCGTGCTTACCGACGCTTGCTTCAAGTGCTCTGTCGCGAAACACTACGACCTCCTTTTTGTAGCGCAAGGCATAAATCAACGTCAATGCACCAAGAAGGAAAGTACCACCGAGGATGACGTAAACCCGCGTAAACTGAGGTTCAAACCCGCCAGCCAATTGAAGGCCGGTTGGTAGCGAATAAATGGAATAAAGAGAATAGCCGACGCCAGCGATAAAAATCGAAGAAAGCATCAACGTCAGCTTGTACCGGTCAGTGAAGAGACTTATCATCTGTATTGCTTATCTAATTCTTTTAAAAACTCCACAATTTGGTCAACCTTCAGGACATGATCAATTTCGGTCGCGGCCAATGCAGCTTTAGGCATTGTATCGATCATACATTCTGTCGGCTCTTGCACGATGGTTAATCCTGCGCGGTCGTGAATATGTTTCATACCCAAAGCACCATCCCTATTCGCACCCGAAAGTAGTATCCCTACAAGCCTTTCCTTATACACGAATGCGCAACTTCCCAGCGTAATATCAATCGCAGGTCTCGAGTTGTTTATCATTTCTTCGGTTGAGAGGGCAAAATGATTTCCAAGTTCTACTGACATATGATAATTGGCTGGCGCAAGGTATACGCTGCCTTTTTTAATATTCTCTTTGTCGTTCGGCTCCGTTACCTGCACAACGCTCTTGATGGATAACGCTTCCACGAATCCATTTCGAACGTGCTTGAGTCTATGGAGGCACATTATTATCGGAAGTGGAAAACCCTTGGGCAATTGTGCCAGGATCTTTACCACGCCCTGAAAGCTGCCTGCTGACCCACCGATAACAACGGCTTTGTAGCTGTTATTTAGGCTGATTTTTTTCATGCGTCAATAGACAACTACGTTAATCCTTTATTTTCTTATAAATCTTCTCTTCATTATTCACCACAATAAAGCGGTTCGCATAATCGCACCATATCAATGACTCCTTGGATCCGATCGCCAGGTATCCATATTTGAATAGGCTTTCGTGGAATTTCTTCAGAACTTCATTTTGTAAGGTCTGATTGAAATAGATCATCACATTTCGACAAAGGATCAGGTCGAATTTGTTGAAGATATCTCCAGTTACCAGGTCATGACGGCGGAACGAAACATTCATCAATAACTCCTTATTGAAGACCGCCATTCCGTTTTCCTCTTGATAATAATCCTTGAAGCTCTTTGTGCCCTGAAAACGTATATAATTCTTTTCGTTAAGCTCCATGTTCTTTGCCGGATATGTACCTGCTTTTGCCCGCTCGAGAATGTTTACATCAAGATCGGTAGCAATTACTGTTACATCCTGCAATACACCCATTTCCTTGAGCATGATGCTCATCGACAACACCTCTTCCCCGGATGAACATCCGGCATGCCATATCTTAAATTGTTTATGGTTCAACATTATCGCGGGGATGATTTCCTCGCGCATGATCCTCCAGAAGCTGGGATCACGGAACATCTCAGTTACGTTAACAGTTAACTCATCCAGAAATTCATTGATGAAAGAAGGAGTTTCGGTTAGTCTTTTTAGTAATGCGTCTACAGAGAGCTTTTTTAACTCCATTATGCGGAGTACGCGTCTTTTGAACGAAGACATGGCGTAGTTCCTAAAGTCATAATGGTACTTCTGGTAAATGAACTCCGAGATCCGTTTGAGGTCGGCAATGTCAATATCCAACATGTATGGTCTTTTAAAGGGAACCCAAAATTAGTCTGTTAATAAAACTGCCGGACGAATTTCAGCGGTAAATATTACACGCGTTTAATATGACCCGAAGCATTTTAATTTTAAGGCACTCCACCTAGGTTCGTACTAATTAGTTGAAAAAAAGGACTTTAAAAACTTTTAGCCAAAAAACTTAGTACGCCCAAATGGTCAGAATCCACCCCGAATTCATGCGCGCTGACCATTGATAGATATAAAACTGGATGGGATAGTGGCTAACCTTTTCGATTCAGTTCCTCTTGTGTGACTTGGAGGGCCTGAAGATTCAATTTAAGAGCTTTCTCTACCTCGGACGCCAATTCCCAATCGTCTCCTTGAATGGGCTTTTGGGCTAGCTGCGCCTTCAACTCTTCAATTTTAGCCTGATATTCTCTCTCTTTCCTTTCAAGCTTGGCTTTCAATTCGTTGATCTCGGGTTGCCCCGACGAACCACCTGACTGACTTTCAAGCTCTCTTATGCGGGCCAGATAACTCTTTTCTTTTCTTGCAATTTCTTCCTGCGTAGCCTGCAACTCTTCCATGTTCTGTCGCATTTCCTCTTCCTGGGCTCGCATTTCTTCAGTTTGCTGTTGAAACTGATGGATAAGCTGCATATTCCTTTGCGCTACCCTTACTGAAGCAAGCGTTGAAGCAATAGACTCCCCTAATTTTTCCACGAATGCAATCTCATGTGGCAGATAGTCATTAAAGGAAGCAAGCTCGATGATGCCGTAAACCTGTGTGTCGACTTTCAACGGAACCAATAACAGCGATCGGGGACTGGCATCCCCGAGACCGGATGTGATCCTTATATAAGACTCGGGCATGTTGGTGACATGCGTGGTTTCTTTCTCCAGGAACGTCTGACCCAAAATGCCTTCGCCCAGCTTGACCTTTTGCTGTTCGTGTTTCTTGATGTCAAATGCGAATAACGAAACAAGCTCCAGGTATTTATTTCGGGAATCTTCGTCATTTAAGATATAGAGTGCACCCTGATTGGATTTTGTATACTGGACAAGTGCCGCAATGATCTTGTCACCCAATAGATTAAGGTCGTCGTTGGACGATCGCAGGATATCTACAAACTTTGTAAGCCCTTCGTTTGACCACTGGCGTTTGCGTTCCTCATCACTCAACGTCTTCAGACGTGTCTGCATTTCAATGAGTGAGTCTGCCAGCTTATTCTCGCCTTCTTTATAATGGGCATCCAGGCTCTTGTAATCAAGCTCCAGCTTGCCTTCACCTATCGCGACTACAAAGTCAGTCGCGTCACGCAGGTCTTCGATAGTATTCTTAATGTGGCTTGCAACCACGCCAATTTCATTACCCGCAAATTCGGTGGTAAAGTTTTGCGTGGCTGCACTGTTCTCGAGCTGTTTCAGCGGCCCGAGTATGTTCCGGCGGAATAAATAAAATATGAGCCAGATCGCAACGATGTCCAAAAGGATGAATAAGCCAATAGCATTAAGTAAAACCTGCAGCTTACCCTCTACCTCCTCCTCAAGGTCGGCGATAAGTTTGTCATACCATCTGGCAAGTGAAAGCCATCGCGATTCGAACGTAAGCTTTGCACTCGACAAATTGTTAGTTGCAGGGGCAGCAACCGAAGCAACGGCAACGGTATCGGCAACTGAATCCGCCGGCGTTGTGGGCAAAGATTGTTCGGTGTTTACACTTGTGTTTAAGAGTGTTTGAATTGCTGACTTGTAGGTGACCCAGTCTTCGCGAAGGTTATCATACGTAATTCTTGGCAAACGCGACAGTGGCTTCAGGAAATTTCTGCTGCCGTCAATACGTCCGCCGTTACCGAGCGTGTTGAGCAAATGATCCTGGTCGTCAGCAAGTGAGGCTAGCTCTGCCGCGAGATCAGTTTTTCCCTGAATAAAGAATTCCAATTGAAGTGTTATCTCCTGGCTCTTGACTTGTACACTTCTCGCGAAGTCGATCTTTCTTTCTGCTTCCGTGAGGGAGTTAAGCTGGTAACGGATAATAAAGTATTCAGCGCCAAAGATGATGGAGAGCAACACTATGATGTAAAAGCCCCGCATCTTCAAGGACTGGTCCCGCCAAAAATTCATATTCCCAAATAAACTAAAATAAGCCGAAAGCCAAAACAATAGACGAAAGACTGTCTTGGGTTATGTCTTGATTGAACAGATGCTCAGGAATGCACCAGTTTCAGCCCAGTTAATTGCTCAAATTTCTTTTTGAGAAGCTGAATGGTAAGAGTAATTCCACGGCTGATGCCGTTACCCATTCGCGATCATAACTTTGCATGACAACTTCATAGGGTTTACCCTGTCGTTGTTCGAACTCCAACATCACTTGCCGGCACGAGCCGCAGCAGGTAGCCGGCGACAATCCTTGTGCATTCTCAGCCTTTGCAACAACCACCATCTTCTTTATGTGCCGGTCAGGATGTTGCGATGCCATTGCGAATAACGCAACTCTTTCGGCACACATACCATCGGGGTAAGCAGCATTTTCCTGATTGGTTCCCGTAATCACGAGGTCATTGTCGAGAAGGATAGCGGCGGCTACACGAAATTTTGAATAGGGGGCATATGCATTTTGAAGGGCTTCTTCCGCTTTTTTAATAAGTTTTTGAGATTCAGGGTCAAGATCCGCCCACTTGCCGATTGTTATACCGTTTGCCATGCTGAAGTATATTCATCGTAAGGTAATAAAAGCGACAGGAAAAAGACCTACCATCGGGCGATACAACTTTGAGAGTTCCTTCGGCTTTTGACGTTTAGCTTATAGCTTTGCTCCTATGAAAAAAATTTTGATTCTGGGTGCCGGCAGATCTTCTTCTTCCTTGATCGATTATCTCTTGGAGAAAGCGGCCGTCAAGGGATGGGAAGTAACTGTCGGGGATTTTTCGGAGAACTTCGCGAGAGAAAAGGTTGGAAATTCGCCTCATGGAAAGGCGATAAGTTTTGATATCAACGATGAGGCGTCCAGCACCGGGGCCGTTGGACAGGCTGATGTTGTAGTGTCATTGATGCCTGCGCACTTGCATATAATGGTTGCGAAAATCTGTCTTCAGCTACGGAAGCATTTGCTCAATGCAAGTTATGTTACTGCTGAAATGAAATCGTTCGACGACGAAGCCCGGTCAAAAGGTCTATTGTTTCTGAACGAGTGTGGGCTTGATCCTGGAATCGACCACATGAGCGCCATGCAAGTGATCGACAGAATCAAGGCATCAGGGGGCAGACTTGTTTCGTTCGAATCTTTTACCGGCGGACTTATTGCTCCTGAGACAGATCCTGAAAATCCCTGGCGTTATAAGTTTACATGGAATCCCCGCAATGTGGTAATGGCAGGGCAGGGCACTGCAAAGTATCTTCAGGATGGCTCCTTTAAATATATACCCTATCAACAGCTGTTCCAGCGCATCACACATGTTACGGTGCCAGGATTTGGCGAGTATGAAGGATATGCTAACCGGGATTCCTTGAAGTACCTTGAAACGTATGGGCTGCAGGACATCAGCACTATGCTCCGGGGAACACTACGAAACAAAGGGTATTGCGGGGCATGGAATGTCCTTGTCCAGCTTGGCTGTTGTGACGACTCCTATTTAATGGAGGGAGTTGATAAGCTTACACACTGGGGTTTTCTTAATTCATTCATTGACGGCGGTAATGAAGGTTCACTCGAAAAAAAGATAAGCGCAAGCTTTGGTCTCAGTGCTTCGGGAGAGGAAATGAAACGACTTCAATGGAGCGGGTTATTTAATGATGAGTTGGTTGGTCTTCAACACGGATCACCTGCACAGATCCTCGAACACATCCTTCTGAAGAAGTGGAAACTCAGCGATGGTGATAAAGATTTTATCGTGATGTGGCACCGATTTATGTATGAGCAGAACGGAGAGAAAAAAGAAATACAATCCTACCTCACTGCTACAGGAAAGGACGAAAGGGATACGGCGATGGCTAAAACAGTCGGGTTGCCATTGGCTATTGCAACCGAGCTGCTTATCGAAGGAAGAATTTCCAGTAGGGGAGTAGTGATACCTACCATTAAAGAAATCTATGAACCCGTGTTAGAAACACTTCGTAAATTCGACATCCGCTTTACGGAACTGGAATACTAGTGTGGAACATTAGGTCACAATGTCCACCACGAACCACAAAGCACACGACGTATTTTTAGCGCTTCACATGGTGATCTCCCGATAGCTATCGGGAGTGCCTCCTTTGTGATCGTCGTGACCCTGCATTTTATCGACAGCAAAAATTTTAAATGCTTTAACGCAGAGACGCGTTGAATACAACAGGGGAACTCGTTCGTGAGTGGCACGGCGAGCTAAGGTCATCTGTTTTCTTAATTCATCAGATTTCGCGCAGAGGCCGCAGGGTGTAGTTCTGAGCAGGCGTAGTCAAGCTTTGCTTGGTTGTGGATGCATCAGAACTTTTGAGTCAAATGCCAAGGATGTTGCAGGAGAGTTCTGATGCGCTTTCCGAGCGCGAAGCGCGCCTGCCCCCGCGTCCTCTGCGCCAAAGGTGAACCATGTGTGCCAGATGAATTTGCTTCAGTGCCTCTCACGAACGAGCTGCACGGATACATTTAAAGACCTCGTTAAAAAAAAATTGTACTTTCCAATTTGATCGCAATTGCCAAGCCAGGATTAAATCCTATTTCTTGAGGAGCTCTGTCGCAGCAATACCGCTTAGGGGCAACGTTGCGGCAAAGATGAGAGTCAATGGTATGTCTCGCGCCACCGCGTAAAAAATGAGAACAAGGATAAAATAGTACAGCGGAATCAGGAACATTCCGAATGCATACTTCAGCGAGGAGATAAATTGTGGATCTTTCACTTTGGCCTTTATGAAACCCCTGATAAAACTATAGGGCAGGATGTGAAGGATCCAACCGATCCATACGATCGGATTGATCACGTTCAGAATCATCGGAAACTTCTTTCGGGGTACAAAGTTGGTAGGAGGATTGGGATATAAGCTCAGTATCTCGCGATCTGCTTCAAGCTGTTTTAACATATCTTTTTCCTTGCGTCTGTATTTTCGAAGGAATTCGACTTTGGCTTTATATTGGTCATCGTGTTTGATTTCCAACGCAAGACTTTTTAACGAGCCATCTGTAATATCGACAAGCGTATCAAGCTTTTCCCTTTCCGTCATCGAGTCTTTCAGAATGTCGTTGACTACAATTGCATCTCCGTAATTTAATAACACCCGCGAGCGGAATGAGTGATGGTCGTCGTAATGAAACCCCACAGGGACAATCGTCAATGGTATATTGGGATGTTTTTGCTGAAACTGTAGTGTCATCCGCGCAAAACCGCGCTGAAGAGAACCTGTTGCATAGGGTTCGTTATGGTTGCCTTCAGCAAAAATGAGAATATCGTTGCCCTGACCGAGCATGTTGGTCCACTCCTGAATGATTGCGTCGTTATTACGAAGTGATCCAAAACCATCACGAACTCTGAACACTGGTTTGATTTGAACAGCAGTCAATAAGAAGGTAACGAATCCTTCCTTAAACACGCTTGCTCTCGCAATGGACCATGGGTTCCTCGGTGTAGTGCAGATCACAAGGACTGCGTCGAGGAACGCGTTCTGATGGTTGGGAATAAAAATGACGGGCCCTTTTGCAGGTACGGTGCCGGCATTGTTGACCTGCACCTTGCTGAAATAAACACGCCACGCAGCGGTGCTATAAACTTTCATACACCGGAAAAAAAGGCTTGACCTCATGAATCAGATCTTCTAAATAGCTTGTGGAACGGGCCTGCGTCTGATGAAATAAGAAAAGGCAAAGCCACTTACGAGGTGCCATATTCCCCACCATGCCGCCACCAGTGCCATGGAACCGTTACCTTGAAAAAATGTAAATATAAGAACAAGTCCGAGACCCGAGTTTTGTATGCCAGTTTCAATTGCTACCGACCGGTTGGTTGATTCTTTATTCCTAAGGAGTGAGCTGAAGTAATAGGCGCTCAGCAATCCCAATCCATTGTGAAAAAATACGATCCAAAAAACAGAAAGGATGTGATTCTTAAATACATCAAAATTGTTCATAAACGCCACGATGATAAATGTCATCAGGATAATTATAGACAATGTCCTCATGAATTTAGAGATCTTTTCCGTTGTCTTTGGAAAGTAATGAGCGAATGTCATTCCAGCGAGCAGCGGAACCAACAATATCGCCATCATATTCAAGAACAGATCAAGGAAGCTGATCTCAAAGGACTGCATCCGTTGTGTCAACCCCGGCACCAATGAAGACCAAAAGAAAAAGCTCGCTGGTGTTATTAAGAAACAAACCAATGATGTAATAGCCGACAGCGTTACTGACAATGCGATGTTTCCCCGTGCCAGCATGGAAAAAAAGTTCGACGCGTTTCCTCCGGGACACGCTGCGACGAGTATCATTCCTAGCGCGATGTCGTGAGGAGGGGAGATCACGTAAATAAGAATTATCGTGATCAGGGGAAGAAGAAAGTATTGACAAAACAGACCTGTTAGTAATGCTTTCTTATCATTTCGAAGCTGATAGAAGTGATGTGGCCTGATGTCAAGCGCCACCCCGAACATGATCAGCGCGAGGCATATATTGAGGACGGTCAGGTTGCCGGATGAAAAATTGATATTTATCGACTGGGTCTCCAAGGATGTAACGGGTTAAATTCCTTGGTAAATTAGTAGATTAGTTTGAAATGTATTCAGTCGAAAAATACAAGGATTCATTCAAGTTCGTTCCCCTTATCTTCATACCATTGGTCCACAGACAATCCATGGCCGGAAGCGGCGAAGACGGCGAGCTCATCACACCTTTCGTTCTCAGGGTGCCCCGCGTGTCCTCTTATCCAGACAAATTTTGGTTTGTGACGCTGGTGAAGTGGTATATAACGCTGCCATAGGTCGGCATTCGCTTTTTTAGCAAAATTCTTTTTCTGCCAGCCCCAGATCCAGCCTTTTTCAATTGCATCCACCACATATTTTGAATCAGAATAGATGGTAACTGGTATGCCATCCTTTTTAATTGCTTCCAATCCTGTAATCACTGCAAGCAATTCCATTCTATTATTAGTAGTCAGGCGGAAGCCGTGTGATAATTCTTTCACCGCGTCCTTAAACTTCAGAATGACTCCGTAACCTCCTGGTCCCGGGTTGCCTTGTGCAGCACCATCCGTATAAATTCTAATCATCCGGGAAAGACATTAGTTTTAAAGATCTTCACTGCTATCGCCAAAAGTATGACTCCAAAAACGCGCCGTAACACTGAGAATCCTGATTTGCCGATTACCCTTTCCAGCCATGGCGAAGCACGCAGCACAATATAAACAAAGATGAGGTTAACAAGAATGCCGATCAATACATTCCACTCCTGGTATACTGCTCGGAGAGAGAGTATGGTGGTCAATGTCCCTGCGCCCGCAATAAGTGGAAATGCCAACGGTACAATTGATCCGGAACCTTTGGCATCTGGATCATCTTTGATCAGTGTAATACCGAGTATCATTTCCATCGCGACGATAAAAATAACGATCGAACCAGCGACGGCAAAAGATGCAACATCGAGACCGAAAAGATTGAGTATGGACTGACCGAGATAGAGAAAACATACCATGAGGGCCGCTGAGATCAACGTCGCCTTTTCGGCCTGTATCCGGCCTTCCCGTTTACGAATTATTATAATGAATGGTATCGAACCGATAATATCAATAACGGAAAATAAAATAAGCGTAACGGAAAAAATTTCCTTCAGGTTAAGCATGGCAAAAATTTGCCAGCAAAGCTAAAACAAAAATGCCGGACTTGCGCCCGGCATTCGACTGCACCCGAACCTGAACCTAAAAGGATACCTGGTATTGCAGTACTACCTGGCCTTTTGTTGAAACTTTGACTAAATCCTGACCTTGTGCTTCGTATACCGGTCGGTTTTGATAATCGAGTGTTAGTTTACTAGTGTGGCCTTTTATAAGCCAGTTAACACCAACGTCCACCACATTCATGCCGTCACTGAGTCTATCATAATCCGCACTCATCAATGATGCGTATGGCATGAGCGTTCCCACACTACCCAAAAGATCTTTTTTCAAAAGATATCCTACTTGTGTATAAATTACTTTTCCTGTGCCGAACATTGGAAAGGCATTTCCCTGGCTAGCAGGATAGGGACCGTTGTCGATTCCGTTTGCGGGATTCATGGTTCCGTTGTACCTCAGGTAATTTGTTCCGTAATCGAGATTGTAATATCCGGCATACGCTGAGAATGCCGTGGCCTTTTCTAAGTTAAGAGGAGCGTCATAATAAAATGCGACGGACCACAAGTTCATGTCATGATAGTCTGTGGTAACGCCGGCATCAGGACTGGTCCACGTGGCATTCTTTTGTGCGATGAATCCTGCTTCGATATTGAATATCTTTTTCTTACCAAGGTATGTGCCGGTCATATACGGGGTGGTATTAGCTTCCTTGTCAAAAAAGTTATACATAAAAAATCCCTGATATTGTTTATGATGTCCAAGCTGTGCGAATGTTGCACTTGTTCCGATTGGTGGTGGTGTTTGTCCATTCGTTGTGATGGGAAAAGGATCACTCAGCACCATGCGATAATCAAACTTGCCCAGCTGGCCACGTGCATAAACGCTGAGTTTCCGGGAGAATTCATCTGTTTGATCAACCGTAGCCTGCGCAAACACAGGAACATCCATCGTCATGATCGTTGAAACGCTTGGCTGACTGAATCGTGATAATCCGTTGGCGATTGTAAGACCACCTCCGAGTTTTAGCTTGTCATTGTCCTTCCACACTTTATATTCTCCCAATGCATCATGAAAGAACGCCTGCATTTTACGGTTCCCTCCATTCTGTGAGAGAAAGTTGAAATTGTTCTGACCAAATTGCGTGTAAAAGAATACATGGTCCGTGAGTTGGCCGTAGAACTGGATACGTGTCCTCCGGAGGCCGATATCAAAAGTTTGATCAGCAGCCTCACCCAATACTGTCGTACCTGGATTGCTGTCATTGTAACGCAACCAGACCTGATTGAGGAAAGTCCATTTCAAATAGTGACTTCCATCTTCATTTAATTTAAGCCGCATTTCTTCAATTGTATTTGAAGGCGACGAAGTTTGCGCCAAAACGGCACACAGGGGTGAAACCATACAAAAAAGTACGGTGATAATATTTTTTTTCATGTTTGAATATTGTTCAGATGGATAGAAAGAAAGACTCTACCCGATTTACAAATAATCCCGTTCCAAAATATCGGCTTGAGATGCTCGTCGGTTTGTTCTTCAATAAATCCTTTTATCTGTATTAGTTCATTTTCAACACGATCACGGATAAAATAGTAATCTATGAGAAGATTGCACTGGCTTATTATATGTTGTTCGACGAGAATCTGATCATAAAGAGCACCGGGAAGGATCTGTTTGTGCTTGTTCTTGAGGAATGCGTTCAAGTTGAACTTCAGGGAAGCAGCAGGTGATTGAATCGATTCACAGCGCCTAAGCCGGTCGACAAGATTTGGCTCAACAGAGGAAACTATAACCACTTGTGTACATTCCTTGCTTTCAATAAAGTATTGAATCTGTCCTTTTTCTAACGGATCATAGTTTTGCAGCCTGCTCTCAGACAATGTGCAGATAAAGATCCTGTCGTCGAATTCGATATGTTTATTCAATCCATGTTCCCCAAAGGCGATGATGAGTGTTTTCTCTGCACCCACCATAGACATAAGATTAACCAGGTTGTTCATTTGTTAAACAGGTTGTGCTTCAACTTTATTCAAGACGCTTATAAATCCTTCGACGAACACGAGGATATCCATTACCTCTGCCCCTGAAAGTGTTTCGCGCTTCTCGTAAATCAACAATTTGTTCCGCTGAGATTCGACGTGTGCCAATGAGTGTGTTTCCAGAAAACCGATAAGGTTGTCGTGAAAGAATCTCCGTACGTTGTCTTCATCTTCTGCGCGCAGATAGTACCTGGACGAAAAGGCCGGGTGATCTTTGAAATCAATGTCTTTTCCGAATGCCATTTCCGAAAGTTTCGTCCACAACTTCTCGGGTTCCAGTGAGAAATTTGGAATATGAGTATCCAGGTCTGAAACATGGATCACCGTGAGGACTGTATCGTTTTGAGCTATGCCGGCGCCTTGCGATACCGTTATGTCAGAGATCTCTATTTTGCCGAAATCCGAGTACTTCGTCAGTATGTTTTCCTCATACAGGATCTTTGCTCCTTTTTCTATAGGGAAGTTTTTGAACTTCATGGAGTTTTTGATCTTCTGCGGATAAAAGATCAGGTCGTTGTTTTCTGCGAACTTGCGCAACTCGATCTGACGAGGACTCAGCCTGATCTCAAGCTTGTTTGTTTTTCCAAGTGAGTACTTCCGTGAAGCCAGTGGGTGATTAGAAAAGAACTGGAAGTATTCAAATCCTGTCACCGCTACTGTGCCGCCACCATGGTGATACTCCTCTTCAAAATGATGAAGCTGTTCCATGAACGTGTGATCGACAATACGCGCTTCGGCAAAATTCAAAACCACTTTTTTACCGGGCTTAAGTTTGTTGAATAGCTTCTTGAAGCCGATCAGGTTGGAGAAGATGGCCGCGTCTTTCACAGCTACATTGTATTCTTCCTCGCTTTCAGTCACTTCATACCTCGCCTTGAATAAACTTCTTAATGGTGCACCATTGACGATATGGAAGATAAACTTCGCGAGGATACCCGACGCAACACCAATGAGCAGGTCTGTGGAAACTGTTACGATAACAGTGATCACGAATATCATGAGCTGTTCTACGCCGATCTTATAAGTTTTAAAGAACTCATTCGGAGAAGCGAGTCGGTATCCAACGGCTATGAGCAGCGCAGCAAGTGCCGAATTGGGGATCATCTCAATTACTGGGATGAATAGCAACATGGCGATGAACAGAAAGAGGCCATGAAAAAAGTTTGCCCATCTCGTTCTAGCTCCAAAGTTCACGTTCGCCGAGCTACGCGCTACTTCGGATATCATTGGCAGTCCACCTAGAAATCCCGAGAGCAGATTGCCTGCGCCCAGCGCTGAAAGGTCTTTGTTTGGATTTGACTGTCGTCTGAAAGGATCAAGTCCATCGACCGCTTTAACTGTTAAAAGGGACTCGAGACTATTAATAAAGAGAAACATAACAACATACTTCCAAAATACGCCTGTTCCAATTGCAGCGAAGCTGGCGTTGAAGCTGATGTTTTCCCAGAAGTTTCCGATGCTCACGAGATCGAATGCTGGCTCAGTATGACGGAAGTCCATGATCAGCGCCATTGGTATCGTGATGGCCAGCACCACCATAGGCGCTGGTATGATCCTGAAGATCTTCCCTTTCAGCAAGGGCATACCAAATATGATGATCAGGCTTACGATACCAACCAGTGAGACGCGGGGGTCGGCATTCATAAATGAATGAGGGATCATCTCATAAAGTTCAATAGGTTCGAGACCCTTCAGCGTGGCAGGGTCAATTCCCAGCAATACATGTATTTGTTTGGAGAAGATGATAAGCCCAATAGCGGCGAGCATCCCGTGTACAGCCGAAGGCGGAAAGAAATCGCTTAACGATCCGAATTTGAGTAAACCAAATACGATCTGAATGACCGACATTATAACGATAGCCCCACAGGCCAGTTGAACGCCTGTAACGCCGTCAATATTTAATGCGCCAAGTTCTGCCACAGCTCCTGCACAAATTGTTATGAGTCCGGCGGCGGGACCTTTAATAGTGAGTGCTGAGCCAGCGAAAAAACTGACGAACATACCACCGATCATGGCAGTCAGGACACCCATGGCTGCCGGAAAACCACTGGCTTTTGCAATACCAAGGCTTAACGGCAAAGCAAGAAGGAATACCAGGAATCCGGAAACCGCATCTACTCGCCAGTTTTGTTTCAGGCCCGCAAGGCCGTCTTTAGGAATTTCAAGTGTTTTCATGTTTTATTTAAATGTTAACTCACACCTTTTTCGATCAATCAGCTCTTGTCCGAGTTTCGTTTCTCTTAGGGTATTGTGAATGTTTTGAAATGTTAATTTTTTAAAGGTTGATTAGTCCTTACTCTCTTTTATCTTTTCTTGTTTCTGATTAGTTCAAGTACACCGTTTACGAATGTGAGTGGGTGTGGAGGATTTCCAGGAACGTAGAGATCAACGAGATACTTCTCGAGAAACGATCTGTCGAGTGCTTTGCTGCCGGAGTGTATACCACCGCTGATTGCGTCTGATCCTACGAGGATGATTAGCTTTGGTTCAGGAACTGCTTCGTAGCATACTTGTAGCGCTTCTGCCATGTTTTCGGATATCGGTCCCGTTATAACGATTCCGTCGCAATGGCGCGGCGATGCCAGGAATTCAATCCCGTAGCGTCCCATGTCAAAGTTTACATTACCGCAGGCGTTAAGCTCCGCCTCGTCAGCATTAGCGCCTGCAGCTGAAATTTCCCGTAGTTTGAGAGACCTTCCGAAAAGAGATTGAATCTCATCTCGTATCCTGGAGGGGTCCAGTGTAATTGGATTTACTTCGCCTTCCATTACAATGAGCCGCTCTCTGATGTTTGTTGCTATCTTATAATCTTTGGTGAATTTTATTTTTCCGGGATAAGCAAACTCACATTCACCACACATAACGCACTTTCCCATGTCGATGCTTATTGGAGATCTCCCTATGGCCGATGTCGGACATAATGCGACAAGTGCTTCTTCGTCTACTTTCATATCACTGATTTCCGGTCTTCCCTTGAATGGTCCGGGAAGCTCCGGCTTGGAGACATCAGGAATGAATTGTTTTCCGTGTTGTCTTAGTATCGTTATTTCGTCAAAGAACATATTGATTGCTTTTTAGAGGTCGTGACCACAGTAACTCAGGTTGTAACTCTTGTTATTGATGGGGAAATCCGAGATCTCAAGGTCCCGCAGCGAAAGAGCCAACGCCATCCAATTATGTTGAGAAGGATCTTTCACTTTGTAATGAATGATCTGACCTTTTTGATCCGTAACTGCACTATGACAGATCTCCCCCCGCCAGGCTTCCACCAGCGACACGGTGAATGAGTCTGGCATCAAAGTGACTTGTGACGGCCTTACAGGCTCTGCAATAGTTTCACAATTTGTTTCAAGCTTACTCAGCAACAAGCGGATGAATGCGATCGACTTTTCAATTTCCAGTCTCCTTAATGCTGCCCTAGCCCATACGTCTCCCGTTGTAACCCCAAGAACAGGCTCGTAAGGAACAAGTGTGTAGGCTCCGAATGGATGCGACTTGCGCAGATCTCTCGCCACCCCGGTCATTCTCGCAGTCATTCCCACGGCTCCGATAAGTTCCATTTGAGTTTTTGTGACGGTGCCGATATTTTCAACTCGCATCAATACGGTGGGCAACGCAAAAGTCCGCTCGGCCATCGGTCTGAACCTGCTTTCGAAATTGTTGAGGAACTTCTTTAAGGATTCGACGAGGGAATGGTTCAATGGATAGTGAGATCCGCCCACACGGACAAGTCCTTTTCCAAACCTGTTACCGCACCACAACTGTGAATAGTTGATAGTTGGCGTCCGTAAGGCTCCGAAGACTGCAGCACCAAGCTGATAAGCAAGGCCAATACACAGGTTGCTCAGATCGCCGATGTGTATCGCTATGCGTTCAAGTTCCAGTCCGATCGTTCTTTCAATCATCAGGCGATCATTCACACGAACGTCGGCCATGCTTTCGATCAGCGTAGCGAAGGCCGTTGCATGTCCAACAGCAGTATCGGCGGCAATGCTTTCCGAGAGCACGGTCCGCTGAAGCAAAGATGTTTTTCTTAAATAGGTATCTTCCACGCCACGGTGTTGCCACCCTAGCTGAATTTCAAGATGTAACACAGTCTCCCCGTTGCATAAGAACCTGAAGTGTCCCGGTTCAATGACACCAGCATGGATCGGACCTACGCCAACCTCATGCAGTTCGGTGCTGTGGATCCTGTAGAAAGGATAATTATTGATCGTTTTTTTTCTGTCTGCGCGGTTAAATGCATAACGCAGCGGCTTGTCCCATGGACTGTTGATGAATTCGACTCCGAAGTTCTCGGATATCTCACGTTCGTAAACATGCAAAGCATAACAGGTGGGGACCATCGAAATAAGCTGAACGCCTTTCCGCAACGGCTGCTCGTGCGACAATACCATGATGTCGCCATTGCTGTCGTTTGCTACGCAACAGATAAACCTCAACCTTTCCCTGTAAGGAAAGGCGTAATAGGTTACGCAATGGTTGCTTTCGCTTTCTAGCAACGTCAGAACTTCCGCGAGGAACAGGTTGTACGGAATTGTCGGGATATCAATGAGACTAACCGTACCCTGATTTCTGATTACCACATACTTGTCATGTTCCGTTAAGGTTTCCATAATTAAGCAGGTAGAGATTTAATAGCCAGGTTGATACTATCTACAACTATCCCCGGCCTGAACAACCCGATGTAGAACACGATCAGGATAAGAGCCAACTGGATAATTGATTCAAAAGGTGTTGCACCTTTCATGTTTATGTTTGCCGTATTTTTCTTCAGGAATACAATGCCGAGCATCCTTACTGCGAGGCCATAGATCACGACCAACACCAGCAACAGAACTATCAGCGCAATCCACCAATAATTATTTGCGATGAGTGTCTGGAACATTAACAGCTCCGAGATCAGCATACCTGACGGTGGCATTGCGATTATGGACAGGAACCCGAGAAGCATTACCAATCCCCCCAGCGGGTTAATGCGCAAATAGCTTCCGATATTCTGGTCGATCTTGCTGTTGTAAATGCGGTGCATTTGTGACACCTGGAAGAACAGGCTTGACTTAACCAGCGAGTGCATGATCAGGTGCAGGATAGCGGCGAAATAACCAAGACCTCCGCATGAAAATGCGATCATCACCAGAGATGCATGTTCCATGCTGGAATAGGCAAACAAACGCTTAACGTTTCTCACCTTCAGCATATACGCCGCTGCAAAAAACAATGAAATGAGTCCCGTGATCATCAACAACTTGTTCATCCAGGGAAGGATCGATGTTGAAGAAAATGCTTCGTAGAAACGGTAGATCGCTACAAAGCCTGCGTTCATCAGCACTGAGGAAAGGCTTGCACCAACCTGTGATGGAGAAACGTCCTTTGCATCGATGTCGACATTGAACAACGGAACAAGTCCCATCTTTACGCTGAATCCGGTTACGATAAGCAGAAAACAGGCCTTCAGCCACAACGGATTCAATTGATCTGATAGGCTTTTGATTGTAGCAAATGTGAAGTCGACGTTTTGTATCTGCTGACCAGCTAATCCCAGAAATAATACGCCGGCAAACGCCAACGTAATTCCGATAGAAGAGATGAATAAATACTTCCATGTTGCTTCGAGCGACTCGCTGGTACGGTTGTGATAGATAAGAACAGAAGCGCCCAGCGTTGTTGCTTCCATAAATGCCCACAGTGCACCGAAGTGTGAAGCAAGGAGAACCCCTACCATGCCGCCAGTGAAAAAGATAGTACCCGCGTTGTGGAGCGCTTGTACGTTGGGTTTCACCCCGCGGTCCTTGACAAAAGCGAGGTAGTGAATAGCGGACACCACGCTAACAATAATCAGAATGATGAAAAATATAATTCCAATCTGATCGCAGAAGAAGAATTCGCTCAGTTGTTGTCCGATCCTTGGTAAAAGATAAGCGCCCAGAATGACGACAGCGAGCAAGTGAATAAAAACAAGAACGTGGCTTAATGTCCTGTTCCTTACGAAATAGGTAACACCGGCTAAGAGAGCAGTAATGCAAAAGAACAGGTATATCATGGCGCTAATCCTTTAGTTTTGACAGTTGGGTAGCATCCATATTCTGGAAGTAGTCTTTCACTTTGTTGAAAAAGACTCCCATAACAAGAACACTGGTGAATATATCCAGCAGAATTGCTGAGTTGACGAACATTGGCATTTCTGAACCCAGGGCAAGTGATAGCAGGAAGATCCCGTTTTCAATTACGAGGTAGCTGATGAGATGCGTCACCAGGTCGCGATTGGTGATAGCTACGAACAATCCGATAAATATCGAAGCGATGGCCGCAGTGAAGTATTTGACTTGCAGGTCAGCGTTTGTTTTCAGTTGATCATGCAGTAAGTAGCCAATGAGAAAACTTACTACGATGATCACTCCGGCGATCAGTACTGAATAGTACCCTTTTATTGGACCGCTGTTATGCCGGTGAACCTTATTCCTGGTAATACGATGAAGGAACCATGGCACGAATACAGCCTTGAAAACCAATGTCTCGATCAGAATGAATAACAATTGCACGATCGAAACCTCTTTAAGCTCAAGAAACGCAAGCCCAAAAAGCAGTATGCCTTGCAAAGCCATAAGCCCGAAATAGCTTTTCACCATCTCTACCTTTGAGATGTAGATAAGGGAAATGATAAACACGATGACGAGAAAGTTGATCATATCAAATCCTGTTTTTTATGATGATCACGACGAAAATGAGAATCATTGCGATGGCGCTGACCGACAAGATGTATTGTGCGTTCATTGCCATTTTGTTCCTTGCTCTGAATGATTCAAGCCAACCAATTCCAGTGGCAAACATTACCTGAAGGATCAGGAATATTCCGATCCTTACAGAGAGGTCGAGCGACTGGGGTATAAAGCAGTTCGCGCTAAGTGTGCTGAACAGCACGAACTTTATGTTGTTAGCCGTTTTGATGATGGCGAGATCGAAACCACTGTGGTCGAGCACCATTACCTCGTGCACCATTGTTAATTCAAGGTGTGTAAGCGGATCATCGACAGGTAGCCTGCTCGTTTCGACCAGGGTGATATTCGCGAGGATGTATCCTGCCAGGACCGCGATAATTATCGAGAAGTAGTTGTCATAGTGCAGGTTGGCAAATATATCGTGGAACGAGGTGTAACCTGTAAACATTGCCAATGCGCCAAGCAGTACAAAGAATGCTGGCTCTATAAGCATCGAATAGAATGCTTCGCGATTTGCACCCATACCTTCGAATCCGCTCGACACGTCCAATGCACTGAGGATCATCAGAAACCGGCCAAGTCCCAGGAGGTATGCGAACAGTACAAAATCTCCGGTAAAGGAAAAGAGCGCCGTATTTTCTTCAAAAGGAACAAACAGGGCTGCAATCATGACCGTTGAAAAATATACCGGTGCGCCTATCTGAAATATGAAGCTTGACGATGTACTGTAAACGCTTCCTTTCTTTAGCAATCGGGATATGTCAAGCCATGGCTGAAGGATTCCAGGCCCTTTGCGACCGCTGAAGATCGCCTTGACTTTCACGATCACTCCAGGGAAGTAAATACAAGCAATAAGTATCAGAGCAAGAGACAGCATATCAGATCACATTTAGTATGGTTAGCAATCCAAGTATCGCCAGGAACAGCAATGGATAAATCAGGTAATGATTTATCAAACCTGACTGTGCAACGCCTGCCTTTGGCAAGTATTTGACTATAAGGTGTACCCAGCTCAACACGGTCTTCTCTTCGATCAGGTCTTTACTTTCTGTCACGAAGGATTTCGGCTGGGGGAATATTTCCTTTTCGCCAAATGACTTGTAATGCCGCGTGTAGTCGATGAGCGGATTGACCAGTTGTCTGAGACTCTCAGCGTAGGATGTCGGCGTATACTGATGCCGGTAGTCGCCGGCGGTATAACCGCATCCCCATGTGGGACCCTGTTGAATTTCAACGCTGCGTTGTCTCCATGCCTTCACAGAATAAACGACAACCAGGAGGATGACAAGCAATATGTTTATGTTGCTGACCATCGCGAGCGAGGCAAGTATTTCCGCTGAAAAGCTTGCAGTAGAAACTGATGTCAATTGCTCAAGGATATTCAGCATAAGGTTCCCGAAGAAGGCTGACCTGAAGCCGATTGCCATCATTGAGAGGATAAGCAAGGCTGCGGGCGCCAGCATTACGGAAGGAACCTCGTGCACAGGCTGTGGTTGCTCCTGCCTGCGGGATCCGAGAAAGGTCATGCCGAATGCTTTTGTAAAACAGTAGATGCAAAGTCCTCCGATGAGAACCAGCCCTAACGTTGTTGTTACTGCTACGAGCGCCATCCAGAATGTTGCTTCGGGCAAATGGTGAAGCACACCACTGTATATCAGGAATTCAGAAATAAAGCCATTGAACGGCGGAATCCCGCTAATAGCAAGTGCGCCGATAAGGAATGCTGCTGAAGTGTATCGCATATTTTTTACAAGACCTCCAAGACCATCCATATTCACAGAATGAGTCGAGTAAAACACATTTCCCGCCGTGAAGAAAAGCAGTGACTTGAACAATGCGTGATTCAAGTTATGCAGCAACGCTCCGGCCAGACCAAGGATCATGAGGACATCGTCGCCTACAGCTCTGCCTATGATGCCGACACCGAGTCCCATTCCGATTATTCCGATGTTCTCGATGCTATGATAGGCCAGTAGTTTTTTAAGGTCGTGTTGCATGATTGCCATGATGACACCCATCAACCCTGACACAACTCCGACGGCCAGGACGATTATCCCGATAGTCATCAAATCATTTTGAAGCAGGGACACGGTTCGGAAAATTCCATAGATCCCCATCTTGATCATTACACCGCTCATCACGCCCGACACGTGCGAAGGTGCCGCGGGATGTGCGCGTGGTAACCACGAATGAAAAGGTATAAAGCCAGCTTTGATACCAAACCCGGCGAAGAGCAACAGAAACAAAGGAGCGTTGTTGTTTCGTTGAAAAAATTCAGCAACTCCAACGAATCCCAGGTGGCCAGTTTGGTTAGCGGCAATAAGAAAGCCGATCATTATCAATGCAAAGCCGAGGTGCATTTGCAGCAGGTAATTGATACCAGTCTTTAATGTTGATTCCTTCTGCGCTTCAAATATCACAAGCACAAAAGAGAACAATGACATTAGCTCCCAAGCGAGCAAAAAGGCAATGCCGTCTCGTAGCGAAGTGACAAGCAGCATTGCACCATGCAGCCATATAAAGCTGAACAAGTGAAGAGAAATGAACACACTTCTCTTCTTAGGTAAGTAGGGTCTTAGATAGCCGCCGGCGTAAAGGATGCCGCAAAAGCATATCATGTTGATGATGAGAATGAAATAGGCACTCAAACGGTCGATCTCCAATTCAACCGGACCGCTCCACGTCGAGATGCCGAGAGCGATCTTTTGAGTGCCGTTCACTAGTACATCAATAGCCCAACTCCCGGTACTAAACACCAGGAAGACGTTCAACGCCAGAGATAGCGCATATTTCCATTTCTTTGGAACGACGAAAATTCCAAATGAAGCGAGCAGCGCGACCTTGAATAATGTTATCAACATTTTACTCTATTGTTTAATGGATCTTGTGATCACAATTGGTCAAATACTTTGTGCGCTGAAGCTGGTGTGTTCGGAATGAGAGCACCAGTGTTGAGTTCAGAAAGTATTAGTTAATTCGAGCTTTCCGGAATGCAGAAAGGCTCAGCAACATCTGATTCACTACGGAAAGTGAATAGACTGCCAGAAATGACCGGATCAGATCAATAGAGTACAGAAGAGTGCAAACCGAGGCGGTTGAGTGAATGCGAATTCTTCTGCGGATTTGGAATACTTGTTACTGTGTGATACAGTTAAGTTGAAACTGTGGCTTGAGAAATCGAGAATTTGAGCAGGCTCAGTGATAGTTGAAATCTTGCTGTCTTCCTTCTCGTCTTTTTCCTTTAAGAGTGTTGGAGCTACGATCGAGCTGTGTTGCGCGTGAAAGGCCGTTTCTTTCGGTGTAGAAATCCCCTGGACAACCAACGGGATGAATGCCGGCGACACAAATTGGAACAGCAGTAAAGCAATTGCTATTCTAACTATGTACTTGGATGTCCGTAACATAAAGTTGGTTTCCGATTACAAATGTGGAAATATTTTCAATCATAATAACTGGCAAACAACAAATTTTGTTTTAGTGATGGCATCGTTAACGATTGCAACAATACAAAAAAGGTTATCCTCCACAGTTTAGAATTTTTCCAATAAGCCCATCAGTGCCTTGATTTCCTTCTTCTTGATAGCCGGAAAATTGGCAATTCTGAAAGTCGTAGGCTTCCAATCACCGTATCCTTCACCCAGCAAAAAGCCCTTGCTTTTAGCTGTTGCTTTAATGGATTGAATAACTTCGGCTGAAGCTGTCAGGGGGAGAACTGTATATGATCGAACGGCCTTTGTATCCACTAAATGCCTGATGCTTTTGCGCTCATCAAGAAACGCATTCCATAATTCATATCGTTCTACGATCTTCTTGTGAACCTCTTTTATAGGAGCAGAGTCTTCAAGCACCCTCATTAGCAGATAGATACCAAGTACGTTTGGTGTGAACGGTGTTTGCCATTTCGCCATCATTTCACTCATGAACGTGATGCTGTTATAGTGACCCCGTTCGGCGACGTTATTAACATGTTGAATGGCGCGTGGCGAACAAACAAGCAACCCTAGACCTGCTGGCAAACCAAAACATTTCTGCACAGATGCGAACCATATGTCAGCCGCGTTGAAGTCCAACCTAATTCCTGCCATTGACGAGGTTGCGTCGACTGCGATAAGTAAATCGCTGCTTTTTTTCAGTGATCGCAGAATTGCGTTGGTGACTTGCGTTCCATTAGACGTTTCGTTTTGCGTCAGACAGATTGCGCCATACCTCTGGTCGATTGCCAGCTCTTTCGGATCAATCTTGTCGTTAAATGAAAACGAATGGGCAACTGACTCGGGGTGTAGTCGTTTGGAATAATCAAACCATTTCTGTCCAAACGCTCCATTGTAAATGTGAAAACTTTTTTCCTGAACGACAGACTGGGCGATGATCTCCCAGCATTCAGTTGCAGAAGACGTGAAGAAGACAGTATAATCGTTCGGAATATTCAACTTTTCATGTAGCAGCGTTATCGTTCGTTTTGAGATTTCAACGAAATCGTCGCTGCGATGATTGATGCTCATGATGCCTTTCTTGAAGGCATCTTTCACATAAGCTGGTATTTCATCGTGAACGCGGGACGGGCCTGGATAAAACGAGATCATGTTTTTTTAGTTGGTAGCGACTGGTGATTGAATCAAAAATATAGTAACTCACTGCTGTATGTTACGTTTATTGTACAATTCTGTTCCAACTTTTCATAAATGAATGAAAATTGAACTTTGTACAACTATTGTAAAAGTTTCTACATTTGTGCCACTTTTATGAATAGAGTAGAATACACCAGATCGTCTGTTACCATGATGATTGCCCTACTCTTAATCTGTTCAATCGTTTGCAACTCCCTTGTTTCAACACGGCGCAACACAACCTCGAATGAGCTTATATGCCATCAGAATCCCGATTCTCACACACCACCGGGCACACAACTGCCTGAAAAAGTAGAATCAGAAAACGACTACAAGCACGAGAACAACTTTTTCTTTATTCAACAACTGACTGAGTTCATACCTCTCAATAGCCCGGAACTACGACGTCACTCCCAATCCGATGCTTTTTGTTTTAGCGGCAACATATCCGGAATACCTCTTTTCCTGAGTAAACGATCGTTCCTGATCTGATCTAGTCGACAGCTACTGGCTGTCCATCACTTTCCCGAATCATTTTTTCAGTTCATTAATGGCATTACGTCATTAATATCTATCCAAAATTTTCTATGAACGCACAAAATTCTGTTTTTAACGAGCATGAAGTATTGCATGAATTGAAGCATTACCTGCCTTCTCAGGCTCCGCTTAAGGATTTTATACATCACAATACTTTACATGCATTTCAAAATCTAAACTTTCACAACGCTATATACAAGGCCTCAGCTATGTTTGGATACAGAGTATCCCTGTCATTGTCTGAATATCGGTCCTTATATCAAGCTAGGAAAATAAACTCTGACATTCTCGACCGTGTCATCCTCGAACGAAAGGGCCCAGGCCGTCATCAGGAATGGAAGGAAAAAGTTCTTTCTACAAAATACACGAAAGCTGCTCCCCTCATTGGTAATCTCAGGTCTAACTGGAAACGTCAGTATCAGATCGACATGGACTCTCTTGTCCATCCGCTTCTCTTCAGGATCCTGTGTAGCTATCTGGACCAGGGAATTTCAATATGGAACTTTCCGGTCAAGGAAAAGAGCTTTATATCTTCCATTCGAGAACTCGAACGAAACAGCTTTATAAGCTTTTTTAAAACGAAGCGAGCGAGAAACCTCTTGTTAAGGAGTACCGCCGAAATAAGCGACCTACTTAGAATTCTTGTAGGCGATGAATCACTGTTTAAGCAATATCTTTTTGATCAGCAGTTTGCCCATCAAGGATGGTCGGGAATGTTTTCAGTGATCGAGGATCAGCCGCAAACGTTGCTCGAACAAAAAAAACCGTCGGTCCATGATCTTATTGTATTCGAGCTTCTTCTTGAGATCGATGCTCTTGAGCTTCATTTTGGAAAAGGGTGGGATCCTTTAGCCAGCAAACTGAAGGAACGGCCCCAGGACCTGTTTGAAAAACATCAGCAGACAGAACTAGATGAGGTTACTACTATTTGGCAGGAAGCATTTGAATGGACCTATTACGACGAGGTTCTTGCGGGAATAAGGATGGAAAAGCCAACAAAGTCCGTTCAATTACGGAAGACTTTTCAAGCTATGTTCTGCATCGACGATCGTGCGTGTTCATTCCGACGATACCTCGAAAAATTTGATCCCAACTGCGAGACGTTCGGCACTCCCGGTTTCTTCGGCGTTGAGTTCTTTTATCAACCCGAAGATGGGAAGTTTTACACCAAGCTATGCCCGGCACCCGTTACTCCTAAGTATCTGATAAAGGAAGCAGGGTCCAAGAAAAAGAGGGGGATGGACATGCACTTCAACAAACATAGCCAATCGTTCCACGGAGGTTGGCTGATCTCGCAAACCCTTGGGTTCTGGTCGGCTGTCCGGTTATTCATTAACATTTTTCGTCCGACGATGAGTCCGGCTACAGCATCCTCGTTCCGACACATGGATAAGTTTTCGAAGCTCACAATCGAGAACAAACATCCTGACAATCGGGAGAATGATCTTCAGATCGGATTTACGATAGAGGAAATGGCAGTACGTGTAGAGGGACTGTTGAAAGGTATCGGGCTTGTCAAAGACTTCGCTCCGATAGTTTATGTTGTTGGTCATGGTTCCAGCAGCGTGAACAATCCACATTATGCTGCATATGACTGCGGTGCATGTTCCGGCAGGGCAGGTTCTGTGAATTCACGGGCGGTGTGTTACATGGCAAATCATCCAAAAGTAAGAGAGATCCTTAAAGAGCGCGGAATAGACATACCATCAAAGACGCAGTTCGTCGGTGGTATTCACGATACAACGCGGGACGAAATTATGTTCTTTGATGAACATTCGCTTTCGAGAGAGAATGTAGAGAATCACGATAAGAATGAAGTGACCTTTGCAAATGCACTTGAGCATAATGCTAAGGAGAGGTCCAGAAGATTTGTTTCGGTTAACACCACGCTAAGTCCGGAAAAAATACATGAGAAAGTAAGGACCCGATCAGTCTCACTGTTTGAGCCAAGACCTGAGCTGAACCATGCAACGAATACCTTGTGTATTGTTGGACGAAGGGATTTGACAAAGCAACTGTTCCTTGACCGCAGGGCATTTCTCAATTCATACGATTACTCGATCGATCTCGATGGAAGGTTGCTGTTCAATATAATGAAGCCGCTTGGTCCAGTGTGCGGAGGTATTAACCTCGAATATTTCTTCTCGCGGGTTGATAACCAAAAGCTGGGAGCCGGCACAAAGCTTCCCCATAATGTAATGGGATTGTTCGGCGTTGCTAACGGTATCGATGGTGACCTGCGGCCGGGATTACCAAGCCAAATGATAGAAGTCCACGATCCAGTGCGGCTTATGATCATGGTAGAACACTTTCCTGAAGTAGTACTTGAAACGATACAAAAATCGCCAGAAGTATATGAATGGTTTATAAACGAATGGGTGTACCTCGTCGCGGTTAATCCTAAAACCCGGGAGCTTCATTTATTCAAGAACGGGGGTTTTACATTCTACTGCCCCATGAGAAAGTCGATCGATTCTGTTGCAGACCTCACAGCGCTGATTGAAACGAACACCGACAATCTCCCGGTTTATTCATTGTCTTAAAATCTTCAACATGGAAACGCTACTTCAATTTTTTATAATCATTCCGATATTAGGATTTGCCCTGAGTCTGCTTGTCCCGGGGAAAAAAGAAAATTCTATTTCGTGGACAGCATTTGTGACGGTCGGATCACATTTAGCTGCGGCCGTGGCCTTCATTACATATTGGTTTATTGTGGGCCGGCCCACTCTTAATCTAAAAGAGATTGTTCTTTACAACAGCGATGGATACGAGTTCTTAGTCGACTTTTATTTTGATAAGGTCTCTGCTACTTATTTGCTCGTAGGTTCGCTTCTCACTTTTTTAGTTACGGTATACAGCAGGTACTACCTTCACCGCGAAAGCGGGTATAAGAGATTCTTTAACACAATTCTCTTCTTCTACATTGGATATAACTTTGTCATTTTTTCTGGCAACCTGGAGACCTTGTTTGTCGGGTGGGAGATCCTTGGCATTTCGTCATTCCTGTTGATCGCTTTTTACAGAGAGCGATATCTTCCCGTTAAGAATGCTGTTAAGATCTTTTCTATTTATAGGATTGGTGATGTGGGATTGATACTCGCTATGTGGGCGAGTCATCACCTTTGGCACACGAACATTACTTTCATGAGGCTGAATGATTACAACTTTGTGCATCAACAGCTTCAATCGCACACGATTATTGGTGTTTTTATTTCGCTGATGCTGTTGCTATCCGCCGCGGCCAAATCAGCTCAGTTGCCATTCTCTTCCTGGCTTCCGAGAGCAATGGAAGGACCAACGCCTTCGAGTGCGATATTCTATGGATCATTGTCGGTGCATCTGGGTATTTTTGTTTTGTTGAGAACTCATTCTTTTTGGGAACACCAGTTGTCGGTGAGAATCCTGATAGGAGTGTTGGGCCTCGTCACGGCGATAGTCACTTCAGGCATTGCGCGGGTACAGTCGTCTGTGAAAAGTCAGATCGCTTATGCGTCAATCGCACAGATCGGTTTGATATTTATAGAGATTGCTGCAGGTTTTGACAACCTTGCACTGTTTCATTTCGCCGGAAACGCCTTCCTGAGAACGTATCAGTTGCTGGTCTCTCCGTCGGTCGTTACCTATCTGATACGGGAACAATTTTACAATTACAGCCCGAGACAAAAGACCATTGAAGATTCCTTTTCAAAGAAGGTCGAATATTCGCTCTATATGCTTTGTATTAAGGAGTTCAACCTCGATTCGATCATGTATCGTTACTTGTGGAATCCGCTGAAGTGGGCCGGTAAAAAACTGGACTTCCTTAGTGTGAACCGCGTACTTATCATATTCGTCCCACTTTATCTCCTTGGCCTTTACTGTACATATAATAAGGAGTGGATATCGCCTCAAGTACGGGAGTTGTTGCCCCTGGTGTTTTCTATGGTCGGGTTGCTGATGGTGCTGAAGTCTTTCGCTGAACGGAAACATGCAAGACTAAGCTGGCTCCTGATTATTATGAATCACTTTTGGGTTGCTCTTGGTATTTCATTCAATGAATCGTTCACCTTCGACCAGGTTCATATCTATTTGAGTGGAATTGCTGTGGCGGGTATTCTGGGATTTGTTTGCCTGCGTTGGTTGCGAATACATGAAGGAAGCATCGACCTGGATCAGTTCCATGGTCATTCGTACAAGCATCCGAAGATGGCGGTGGTGTTTTTACTCTGCTGCCTGGGAGCTTCCGGCTTCCCCATTACTCCAACGTTCATCGGTGAAGACCTCATGTTCAGTCACATTCACGAAGACCAGGCCCTCTTTGCTCTAATGGTCGCGCTAAGTTTTATTACTGACGGTCTTTCGATCATGAGGATCTATGCGCGCGTGTTCTTAGGGCCTCACGTAAAATCACAATACGAGATGGCCTATAGATCATCATAAGGCAAGATCGTTTTAGAAAAATTCAGGCTACAAGTTCGATTAGTTTATCGGACTTGTAGCCATAATGCATCTCCCGCCCGCCGACGCCGAGCTACGGCCGGCCGGCAGATCATCGCAGATTAAAAGGCCGCAGAAAATTTTCAGCCCCGAGCTACTCGGTGGTGCGTTCGATCAGCGAATTCTGCGGGAAAAAGATGGTATAAGCAGACCCTAATTATTAGTTGGCTTCAAATGATCCACTTATCATTCTTTCAGCCTGCTCAAGAATAGCTGCCTTTTCGTCAAGGGTCATGTCAAGTGGAAGTTGTGCGAGGCCGATTATTCTTCTAATTATCTCGGCTCCGCAAAATTGCGCAGAAAGAGTGCTATTGAATCCTTCCGGCGTTCTGTAGGCTTTCATCATCTCGCGTACTCGTGATTTGCTGATGTGAGCCATTAACAAGTGTGCGGTCATTACACCCATATCGTATTCAGGAAAGCCGTAGTGGGAAAATTCAGGATCGATGATCTTCACCCCTGATTTGGTTTTCAGCCAGCTACCGGGATAGTAGTCGCCATGTACCAAAGTCTTTCCGATGCCCAGGTACATCTCGCCAAGATCTTTGACCCTTCGCTTGAGCAGTTCATTGTCTTTGTACTTCAATGACAATTCCTGAAGTCCATGTTGAATGGTGTTCAAATCAAATCCGTTGTCGCTCAGGTATGGATATTCAAAGATGTGAGTGTGGTTTAACTTCCTAAGCGCTATGTTACCTGGAAAGGATGTGATAGCTGACGTAGTATTATGGAGATGTGATATGAATTCAATCAGACTGTTTGTATCGGGATCAGCCAAAGAACTGCCTTTCTTATAAAGAAAAGTAAAATCAGTTCCTTCACCAAGATCTTCCATTGCGAGGATTAGATTTTTGCCATCGAACCCGATAAGGGCGGGAACAAACCTGTCGAAGAAGTGGTCCCGCTTCACGGTTTCATAGAACATTGCTTCAACGGAGATCCTTTCTACCGGTGCCTCTATCTGCGGATATTTTTCTACCCAGGGTCGGGACTGCTTGACTATAAAGGAGTGAGTATCCGTTCGAACGCGCAGGAGAAAATTCATGTTGCCTTCTCCCGGTTTTTCCAGGTCAACAACCTTATCGGAAGATTTTATCCAGCCGTTTTTATAGAGCAGTTCGACCCAGTCACCTTGCTGCAACTCAAGGAATGCAGCGCCAGGCAAAAAATTGTTGAATCGATCTTTTAAAGACATGCAAGATCAGAATCAGGCGCTCTTCCTGTTTGCAAGGAAATCTAATGCCATTGCGTATCCCTCCATTCCGAATCCCGTGAGCATACCCACGCAATTTGAAGTGATCAGGCTCTTGTGCCGGTACTCTTCCCGTCCGTAGACATTTGAGATATGGACTTCTACAACGGGTGTCTTAATTCCTCCCACAGCATCGTGAATTGCAACGGAAGTATGTGTATATGCGCCTGCATTGATGATAATTCCATCAAACGAAAATCCTACTTCGTGAAGCTTGTTGATGATCTCACCCTCAACGTTTGATTGATAATAATGGATCTCAATGGATGGAAACCTTTTCATGAGAAGATCCAGGAACTCTTCGAACGACTGATTTCCGTAGATCGAGGTTTCCCGTTTTCCCAATAAGTTCAGATTTGGGCCATTGATAATTTGTATCTTCATTGGAACAAAAGTGTGTTACTATTAAGAAATGTTCGGCTTAAACAGTTTTGTCGCTATACTTATCGAAAGTTAACGCGACGGCAGGGAATAAAAAATTTCTTTCTCGTAATATTGGAGTATGGATTGGGAAATTCAAATCAAGCACTTTGGTCATTACCTCAAGATTGAACGATCACTCTCCCAAAATTCCATAGAAGCATACCTTCACGACGTGGAACTGCTCCACCAGTTTGTGAACATCAGCTACCCTAAACTTTCATCGTTGAAAGTGACACCGGACCACCTGCGCGCATTTCTTGAATATATCAATACGTTGGGAATGAGCGCGCATAGCCAGGCGCGTATCCTTTCGGGGCTTCGGGGATTTTTCAAATACCTCTTCTTTGAAGAACTGATTTCGACCGATCCTTCAGCATTGATTGAAGCGCCAAAGCTTGGTCGCAAACTTCCTGATACGCTCAGCTACCTCGAGATTGAAAAACTATTGGAAGCCATTGCCCTTTCTAAACCCGAAGGCGCCAGGAACAGGGCCATGCTCGAAGTCCTTTATAGTTCAGGTCTTCGCGTGAGTGAGCTGGTCGACCTCCGCTTGAACAATGTTTACTTTGACATAGGCTTTCTTCGGGTGATTGGAAAGGGCAACAAAGAGCGTCTCGTTCCGATCGGGAAAGACGCCCTGAAGTATATTAAGATCTATTGCGACGAGATACGTGGTAAACCTCCGCATAAGCCTCAACAGAAGGGCAACGAGGGTTTTGCATTCCTTAACCGGAATGGCAGGAAGCTCACCAGGGTAATGGTTTTTACAATTATTAAAGCCCTTGGAAAACAAATCGGATTAAAGAAGACGATCAGTCCACACACATTCCGGCATTCGTTTGCCACTCATTTAATTGAGGGAGGTGCAGACCTGAGAGCCGTTCAGGAAATGCTAGGGCATGAATCGATCACCACAACGGAAATCTATACTCACCTCGATCGCGATTATTTGCGTCAGGTGATCCAGGAGTTCCATCCCAGGTCATAATTCTTTCGTAACTTGAGGCCATGAAAAGAGGTGTGATACTTTTGAGCTTCTGCCTTCTTGTGATATCCGTTGCCGGTCAATCGATGAAGATAACAATGGAAAAAGGAGTCGACATGACTTCCTATGAAACCTTTACCGTCATGAAAGGGGAAGTGATGACGCCACCGGACGCGAGAAAGATCAATGAAAACACAATGTTTCAATCTGTAAAAGCAGCAGTTACGAAAGAGATGGAGTTGCGTGGATATAAATTTGTCGCTGATTCATCCGCACAATTATACATAAGTTATGTGGCGGGTGCCTATAACCTCACTGAGGGTGGAAACACAGGTCCTCTTGGCCAGACACCTGCATCTACTCCTGCGGACATGGACCAGTCGAGGTCATGGTCACGTGAATCAAGAGAGGGGATGATGGTGATCGACATCATGGATGCGCGCAGTAAAAAAGAACTTTGGAAGGCCGAAGGCAGTCTCTCCCTTGAAAATGTTGATACGGACCGGGCCCTGGATGCTCTTGTATATAAGGCGTTCAAAAAATTTCCAAACAAGAATAAAAAGAAAAAGAAGTAATTCCCCGAATGTATAAAGTCTTTCTTCGACCTGTTCTTTTCTTAGTAGATCCGGAAAAAATTCATCACTTCGTTTTCAGTTTCCTTAAATGGTCGGGAAAAATTCCGGGTGTCAAAGCGTTGCTTCGGTTGCTCTATTGCCTGGAAGATAAAAGCCTTGAGAAAAAAATTCTTGGGATAACATTTAAGAATCCGGTAGGACTAGCTGCAGGGTTTGATAAAGATGCAGCGCTTATTGATGAAGCGGCTTGCCTTGGTTTTGGTTTTGTCGAGATCGGAACATTAACACCAAAACCGCAGCCTGGCAATGACAAACCAAGACTATTTCGTCTGCCGGCCGATCAGGCGTTGATTAACCGGATGGGCTTTAATAATCGGGGAGTGCAGGAAGCAGTGGAAAGATTAAGGACAAGACGCTCGAAAGTAATAGTAGGAGGGAACATTGGAAAGAATAAGGTCACAGAAAACGAAAACGCTATAGATGATTACCGCGTGTGTTTTGAGGCCTTATATGAACACGTCGATTATTTCGTGGTGAATGTCAGCTCTCCCAACACTCCAGGGCTGCGTGCTCTTCAGGAAAAAGAACCGTTAAGAAATCTTCTCGCTTCCATCAAGACGCTTAGTCTTTCGAAGGTAACAAAGAAACCCGTTTTGCTGAAGATCGCACCCGATCTCACTGACGGTCAGCTTGACGATGTTATTGGTATAGTCAAGGAAACAGGCACTGATGGAATTATCGCCACGAACACCACCATATCAAGGGAACAACTGCAAACAGATAACACCGTTCTGGAAAAAATTGGCAACGGAGGATTGAGTGGCAAGCCGCTAACCTCAAGAGCCACAGAAGTTATCCGTTATCTTCGGGCAGGTTTTGGCCCTGGATTTCCTATCATTGGCGTGGGTGGCATAATGACTGCTGCTGATGCATTGGACAAGCTCGACGCCGGCGCAGACCTGGTTCAGTTGTATACCGGCTTCATCTACGAAGGTCCGGCCCTTATCAAAAGAATCAATAAAGCGATACTTTCAAGGTAGTCGGGTACCTGGCTACCTAGGCACCTAGGCACCCAGGAACCTGCTGTACAACCGAAAGCAATTTCTTAAATTAGACTAAGCCGATCGAAACCCTCCGTCTATGAAAAGGTGCAAACCACTCTTCGCCGTATTTGTTTTTCTGATGACCATGTTAAGCTTTTGGTCATGGAAGACTTTTGAAATTACATCTCCTGTGGCCGCAGGTTATCCGCTGGCGCCGTCGTCGCCGGTTACGTGGTGCGGATCCGGTTTTATCCTCAATGCTATGGATACCAGTCTTGCGAGGCCAAGGCTGCTGCAAGGTCTCGGCAACCTTCATTATCCGGTTACAACGACATCGCTGGATGCACAAAAGTATTTTGAGCAAGGCCTCCGCCTGATCTATGCATTTAATCATTGGGAGGCGATCCAGGCATTTCGTGAGGCAATACGTCTTGATCCTGACTGTGCAATGGCTTACTGGGGACTGGCGTTGGCATTTGGTCCTAACCTCAACGACTGGACCCCAAAAGACAGGGAGCGCATTGCACTAGAATCTATTGAGATGGCGAAAGCCCGAAAGGGTAGGGTCTCACAAGTGGAAAAGGATCTCATTGATGCATTGGCTACGCGATATAATGGGAAGGCTTATGAACTGAGAGACTCGTTGAACCTGGCATACGCACAAGCAATGCAGGCAATTGTCCCGAAGTATCCGGATGATGCCGAAGTGCAGACGCTTTGCGCGGATGCGATAATGAATTCGATGCCATGGGACTATTGGCAAGCCGATGGAGCAGCAAAGCCTCAAACCGCCGAGGCAAAGAAACTGCTTGAAGCGGTAATGATAAAATTCCCAGAACATCCTGGAGCACATCATCTTTACATTCACCTCGTCGAGGCGTCGTCAACCCCTGAGCTCGGATTAAAAAGCGCAAACGTACTGGCTTCAGCAATGCCAGCGGCGGGACATATTGTTCACATGCCTGCTCATATATATTTAAGAGTAGGCGATTATGCGAAGTCGATCGAGGCAAATACAAAGGCTGTCAAGGTTGATGAAGACTACCTTTCATTTTCAGAAAACCAGGGCATGTACCGGATGATGTATTATCCCCACAATGTCGATTTCATCAGCTTCAGTTCTTATATGGAAGGGAGAAGTAATCTTGGAATTCTTACGGCACTCAAGCTTGCCTATAAAGGAAACTTTGTGACTAACGGTGTGCCTGCGCCTCCCGGATTTTCACAATATGCTATGGTCGAACCGATGATTGCGTATACCCGTTTCGGTAAGTGGACAGACATTTTGTCTTTGCCCGATCCCGGCGCACAAAATCTTTACGCGCAGGTTATGTGGCGATTCTCACGCGGTCTCGCATTCCTCCGATCCGGATATGATTCAGAAGCAGATGGTGAGCTGTCAAAACTAGATTCACTGAACAAACTCGATACCTTAAATACGATATACATTACTTTCAATCCTGTATCAAGTTCGTCGCAGATAGCAACCGCGATTCTTCGGGGTGAAATACTTTTGAAGCAAAAAAAATTCGATGAAGCTGTACAATCATTTCAGGATGCTGTAAAGGTCGAAGGTGGATTACGGTACAACGAACCACCGGACTGGAAACTTCCGACCCGACATTACCTTGGTGCGGCGTTGCTGGAGGCAGGCAGATTTAGCGATGCCGAAAAGGTATACGTCGATGACTTGAAAGTAAACCGCGAAAATGGCTGGTCACTTACGGGCCTACAACGGTGTCAGAATGCGCAGGGGAAGAAGTCCGACGTAGCAGCGACAGCGAAACGTTTTTCAAAAGCGTGGAAGAATTCGGATATAGCTATCAGCACGTCAAGATTGTGAGTTAGGACTTTCGTTCGAATGGTGCGGAAGCTTTAAATACAGGTTCACGCAAAGGCCGCGAAGACAACGCGCAAAGATCGCAAAGGTTATTGGCGATCAGCCATAACTTTTTGCGAGTTTCCACGAACGTATATTGATAAAATCATTCGTTACTGTTGGCTCTACTTACTGCTAACTATAACCATGGACTAAGTACAATTAACCATCTACCACTTACCTCGCACTACTTACCCTCGACTGACTACCCATGGACTATTGACTGATCGACTATGGACTGCCCTTCAATTCCCCAACGGCACCATATAGCTGAACCCAATGATAAACGCCCTGTTGGTATTGTTGGTGTTATCATTGAGCTTGTTTTGAAGATCAATTACTCCCATCTCATACCGCAGGTCCAGCGAGAGGCTTCCATTGTTTAAAAAGTATTCAAGTCTGGCGCCTAACGCGGGGCCGAAATCGAACCGTTTGGCTTCGTTGTTATCAAAATCAAAATCTTCCGACGATTCGCTTGTATCAAATCCTTCTGTAATGTATTTACCACTTAACCAGTAAGCTGTGTATATCCCTACGTTCCCGTGTAATTTGAAGTTGTCTAACCCCGGAATAATAAAGGTGTAATCGAAAAGGATTGGTATTTCAAGATACTGCGCCTTGAGCCTGTCTGTGATCGTATTACAGACCTTATGAAAGTATCCTTTCTGAATGTACTGTAGCTCAGCACCAACTCCGATGTTCGCATTAATTTGTTTATAACCCACGAAGCCAAATGTGTATCCAATATTTGATGCCTCCTTCCAGGGTGTTTTTGTTTTGTAGTTTGAGAAGGTCGGGCCCGCTTTTATGCCGACAAAATAGATCTGCGCCGAGGCGATCGTTGCTGAAAAAAACAGGATAGAGAGAAGTAAAGATTTTTTCATGATTAAAAAATTAAAATGGCTCCAAAACGTATTCATATTCTTCAGGACCGGTTTTGTTTATGTCGCGCTCAACGACGAGGCGAAGTTCACGCGGCGTGAAATATTTTATGATGTACTGTTCTTCCGGACTTGCGTCGGGCATGAGCACGAGAACCTCGTCGAGATTTCTCAACTCCCAGGATCCGTTATCTTGCCGGCCGCTGGGATTGGTGCGATCAAAATTTGAAATAACAGCAGTGGTAGGGCTGGGCGTAAAGAGTGTGAGCCGGTATTTACTTAGATCTGAAGAGGTATCTTTTACACCATCGACATAAACTTCTACCAACTTCCAACCTCCGGATAGCACGCAAAGTTTATTAGGGCAATCCCCAATATCTTCTCCGCAGGAGGCCCCGGCAATGAGGAACACGAGAAGCAACACTTTTGCAAATAAAAATTTCATGATGCTCGAATTATTTTTAAAAAATGTATAACGCATTGAATCAGTTTATTTTTATGATTTTCCTTTGATGCTTCTGACGTTGATCCTGTATCAGCAACAAATAAGGTCCCGCCTCCAATTCACGCGTGGAGATCTTGTGCTCGGTTCCGGTGGATTGTATATTCTTAACGGTTCGTCCCATCATATCAATCACTGTGAAGTCAACGCTTCCACTGGACGACGGTAAGCGTATGAACAATTCGTCGCGAACAGGATTTGGATAAACGGACAATTCTTTGTCAACGGACATTTCTGTTTGAGTGATCAAATAGGTAAAGTCGGCTGACCGCACGGTGCAGCCATTTACTGTAGTAGTCACCGCGTAGACTCCGTACTCAAGAGTGTTGTAGTCGATGGATGATGATGTCGCCCCGGGAATGAGAACATTGTTTTCATACCACTGCAGTGTTCCCGCTGACGATGTGGAAAGTTGAGTACCGTTTGATATTATTATTGGGATACTGGGACAGGTATTATATTCACCGTAGCCTGTTCTATTTTCCAGGCCAAGGTAGTAGAACGCTCCGCTGATATAGACTTTATTATCGGACGCCGTCAAAGTGTTGATGTCGTAAAATCCATCGCTATTACTTCCGGCGTCCGGCTTCCAGGATTTAAGGCTTCCGGTAGCGGCCGAAAAAGCACTCAATCCCGGGCGGGGCTGGTTAGCTACACTATCATAATATCCACCGACATATAGGTCGGAGCCGCTGATAGCAATATCGCGAACTGCACCGTTGTTGAAAGTGGGATTCCACGCAGTTGCGAGATTTGAAGTAAGGTTCAGCGCTGCAATCCGGAAAAGGCGGACCGAACCACCCACGCCGTTTGCAAATTCACCAACGACATAAGCTAAATTACCTGCAACTCTGATCTTATCCACCATACCGTTGCTCGGCGGAGCCCAGGGTAAAACAGCACCTGACGTTGCGTCGACAGCCGCTATGTTTCCACGGGTTTGATTGCCAAGTAAAGAGAAAAGGCCCGCGGCGTACACCGTGTTACCCACGATGTCTATTGAGTTCACCACCTGATCGGTCGTCTTTGAATCACCCACGATAGGATTCCAATTGGTTGGTAAACCCGAAGTCAAATCGACTGCGGCAAGACCTGGCCTGGTCGATGTGTTAATCACAAGGAATTTCCCACCAAGAAACAATATATTATCCTTGATCTTCATTGTATAGACGCTTACAGCAGGATCGGTGGGACCTAAGCCGAATACTTGTGGATTCCACGGCAATATCTGACCAGTAGCCAGATCGATAGCGGCTAGGTTTCGTCTGGGTGTTTTGTTGATGGCTACAAACTGCCCACCGATGTAGAGGATGTTGTCCTTTACGGCGATCGTATTTACAACGCCTCCATTAAGATCCAGTTGAAAAGGCCATACCTGGTCGGTGGCGTCATCGAATAGAGCGAATCCTTCGTTTCGGGAAACCCAGTTAACACCATTCATATATCCGCCCATGAAGACCGATGTTGGTGTAGCATTTATGGACATCAAACTTTCATTTGGACTCGGCGCCCAATTCTGCAATACACCAGTCGCGACGTCAACGGCTGCGACATTGGCGCGGGGAAGGGCATTAACTGAATCGAAATAACCCGCAAAGTAGAGTGTATTTCCCGCGATCGACATGTCGTACACGTAATCGAATCCATCCAAAACTGGATTCCAGGGTAGCACTCCCGTAGTCGCAGTGGGTACTGCTGCGATACTGATTCGCGCCACGGCATTGATTGTTGAAAAGCTTCCACCGATAAATAAAGTAGTTCCTGAAAGGATGACATCCTCGACGTAGCCTGTTCCATTTGTATTTGCAGTCCAGGCTGTAGCCGCACCGATAGGGGAGGCCAACGAGAGCCGTGCTACTCCGATACGGGGTTGACCACCTGCGTTATTGAAATTACCTCCAATAAAGATCGTGTTGCCAGTTACATCGATGGCCGTAGCTTTCACATAGGCGGAGAATATGTTGGTGATCACTGGATTCCAAGTTGTAGGCGATCCAGTCGTGGGGCTGAGCGCTGCCAAGCCTGTTCTCGCCGCACTACCAATATTGGTGAAATATCCTCCGACATAAATCAATCCACTAACCGAATGAACTTCAATGGACTCTACACCTCCATTGGCATTGGGATTCCAAGTAGTGAGGTTCCCTGTGGTGATGTCAAATGAAGCAATATGATTTCTGGTTTGTCCTGCGATATCATTGAAATATCCTCCTACGTATAACGTAGTTCCGCTCACAGTTAAGGAGGAAGGAGAATTATCAGGATTAGGTTTCCAGGTTCTGTCGACGGTCTTATCGGATTTAATGTGTGCAAGGTTGAGGATCTTCACCGTGTCAACCGCATCAAAATAACCGCCGATATACCATCCTCCGCTTCCGTCAGACGCAGTGACATATACATCACCGTTCACCTTTGGCATCGACGCATCGACAGTGCCGGTTGTCGCATCTGTGAGCACGGCGCTTCCTGTATAGGGTCCCACTTCCGTAAAGCCACCCGATAACAAGGTATAACCATTGGAATGTTCAAGCTTGCCGATACCTGAGTTAGAGATCCAGTTCTCCGTTCGATGTACTTCAGACTGGGCAAAAACATTAAGAGTGAATAAAAGCCCTGCTGAAAAAAATGAAAGTCTTTTGGACAACAGCGTAGAAAAAATCATGAACTAGGGGTTTTTGACAATAGTAAATTTATGAATTTAATGACTCGATGAAAATTCTTTTATTATACAATCTGATAACGCCGTTGATTACACACTATAGCGGATGATCACCAAACAAGTACTTAAAGTATTCCGTACCTGAAAGCCGTGAGATCCTCTCGCAACAATCGAGAATGATTTTGCTTCCGATGCGCTAAAAGGTTTATACCTTTGTCTGGTGAAGGTCAAATAGAAGAGCTTTTCCCGCGTTAGAAAGGATGAGAGTTTTTCTTTAGTTTTGGGATTGAGGAATAATGGCACAGAACACTTATAAATCAAACACATTCAAAAAGCCTGAGAAGGAGAAGAAAAGCAAGGGCTCCAAGTCAAAGATCAGCTTTGCATTCTTTAAAGATCCACGGTTTAAGCTGGCCATAGGATTCTTTCTCATGATCGTATCTGTGTTCCTCCTCCTTTCGATGTCCTCATATCTGTTTACTGGTCAGGCCGATCAAAGTGTAGTCAGTGCAATGGACTCTTCGGCGATCGAATCAGGGCTTGAAACGAGGAACTGGCTTGGATTGTATGGAGCAGTCACCTCACACTATTTTATTTACCGGTGGTTCGGCATTTCGGCGTTTTTCCTTCCTCCACTATTATTTATCATCGGTTTCAAGATCGTCTTCAACCGGGAGCTACTTCGCATTTTCTCATTTTCAATCCTGTCGATCTTTTCCGGGGTTTGGCTTAGCCTGCTGCTCGGATACATGACCATGATCAACGAGGGCGTCAGCGAATGGAGCTTTTTGGGCGGAGGCCTGGGCTACAACCTCGCTATCATAAGTGATGGCTTGTTTGGATGGGGCACATTCTTAATTCTCATCCTTTCACTGTTCATCTTTATAATCTTTTATTTTAATGTTACTGCTATTCCACTTTTCGTCAATGACCCCAAACCTATGGGCAATGAAGCAATCGTTGAAGACGAACAGGAGGGCGATGGACTTTTTACGACTTATACCGACGACTCGGACAACTGGCCTCTAAAGTCGGATGCGGACAAAGTGATCGATGGACCCGAACCGATCAAGCCAATTGTTCGGCAGCAGGAACCTGTTCTGCCGTTGAAAGAAATCAAACTGGAAGTTCAGAAGCCGGAGCCGCCTAAAAAAGAAAAAGCCCTCAAGCAGGATCCTCTTTTTACAGTTCAAGAAACCTCCGACACGGACAAGCTGGCGGAAAAGTTGGTCGAGGAACAAGGCTTATATGATCCTACGCTGGACCTAAAAGGATATCAGTTTCCTCCTCTAGAACTTTTAAGTGAATACGAAAGCAGCAATGCCGGTGTGACGCAGGAGGAGCTCAATCAGAATAAAGATAAGATCGTTGCTACTTTGGTCAATTTCAAAATAGGCATACAAAGTATCAAGGCTACGATCGGTCCAACGGTTACGCTGTATGAAATTGTGCCGGATGCCGGTATCAAGATATCGAGGATCAAAAACCTTGAAGATGACATAGCTCTTAGCCTGTCGGCCCTCGGAATTCGTATCATTGCGCCAATTCCCGGCAAGGGAACTATTGGTATTGAAGTTCCTAACAAGAACCGCGAGATGGTAAGCATCCGTTCTGTATTTTCTACACAGAGCTTTGCCAAGTCGGACAAGGAATTACCTATTGCGCTGGGCAAGACAATTTCCAATGAAGTATTGGTCATCGACCTTGCAAAGATGCCGCACCTTCTGGTAGCAGGAGCGACGGGGCAGGGCAAGTCTGTTGGATTAAACGTCATACTGACTTCCTTAATTTATAAGCGACACCCTTCCCAACTAAAATTTGTGCTGGTGGATCCGAAGAAAGTGGAGATGTCGCTTTACAGCAAACTTGAACGACATTACCTCGCAAAGCTTCCGAACAGCGAAGAAGCGATTATTACCGATACGCGGAAAGTAGTCCACACGCTCAACTCCTTATGTATAGAGATGGAGAATCGTTATGAGATACTTAAGGACGCTGGAGCAAGAAATTTAAAGGAGTACAACGCGAAGTTTGTTGCAAGAAAACTCAATCCGAAAGAAGGCCACCGATTCCTTCCCTACATTGTTCTGGTAATTGATGAGTTAGCTGACCTGATGATGACGGCAGGCAAAGAAGTGGAAACACCGATTGCACGCCTGGCACAGCTCGCAAGAGCAATAGGTATACACCTGGTGGTAGCCACGCAGCGTCCATCTGTAAATGTTATTACTGGAGTAATTAAAGCTAATTTTCCCGCTCGATTGTCATTCAAGGTGACCTCAAAAGTCGACTCACGTACCATCCTGGATACGGGTGGTGCCGATCAATTGGTTGGTATGGGAGACATGCTGTTATCGTCAGGATCAGATATAATCAGGCTGCAGTCACCATTTGTAGATACTCCCGAGATCGAAAGGGTGTGTGACTTTATTGGGTCACAGCGGGGTTATGAGTCCGCGTACTTATTGCCTGAGTATGAAGGCGATGATGAAACGGGGGTTTCCACAGTCGATCTTTCGGAACGCGACGCGCTGTTTGAAGAGGCTGCTAAATTGATCGTAATGCATCAACAGGGAAGCACATCATTGATACAGAGGAAATTAAAGCTGGGATATAACCGGGCCGGACGACTGATCGATCAGCTGGAGGCCGCAGGCATAGTAGGGCCATTCGAGGGTAGCAAAGCCCGTGAAGTTTTAATAAAAGATGAGTATAGTTTGGAACAATTATTGACTTCATTGAAAGAAAAACATAGCCAGTCTTAAATTTGCACCCTATTTTAAGTCTTACCAGAATGAAAAATTTGATTATAGGCCTTTTTGCCGTGTTTACGGCCCTTTCGGTGTCGGCCCAGTATGACCCGAAGGCACTGGAGATCCTGGACGCCATGAGCAAGAAGTATAAGTCCATCCCGGCTTTTGAGGCCAATATTACCTGCAACCTTTCCAACGACGTGGACAAAGTGAACGATGAGTTCAAGGGTAAAATCACCGTAAAAGGAGACAAATTCCGAATGGTGCTTCCCGAACAGGAAGTAATCAATAACGGAGCTACAATTTGGACTTATCTGCCTGAAGCAAAGGAGGTTAATATTGACAATTACGACCCGACCTCAGAAGATATCAACCCTTCTAAGATTCATGAAGTGTACAAGAAAGGATATAAGTATCTCTACCTGCAGGATAAGACGGACGGTGGTGTTCTCTGCGAAGAGATAGACCTTGTTCCTGAAAAGAAGGACGCACAATATTTTAAGATTAAGATGTTCATCAACAAAAAGGAAAAAACGGTTCAGAGCTTCACGCTATTCGACAAAGGTGGAAACAGATACAAGTATACCGTATCGAAGTTCACGGCGAATTCAAAGGTTGAGGATTCGTTCTTCACTTTTGATCCAAAAAATTATCCCGGCGTTGAGGTGATCGACCTGAGATAAGCAACGCCCGCCCCCCTTCAGGGGGTGTTCATACCTTATACCTTATACCCTATACCTTATACCTTATACCCTTTCAAAACAAAAGTTTGTTACTTTAGCGCCGGACACTTACAACGTCGTCAATGACCCGCGCGCAATTATTTGACAACATCAAAAAGAAAAGTTCCTACCTCTGCGTCGGACTCGACACTGATCTTTCCAAGATTCCAAAACACCTGCTGTCTGGCGATGATCCAGTCTTCGAATTCAACAAACAGATCATCGATGCAACGCACGAATACGCAGTAGCTTATAAACCCAACATCGCTTTCTATGAAGCATTGGGACCTGCAGGCTGGGTCAGTTTGCAACGCACGCTCGATTATATTCCCCCGGATATTTTTACAATCGCTGATGCAAAACGCGGTGACATCGGTAATACGTCCGCCCTATATGCAAAAGCTTTTTTTGAAAGCATGGATTTTGATTCCGTTACCGTTGCGCCTTACATGGGAGAGGATTCGGTGAAACCTTTCCTTCAGCAGGACAAGTGGGTAATTCTTCTTGCGCACACTTCTAATCCTGGTAGCAGCGATTTTCAACTGCTGGAATCTGTTGTTAGCGGACGGAAGTTATACGAGGAAGTTATTCTGAAATCACAACATTGGGCGTCGGCTGATCAGCTTATGTACGTTGTCGGCGCTACGCAGGCAGAAAAAATGGCAAGTATACGCGCCCTGGCGCCGGAACATTTTTTTCTGGTTCCCGGTATCGGTGCACAAGGCGGCGATCTGCAAATGGTCTCGAAGTATGGAATGAACAAGCAATGTGGACTACTCGTCAACGCAGCCCGATCAATCATCTATGCTTCTGATGGCGTCGATTTTTCCAAACATGCCGCAGCTGAAGCTAAGAAGATAAAGGATGAGATGGAGACTTGCCTGGCAGCCCTCTAGGTTCCTGGGTACCTAGGTACCTGTAGCTAGGCACCCAGGTACCCAGCCACCCGAAATAGTCAGGAAAACTGCATTCAACACTTTTCACATCCTTCCTTTTTTTGCGCGAGATTGAGTCCTGTGACTGAATCATTCCTGCATTACGTCTGGCAGTTCCAGTATTTTGATAGACACTCTCTTACTACCACGGCGGGTGAGCCCATCCTGGTATTTAATCCCGGTCATCGAAACCCTCATTCCGGCCCGGACTTTTTCAATGCACGTATCAAAATAGACGAAATGGAATGGATCGGTAGTGTCGAGATACATATCTACGCGTCGGGATGGATAGATCACAAGCATAATACAGATGCGCTCTATGATAACGTAGTGCTTCACGTGGTGTGGAGCGACGACAAGTCTGTTAGCCGTACCGATGGCACCACGCTGCCAACATTGGAATTAAAGAACCGCGTCAGCGAATACCTTCTTCTGCATTATCGCAGGCTCGTCTACAGTCCAGAGGCGATCCCTTGTGCGTCAAAATTATTTGAAGTGAAGCCAATAGTCGTTACATCAATGCTGGACAAGGTGTTAGTCGACAGACTGGAGAACAAAGCGAACAGCATCCAGCGAATGCTCGAAAGAAATGGAAATGACTGGGAAGAGACCTGTTATCAAATGCTGACAAAAAATTTTGGGTTTAAAGTCAACAATGATCCATTTCATCAACTGTCATTGGCTCTCCCATACAAGATACTTTTGAAGCACGCCGACAAACTTTCACAAGTGGAGGCTCTGCTTTTTGGACAGGCCGGTTTTCTCGAGGAGGAAAATGAAGACGAATATTTCAGCCTGCTCAAGCGGGAGTACAGGTTCCTGAGTCAGAAATACAAACTAGCCGATAAACGATTAAATAAAATTCAATGGAGATTCCTTCGGATGAGACCTGCAAATTTCCCGACCATCCGGATCGCTCAGCTGGCCTGTCTTATCCATAAGGGACAAAAATTCTTCAACACGATCATCTCGATACAAGACGGACGAGAACTTGTGAAATTCTTCTCTGCATGTCAGTCAGCGTATTGGATGCATCACTACCATTTTTTCAAAGAATTCAAAAAAGAAATAGATACATTAGGAGGTGAAAGTATCAATATTCTTATCATCAACACTGTGGCGCCAATGCTGGTAGCGTATGGAAAAGCTAAAGACGATCAGCATTACATCGATCGTGCTGTTTCTATCCTGCAGCACATGCCTGCTGAAACAAATCGTATTACCAGGCGATGGAAAGAGTTAGGGTTGAATGTAAAGAATGCATTCGATTCACAGGCGATGGTGGGACTGTACAAC
>Ga0193738_1000048_pt1 | contig 80170 bp, 134 predicted proteins | sample L2a1metaG_FD_144927 | JGI IMG/M metagenome (GOLD analysis project Ga0193738, IMG submission 144927) | Soil microbial communities from a riparian zone of the East river system, Colorado, United States - L2a1 | ecosystem: Environmental > Terrestrial > Soil > Riparian zone | place: USA: East... | reverse complement strand
TCCCTGCGCTGAGACCTCAAGAACAGAGTACGACTGGATATGGGCTATGTCTACTGTTTGATTTCCAACACTACTTTCCGTTTCTTTAAAATATTAACATGTCAACTTTCTGACATCAAAAATACACACCGATTCGTGTAGGACCTGCCAAAATGTCCAATTTTTCCTTTTTGTTATAATATAGTTACTTTCGTTATAAAATGTCCAAATTGCCCCATAATATGGGCATATGTGGGTATATAAAATGAGGGCATAACGGACATAGGGGACATATCCTGTTATATGGTGCATAGTGGGACATATGGGACATAGGGTGCACATGGTGCATAAGGGACATATCGGGCATGGTGGGACAGGGCGGACATATGGGTGTATGTCGGATATGTGGGTGTATGGGGGAAATGCCCGATTTGTCGTTTTGTCATTCGGACATATGGTATATGTCGGTTATGCACCCGCATGTCCGAATGACAAAAGGACATATGGGGCATATCGCTGCCCTGGTTTGTCCGGTTTTGTCCTAAAATGTCTGGACTCTCCGAATATGTCCGTTTTGTGGGGGTTTGTGGTAGTCCGTTATGTCCCTTTTATGCCCATATAGGGGCATATGTGTGCCATGATCATGTCCGATTTGTACCATATGTGGTGGTATATTCCGGCATAACGGACATTTTGCCCTCGTTATGGGGCATATGTCCGTTTTGTCCTGAAACCTCCCAAATCACAAAACGACATGTCCGAAATGTCCTCTTTTGTGCCCATATAGCAGGGCCGAATTATGCCTCATATGCCCGATTTGTCGCCTTTGCCCTACTATATGGGCATAATCCGGGCGGAGTAGACTGGAAGTAGCAGATAGGCGGCAAACCGGACACTTCGGACAAACCGGAGGTAGCGGGTGAAATGCCACCAAATCGTTCCTTATCAACTCAATAGCGATAGATAGGGCAAAGCGCTCAAGTCTCTCCTATCCGGCATGTCGGACAAACCGGCCAAAACGGACAAAGGAGGCATTATGGCGAAAACGACCATTTGGGTTCTTATCGAGACAGATGAGGACAATTTCGGCAATCCGGCCAAACCGGACAATGCAGAGATTCGGGACATATTCCGCAGAGGGGACAGTTACGGCATAGTGGACATGGTGCCTGAAACGGACATTGAGGACATAGTCCTCAAAGCCGACAAGTAGGGCATTACCGACATGCCGGACAGAAGGGACTTGAGCGACAATGCGGACTAAGCACTCCTTATCGGGTATGTCCGACATACCTACCAAAGGAGGACAAAATGGACATTGATCCCAATGTGGTCGAAGACGCCAGAAAGTGGGCAAATTGGGAGATTTCGGACGATGAGGACTTTTCTGACGAAAGGGACCTTGAGGACGAAATGGACAGAGCGGACATGTTGCTCAATTTGGGCATTCGAGGCGAATGGCGCGAATGGGGCGATGCGGACAATCTCGACATAGAGGACTAATCGGACAAATCAGCCATTTTGGACATACCCGACAAAGGGTGCTTAGCACGCATGAGGGGATTTATCCCCTTATGGTGGCGTATGCGTATGCACACCTCATAAATTGGACATTTCGCAAAAAGTCGGTGAATTTCATCACATTTCCGACAAAAGCGGACATTCAGTGACAGAGGGGGGCGTACGTGGACAAAGCCGGATTATCCCGGGCTAAGAGGATATGTCCGACTTAACGGACATGGGAGACCAAAATGGACATTTGGGCTCAAATCTGGCCAAACCCCTACCCAGAAGGCAAAGTACACAAGTCAGTCGTATCGCTCATAGCGGCCGTTTTGGACATTTCCGACACAATGGAGGAAATCTACACAAACGTAGTCGCATGTGGCGTAACGGACGACACGGACGCTTTGGCCACAAGTAGGGCAATTTGGACAAAGCGAGACGAAATGCGCATGGCGGACATTCGAGGCGAAAGGGCGGTTTCTGCATGAAACGCACATACCAGGCATTGGTAGCAATGCTCGTGATTCTGGCGATTCTGGTGGTTGTGGACATATGGGTCACAGTGGCAAATAGCCACTCAAAAGCCGTATGTCACGCAATCACGGAGGATTCGGGCATCACGGACTGCGACTACCAAGACGGGACATGGCGGACAAAGTAGACTAACCACTCAAATCGGACATATCCTCCTAACTCGGGATAATTCAGGTTTTACCTGCTCTAAACGCATATGTCCGGACACTTCGGACAAAGGAGCACGAAATGGGCATTACGTCTTATTTGGACAAAGACGACTTTCGGGTAGAACTCGGGACAATCGTTGGATATGAGGAGTTTCTCCTCAATCCGGACAATGAGGACAAACTGTACATTGTGGTCAGATTGCCCAATTACGGCAATACGGTCATTATGCGCGAATGCGTCTTAGACGACGAATGGCGCGTAACGGGCGTTGTGGGCGAAACGGTCATAGAGGTCGAACCGTGGAAAATCGGCGCGATCTAGACTAACTGGACACTTTCGGACATATGCGTCTAAAGCAGGTAAAACCATGGTATAGTAGCTCTAAACCGGCATGTCCACTCAAACCTATCAAAGGAGAGCAAAATGGACATTGCTAACGGATCCGACATTGCAGCCCATATCCAGCAATTGGTGACGGAGTACACCGTAGCGGTCATTATGGCCGAAACGGGCAATGAGGACTTTCCGGCGGAAGTACGCATTTTGGCCGCTATCAGGGCAAAGGCGCTCGGAGAGCACATTTTCGCAGATATCGAGCATTTGGCGACACATGCCGCATTTGGCATCAACGCGACAAATGAGGAGAATCTGGTCAATGAGTTCAAAGCGCAGCTAGACACCCTTTAGCCTCAAAACGGACATGCCGGTCTAAAGCTACTATACCATGATATACCCGTTCTAACTCTGCATGTCCGGCCAATCCGGACTAAGGAGGACAAATGGATATTACTCGGGCGCATCGGGATCTATCGCTCGTACCTGGTCAAAGGGTGCGAGTGGTTCGAACCGTATCAATTGCGTACGATGTGGACATGACGGACTATCTGGCCGAAATGGGCGAAACAGACATTCCGGTAAGTTCACTCGAATTCGACATTGAGCAGAATCAGGACGTTATGGACATTTTGGACGAACAGTCCAATCTGGAGATAACGGACATCAAGGTCGAAGTTACCGAACTCCACTAATCATCCAAAACGGACATGCAGGGCTAAAACGGGTATATCAGGCTATAAATGGGCACACCCCCTCAAACCCACAGGAATGAGGACAAAATGGGCATAAGGGTAGGAACCATCTTCAAGTGGTACAACCCGGACGAAGTGGGCGAAGACTGCGAAGACGGACAATGCGTGGGAATTGTGACCAAGCTGGACAAAGACCCCTTTTCGCCAGAATCGGACGAACCGTTCGTTTCGGTCAAATGGTGGGAAAAGTGCAGATACCACCACGTAACGTGTGAAACCGAGACAGGTCCATACCAACTGGGATGGATCTGGCAAATCGGACAATTCTACTAAACCCGGACAAATGGGGTGTGTCCATCTATATCCTGATATGCAGCATAGGTCCGACTTTGCCCAGGGAGGGGCTATTGTATACCTAAAGTATTGGCTTTATCTCAAAAAGTCGGACATGTCCGGTTTTGTGAGTTTTGCGCGAATTGTCTCACAAGTGGGGACAAATCGGGCATGGCTGACATAGCCGGATATACCGGTGAAGAAGGGACAAAAATGGACAAGCAGGACAGAGTGGGCAAACCAGTCACAGGCACGGATATCGTCACGATTCTGTGCATGTTGGTCGCAATCATCACTTTGGTGATATTGCTCGCAAACCTCCAGTTTGGGACTGTCGGCTAGATGACAGTTCAGAATGTCCGATTATTGTAATATGCCGGTATTGTGCGAGCTATACTGGAGAGGCAGGGTCGGAGCCACGCGAAAGCGGAAAATCGGCCAAATCGGACATTCTTACCTAAATAGTGACTTTACTGCACTTTCAGGTAGAAAAAGTGCAGGATGTGCTTTAAGGGTGCATTGTCGCCGCCACCGGTACATAGGTGACGGTAAGGATGAGGACGCTCAAACCGGACAATGCACTCCTATGGCACATCCTGTGCTTTCCCTACCTGAAAGGAGCCAAAACATGGCACTCTTCTCAAAAAAAGAGCGCAAGCCTCTCACTAGGTTCCAAAAGGGACGAAGGTGGAGTACCTGGACTTTGGTACTTACCGGACTTTTCTCAATTTGGTTTAATGTCCGTTCTGGGCGGATTGCGGCGGAACCGATCGCTTTTTCGGCTATGCCCGTGATTGTCCTGTTTCTGACGATTCACCTGATTAGTTACCTGAATCCCCGTAAGGGTTATATGAAGGTACTTGTCTACGTTGGGTTGGGTATAGTAACGGCAGTGGCTTTCGGGATGTCTGGCTACCATTTGTTCACTGAAGCGGTAGCAAACGGACAACCCCAGCTTATTGCCATAACTTACCCATTCATCGTAGATGTACCAAGTGTGATTTCTGCGGTGATTCTGGTCGAAAAGGTGCCTACGTCAGCAATAGCGACAGTCAAGGCAGAGCCGGCAAAGCGGACATCTCCGGCGAAAGCAGCGAAAGCTGCCCAAGTCCCCGCAAAACGGACATCGAGCCCGAAAGCGAAAACTCCGGCAAAGGTCACAACTCCATTCATTCCACCATCACCCCTGACAGACCCCCGCGAAAGGGACATGTTGACAGCTTAGGGACGTTTGGTGCGATTCAGGCTTTACCGGTCTGAATCGTGCCATGGGCCCCTTAAGCCCTAAACCGGACGAAAGGAAGCAAACCGTGTGCATTATGGAGATTCACGAAGATGCCACGCGTAGCGCCATGATTCAGGCGGTTGCGCACAATCTGTCCACAATCGATCGTGATCTGGACATGTTGCGCAAGGTGGGCAATGCTCGCAATGACCACAAACTGGTCGAGTGGGCCGATACCCTCCAAAAGACCGTACATGGCTGTTATGCGGACGCATTGATGGAATTCGGACTTTCCCTCGCGGACCTCACAATGGACCCACAGGGACACATTCCGCACGTCCACGACAATCACGGCAATGAGCGCAATCTGTCCGATCTCATCCGAGAGACGACAATGGAGTCACAGGCTGACGAAACCCGTTAGTCGCACATAATCGGATATGGTACCCAAACAGTCCCATATCCGGTCATGTCCGTCTAAATGGAAGGAAGTCAATCAAAATGGGTAAGCACAACGCACCACCTCCCAAAACGGACATTGTTCACAATGCACCAAAAGTCATCAAAACCAGGACACATACGTTCCTAGTGTTCTGTAAGCACACAATTCTGGAACTACCAGCTGGTCTCATCGCAATTCTCATCTTCGAGGGCAATCGGGGAGGATGGTTGCATTTGATCGGAACCGATTCAAATGGGACAGTTCACGCAATGAGTACCTTCGTGACATTCCTCTGATATGTGCTCATAGTGGCGTGTTTCCTTTCAACGAGGGAAATACGCTGCTATGTCCACATAGGAAGGACAAACAATGCAATACCGGACAAAGCTGACTATCGCGAAAATTCGGAAGTGGAATAACTTTCTGGACAATTGCGCTAAATGGAGCAATTCCGACAGTCACGCTCGCTTCCTGCTCGCTCACAAGATCAACAGGGCGAAAATCGGACAAACGGTACTAAAGGGATAAACTATCCGAAAGGATGGCAAACATGGCTCAATCCAGACCAAGTGGAGAATATCTGCCAAAGGTGATAAGGCGGATTGATTGGCTGCAACTGGACATAAGCCGCAATAAGTGCGATGCGTGCGGAGAGTGGCCAGAAGTGCACACATGGGGCATTCTGAGTCAATCTGGACAAAGGATCATTTATTGTAGCGAATCACCAGTAATGAAGCCAATTCATTCTACAAGTTACCCAATACCTGATTGGTAGGTAGATCTACCCTTAGGTCATGTTTAGTGCGATATATGGAAAACACACCATATATCGTGCTATGCACCACCTAAATTCGGACAAACCCGGACAAGGGAGACAAACGCACATGTATGAGGACGCACACCTCGAAGCAGACTACGAGGACAGAATGGACGATTCGGACGAACAGTACGATCCGTACGGATACGACTACTCGGACGATCTGGACGATTACGACGATTCGGAAGATCAGGACGATCTGGACGATGAGTACAATGAGGACGATTCGGACGAACCAATCGGAATCGCCACATTCACCTCGAATGAGGGCGATCCACTCGAATCGGACTATTACCGCAGAGCGCTCCAAACGGCGCAATTCGGTAATTTGATCTGATTTAGTCACGTATGGGCTGATTCCACAAAAATCAGCCCATACCTGGCCATGTCACATCAAACCCTCAAGATCCCCAATTCATGATCATCTATGCTTCAGACTTACTGACGCGTCAGTTTGATCTTGAACCGTTGGACCTTACGATCTACAAGATCAACTACTGCCATAACCCCCTCAGATCGATTCTAAGCCAAGATCACATAGCCACCCTATACAGAGTGGCAATAGGCACCAAAACGCGTTACAATTGAAGTGCCAGGGCGGAACGCGCATCCTACGCGCTCTCACCTAGCAACCTAAGCACTCACCAAACAAGATCAAAAAGAGAAACGGACATTTATGGACACCCAGGACATTCAGCCTCAAAATCCACCAATGCCGTATACCACCAAGAAAGCCGGAAAGCGCCGAAAGCACACATTCGGCAAAAAGCAGGCCGGAATGGGACGATCGAATACAATCGGCCTCATCTACGCAATCGGCACGAACGCCGTAATTGCGGATGCAGCTACCGAATCTCGTCTATCCAGGTACGGACCGCCCACATCTACGCGATTGGCAGGATATAACTTCCTTTGGGGCGAAACCGGACATACCTGCTCATAGCACCATAAGATAGGTGAATAGGACCCAAACAGCCAGTTAGGGTCCTATATCACCATATTTTTATGTCTACCCTATGAAGTCCTCAAAAATTGGGCTTTTCCCAAAAAGTCGGACATCGATAAACTTCAATAATCCCAATCGAAGCCAATCAATATGGGGGTGGGAACATGCGTTCGGAGTATTTATTGGCTTATTGATCTATAGATACTTCAGCACGGCTAGACCCCCCCTCTATACATGATCAGCCACATCGTGGGACACCAAATCGGACACATCCGACACTTCCCCCAAACCAACACATTCCTGGTCAGTCCACCACAACCCACCACATACACAAAACCTCAATATCGTTTGGAACGGGGGGTAGTGCTCTTTAAGTTATTAATCAATAAGCCATTCAAACCTTTGTTCGAATGGCATTGACATTTCGGACATTTCCTCCTGGCAATTCGGACATTTCGCCTATCGTTAGTTAACTTTCCTAAAAATCCAACGTCGAATATTCCTTTACCCTTTACCGTCCACACTCGACGGTCCAAGCGCTCACCAAGCACTACGCAATGATGATCAACGATATAGGGTCGATAATAACCAAAAATTCCGTGTAAAATACTGACCTGACTCATTTTCACCAAAAAATGCGATATCCAACAACCAACAAGGATGTCAAGGAATAAAAATTCCCTCACACATCAACACCACACAAATAAAATGAACGTACCTCCGTGTCTCTTGACACGACTGCACATCACGATTAATGTGTCGGCAAGGTCACCATCTCAACAAGATGTAGCCAAACAAAACCCACAGTAACCATACCGACACGGAGAGTAACATGGCAGTTATTTCGACAAGTCGATCAGTAACAATATATGCACCTACTTTTGAGCGTGAGCCCATCAAATCACAAGTTCCTAACATGTCGATGGAACTAGCCGTATGGCTCACTCACAAGCTAGGTGTAGTCGAGTCTCGACGTGCTGATGGGTATATGCTCGAAGCTAGACTTATGGCATTTCACAGCCCAAAGACACACAATTGGAACCAAAGGTGCAAACTCGCAGCAAGTCGCACATATAGTCCAGAACTAGCCGATAGTGATGGCGAACTAACACCATTCGGACTTACGACAGCAGAGCAATTGCGCGAAATGTTTATGTCTGCCGATCGGGAGGAATTCGAGCGCGGTATCCGCGTGACCTCTTGGGATACAGACAATGATGTTACTACTATCCTAAGCACTACCAAAGCGCAGGAATCGGAATTTTGGACCAAAGCGGAACATTGTTTCCTAAGCGGTTCGCTTTCGGTCAGACAGCTCAAAATGCTTGAAATGCTACTAAAAGCCACAGAAGAGGCAGAACAGCTAAACCGTGAAGAACTAGACGAAAAGTTTAGATCGGTCAAAACGGCTGAAGCACCAGATCCTGACGATTTAGAAAATATTGGTGTTATACGTCCAAATCAGATAGCTAACATGATTGTGGACATTGGCACCCAACGTGAAGCAATGAACACACCACAGGCATTCCAGGCTAAAATGTTTGATATCCACAGCAGTACCCAAATGTCGGTAGAAATGAACCAAGAGTTGGAGCGTGCGCCGCTTCGACTCGCTTTCGTCCCTACTGCGATGTTTGGTCAGAAAGCCAGAAATGACCTAGTTCAGCTAGAAAGGTATGGTTTGGTCGATTTGAAGGCGTACATCACTGGCCACCGAGGTCGACCCAAGCATATGGTACGTGTGTCCACTACTGGTGAGATCACCGTACGCGACCTCCGTCGGCTGGGTGTGCTGTAAGCAAGATCAACCTAGAACCAAGATCAAGTAAAAACTAGGATTCATCGTTGGAATAGTTTGCTGCCCTGTGGGAGTTGTGCTATAGTAGAGAGGTAAGCGAGGCACGGAGCACAACCCACAGGCAAGATTCACGGCTCGACGGCAAAGGGCACGAAGAACAAGGTCAGACAAGTCAAGATCAACTAGAAATATAATTCGAGCGAGTCTATCTGTGGGATTATCAAGATCGTGAAGCCCTCTTCGGACCTGGTGAAAATCTTGGTAATCCCTCAAATGGACTTGACGAAAGTCAAATTACCAGGTAAGATGGATGTAGCTAAGAAAACAAAACCATAGAGTAAACTATGATCACGAAAGGATCATAAAATGACTTCAAACGTTGATCTCTTTGACGACCTCCAGACTGGCGATTCGGTCGATGGTACTGTCTCAGAGACTTCTGAAGGCCAGCCAGCAACCTTGGCTGCCGAGTCTGCGGACGTAGAGAACGCCAGTTCTACTGACAACAGTGGAGAGAGTGAGTCTGAGTCTCCTGTGGAGACCGTTGCGCAGGTTCCGGATGGCGCTATGTCCATCACGGAATTCGCGGCTTTCATGACGAAGACTCTCATGAAGGCGAAGTTTATGGCAGGGGAAGACCTCGACGGTACTGAGTATGTCGTTCCGCAGAGCGTGTACCAGACCGTTAAGGCTCAGCGTGATCGGATTCCGCACGTTTTGGTGCAGGGTCCCGATGACAATGAGGCGAGAGTGTACGTGCTGACCGACCTTGCCACTTCGTGGTGGGAGTCCAGGCGCGAGCGCCTTGCTACTCGGGGATCTGGTTCGCAGCGTGCAAGCTCGCGGACCCCTGAGGACAACCTGACTCTACTGGCGGAAGCGGTAAAGAAGTCGCTCTACGCGAACGACCGCAGTAAGATGTGGATCGAGCGCATTGATCAGGCTGCCAAGCTTGTCGACAAGTACAAGGGTTTCCTCTCCGATGCAAAGGTCGAGGAAAACACCGTTGAGCTGGCCGTGCAGGAAGCGACTGACCAGTACAATGCCGAGAAGGCAGCGAAGGAAGCCGAAAAGTCTTCTAAGAAGACTGGTTCAAAGGCTGAGACGACCGAAGACAACGAGTAGCAGAAGAGATTCTAGTTACTCACAAAAACTCTAAGGACAGGACAGGATAAGATAAGATAAGATAAGATAAGATAAGACACTTGGTCAAGTGTCTGAAATCAAAATGGCTAGGGCCGGGCTAGCGTGAGCTAGCCTGGCTCACTTGCAGAATACATACATCTGGACAACTGTAGAGTTGTGAAAAGCCAGTGATGGTATTCTGCGCAAAACTACCGGTAGTACCATCATGCCCGTAAAGCATGAGACGGAATCCGGAAGGATCCCATGCCACTTATTTGCGAAAGAGTGGAAGGGCTGCCCGTTCGAGTCGGGCCATGGGAACTAGCACTACCTGGAATCTCCCCAAATAATCGTATCCATTCGACTACGGGAACTAGGTACGGGTAGTGCGCAAGTTGCACAACTCGACGTCCCAAGTCTTATGACGTTGACAGATTGTCTGACATAACAAAAACGGACAAAAAGTCAGACTACGAAATAAAGGACATATTGAAAGAATTGAAAGGTATTACAATAAATGGCAGAGAAAGACGAAAACAGAGCACGCGCAGCACGTGATTCGGCGCAGAAAGCACTAGAAACCCGCCGAGCGAATGAGGCTGCGCGAACGTCGAGCGAATGAAAAGAAGAACAAGTAAATAGTACGAAATAATTGAAGAATTGAAAGGTATTACAATAAATGTCAGACAAAGATGACGAAACGGCTCGACGTCAAGAGGCTGAACGGGAAAACCAACGGCGCAGGCAGGAAGACTTAGAGCGCTTGCGCAAGGACCAGGAACGGGCCGATCGACGGAAAGACCCAAATAACCAATAAAAGCAGTATAGCTAGCATGTCATAGTGGGGCGAATTGGACATATTCCGCAAATGGAGTATATCCGATTCGCCCCTTAGGCGTGGTATGGGCTAATAGTCCTCAAGTATTGGACTTAGTCCAAAAAGTCGGGAGGGTTGCGTGAAATATGACCTAGTGGTAGAATGGCAGACAGGTCGGGCGTCCCTGTGGGGAGATCTTCCGTACCGGGAGGCGCTCGACATTTTGTACGGTATTTATAATACCGCGCACAATGAGGGTGTTGTTTCTATAACAATGAAACGGAAAGAGAACCAATAAAATGGTAATCAAGGGTCCAATTGACCGGCGCGAATTCTACATTCTAGTCAGGAACCTAGCAATTCCTGATGAAAATGAGTATTACAATGAGGTGATCGAGCTAGTCGAGCGTGTCAAGATGTATGATTGGCAGGCCGACCTCGAAAAGGTGCAAGAAGACAATAGCGACGCTGAGATTGTTGGATACCTTCGCGATACAGAAATCAAGAAGCGTCGGTTAGATCTGGAAAAGGTGCAAGTGCGCACTGATGGATTCGGAAGTTTCCTTGCCGACCTTCCAGATAAGGAAGTCAAGATCAAAAACAAGAGTGAATACGAAGCTCAGTAGGACAGTTAATTGGCCGTTTTGTATGATTGCCGACGCGATTCGAGTGTCGGCAGTCGTGCTATTCGACTAATAATGGACAGTAACTATATTAGGAGAAGTATGGCATATGTGCCAGATGATTGGAAAACCAGCGCTTATGAGCACAATGTATACAGTAGGAAGGCAGGACTCTTTCGCAAGATTCTGACCTGCACCTGTGGGCTCAGTGGCTGGAACGCAACACAACTTTGGAATGAACATGTCAGAGTAGAAAGAGACATGGTACAATGGTTGATAATGGTGGAAACCAAGAAAACCAGTCGATTGAGTCAGCAGATGGCCAGTCGTCAGGCGAACCTGCAAAAGTACGAAGAGTTCAAGAAATCTCTACAACAGACCGACTCACCAGACTCCGCGAGCTTCTATCGTTAGCCTGGAATGCAGATGACCAGCGCATTGCTGGCCGCGCTACTGCGGCATTCATTTTGCAATTCAGAGCATTCGACGAAATTATGTCAAATGGTGGTGGTCTGCCAGAACAGTGGCAGTTGAAGGCGAATTTTGAGGACTTTCGTAGTATTCACTAAGCTTGGTTGCGTTGCATCATGCCTGTGGGAACACAGACATGGTGCTGCACAACTAAATGTATGGAAGGAATTTTAAGATGTCTAAAGCTTGGTTTCGGGTAGATCTCTCAATCAAGATACCAGGCAAGATTCGGCCAGTTACCAAATCAGTGTTGGTACCAGACGATCTATTGTCAGCTATCGTTACGCAAGGAAATGACCACAGGCAAGATGCTGCGGTCAACTTAGTGGCTAAGACTTTCCAAGAACTATACGCACAGGCACACCAAAAGAAGCAAGCCCTAGATTAGTTGCGTTGCATCATGTTCAGGGCAGCCTGAGCGTTGTGCTGCACAACTAAATGGAGGAATAAAATGTATGATGCAACACTGGCACTCACCAGGATTCGTGGTCTTGTTGCCACTATCAAGTACAAGGTGGATAATTCCAACGACAACGTTTTGTATTTCACTACTGGTGAGTATGGCAATGATTCGTTCAAGCTAGTAGAACTAATCAAAGAATTGGATGAATACCTCACTAGGAGTGCGATCACAGGTGATCGTTTTCTACCATTGTGGTGGGAACCAAAAGCCTAGTTGCGTTGCATCATGCATTGCCTGTGGGCAATGCTTGGTGCTGCACAACTAACAAAGGAGATTACAAAATGGAAAATAATGTACCAGCCGCGACGCCGAACATGGAGCTAGTTGATCTTGTCTTCAAGGCTATTCGTGAAGATTTGGCTCATTGGAGTCAGCTTGGTTGGGCGACCAACTATGATATTGATGGTGATGGCTTGACTTGCAACACGTATTATTGTTTCGGTGGATGGGCATTGAGCCTTTCCAACCGATTGCGCAAGCCTATCGATGGTGGGCCAACTCTTTGGAATGCCGTCGACAAGGATGGCAATTGGATGCTATTTCAAGATGCAGCCAATGAGGTACTCGGCTTCAACGATTTGCTCGGTGACAAGGTTTACCACAATTTCACCAGCAACATCGATGAATTTGAAAAAGCCGTCCGCCAAGATATTGTTGAGTATGGTCACCTGACCGCTGAGCAAGTAGCAGAAATTGAAATCTGAGTGATCTGTCTGGTTCCTGTGGGCATAACCCACAGGGGTCGGGCTGTTTACTTAGAGAGGCAGATTATGTCTAGTAGACTAAGAAAGAAAAGAAATCAGCGGGCTGAGCACGTCAAAAAGACGATGCACCTTCTTGCCTTGCTAAGTCCTGATTCGCATATCACCGGATGTTCTTATGGTGTGCATTCTTATGAATATTCAGAATATATGAAGACTTGTAAAGAGTGTGGCGCAATCTACATTCTCACTGATCCAGAACTAAGGTGGTTAAAATGGCGGGGAAAGCACTATGACGGTACGAATTAGGGGACGAACAGATTGGTCCTGGTATGGTCAGTGTCCAGTTTGTCCTGCTATTCCTGGCGCTAAGTGCATAGATAGGCGAAAGCGCATCGTTGATGGTGGTCTTACCAGATATGCGGAGGTACCGCATAAAGGACGGGTAAAGCGTAATGATTCTGAGCGTTAGGTACAACATTAAAGATGGCACGGTTCCTTACAAGTTATACATGGATGGCGAAATTATTGGTGTTGGTGTTGTGCCAACAGTCGATAAGTTCAGAAATTTTCGTGCTTCCTTAGAGAGTGCGAATATTGATATAACATTTACGCCAGATTCAACTATGTTCACCTAAACGGTCGTTCACCTCGCCTGGTCGCGCGCACCGCACGACCGGCGCGAGGATGGCCCACTAGCCCGCTGTGCAGCACGCTGCCGGCCGAAAAGCGGTTTCGTGGGTCTCAGTACAGGGTACAGGGTGCGTCTTGAATTTATTCGGAACCGTGATATACTGGAAAGTGTGCCGATGGTTGATCTAGGTACCTTGCGCTTACGCATAAGGTACCTAGCTGAACAAATCGGACACAAAGGACACAAAATGAAAACAAAAGCCGAATATGAGTATGAGTACTATGCGTTCAACCGAGAACCGGCATTTGATGTCGACCCGCAGTACAAGTTCTATTTCACGGAACCTATTCGGGTGTTTGCCATTGGTCCCACAGGGCTGACATCAGCCGAAGAGTGGGTGCGCGAGACAAACGCGATGCGCAAAGAGTCGCGGGAACGTCACGGTATCCGACTCGAAGTTGATAAGGCTGCCGGTATGCCAGTACAGGTCGAAGTTCGTCGACGGCTTATTATCAAGCTCGGATATGAGCGGGTAGTCTCGCATGTTGATCCTAGGATGCGATCCGACCATATCGAAAATACCAATGAAAATTGGGTACCTGCCTGATTGAATTCTATCATCCTGTCCACGGGGCAGGGTGGTAGTGTTCAATTAGTTGCTATAAGGAGAAAAATGGCTAAGCATAAGGTAAATGTGACACTGAAGGGTCATTTTTACATTGATGACACTGACCTAGCAGCGTATGAAGCCAAAACTGTAACAGAAGCAATGGTGAATCAACTCGCTTGGCTAGAAGATGGGCACGATATGGTTTCCTTCGTTGCTGATACAATTGAGGAGCCAATTTTGCAGTTTGAGATTGACAAATGATTCATTTTCTCTTTCATCGCAATTGGGGCCCGTGGCGCGTCGTCCGAGTAAGTATGGATGACTACTCGGCCGGCAACCTTGAGTATTTCAAGAACAAAGCTACTGTGCAAGCAAGAACGTGCACTCAGTGTTCACGAAAGCAGATGAAACGTGGATAATTTAGACCGTCAGGAAACTGACACAGAAACCTCCACTCCAGAAAATTTTACGCACTACGTGCATTATAACCAGTATGGTGAAGTAGAAAAGCGCATCGAGCGCGAGCGACTAGAAACCATTCTGAAAAACCAAGAGGAACGTGGTGGGTGGTTTCTTATGAATGCAGTTTGGACACTTCGGCGTGAAGGTGAAGAGATCCACGCTAAACTGAATCCGAGCTATGATTTGGGTCATCTACCAACTGATAAGCTATGGCATAGTTGGACTTATACCTTTGTTCCGGAGGTATTATGAAAAGTGATCCAATAAAATATGATCCTTCGGTTCGATATGTAATAACGAAAATCGATGGTGCAGTTGAGATTTTTAGTGACATTATCGAAGAGACGCGCGACAAGAAGAATACCACATTGTTCTTGTGGACTCGCTGGTTCAAGCGTCGTAGAATGCTGAAGGCAATTAGATTGTCTGATATCCGCATCTACAGTGTGGAGAAGAAGGTACCATGACTTATCATGGCGGTTTAGAAGACGGAAAGGCTACACTAGCGAGTCAGGTTCTAAGCATTATCACCGTGAATGTAACCATGTCCGCGCAAGAGCGACTAAACCAGATTGAGAGATTGTGTCTTTCCCTCAAAAAGGATCCACTGAAAGAGAGTACAACCCAGAGATGAATGATCTGTATGGCACTCACCCATAGTGAGTGCCGTGCTGTTCATTCAAACAAAACGAATGGATGAAAAATGACAGAAAAGCATGACAACATGATGCTGTTTTGCAATGCCTGTCAGGAAGTCTATGCAATTCCAGCTCGACGTGGTCGACCACCAGGCTTTTGCAACACGTGTGGTAACGATCCAGTAATTGTAGAGAAATTCCGGACGGCACAAAGACTCACTAAACAACAAGAACGACTCGACAAAGCGAAAGCTAGAGTTGATCGTTTAGAAATGCTGCTCCGCTCTCGTGGCGAGCATCCATCACAACAAAAGGAACGGTAGTGAATTTGGACGATCCTGGCCTAAGTGTTGAATGTAGGGCATGTATGGTCAGGATCGGCCAATGGTGTAAGGAAAACAAACGTAAGAGAAAATACTTACACATAGTTCGCTATAGAGACTTACGTAATGCAGAATTAGAACGTAGACGTAGATTCCGTGATGCTTACCTAGCTAAGTGGTTTCTAACTTATGGTTTCATATTTGAGGAGTAATAATGTCATATGTTGCATTGTATCCGTTCAGTAACACCAATCTCACTAAGAAGTTCCGCGTTGTTGATAGCGATGAATGGCAAGCGGTACTGAATGGTGAAAAGACTGAGTATAAGTACACTGAGTATGACAACATCAATGATGCCGTCACTGCGCGCGATCGGCTCAACAACCCTACTCCGACGAAGGATGAGGTAAATGACCAGTCACAGCACACCACGGATGCATCAGAGACCGAATGATCCTGCGTATTTTCTTCTAGACAATGTTCCAGTGACGACACAGAAGGTACATCGTAACGGGTGTTACATCTGTGAGGATAGAGAGTTCGCACGAATGGGACTCCCTCTCTGTAATCTGTGTTGTGCGTGTGCTAAACTTAGCAAAACTGGTCATATAGCAGCCGATGATGGGCTATGCGATGACTGCGAGCACGAAATCTGTCAGGCATGTGTTGATCTTCCGCCACAAGAGACTGAGATCTGCACTTGTGACACACCTTGCTGTGAGGCAGATGTTGGAATCGGAGTCATCACTTGTGGTGCGCAACACTGTCCAACACATGGAATGTAAATGAAATACCTTGTAGAAATTGAATTGATCGACAAAGAAGAAATGCCACCAGATGCTCAGGAAATCGACTTGTTGAGGTTTCTAAAAGAACATCTTTATGCTCTCACTAAGCATCACGACGCCACAAAGTGGGTTATTTTAACCAATCGACTATACAAAGCCTTTTAGTGACATTGTATCGTGCCCTGTGGGCTAACCCACAGGACGCGGTACAATTTGACTAAAGAGGCCGTGATGCGATTTATTCCACTAACACAAGGACAGCAAGCCATCGTAGATGACGAAGACTACGACCTGGTTGTTCAATATAAGTGGCACGCTAAGAAAGGATATAACAAATTCTACGCGGGACGAAGTGTAGGAACATATGGAAAACAGTTGATGCATACGTTAATAACTGGATTTGCTCAAGTAGATCATGTAAATGGTGACGGGCTAGATAACACAAGAGCTAATCTTCGACCGGCAACAACATCACAAAATGCTGCAAATCGACAAAAGAGATCAGGACGATCTTCTAAATATAAGGGTGTTGTTTTTCGGAAAGATCGTAAAAAGTGGATTGCTCGTATACAAGTTGACGGAAGAAGAATAAATATAGGTCTGTTTGAAAATGAAATGGTTGCAGCCAAAGCATATGACGACAAAGCAATACAACACTTTGGTGAATACGCAGTATTAAACTTCACTTAGCGGCGTTGTATCATGCTAGTCTAGTACTAGCTTGGTACTGTACCACTAAAATGGAGAGGTGATACAAAATGACAGAACCTAATAACAAGTGGCTTGAAATCATCGAAAAACTAATGGTTAAGGCCGAAGACAGAGCTACGACAGAAGACGAACGTGCTTCGATCATTGACAAGATCACGTATCTGATGACGAAGCATGGCATTGAGCAGGATATGCTCGCTGCTAAAGAGCAGCGGCCATTGACCGCTTCGCATCGTATCTTTAAGATCGTTGGTACATACCCAAATAGGAAAGACTCACTTCTACAAGCGATTTGCCACGCCTTTGGTTGCTTTGCTGTAACGATCGAAGGTAACAAGGTTAGTGTGTTTGGTACTGATGATGACATTGAGCGCGTGTTTATGCTCTACATGTCTCTCGTCTTGCAACTTGATACGGCTTTGGCAAATGCGCAGGTCTACAAGCCTGCGCGTGAGCATGGTCGAACCTTCAATGGTTCCTTTGTTTCTGCCTTTGTGAGTACGGTAATCATTCGCATCAAGGTTGCTTCACAACGGGCAAAGGAAGATATCAAGAAGGCAAGTGAGGGCAGTGGTATGGAATTGGTGCTAGTCAACAAGGCGCAAATCGTTAAGAACCTTGTTAGCACTGTCTTTCCACGGTTGAGCTATAGACGTACCAGTTTCAGTGCTAGTAGTAGTGCTGGCCGTAGTGCTGGTACTTCTGCCGGTCAGCGTGCTGACCTCGGTGGTACTAGGATTAGCTCGCAGCATAGTACTCGACGTGCGATTGGTAGTTGAGTTGCATGGTTCAGGTCTTGCACCTGAGCCGTGTTGCACAACTAAGATCGAAGGAGTAGAATTGGCAACGATAACTGTTGAGCAAATGAAAGAATTATACATCAAGGGAACACGAAACCTGTACTTCCGCGAGATGGAGATTCGAAAGCGAACCGAAATTCATCGGTTAGCTATCCTGCTTGACATGACCGAATTAGAAGTGGAATGTATTTGGGATGAAGATCTTTCGACCTGAACCAATCCCACAGGACGTAGGTATCGATATCTTTCTCGATGACTGCCATGAAGAATGTTATTGTGACTGTGATCGCTGCGACATTGGTGATTGCCCACAGGATGGAGTTTGCGCACATGATTCCTAAGACTCCGCTCGGTTATGCTATACTGGCTGCGACAGTAGCAGGTGTAGTCGGCGTAGCAGTTCTAGTAATAAGGCAACTGCGTACCGCACCAGAAGAGGTGGACTGGGCTTGCCCACACAGACAGTACAAGCCTTGGTACGACGGATCTCCTTGTCCAGAATGTCCTCCCGGTAAAGGTTTCAACGCTCCTAGCAAGGAGCTAGAAGAATCAGAGGTGGAGAATGGCTAATCTGTTTAAGGTTACCTATGAATCTGGACCGGTTGGCGTTCCGGCCGGCAGTGTTACAACTGATGATTGGGTAGCAACTGAATTACCACAAATGCCTGAAGCGGAGGCAGTAAGCGCTTTCAATCGTTTGCGGGCAGTCGCTCGTGTTGGTGGTGGAGTACGTGCAGTCAAGATTTTTGAATCAAACATACCAGTACCAGTTTGGACTGATGTTACCGCTGCATATATTCCAGTACCATAATTGGAAGAGAGTACATGAACTACAACAAGTCGCCAAGCCGCAAAATGGCCGGAAACGGCACAACGTATGGCGCAACGATGGGCTGTGCCCACTGTCAACGCAGAATGGGTAATTTGCCCGGTGGATACAGTCGTGGTCACAAAGCGGAACCACTCTGTCACCCAAATACTTGTCATCCTGATGGACGGAATAGACCAAACTGTTACGAATTAGTGACACGATATGGTCACATTACACCATGTGTGAACAAAACCTGTTACGAAGCACATCCAGATTTTCTAACTTATGTAAACGGTGACCCAAAACCAGAAAAACCAAAGCGCAGACGCAGAGAAAAGGCACCGGCTTAGTTGTATTGCATGACACTCAACTCGATTGAGTGTCGTGTTGCACAACTAACAAATGGAGAAAAAATGAAGGTACTCGTTATTGAAGCTGAAATGGCCTCAATATTCCATATCGACGTGACACTAGAGTGGCTACAGGCTACTGTGGGTGGTTACATTGAGGTCTTTAGCAGTGGAAACTCACATAGTGACTGGCATGGCTATTGTAATGAAGAAGGAAAGATACAAGCACTTCGTCCTAACACAGTAGCAACCAAATTTGCACATAAACTTGGTTGGCCACGTGGTGATATCCTTGTAGGGAACGTTATTTTCCTTGGCAATGGTCTTGATGGTGACGAAGCTGATGTACCAGAATGGTTGATAGAAGAATTTACCAAGTTCGCTGAGACAGTTGAGGAATACAAAGATGCACTCTCTTAGTACTAAGAATGTAAGATTCCATTTCAATGGTGATTTCTCCGGCAACGTCCTTATCACGGTGTCAAAGGATAAGGTAGAACCGGCTGACGATGGTCACCTCTTTGTTGAGGTACCGTTTCAAGATCTCAAGGAATTTGTCATGGAGCATCTCCGTGACAAGTTTATTGGGCAACTTGAAATGATGTCAGCAGAGGAAGTTAGCACGCGAATCACTCTAACATTGAACGTCTAGCAGATGTTGTGCATGTTACTAGTCAGTGTACTAGTAACGTGTTCTGCACCTGCCAGTTGCAAGTTGCAGAGGACATATCGGACATATTGACTTTCGTCGATTTGATCACGCTCTGACCAGCGCGAATGATGATTGAACGAATACCCTTGACCTCGACCGCGAGCACGTGCTACGGTTCTTCTCGTTGGCACGTGACAGAGGGCTGACAGTCTTCTGGTCCTTGGGATTTGAGAATTCCATACTTGTTAGACCTTTAGCGCGCCTCAAGGGTTTTTGTCCATTTTACCTTTCGAGCGCAGCGCGAGGACACACTGTATCGCTTTGTGTCTAAGCTTGATACAGTGTGTTAGCCTAGTACAATGGTTCCGTCCGGGCCAGCGTACTTAAGTAGGAAGCGTGGCTCCTCAGGGCCAAAGTCCACGCATAAACTTCAACAAATGGAAGATTTGCAGCAACCGTATGTTGTCAGAGGAGATCTCTGATTGTTAACACTGCTGAGTGATGACCATGAAACAAAGGTTGCTGCATCTTGCACCTATAGCTCAACGGGAGAGCGGTGTCCTTACAAGGCATAGGTTCGGGGTTCGAATCCCTGTGGGTGTACGTAATATAATAACATCGCGCGGTGGTGTAAAGGTAACACGCAGGGCTCATAACCCTGAAGATTCGGGTTCAACTCCCGACTGCGCTACTATGTGGGTATGGTCCCGCCACAGAGACTACGGTCTAACCGGACTATTACAGTGTCAGAAATTAGACACTAAAATCGCATAACGCAAAAAATTTTGGTGTGCCCCGGCGATTAGCTGCCAACAATGACCTAGTTGCCGGGTGCCAAAAAGACGTGACGATGGCTACTAAAGGTTCCATTGTGAAGCCACTGCCACCCAACATGAGAATGTGTTTTTAAAGAGGGCGCATTCACAACATGCAGTGGTGATGGAAGAAGAGTAGCAATAACAATAAAGAGAGATGATGCCCATTGAGTAAAGCACATCAAAAGCCAGACTGGGTCAACATGAATCACGAAGCACGAAGACGTCGCAACGAAACAAAAAATAAAAGAGCACAACTCGAACGAATTTATGTAAGAGATCGCGGAATCTGTCAACTGTGCTTTCAGCCAGTTAAAAGAGAAGATTGGTCCCGCGACCACATAAAAGACTTCGCACTGTGCACACTTGATGAAGCTCGTGACGACGCAAACGTGCAGTTAGCACATGGAACTTGTAACAACCTGAAACATCAACTGCCAAAGGCAGTATCAAGAACGGTAAGAGATTCTGGCGGTAATGATCACCTAGCGTACAATTTGGGTGAGACATTTCCAGGACTACTAGATTTAATTCGTGGGTCGGCAGAGTAATCGGTTATCGATGGTTCAATTCCACCATGGTGCTCCGCGACACGGACCAACACCATACGCCGGACGGTACCGGCTAGCCTAGTAATAGGTGAAACTCCCGATCTCAATACATATCCACGATACTACATCATTGTCAGACAGAGGGCTGACGTCAAACACGGGTCGGATTGACAAGGGTTATCCTATCATTTGGAGATAAAACTCCTTGTCTAGTGGTATATATCCGTGTCTTAGCTATGAAAAAGTGGATGCCACACGTGCCGTTATGGGTGTGGTAAGCGTATAGTGGAGGACGAGATACGCATTCAAGTTTCAGGTTCGGGTCGGCCGTAGTTGGTTATCTGGAAGCAATGGGTTGTAGGTTCGAGTCCTACTGCGACGATTTATCGTCGTATAGCTCAATTGGTAGAGCAATTGCCTTGGCGCAAGCCATTTCCAATTACAAATACATATCCGAATCTATTTTCTGCCGGAGGCCAACGGCACCGGGGCTTTGGGTCGGAATGAATCGGTTATCCACCCATTCACAGGACGGCGCATTGCAGCGCTGACAATTCGATTCAGTTAAGCATATCCAAAGCTTTCATAGTCGTGCGTAGTGGTTGCTGCACTATGTTGCCGGGATGCACACAGTACTGCCCAGTCACTACGTACTTAAGTTTCCATGATATAGTCTCCTCAGGCCATTAGTGGAAACGTCGGAATCCCTCCCCCGACGTAAATCTTGGGAGGGACCATAAATGTCTCAGTGACTAGTTACCAACCATGCCGTACACTTGAGTGGTGGGCGGGTGTAGGTTCGCCATGCGAGGTAACCCCTGTGGGGAAGCACAGTTAATGAGAAGCCCACCACATAAACCCTTATAACTCAACGGACAGAGTAATAGCCTACGAAGCTATAAGTGCAGGTTCGAATCCTGCTGAGGGTGCGGTTCCTTCTTTCTAGCTCTAGCGGGCGGAGAAATAGGTAACCAAGTGTGGCCATAGTGTCTGAGCTGTGGTCACACCTAGTGAGTTTGATGTAACGGTAGCATAAAGGCCTCCAAAGTCTTTTGTGTGGGTTCAAATCCTACAACTCATGCCAATATTGTACGGGGTTCAGACATTACTCCAATGTTTTCGAGTTAAGGAGTATGGATGCACCGGAATAGTAAGGTTGCTGCATCAGTAATTGGTGGTGCAGTAATCATTATGCTCGGTTGGTCGTCGCTAGCTAGCGCTGCGCCATCGTCCGTATCGAGCCGGTTACAGTTAGCAGAGGATGCTAAGGCAAACTGTCAACTACTTGCGAGTAATACAACAAGTAGTTCGCAACGGACACGGGCCGTCAACTGTATCAATGATCAGAATGCAATCATTGCACTTCTGACCACACCCACAGGAAGCCCGTCAGCGTCAGCGAGTCAGACAGTTAGTCCTACTCCTTCGCCTACTGTAACAACACCTAGTCCAACACCGACCAATTGTTGGTCGAATCCTGGTGCCTGTGGGTATCCAACGGCCGTGAACACTGGTGTCCCAACTGGAACAGTGCTTACCAGTTCGAGTGGTGTTATCAATATAACAGTAGCTGGTACTGTACTAGAAAACCGGGAACACAATGGTTGTATCTACATCTTCGCGGCGAATGTAGTTATTCGCAACGTGAAGCTGCTAGTGTCAGACTCTTGCTACCACGGTATCAACACGGATAGAGTACCCGCAACTGGCGTAGCTACAATTAGCGACACGGAAATTACGTGTAACTACGCACATGGTAATGCACTTGCTGGACCGAACTTCCGCGCCACTCGTATGTATATTGACAAGTGTGAGAACGGGTTGGAAATGAACAGCAACTCACAAATCACTGAGTCATTCATTCGAGGTTCTGAACAAGGTCGCGGCAATGCTCCACATGGTGATGGTATTCAGTCACAGGGTGGTAACAACGTTGTTATTCGACACAACACAATGTTACAACTGAATCCAATGACGTCAGCCATCATCACAAACCCAACCGCAAATAACATGTGGCTGGTTGAGAACAATTTCTTTGGTGGCGGTGCTTACACCGTGTACTGTCCAGAGCAAGGTATTGGTTTTGTTGTACGTAAAAACCGGTTTGTACCTGCTAAGGCTGGTCACGATTACTCCGCTGCTTATGGACTCACCGATGCTTGTAACCACTCAGGCATTGACTGGTCTGGCAACTACCTAGATAGCAACCTGAGCACGGTCAATGCTTAGATTGGAAGCGTAATAGACAATGACTGACCAGTTATACTGGATTAAATCTGGCAGATGCGATACCGCAAACTGTGTTGAAGCTTCTCTTGGTGACACGAGTGTCGCAATTCGCAATAGTGACAAGCCAGATCAGTACAATGTATTCACCATTGCTGAGTGGCGCACCTTTATTGAAGGTGTAAAAGCTGGAGAGTTTGACGTATAAGCGTTGATGTGGGTCGGATTGAAATCGGTTATCTAACTGATATTTAGAACAGTGCGGTTCAATTCCGTGTCGTCTTGGTAGACATACCCCGATTTCTAACAACATATCCACATCACTTGCCGACATGATGTATTGGTTGCATATCATCCTTCCAAGATGATTGAGTGAGTTCGAAACTCACTGTCGGTTCGCATCTCCAGGGTGCGCACGATGGTTGGTAGGACACGGTCGGTAGGTGCAAGAGTGCGGCTAACACTCTTGGGGGTCGCCTACCGACTACTATGGAAGATTGCCAGAGTGGTTGATCGGGCTTCCCTGCTAAGGAAGTAAGGGTAATACCTTCGTAGGTTCGAATCCTACATCTTCTGCGTAGTAAGGTCTCTCGAAAGAGAGTTGAGCGTGCTTCCCCACAGGGGTCCCAATACTGCCTAGTGAAGTGTATACTAACTAGGTGAGGCTGACTAACTGTTACGAATGGTGTTCGTGCAGTACCTTACTACATTATGCCTATGTGGTGGAACGGGATACACGCTAGGTTTAGGTCCTAGTGCCGAAAGGCTTGCAGGTTCGAATCCTGTCATAGGTACGTAACAAACTACGAAAGGACACAAATGAGAACAACTAAGCGTGTTGGTGCTGTACTCGTGATGTTTGCAATCATGATTGGCATTGCAGCTTCTCCTGCTCATGCAGCCTACTCCTCATGTCCAGCATCACATATCTGTGCCTATACAGACTCGAATGGTAACGGTTCCCAGTGGACACTACCATGGGTTGGACTGAACAACTGTCAAGGTATGCCTGGTGGTTGGAATGACGTGATCTCTTCGGCGATCAACAAGACACCAAGCTACAAGGTACTCTTCTACTCAGAGGCCGGTTGTTGGGGTGGTACCATCACGGTGTGGAATGGTGGCGATACAGATAATAACTTCTGGCCATTCAATGACACCACGTCGTCATGGGAGATGAAACTAGCTTAGTATAAAGTGTGGCTGATCCGGAGGCATCAGGAGCTAGGTTGTGAACCTAGTCATTCGTGGATTCGAATTCCACCAGCCACCCATGATTAAGAAATGGTTAACAAAGTATTATCCACTATATGCTATGTGCTATCACAAATGGTGCTTTAGAGGTATGACTTACCAATTCAGATGTTGGAAACATCAAGATGATCCGTAGGTCAACGTTCTATAGCTCAGTTGGCAGAGCATACCACTGAAACTGGTGGGACCTAGGTTCGATTCCTAGTGGAACGACGTTTTACGCATGGTGTCCCTCGCATATATTACCCCCGTTCTATGTGCAGCGATATGCGTTTTGTACGGGAGTTGGACACTGAAACCGTATGAGGTGTTGGAGAGGCAGCCAAACCGTTGAGGGCCTCCAAGAAAACCAAGGGCTGAGGGTTTTCGCACAATAGAATATTCCATTTGGAGCAAAGGCGATCATCTTCCAACCTATTCCAATGCACAGCTTCGCCTTTGCATGCGAAAAAGGATGAGAATGAACAGAAGCCGATTAGTCGCTACCATGATGTGTGGCCTAATCACCCTAGGAATCTTGGCTACGCCAACTGGTGTTGCTAACGCAGCACTGAGTAGCCCACAGGCACCGCAAGTTGTGCAGTTGGGGACTGCAAACGTAGTTAAGACGACGAACAGTGAAGTGACCAAGACGTCAGCAACAGTAGTAGTTGCAAGCGACTCGTTGGTTTCAGTTACTGCCTATCCTTCACAGTACGGTAGTCTTTCGAATATCAGTCAGGCGTTCTACGGCACTCCCGGATACTGGCCAGGTCTATGCCAGACAAATGGAATTGCCAACTGTGATAGCATTCAGGTAGGTCAGCAAGTAAAGGTGCCTAGCGCAGCCCCACAGGGTAGCGCACCGGTTCGTGCACAACCGCCGGTAGCATCACGTAGTGGTGGCGCAGCGCCAGCCCCACAGTCAAGCAGAGCACAAACGATTGTGAACTTTGCTCTAGCACAGGTTGGCAAGCCTTATGTATGGGCTGCCGGTGGACCTAATGCCTATGACTGTTCAGGACTAGTGCAGGCAGCCCTTCGTCAGGTTGGCGTTTCAGTACCACATCAGGATCAGAGCATTCTATACTCTGGTCAAGGATACGCGGTATCGAAAGCTAACCTACAGCCTGGTGATATCGTTTGGCCATACAATGGACACGTGATGATTTACATTGGTAACAATAGAGTTGTTGAAGCGGCTAGCTCTCGTACAGGCGTGATCCAGAACAACCTATACGCATTCATGGCAGCTCGAAGATACGTATAGATAGTTTTTGGTTGGGTCGAAAGTAGTCAGTTATCTATACACTGCAAAAGCCGCAAGGCTAGTGAATTAGAACCACTTCTGACTACCTTAAATATATCCAACCAACCCTTTGATAGAAGGGAAAATGGATGGCTGACATTAGTTTGAACCTAAACTTGTCAGGACTTCCACCCACAGTAACGGAAGTGCATGTTCATCTTGAGTATGCACAGGAATTGGCTTCGGCCATTACTGCGATGGAGGCAAAAGTGTCGGCTCTCGACGATAAGGTAAGCGCGGTTGTGACTGGTGTGGGTACTCTCCTCACCAACACTGCTGAACTAGTAAAGGACGTTCAGCGTCTACTAGCTCAGGGTGACACTGCGGCTGCTGAAGAGGCACTTCAGGGTGTAGCAGACAACCTAGCAACAGCAAATGCAAACATCGAAGCACTAGACGCAGATGTAGAAGCCGAATCGCCAGAGCCAACAGTTCCTCCAGTAACTCCATAGTTACAAAAACTTACAAGAGTAGTCGGGTCGAAGTACATCGTTTATCCCAGGTAGCACAACGGCTAGTGCAATGTCTGCGTGACAGTTATGAGGGTTGGAGTCCTTCCCTGCGAATCGACACGATGACATAACCATATCCGACAACCTTTGGAGAGTTAAAATGGATCTTGTTTTCTTATTAAGAAAAATAGAACATGTAAACGAAGCATTGAATAGACATGCTGAAGATTGTGATAACTCAAAAGATTGCGTGCGCTGTAAAAATCTAGAAGAAAAGTTCGAAGAAGTATACAATGAGACACCAAACTATATTCTCTTTATGGTTCGAGTCTCAATGTGGATTATACATCCAATACAAATGATCCAGCATAAGGGTGACATAAGAAAAGTTACAGATTAGCTATTTAGGAGGGTTGGCCGAGAGGCTTAAGGCATCTGTCTTGAAAACAGAAGTGGGTAACACCACCGTGGGTTCAAATCCTACACCCTCTGCGTGACGAGAAATTTCCACTATGAAGCACAACAACTCATGAAAGCAATTGACTTATCCCACGATGGACAGCCTTGCGACGAAGATATTGATGGCGATTGGTGTACCAGATGTATGCACTTACAAGGTGAGATGTTACAATTCATCGTTAGCTGCCCACGTTGGATGATCATAGCATCTGTACTTACCATAAGATGCCAAGAACTATGGAAATCAATCAAAAATCTCATCAAACTGACAGTAACATATCCCTTTGAAAGGGGTCGAAATGTCTAAGCCAGATAAGAACCGTGACGCCATCACCGAAGCACTGATGGAAATTCAGGATACCCCACAGACAGTGCAGGCACGTCCAGACCAGGTTGTCAACAACGCTGGTGGATTTGTCTTCCAGGTCTCAGATCGCACACGGCTAGAGCGTTTCCTGATTCTTGGTACTGACAAGGGTACCTACTACGTACAGGAGAAGCCGCTCACCAAGGAGAACATCAACTTCGTCATTGAGATGATCGGACGCGATGAGGAATTAGTCGAGCAGGTAGTAACAGAGATTTCGGAAAGTGGACGCGCCTACCGTAACAACACTGCTATCTTCGTGATGGCTGCGCTGTTCACTTACGGCAAGCGTAAGAACAAGGACGCCTTTGCCAAGGTAGTTCGCATTTCGACACACCTGTTCCAGTTTACTCAGTACATCGAGCTACTTGGTGGTTGGGGTCGATCAAAGCGTGCTGCGGTGGCAAGCTGGTATGAGCGTAAGACACCAGACCAGGTTGCATACCAGGCTGTGAAGTATCGTCAGCGTGATGGTTGGACCCACCGTGACATGTTCCGCTTGTCACACCCTGTGGGTATTGACAAGAGTGTCGGTAGCTTTATCCTTGGCAAGCCTCTACCTAACATGGCATCTGTTGAAGAGCGGTCGGATATTCTTATTGGATTCGATCGTGTTTCCGGTGCGGAAAATGTGCAGACGGTACTAAATGTTCTGAATGATCATCCACTCCTACCATGGGAAGCACTACCTACGCAGTTTCTTAAGAATGCTGAAGTATGGAAGAAGCTGTTCTATAACGGTCAGCTTAAGGGTCAGGCGCTTGTCCGTAACATCACGCGGCTAGCTCGTATTGGTGCGTTCAATGACATGGTATTCACTCGTGAGGTAGCAACAGCACTCACAACTGAAAGCATGATTGCACGTACCAAGCTACACCCGATCCAGTACCTTCTTGCACTGACAGTTCACGAGAACGGTCAGATTTGGCGTTCAAAGAAGCCTGGCGACATACCTCCACCCGGTTATAGTTACACAACTCAGCGAGTCAAGGACTGGAACACCAATCCAGTAATTGTTGCGGCGCTGAACGAAGGTTTCTACAAGGCATTCAAGTATGTAGAACCAGCGAACAAGCGCACAATGCTCGCCCTTGATGTGTCCGGTTCAATGGGTTCACCAGCGATGGGTATTGACCTTAACTGCGCGCAGGTTGGTGCAGCTATGGCCATGACTATCATGCGCACTGAGCCGTACTACCAGGTTTATGGGTTTGGTAGCCAGTTTGTCGATCTAGGTCTAACTGCAAGTATGGATCTGAACGATGTGATGAAGCGCGTCTCTCGGCCATTCATGTCAACAGACTGCTCACTACCAATGTTGTTTGCTGAACGAAACAACATTGCGGTAGACACGTTCGTTGTCATTACAGACAGCGAAACGTACGCAGGTCGTCCACACCCATTCCAGGCACTTCGTACATATCGACAGAAGACAGGCATTGACGCCAAGTTGGTTGTTGTTGGACTTACCGCCACAGATTTCACCATTGCCGACCCGTCGGATCGTGGTATGCTTGACGTGTGTGGTGGCGACGCCAACCTACCGTCACTCATTGCAAACTTTAGTGCAGGACGGATCTAATGACCACTGGGTAGCTGCCTCTTACGCAATGCCCACAGGCAAGCTGGCCAGCGAAAGCTGCGTAATGACGGGCACTATGTAGTAAGGGTTGGGCTGCCTATCCAGTTGTCCTACCTCTCCTTCGGGTTACTACATTTTGTCGCAAGGATGACCTCTTGCAGCCACACATAGAGACCAGCCTCTAGGGTGTGGCACCTAAGCTCCTGTAGCCCAATGGCAGAGGCATCGGATTTAAGTCCCGATTAGTGAGAGTTCGAATCTCTCTAGGAGCACATGTTAACTGTATTCATACAGCTTCTGGAAGAAGACTATAATAAGCTAGTCGATGGTTTGTGTCTAGCGATAAACGAAACCGAACTTATGTCTGTCGAAGAATCAGACGCTGAACTAAAACTGAAACTAAAAGAAGAATCAAACGAATTAGAAAGAATTCTTTCCGAAATTGGAAATCAGGCTAGTTCTCAAATAAGGACAAATACGTGAAGAAGATCGTTGTTAGTGCTATTCTTATCATTGGTCTGGTATTCACTAGTGCTTCGGCCTGTGAAAAGAAGATCGACGACATCATGCGCGTCCTTGGCGCAACTCCTGGCACCTTCACTAACTATGGTGCAGATGGACAGGTTGTGTTCGAGGCACGGTGTGCTAGTCTAGCCTTCACTCGTGACACTGAGTACGACCGACACAACGCAGCCGGTGAGAAAATCGAAGACTCGTCAGTTGTTAAGGTAAACTGCGGCAACAACTTGTTTTCAACTGTGGGTTTCACCTCGGTCTACATGACAGATGAAGCCAAGGATAATCTCATGGCTAACTCACAGCAGTTTGCTGATCTACGTGTCAAGAATAACAACCGAAGCATTCCACTAGTCAACTTCCTGTGGCGTGATGTGAAGAACATTTTCGTTGGCACGGCTCGTGTTGCTCAGGTCTGCGACCAGAACAACAATCCGATCCTTGCCTTTGCTGCTAGTGGTGTGACTGGCTACGCGACAGATGTCGACAAGAGTACAATGTTTAAGCTTGACGACAAGAGTGGCAAGACGGGCTACGTGTGGATCTCTCGTGGATCATACACTGTCCTTGACACAGCGTTGCTTGGCTGAGGCAATGGACATACATCACATCACCAAAAAAGAAGTGCATTACATCGAGTTCGCATTGAACGCCTCCGAAGATCTAGTTTTACTAGAAGACTTAGAAGCGTTCATTCAAAGACTAAGAGATAATGCATTTGTTGGTAAAGACAAAATATCCATTGTTGGTGCAAAAGTAAATGAGCGTGCGCACTTATTCGCCAAACGCTCAGTTTTGTATGATAATTTGGAACACAGAAGAGATGTGCCTAGTCCGTAGTGCACAACGGGCTAGGAAACACCCTGGTAACAGCACATACATGCCGCTCGTACGAAGTGTAGACCTGATATGGGAACTGGGTATGTAGACCCATAGTACTTAACAAGGCAGTGAAACTTAGTACAGCACCAGGGCAAGCAGTCATAGACTAATAGGCAGGTCCCCGCTCTTTCAAAGCGGATGGTACGGGTTCAAATCCCGTTGACTGTACGTGAAAAGAATCAAAGAATGGTGGCACAAACACCAAGATGTAGACAAAGAAATCTATATAGCATTAAGTATCACACTGGTTTGTGCTGCTATTATAGTGATACTATTCCAGTTTGGTGCTATCTTCAATGGGCGCTAGCTCAATAGGTTCGAGCACTATCCTGATGAGATAGTAGATCTGAGTTCGACTCTCAGGTGCCCAACGTGGTTGAGGTATACTATGGTACCCACGGACCATAGTATCCGGATTCGCGCCGAGATGCTGGCTCTCTCGGACCACAAGAAACCAGCACCATAGACGTGAGTACTCTGACTACTACCTCCGCAGGTAATGTCTTAGTTAGGGTTTGTCAACGAGATACTGGCTCTCTCGTCTCGCGGAAACCAGTTATACGGGTTGTAGCTCATTGGTAGAGTGCTGGTTTTGGGTACCAGAAGTAGAGAGTTCGATTCTCTCCTGCCCGACGTGAATAGACTACAAGCATTTCACTTAAAGGCTAAACTACACACATCAAAAGAAAACTGGCGAAATGTTCGTGCTTGGCTCAAATATCGTGCAGAACAGGCAGAAAAAGCCTGGATGAATGAGCCATATATGCCTTGGGAAAACTAACTGAATATGGGTGTGATGCAACGGTAGCGGCGCTGACTGTAAATCAGTAGCCTGGTGGTTCGACTCCATCCATGCCCACGCTGTGATCACAGAAGTCAGATACTACTCATACCTTTATTTGAGCATTAGGTCTGGCGAAAGTAAGATCCGAGAAATCGGATAGCTATGAAGCAGAGTGAGAAGAGAATTCACAAGTACTTGGCCCATGCCTTTGGCGCCAACGGCATGAACCAACGAACGGCTGGATCTTCTCACTCTCTAGGGCCTATAGCTCCAATGGTAGAGCAACACCTTTGCAAGGTGAAGGTTCTCGGTTCGAATCCGAGTGGGTCCACGTGTACAATAGTTGGTGGAGTTGGTTATTATTCGCCAACGGTGCGTTTGGATTCTGGTTTTACATTAGACATCCAAGAGTTGGTGCCTACTACAATATTGCTGGCCACATTCTGTGGTTCATCTATGGATTCGTTACACATCAGTATGGATTCGTAGCGTCCGCTCTAACATACATAACTATATTTTCATATTCCCTTTGGAAAGGTTACAACAAACATAAGAAAGATGAAGCCTTAGTACATCATGTCATAACGATTAATGCGCCACCAATAAACAAAGGGTAACAGAATGCCACATCCAGTAAATCCACCCATGAGACCACAACCTAGGCCATTACCTCCACAGCCAAGACCAGCTCCACACCCAGTACCACCAAATAGGCCACGTTAATGGCACATCGACCCAACCCATCAAATCCTAGACCAGAACCACGTCCAATGCCTGTTCCTGGTAAACCAATTAAGCCAACTCGCCAGGATCCACCACATCCAGTTAAGCCAACTAGACCACGTTAATATCAACATGCTTGTTAGTAACCCCGCTTGGCGTGAAGCGTATGAATGGGAAACTCCAGGACAATTGGAGCCACAGTTGACAGAAGTAATAGAGCCAACGACACATGTACTAGATCCTGATGCTAGTAACTTACAATCCATGTGTGGACATGCTGTCTATGGTGATAGAGCTATAACTATGGATCAGGCTCGTGATCCTGAGAATGATCTGTTCTTCAACTGTGAGGACTGCTACAACTTAATAAAGCCAAGCGAGGTCTAACAAGCATGAACGAAAACGAAAGATTTGAACGTCTTATGGAAATTCTATTAGACGATGATGAATGGCATAAATATTGGTTATCAAATTCATACGTTGGAACTTGGGAATATGGACGTAAGAAAATAGTTGAATATCTAAAACTTGTTTGGCCTACAATTGAATAGTATCAATCCCATGTCGCCCAATCGGTAGGGCAATCCCTCATAGTTTAATGGCAAAACCTGCGACTGTTAATCGCATGATCTTGGTCCGATTCCAGGTGAGGGAGCTCAGTACAACAAAGGAACACCATGCCTATTGTATTATGTGCTCGTGAGCAGTGCAATAATGAATATTTCGTATATCCGTGCGACATTAAACGTGGATTTAGAAGGCATTGCTCGCAAGTATGTTCAAAGTAAAGATTACTGGACTAGTGATAAATCTCTTAAACGTAGAGGAAGAAAGGTTCCAGAACCAACACAAGAACCGATAAGAAGATACATAGCAGATGGTTATGTATCACTTAGTGGTATGTGGAATCATCCATTAGCTAGTCCACAAAATGGAGTTGTTAGAGAACATAGATTGGTTTTATGGAATTCACTTGGTTGTGAATCCATTGATTGTGAACATGAATGCAATTGGTGTGGTGTAACTCTTACATGGGGTGGCATACATGGTATATTATCAGATCATCTTAACTTTGATAAGTTAAATAATGATATAAGCAATCTAGTTGTATCCTGCTTTAGATGTAATATCACTACTAGGAGCGTCAATGGCCAACGAAGATATCATAAACCAATACAACCAACTTGTATGGCAAATGGAACAGCTTCGGAATGAAGTACAAGAAGCTGGTGAATCTTACATCAACAAAATGAAGTCAGTCAGAAAGCGCATGCAACGTGCGCATGGACAACTTGAGCAAGTATCCAAAGAGATGACTAGAAGGCAAATTGTTGTTGGTCATCAGCCTACCATGGCGCAACCTGGTCAAGCGAATGCCGGATTTCTTCCACAAGATTAGTACATATTTCGGTCCATTTCCATATAGGAGAAGAAGTGCCTAGACCTATACAGCCTCCTCCACCACCTCCGCCACCACCACCAAGACCAAAACCAAATGCCTAACAGACCGTCGACTCCGCCACCTCCACCGCCCAAGCCGAAGCCAAGGTCAGCACCAGGACCGAAATTCATTTAAGGAGAACAAAATGGCTAATACGCCTACACCACCACGGCCAATCATTCCAGTACCACCAGCTAATCCTCCAAAGCCAAAATAGATGATCTATGAGAGAATTCATAGATCATCCAATCATGCGGATGTTGCTATGGATTTTGGTCATAGTGATGTGGATTGATGTCCTCATCTCTATGCTTTTCTCAGTCAATCCAGGTGCAAGGTTAGTAACATTCTGCATTTGGTTAACCATGGTTATGATGATTACATCATCAACTTACGCTAAGCTTTTTGGGAGGTCGACATGATGCATAGGTAACGACCTGGAGAGACCAGGGCGTGGAAAGGCATCATGTCCAACACGGACAAAACAAAACCATACTGGGTTAAGCTCATGCAAAACCCACAGTGGAGAGAAGAGAACCACAACCACGAGCGCGGCATCTGCGACATGCAAGCTAACGTTGTAGAATGCTACACTTGGTCTGGACGTGGCTGTTGTTATTGGGCAAATGATCTTGGTAACCAGCACATCTGGGCTCGTGGTAGGCACGAACAGGTATACCGTAAAGAAGCTAATGGTCATGCACGAACGACACTCCGTAGCCAACTAAGAACTATGATGAAGATGTCTCGTAAAGACCTTGAAGATGGTGATTTCCAAACCTTTCCCCACAGGCATCAGGCACTCTGGGACAGCGAATGATTAGCTTTGAAGAACTAATGGTCCGGGCGCGTCTACGTGAGGAGCACGAGGCGCGCCTGAATCGTAATGGTGCATGCAAAGAGGACATCAGTGGCGAGCACAAATCCACTGACGTTCATGGTAAGTGCTGCCTCTGTGGGCGTAAGGTATATGGCAGTGCACCACGAGGGAGAAGTCTTCCAGTAAAAGCAGATCTTGACCTCGCATACGAGTACACCTATGATCCCAACTTCGGTAGTAGTTATCTAGATAATTGGCCATCATAACTAAATACAGATCGGTGCCAGAGCGGTCAATTGGAACGAACTTTTAATTCGTCAAAATCGTGGGTTCAAATCCCACCCGATCTACCAATCAGGTATGGGGTAATGGTAGCCCACTGCACCTTGGATGCGGGAGTCTTAGTTCGAATCTAGGTACCTGAGCGTGAAATTTGTATCATTATTCATAATCATAATAACAGCAATTGTTTTGATTGGACTCGTTATATGAGGAAAGCTGACCTAGAGCGTGCACTCAAAAGGACTACAGGTGCAGCTCTAAAAGAGGTATTTGTCCAGGTTGGTGACACGTACTGGAAGATCGATTCCGTGCGGTATGACCCAGAAACTGATCGAGTTGTGATAACAGTTGAGTAGCGTTGACTATAATTTCAAAAAGGAATTAATCCTGACCGCAGTGGCGCAGCTCGCGCACGATTTCGTCGACCAGCGTGCACCAGGGGCCGGCAGACCGCTACCTCTGGACCTCGAATCCTGCGTTGAGCAGGGCATCGTGAGCGCGGAGGAGATCGGCCAGTACTTTAAAGAGGAAATTCTCAAGTTGTTATAACTAAATATGCTGGTGAATGCTACTTTGGTCTTGCAGCTAAGCTTATAACTTAGTGATAGTGGGTTCGATTCCCTCCACCAGTACATGTCAAGAGAAACCGTAGTAGTCAACGAGGTTGCACCTGCAACCATCATCACAACATACACGACTACGATAAAATGTGATGTCTGTGGTAAGATTGTTGATCCTGATGAACCACCAGACGGCAATGAAGATCTATATGCGCAAGAACTAATCATTCTATTGAATGTCGACTTATGTGTCAACTCTAGAGTTCGTAAGGATTTATGTCGTTTGTGTCTTGAGCCTATCTGGACTAAGATCTGCGAGGCAATAGGTGAAGATCCTGAGGATGAACTAAGAGTTGGACAGGATGATGAGTAATCGACGTAAAATTAAGAGGACGGCTGATCCTCGTAATTTAGGCGGCAAAATCATAGGTCCAGGTGGACCACATGACCAAGCTGGTGTAGTCCTAGATACTAGAAATGCGATCTTGCTAAAAGAGTGTGTTGTATCTACTTTAGATTTTGAAGGAAGCGACAGCTCAGTAATTGCTATGGCATTGAGTGGTAGAATCAATAGAACACAAGATCACGCAGAGGTAATGTTCTTGTTTGGTACTGATGGTGCCGCTGCTATTATCACAGAGCTAATGGCTTTGCTTGGTAGAGCTACAGGTGTTGATCCAACTGCATTACTGGAAGACATCTTCGAGCGAGTAAGTAAGTTGCGTGAGGATGGCAACCTAACATAACTAAATATGCCCTGTTAGTTAAATGGTCATAACACCTTACTTGTAATAAGGAATTGTGAGTTCGATTCTTACACGGGGCTCATGAACAACATAGTACAGATTAAGTACAACACGAAGTCACAGATCAGGGCAGGCTTCTTACTTGCATCAATCTTGTCCTGTGGGTTTGCCATTCCGATCTGGATTGGCTACGAATTTGTTTCTGCAATAAGGAACAAGTAATGTTGTTTACATTAACATATATTTACATAGCTACCGTGTTGGCTAGTAATGGTGTGGGCTTGCTTATTCTAGCCCACAGGTACAACTATACATTCCAAAGTCCAAATCTCAACAACTGAATATGCGCATGTGGGCTAATGGCAAAGCCGCTAGGATCTAGGATATAAATATGATTGCTGTATATGGACCTTATGAATCGGGTTCCAAGCCTGGAAGATTTTTCGTAATTCATTACGAGAATGGGGTCGGTCGTACACAATCGTATCCACGTTATCTTATGGAACAACATTTGGGTCGCAAGCTTGAGTCTTGGGAACATGTTGACCATAGAAATGAAGATTTCCGTGACAACAGAATTGATAACTTACAAATTTTAACTCAAGACGAAAATCTTAGTAAATCAAAGCGTCCTACTTCATGGAAGAACTTCATATGCCCAATTTGTGGTTCGAATTTCTATCGTGAATACAAAAGATATAAAACTAACCAACTTTTATATAAAGGTCGCGGCCCATTCTGTTCTAAAAGATGTGCCGGCAAAGCAGGAAGAAAGTCCTAGTGATTGTAGGTTCGAATCCTACCATGCGTACGTGATACCACATAACTAATAGTGATGAGCATACAATGGATAACGCAAAATATAAACTCCACACCGATGTAATGTTGGAACGACCAAACGTAAAAGGGATTTCCATTACGGTTCTACAGCATGATTATCGTTGGCGAGTTACAGAAATAAGAGTACAAAACGAAGGTGGTTGGACTACTGATACGTACGCCACCACCTTACTTACACCTTGCCATTGGTCTAACAAGGTTTGGATTATCAATGACAAGCTAAGACGATCAAGTATTCCAATGGGTACAATGTTTATGGATAATGGCGCTGCTGTTCGACAGAATCGTCGACTACTTCTTCTATTGCCTAAACTAGTAGAGATTGAAATTTATGAATTCTTTGCGGACTCAATTCTTTATGGAAGAGTAGTTGAGATTCGCAGATGCAACCAACGGCGGCCAAATCGACACTGGCTAGGTTCATATGACATAGTTAGGTTTTTAGGTATAACACCTGCTACATTCACTGGTTGGCTCAATGACCAAAAACCAAATTCCTGGCATAAAATAGTGATTGCCATAGCGCAAGTTGGTGGCATACCAAGTGATATAGTTCTACTAGTACGTGTACTAATTCATGCACGATCCGTTAAGCCCACATAACTCAGCGGATAGAGTGACTGCCTTCTAAGCAGTAAGTCGTAGGTTCGATCCCTACTGTGGGTACTGCACGTAAATCTCAAGGACAAAACGGACATCAACAAAAGGACACTAATGGTCGAACTCAATATCCATCCATGGTGTAACTGCCATCGGCGTGGTGCACATAGAAGTCAGGATGGGTACACACTCGACCGACCGTCTGGTCTGTGGGTGTGTTCTCGTTGCCGTAAGCCAAGTAAGATGAACTACGAGCGCTCTGTTTTGGGTATCAATCACATCCCACAGCCAAAGCATGAGCTAGATATTTTTGCTTATGAGGCTCAATATGAGATGCGCAAGGTAGCAGTCAGAGAAGTAGCCGAAGCACTCGACTGGGAAGAAGATTCGGAAGACGAGTATGAATATAACTGAAGATCACATCCGACAGTCCAACCTTATCGAAGGTGTTACAGACGAAGCTGAAATTGGGCAGAGTTGGATAGCTTGGAATCTCATCAAGGATCATCCAGGTCCACTCAATGAGTTTATGGTACTCGAATTGCACAGCGCTATCATGATGAACTTCTTGTTATTGAAGCCTGGTGGACGTGGTTCCTATCGACTAACCAACGTCACCGTTGGTGGCCGTGACTGCCCACACTGGCGTGATGTGCCAACACTTATGGATGAATGGCTTACAGATCTGACCAATACACCAAGGATGGAGCACATCCGATTTGAGCACATCCATCCATTCATTGATGGCAACGGTCGAACTGGTCGAATGCTAATGTGGTGACAAGAGATCAAGGTTGGCTTCGAACCAACACTTATTAGATACGAAGACCGTTATGAGTACTATGATTGGTTCGACAAGAGCTAGAAATAGACACATTCAAATACATAAATGTGCTTGACAGCGCGACAGTTCTCTGACACACTGCCAAGTACCTAGTCCCGTAACTCAGTGGAACGAGTAGCGCACTCTTAATGCGACGGTCGTCGGTTCGATCCCGACCGGGACTACCACAAATTCATAATCAAGGAGAAAGCCATGAAGATCGGTAAACTAGGAGCCTAACATGAATATACATGCGGCTCTATTGGAGGCGGTACTAAAGTTAAACTCTGACGAAATAGAATATAAAAAGCAAAGAGAAGTGGTAGCAAATTTACTGCTTAAAGCAATGAAAACGAACCAAGTAACCAATCTTGCACGTATGACTGGAATCAACCGAACTACTATATACTGGTTAATACATACATGGAGCACACAAGATGAAAACGGAAGTCCACGACGTAACACTCACAAAGGCTAAGGATTGGGCAGAAAAGAATTTGCCCTACCAGCGTGGCGAATTTGGTACTAACCGTCCGATGAGTGCACGCAAGGTCAACCAGTATGCATTTGACATGCTGAAAGGCAAGTGGCGACTCACCCATCAAGGTATTGGTTTTGCCAAGTCTGGCTTTATGAAGGATGGCCAGCACCGTATCATGGCAGTCATTCAAGCTGGTGAACAAGGTGCCACTATGGGTGATGAGACTTTGCCAGCAAACCCAAAGATCAAGATCCAAATGCAGGTTACGTTTGGACTTGAAGACGATGTATTCGACGTTTTGGACACTGGTTTGCCTCGGTCTGCGGCACAGATTCTTGCCATTGCAGGTTACTCAAATCAGAATTCACTCGCAGCGGCTGCTCGTCTGGTTTTTCAGTTTGACAACCTGGAATACAAGTACTGGCGTGGTACTAAGGTTTCTAACCACGAAATCCTACAGACTGTTCAGAAAACTGGTTTGATTGAATACGTTCCATACGCCACTCCGTTGATTCCTGTTGGATTTATTCCATCAGCAGTTACGGCTGGCTACTTTGTCTGTGAACGTGCCTATCCAACAGGACCACACAACGAATTCTTGGAAGCGCTATATAGCGGCCTGAATTACACTGGCAACGATGATCCACGTCGTGTGCTCCGTGAATACATGGTTCGATCAAAGGGTCAACCCAAGATGCGTCGTGATGCTGCTATGCACTTGGCACTTTACATCATTGCTTGGAATGATTACGCCAATAAGAAGCGTCGGAATGCAATTTCCTGGCGCTCAACGATGGCCTTCCCACAGCCAATCGAGCAGTGATGGCAGACAAACCACTCGCGAAGCGCGGCGGTAGAATTGCATTTCAAAATGCAATGGAAATTTACGATAAACTAGCTGAGCATGCAAAGATGACACCAGCAATTGAGCTGCAAGAGTATGGATATCCAGCTCGTGAGGGCGAAGAGATTCTTGTCTTCGAAGGTTACGTTACCAAGATTGCTGCGACAGAGCTTAACTTGTTGCCTTCATCTATTACACATGCAACAGCAACACTCAAGGCCATGAACGCAGTTACCTTGCTGATTATGGGCAACAAGATTCGTAAAAGCATTTACCTACTGCATTACCGACCTACCATGGAACAGTACGAAGATTTCATGGGAAACAGTTATGCTATAGAACGTAAGACCATACCAAATAGGTATGATTCGCTTATCAATGATCTTGTAGTCATTCGGCAGCGTCTCGATGTAGTAGAACGAGAACTTGCAGAGCTGAGAGGAAATCAGCATGGCTGATACAAAATTCGAAGAAGCTAGCCGTTGTCCTAAATGTAATCAACCTGGACAAGTATCAGCACAGGGCAAGGTATTGCGACACGGTGCAGGTGAACTAAAGACTGTGTACTGTCGCAACTCACGCTGTGAGTGGCTTGATACATCTTGGATTGTGCAGATTAATGCTGATGGCACGATTCCAGAGCCAACACTGGATAGAGACAAGAGCTTCCCAACTCTGCCTGATAGAACAAACGCAGTACAGGCGCAGATGCAACGGCTCTATGATCAAACACTTACTCCAGGAAGCGAAACTCATTGAGATTAATTCTACTAACTTATGACGCCGTTGCGCGTTTTCGATCTAAGGCGGTGATCTAAAAATATGTCGTCACAAATGAAATTGTTTCCATTTCAACAGGAAGCAGTTGAGAAACTAAAAGGTATAAAAGCCGTTCTCATTGGTGACGACATGTTACCTCGGGTCTTGGCAAAACTCACGAAGCTATTGCTCTAGATCTAGTACGTCGAGCACAATTTTCAGACTACAAAATGAAGACGTTGATCATCTGCCCACTGGCTATGGTGTCTACCTGGACACGTGCATGGTTTGCTTGGGCACCTGATCTCAATATTCTCCCAATTAACAACAAGGATCGTTCGCACTTTATCGATGAACTAGAGCAAGAGAATTATGATGTCTTCATCATGCACTGGCCAGCCCTTCGACTAATTCCAGAACTGGAAGAAGTCAAGTGGTTTCACGTTATTGCTGATGAAGCACATGCGCTACAAAATCGAAATTCAAAGCAAAGCAAGACACTAAAAAGAATTCCAGCAGGTTACAAGACTGCACTCACAGGCACACCCGCTTTTGACAAACCAGACGACCTGTGGAGTATTCTCAACTGGCTGTACCCACGTTACTGGTCCAGCTACTGGAATTATTACAACGATCACATTTTGTTTGAAAACTTCAATGGGTACAAGACAGTTATTGGTGTCAACAACCCAGAGAAGCTACAGTCTGAAATGTCTGGGTTCTACATCAGACGTAAAAAAGAAGATGTACTAGTTGATCTACCAGAGAAGTACTACACTGAAATTCGAGTAGACTTGCACCCAAAGCAAGCTCGTGCGTACAAGTCTATGAAGGATGATATGCTCGCCTGGATTGGTGAGCGTGAAGCCGAACCAGTAGTGGCCCCAGTGGTCATTGCCCAACTCACTCGACTACAACAATTTGCCTGCGCCTTCGCTGAGTTCGACGAAGAAAAGGGCAAGATGATGCTTTCCGAACCGTCTAGTAAGATTGATGCGGTGATGGAAATTATCGAGTCCACTGGACAACAAGTTGTGGTTTTCAGTCAGTTTGCTCAGGTCATTAAACTGTTAGCAGCAAGGCTAGATAAGAAGGGCATCACCGTTGGCAAATTCATTGGTGAAACGCCTGCCGACGAACGTGCACGCATCGTATCAGGATTTCAAGAGGGTAAGGTTCAAGTATTTGCTGGAACTATCGCCGCAGGTGGAGTTGGGATTACTCTTACGGCGGCAAGTACCGTTATATTTATTGATCGGTCCTGGTCCGCAGCCCTCAATCTTCAGGCAGAGGATAGACTCCATCGAATTGGACAAAAGCAGGCTGTTCAGGTCATTGATATAATCGCCAATGACACCATTGACCGTAAACGTATAAAGATCATCCAGACTAAATGGGCCTGGATCAAACGTCTCATCGGAGACACTAAGGCAGATCCAACCGCAGAGGACTTCGATGACGACCAAGATGAAGGTGAATAAGGAATACCAGGTACGGCGTAATAGAAAGGATCGTCAGTGGGAAGTAATTCATGTGCACAAGTATCCAAACTACAGTTACTCACACGTTGTGTATAGTGGTGACGATTGGAAATTGTGTATGTGGATTGCCACAGGCGATCTTTTCTATTTGCCTAGCCCATATGGCTTTGAGTTGGTTAGAATGTGCGGCAGTCGCATGGCACTTTATCTAGAAATTCGACTGCGATGATTAAAGCGATCGTCGCTGAAATCAAATTCTTTTGGCACGCCATGTTCGATGGAACCTGGCTATGTGATTGTGAACGTTCAAAATGGATGAAGGAACGCAGGTATGAGTAGAAACTTAAAGAGCGATTTAGTAGACGCACAGACTGAACGTGACGAGGCGCGAGCACTAGCTCGAATCATGTATGGAATTCTACTTGGGATGCCAACAAACCCAGGCGAGTATGATGACGCACTAGACGTGGAAACATTACCAGATTGGCTTACTGAACTCACTCGACCAAGACGTATTCGTGTCGGTGAGAAGACACATCATGCGTGAACTAATTTTCTTACTCATCGGCTTGTGCAGTGGCATGGTAGCTGGTATTGTAGCAGTGTTAGCCATTATGGGTCCGAAGCTCCGTGATCAATTTCTAGGTCGTAACCAAGAGAACAAGCCAATTATCATCGACTGGATTGATGGTAAGAAAAGTGATTTTCATATCACTATTGGTGGTGTGGTAGTCTTCGTTGGTGAAATTCTCAACATGTCCATGATGCAAGGAACTATTTCTCGCACGCGCGTAAACATAGAATTACAAGACAAGGTGGAGGCTCTGCGTGTCACTCGAAGTTGATCCTAAGATCCAATGGTATATGGATCGCAAACTTGTGCACCAACTCCACACTTCTGAGCGACGGGCTTTCAGAGCTTGTCGTCGTCGGTGGAATTGGATCTACCGTGACATGTACTATCCACTGACTACACCCGAACCATTAGAGTTTGGGACGGCCTTCCACAAGGCGATGGAAACATTCTACGAGCCACGCACCTGGCTAAGTCCACGCGAGATTCGCCGTAACTTAGCATTGGTAGCCTTTGCGCAGGAATGCAAAACCCACCTCAAGAACTATAAGAAGCTCAATCCAGATCCTGATGTCACCATTTTGGAATCGTACAAGACACGACTAGACCTCGGTCTAGGTATGCTTAAATACTACTGCGATACTGTGTCTCCTCTGTATGACAACAACTGGACACCACTTCGGGTTGAAGTTTCTTTCGAAGTACCAATCAAAAACCCAGACACAAACCAGCAAATGTTCTGCAAGTGTAACCAATGCTGGAATAAATTTGCTAAGCATCCAGAAGGTTGGATGCAGACAATAATCCCTATCTTACCAGTAGAGGACAAACCTGGCTACGTTCGTCCGGTACTTACTGAGTCTGAATATAGAGAAAACCATTGGAAAGGTCTTCCTGTCACCTACGGTGGTCGACTCGATGGACTATTCCAGGATAGCTCAGGACGTTACTGGATCGTCGATTGGAAGACTACCGCGCGTTTGCTCGACGAAGACGCTGAGGCGTCGTTCTTGCAGCTCGACGACCAGATTGTGAGCTACCTGTGGGCCCTTGAGCAGTACGGGATTCACTGCGCTGGCTTCGTCTACGTCGAGATTAAAAAGGCTTTCCCACGCCCACCCGAAAAGTTGAGCAGACTCTACAAGGGCAGGTCTTTCTCGACTAATAAGGATTTCCTCACCACACATGAAATGTTCCTAGAAACGGTACAGCGTGAGGACAATCCAGCATGGCAAATGGGACTTTACGATGATCACCTCCTCCGGCTCAAATCTGAGGGTCCACGATTTACGCAGAGGCACCAGATACATAAGAATCAGCATGAAATCAAAGAGGCTGGTCGTGTTATTGCACTAGAAGCAATGGACATGACTGGCGCAGACCTGCGAGTGTACCCACAGCCGGGTCGTTTTAGTTGTAATTGGTGTCTATTTAAGCAACCGTGTCTTGGGATGAACATGGGCGAGGACTACCTTTATACTCTTGATACTCTCTTTGAAAGAAAGACTCTTCATTACTGGGAACAGAAGGAAGCGAGTACAGACTAATGACTGACACACCAAAAAGTATGAACGATTTAGCTAATTACATTCATAGTATCTCTGTTGCTAAAGGATTCTATGAACCAGATCTAGTTCGTGATTTTGATGGTATGCTCGCCAACATTCATGGTGAAGTATCTGAGGCACTATTTGAATGGCGTAATGGCAAAGGTTTTAATGAAACATATTACGCTGAGGATAGTCATAAGCCAGAAGGTATACCTATTGAATTGGCAGACATTATTATTCGAGTTCTAGATATTTGTGCTTACTATAAAATTGACATTGAGCAAGCGATTTGGAACAAAGTATCTTATAATTCGACTAGACCACACCGTCACGGTAACAAGCGATCATGATGCCAATGAAGTATCGAGTTGGCAAAAGAGTTGACAAATTCCTTATTTGGGTTTCATACAGGACACCTAAGCGCTTTGTGATGTGGTGTGCCATTCGTGTTATCAACAATGCGTGTACTGGTGAGCATAGTAACCAAGAAGTACCTGCTCTAACCGCAATGGAAGCTTTGCAACGCTGGGATACGCAGTGACTTTCCACATTGGTATCACCGCCACCCGGCTTGGTGTTACTGGCCCACAGGCAAAGGCAATTCTCGACGTCTTGCGGTACAATGCGATGACTAAGGATCTTGTAGGTTTGTGTATGCATCAGGGTTGTTGTGTTGGTGGCGATGAACAGATCACCATTATGGCTGCGACGCTTGGAACCATACCTATCGTGGCGTACCCGCCGACTATCAAGACATACGAATCTAAGCTTGCAGTTGCGCTATCTTCTACTATCATGGCGGATCAAGATTACCTAGTACGTAACCAAAGTATTGTCGATGCCAGCGATCTACTTATCGTTGCACCCAAAGGTGATCGTCAACGTTTACGCTCTGGCACTTGGTCTACCTACCGATATGCAATAAAGAGTAATGTAGAGACGTTGGTAATACTTCCTGATGGTAGCTACTTCAAGGAGAAGTAATGCTTACTCTCACAGTGCGTCGGGTCGAAGTACAGAGCGGCATGTATGTCTCAATTGTTGATGGTAACAAGTACGTAGAGGGTTTCTTCACAGATGAAATAGCTGTGGATGACTGGCGTGCTGCTAAGCAAGCATTTATGGACACTCTGTGCAAGAAGTGGTATCAGGCGTATGGTGAACACATCAAGGCAGTCAAAGAATCTGATGCACACGAGTGGGCAATCTTTTACGACGACACTATCTCAAACTATAACTATGAAACTGAAGGTCTAGGCGGAACGTGATAACGAAAATCGAATACACTAAAAATAACAACACTCAAGCTGAGTGGGTAGGTGACTTACCATTACTTCACGAAAATCTCATCCTTTCTCTGCCCGGCCGAAGCGCCGTACGAATACACTACATCGCACTTTTACTTGCAGAAGGCGGAACGTACCGACAAATAGTAAAGACACAATAATGGATAAGCCATGGCATGAGCCACTTGTGCTGGTTTTTCTTGGTGGACCATATGATGGTAAGAAGAAGACACACACCGGACTCATGGCATGGCCACTACCAAAGTTCATCATGCCGCTTGGCGATGATGGTGGAACATACTACAAAGCCAGAGAATCTACAATGTCAGAACAAACTCAAGACAGCCGCGTAGTGCGTGGCGCCGAATATGATTGGAAACAAAATGGTTAATTACATTATCACTATCGTCCTTGCTACTGCTGCTGTGGGTAGCTCTATCGTCGCCGCCATCTATCGCTGGAAGCCAGTTGCTAATGGCACTGACAAGCGCTGAACGTCGAGAAGCACTAGCTGCTACACCGTGGATTGATCGACTAAAAGAAGCTACGACATGTGATGCCTTAAAGTATAATCACATGCCACTCAAAGCTATTTATTCGATGGGCGGTAAGCCACCCACAGGCACCGAGAAGTACAAGTGCAAGTCGAAAGCATATTGGCGCTTTCGTGCACTTAGACGATACAGCGCTCATTACCCATATCCACCAGCTAAAGATGGTAACTTCTGCTACAACCATCTGATTCATAACTGCATACATTACAACCCGAAGGAGCAACAGCGCTTTTACCGCTGGTACGAGAAATGGAAGGAGCAGCGTGCGAGTTAATGCCGACACGCTAATCGTCATTGCCAAAAAGATGACCGAGTTAGAGAAGCTGGACTTGGAAGTTACCACGTTCAACGTTCATGGTCTTCAATGCTCAGTTGAGTCGACAGATTCTCAGCAGGAAGGTAGGGTTTACTACCTTACCAAGGTGATTCAGACTTACTAAGGAGCAGCGTGATGGTATGCCCACCGTGTCAGAAGGGTCCACACAACAGTAAGCCCAAGGACTGCAAGGGCGGAACTTGGTGTGACTGTCAACACAGGTCAGACGCTACACAAATGAACGAAGAATCTACAACATCTAGTAAGCTTGTCGATCAAGGAGATGGAACTAATGTCTAACGAACCAACTACCACTAACTCAGCATTCTCGTCGCCAGATACCTTCGTCAAGGTGGACGGTGAAGAAAGTATCCCGGTTACTAGTACGTATCCAGCAACTGCGGATCCTAGTGTCGTTAAGTCGATCGATGACTTTGTTAAGGACCCAAGCACTGGTGTTGAGTACACTGCTAATATTCTCGGCGGTTACGGACCTCGCACTACTGAGGTTAAGAACACCTCAGATCTACCAAAGGCTGACGTATCAGCATCCAAAGACGATGACCTCGATGACGAGTTCGAAGACGATGATGAAGACGAGAACGAAGACGACGACGAAGACGACGACGATGATGACGAAGACGATGAGGTCTATGAGCAGTCTCGCATCGAAACTTTCTGATTCATAGGGCCTTGTGCTGGCTAGCCTGCGATGTTAGACTTAGTGTCCACCAAGAAAATTAATACGAAACGTCACAATTCGGACAAAAGTAGTATTAAGGATTTTGCATGTCACTAGCTAGCATCGCAGGTCTACCAGTCGTCAAAGTTACAGATGCTCCGGTAGTTTTCAACTTCCTTGTGTATGGAGAGTCCGGAGCAGGTAAGACCACCCTAGCAGGTTCAGCGGATGATGTCCCGGAAATGCGCAGGGTTTTGATCCTGGACATTGAAGGTGGAACTTTATCCCTACGCTCTCGTTACCCAAACGTTGACAGCGTACGCATCAAGTCATGGGTAGACATGCAAAATGTCTACAATGAACTGTATCTAGACAACCACGGTTATAACACTGTGGTCTTGGACTCACTGACTGAGATTCAGAAGATGTCCATGGATGAGATCATGCGTAAGCTTGTCAAAGAACACGAAGACCGCGATGCCGATGTACCTGGCATTCGCGAATGGAATATCAACATTGAGCAGACCAGGAAGTTTGTCCGGCTGTTCCGAGACCTTCCAATAAACACCATCTTTACTGCACTTTCCAAGACGGACAAGAATCCTCGCAACGGAACCACTAGAACTAAACCATACCTATCTGGTAAAGTCGCCGATGAAGTTGCAGGCTTTCTTGACATCGTATCTTATTTATATACCAAGGAGGTTGATGGAGAACAGCGAAGAATGTTACTGTGTGGTGCTACTCAAGACAACGTGGCTAAGGATCGCACAGACAGACTAGAACAAGTTATCCAGCAACCAACTATGTCAACCATATGGAAAGCAGTCAAGGGGTTAACAGATAATGACGCAACCGCTGAAAGTTAATTTTACAGATCAAGAAGCCGGCTCGACCGTTCGCGAAATTCCTCCAAGTGGTGAGTACCTAGTAGCAATCACTGACGGCGAAATCAAAGACGTAAAGCCCGGACGGAAGAACACTGGCAAGCCTTACTGGCAGCTACGCCTGGTGATCCAGGATGGCGCATACGCAGGCACCACACTCATTGCTTCTGTCATGCTTTTCGATGGTGCGCTATACAGCTTTGCGCAGCTTATGAAGGCACTCGGCCATGACACAAATGCTGGCGATTTCATTGTCCCTCAGCTTGATGACATCATTGGCCAGAATGTAAACGTTCGTGGATTCAAGAAGGCTGCCACCACTCTACCAGATGGTACTGAACTGTCTGAGCGCTTCGAGGTTAAGGGTTTCAAGGCACCTACTCGCAGTGGTGTAAAGACTGGTGATTCGTCCCTTCTACCATAGCACCATAGTGTAGGTAGCCAGCACTTATTCTTAGGTGCTGGCTACCAAACTTCCCAGAGGAGTAGGTATGTCACATTACTCCACTTTCCGGGAAGCGATAGAACATACAACGGAGCGTCGGCATGACTTCTTCAGACTAATTTTTGGCAATGAAACTGGCTTTGTGTGCATTGCGTACAAGGGTCAGACAGACAAGTCCTTTTCAGAGAAGTTCTTCGAGTATCCAAAAGAGTTGGATGCGATGTGCGAAGACATCGACAAAGGATCTCTGAATCTTACCCATGTGTATTTCTGTCCACAACTCCTCAGCGCCAAGCGGAGAAAGAAGAGTGATGTCTCAAAGTGTACTGTCCTGTGGGCTGATCTAGATACCTGTAATCCACAGAACTTACAAATACCGGCCTCAATTGTAGTTCAGTCGAGTCATGGAAGATGGCAAGCCTTTTGGCGTATGGACAGTACGCTTCTGCCGGAAGACGCAGAAGCGATCTGCCTAAAGATTGCATATTTTCACGCCGCACAAGGTGCAGACCGTAGCGGTTGGGACCTAACGCAGTTAATGCGGGTACCCTACACTCCAAACTATAAGTATGGCGATGCAAAAACCGCACCCGTAGTCACCGTTATTAACACGAGTCCAGCACTCTATCGTGTCACTGACTTCGATTGCTACCCAGCATACAAAGCACTAGAGTTCGTCAATAATCCTTTACCCACAGAAGAAGCTCTGCCGCAAGAAACACCAAAAGAGATTCTTTCCAGATACTATATCACCGAACAGATCATGGAACTATACACAGAGCTGCCAGAGGAAGGTCAGGACTGGTCAGCAACTCAGTGGAAACTCGCTAAGCTACTAGCCGAGACTGGGCTGTCACTTGAAGAGAACTTTGTTGTCATGTGCACCGCGCGCTGCAACAAGTACGCTCGTGATGGTCGACCAATGTCACATCTCTGGACTGAGCTAAAGAAAATCTATGTCAAGGAAGTTGAGCATTTCAAACTTGCTCCTACACCGGCATCAACCATTCCAGTCCTAATAACTGAGGACGAAATCAGACTAGCACAATCCAGAGAAACCTTTGTGGAAAGATACATAAGATGGGCAACCAACCTTTCGGACGCAGCGCCACAGTATCACCAAGCTGGTGCATTTATCATCCTAAGCGCGGTTATCTCAGGTGCACTACGATTGCCAACATCGTTTGGCAATGTTGTCCCTAACATGTGGTTTATGATACTCGCAGATACTACTTTAACGCGTAAAACGACGAGTATGAAGATAGCCACGAACGTTCTTGAAGAAGTCATGCCTAGTGCCATTATGGCAACAGATGGCTCAGTCGAAGGCATCCTATCGGCACTGAAAGATCGTCCTGGAACTTCATCTATTTATCATCGCGATGAATTCGCTGGACTACTCGAAGCTATGACCCACAAAGATTACATGGCAGGGATGGCTGAGACCTTCACCAAGTTGTACGATGGAGACAACCTCAAGCGTCTACTGCGCAAGGAAGAAATCAAGATCACTAAGCCTGTATTCATCATGTATGCCGCTGGAACGAAAACAAGAATTCAAAATCTACTTAACGAAGGGCACATCGATTCCGGATTTATTCCTCGCTTTGTGTTCATTACTGCTATTGCTGACCCTGATCGGGTGCGTCCGGTTGGTCCGCCGAAGACAGTAAATATCGAAGAACGCAGTTTGATTACTGATGAACTGTTCGATATCAATTTTAGATACAACAGTCCACGACTTGTTGTCATGAATGGTGGACATGGCTCTGCAAATCTCAAGCCAGAATTTGAGGCTGAGCTAACTCCAGCAGCGTGGACTCGATATAACAAACTAGAAACAACACTAACAAACTCAGCGTTAGAGAGTGGTCTCAATCACCTCACTCCTGTCTATGATCGATTGTCAAAGTCGACACTTAAAGCCGCATTGTTGATTGCAGCCAGCACACAGGGTGCAGATGGTACCACGATCAAAGTCACAGAAGAAGACATCATTCATGCAATTTACTACTGTCGACACTGGCACATGTACGCTAGTGAGATTGTAAATAGCATTGGTGACAGCCAAGATGAGCGTCTCATGACTCAGATTCATGACTTTATTACTCATACTGGAAAGCTGGGTGTGACTCGCGCTGAATTAATGAGAAGATACAAGCTTGACTCACGACGCGCTGAACTACTATTTACCACATTATTACAGCGCAAAATGATGTTTTCTCACTCGGTCAACGGGCAACCTAGATTTTTTGGTGGATAAATCATGCCATATTTTGGCGCAAAAATAGATTTAGATAGATTCTCCATAACTTTCCGAATTCATGGACCGCTGGACAATATACCATCTGGTATAATATCTGAGCTGAAGAAGTATGTTCCAGCTAGGATTGAGACTTACGAAACTGCAAATCTTTCTGAGATTTGCAAGATGATCGCCTATGATGTCAAAGAGCGACATCTAGATGGCAACCAACTTGTGTGGGTCCAAGTAGAAATAACAACCAAGCAAGATCTGATCTTTGGCGCTAGTGCTGAAAGGGTATTAGTTGATTCATCATGAGCCAACAAATTATGATACAACCTGACGGCAGATTTGCTATCTATTCATCAGTCGTTGAAGACTTCATCTTGGTTGATGGTGATGCTAACGATGTCGTAAACTGGTTCGTTGGAAAAGCAGCTCAAGAAGCATTGGTATCAACAACCAATATCATTAACGCATTGTTAGCTGGTGGAAAACCGTATCACCAGTTTACCAAAACTTGGGAAGAACTACAGCATGATACACCCGGGTAAGTGCCACAACTGTTCTTGTGTACTATATGGTACATTAGATGGTAAGGGTGGCTACCTATATAGACACAAACTTTCATTCAGATTTGAACCATGTGATAATCCAGAACCGTACCCTCCTGATGATCGACCATGCACCTGTCTGTATCCACACTACAATTGCTATAACTTCAGTTGCACATGTGTACGTCACGTTGGTCAGATACATTGGGGATAAATGCCGGTGAGAAAACACCCACTCGCAAAATGCGAAGAATGCGTATTCCAAAATGCACCATTCGTGCCAACGCAAAACCCACAGCCAAGAGCTAAGCTAGCAGTCGTTGGTGAAGCGCCGGGTGCCTATGAGGCTGGTCGTGGTATTCCCTTCACCGGCCCATCTGGACGTCTCCTCGACCAGGTGCTCAGCCATCATGGCTACCAGCGCTCAGAGGTAATGATAACCAACGTCTGTTTGTGTCGCCCCACTGACAACGCTGACCCACCTAAGTCGGCCATTGCTGCCTGTAAGCCTAGACTCGACGCCGAGCTAGCAAACAGTGGTGTCGACAAGATACTTGCTGTGGGTGGCACCGCAGCTAGTGCACTTATTGATCCTAAGAAAAAGATTTCTTCTCTACGTATTGGTCCACCAAAGCCATACATTGAGAATCCAGAGGTGAAGGTAGTAGCCTCCTGGCATCCTGCTTATTGCCTTAGAGCGCCGGATGCATTTCCATCTCTGGTATCAGATACCGCCAAGCTTCGTGGTCAAACTTATAAGCAATGGAACGCACCGGATTATCGTGTCTTCGACAATGATATAGCAGTCGAAGCACTTAGACGGCTACAAACCATACCTGTGGGTCCCATTGTTATTGACATCGAAACTGGCATGGAAAAAGACGATACTTACGAACACCCAGATCAGCATAATTTGTTATGTATTGGTATTGCGTATAACAAAGGTAAGGTTGTAGTTCTAGGTGAAAATGCACTCAAGATAAAAGAAGTGCAGGATGCGCTCAGAGAGTACTTACAAACACACCCAATCATTGCCCACAATGGCAAGTCTGACCTAGCTGGTCTGCGTCCAATTTTTGGTGTGTTAGAGCTATTTGCAGACACCATGCTACAATCCTATTCATTGGATGAACGACCTGGACACCATGCACTAGGTAAGCTAGGTATTGAAATTCTAGGTACACACGATTGGAAAGGCGCTTTTAAGAAGCTGATTCCAACTGGTGGAAACTACGGCTCGCCTAAGCGCTCTGCACTATACAAGTATAATTCAATTGACTGCGGTGTTACTTGGGACTTGCGGGAATACTTCGATACCAGGATGGGTCCGCGCGAACGTCAACAGCATGACTTCTTAGTAGAAGCTGCTAATGCGATCATTAACCTAGAGCTAGCAGGAATTACTTTCGATACTGAGTACAGTGTTGAACTGCAAGAGCTACTTGAAAAGGAACTATTCGATCTAGAACTAACCATCGAACGCACAACTGGTCGAGCCTTGAATCCAAGATCACCAATGCAAATCATGCGTTGGTTTGCTGATCGTGGATTTGCACTAAAGACCACGCAGGCTGATGTACTAGAAAAGGTCCTAGAAAAGGCAACGATCCCACAGGACATCCGTACCTTCATTGAGCAACTACTTCTGCACCGTAGACGAACAAAGCTCAATGGTACCTATGTCAAGGGCTTTCAGAAGCGAATTCACGATGGCAAGGTCTTCACTACTTACACTCTCCATGGAACTACTTCTGGCCGTTTGGCATCCATAAATCCAAATATGCAAAACATCGTACGGGACAAGAGAATTAAGCATCAGTTCACGGTTGAGCATGAGGACAATGTTCTCGTACAACTTGACTATAAGCAAGCCGAAGGTCGTGTTATTACGACCCTAGCGCGTGATGATTATCTCGCCTCAATTTTCAATGATGGTAGCCGTGATATCTTCGATGAGCTTACCGAACAGATTTATGGTGCTGGTAAGTGGACTAAGGAAGAACGTGTAAAGATCAAGTCAGTATTCTATGGACTCTCCTACGGTCGTGGTGCTGAATCCATTGGCGTAGAACTAGGAATGCCAGTCAGTGAAGCTAAGGAACTTCTTTCGAACTTTAAGGCGCTTATTCCAGCGACGGTATCTTGGCAGGCATCGGTCACGCATAAGGTTCTTTCTGGTGAAGATCTCACTACACCGTTTGGCCGGAAACGATCCTTTTGGCTTATTACAGAACAGAACAGAGCTGACGTTGTCAACGAAGCCCTCAGCTTCTTGCCACAATCAATTGCCTCCGACATCTGCCTTTCAGCCCTTATCGATTTACAACCCAAACTAAAAGGCTTAGCCACTACTCGTCTTACCATCCATGACGCCATGATAGTCGAGTGCAAAGAGGTAGATGCCGACGAAGTCACATCAATAATGACAGAGGCTATGATTAGGGCTGGACGAGATTTCACCGACTTCGTACCATTTGTGGTAGACGCATCAAGAGGCAAAAGGTGGAGTGCCTTGTAATGCCAAACATTGATCAACCGTTCACTGAAGAACAAGTAGAAAGCTTCAACGCTTACCAACGGAATAGTGGTCAGCATCCATACACCTGCGGTATTGAAAGTATTCACAAACCGCTCATAGCTAGCACTGATGGACTGAGATGCGTAGACTGTGAATACTACCAAAGCTGGGCACATTCATTTAGTTTGGGTTGGATGTGGAAGCGCGAATGATGGATCCAAGAATCGGACCTGAGCAAACATATGACTTAGGTTGTGGATATATCTATCCAGACAACCATGGCCATATTTGTGGAAAAATGCCGACGGTTCGGCACATACTCATCTTTGGTCGCGATGACGAAGGGTATCAACCATGTGCGTTCTCTTGTGAAACTCATGTGTCGTTGATACCTCAAGACCTCATTGAGATGTATCATCCTGTGTCTACTTATTGTAGAACACCAGGTTCACTTTGGCTTCGCAGCATCAACGAATGTGTAGTAGACCTAGGAGATTTAGAGCTAGCCTTACTAGGAACAACTACGTTGGGTAACGATATAATAGAGGAATTCGATCATGCCAAGAATCAAAATTACCATACAAGAAGAACAGCGTAAAACTGTACCACACCCACAGGGCGGAGAGATGTATTCAGACGAAACGTATTGGGAAACCGTACATGAGGTAACTTCCACAGATGCGTCGGTCGTTGCAGGGTCACTACGCGCCATTGCCGACAAATACAATCCACCAACGAAGGCATACCGTGGAACAGACTAAGAAGTTCTATGTACTAGCAAAGAACTATATGCATTTCCGTACCTGGTGTAGAGAAAATGATATCTCTCCAAATATCGGAAACGCTAGATACGTCGCCGGACCAGAAATGCTCATGGGTATTGATGCAAACAAAATCGAATTTGTCTATTACGAAACTTGGAGAGAGCACCCACAGGCACAAGAAATGGATGAGCTTATACAGCAAGCGAAGGTAGTCGCAAAGTACCTAAAACCGTTACCAACGAAGGAGCAGACAATGCAGAATGACAACTTCTGGTACAGACTAACAAAGCTTGACCCGGCAGTTTTCCGTGGTTTGATTGTGTCAGTAGTGGCACTTCTCGCATCTGTGGGTGTAGCAATTTCTCCGGGCGTACCCGATGCCCTCATCGCCTTTATCGTCGTCGTGGTGCCGCTCGCACAGGCGCTCTGGACCCGTCCAGCCGTCACGCCAAACGCGCGAGTTTCGGTTTACCTACCCGACCCAATCAATGAGCCAGAAGTTGTGGAAGCTGGCGAGGCTGTAACAACAGCTTCTGATTCTGCGATCATCGAAGCGGCCACTACAGAACCGCGCGGCTAAGTCCTAATAAGGAAATGCAATGACTACTGTAATAAAGATCGGCACAGAAGTTTTCACCGTGTTTTGTGTCAAGTGCAAATGCTGCCTGGCTCGTACAGGCCATTGTGCTAAGTGCCACACGGTCAAGACCATTAAGACACTGTGTGGCTGTGGTGGTAACTGCCTAGCGAGAGCTGAAGACTACCTAGAACGAGAAACAATGAGGCAGCGTCGGGTAGACACAGCTAGAGCATTAAGGAAGCTAAATGTCTGACGTCTATGTTCGTAAAGTGGAACAAGCAATTGCCATCCAACTCAAGGAAGACAACAACAAACTAGTTCTGGAGTGGCTTGACAGACTAGTTATTGATTACTCATTTGATGAAATCAAGTCTGGTGGCCAGCTCATTATATACACTGAAGTGGGACCTGCGCAAGCCGAGCTGGAAAACTGGATAGTGTATGTTCCTGGCACTACAACGGTTTACACTGATGAAGCATTCAAGCGCCAGTTCGAACTTAGGAGTTTGTAGTTGGCAAACATTGTTGCTTTAGACCCTGGACTAACTATAGGTATCTGTATCTTACATGAAGATGGCACTTACGAGTCAAGACAACTTGTACCAATGGAATTTCCACATCCACATGAAGCAGTCTTTGACACAATAACCGAAATTGCGCCACTGAGTATTGTATATGAACGTTTCGATTTTCGCGCTGCAAAGAACGGTGTGGTACTCACTGGCGTTGAGTTCATTGGTATAATTGAACTGTTCGCTCAAATGAAGTGTATAGGTGCAACGAAGATCTCGCCGAGCGATGGCAAGGCTTTCTGGAACGACAACAAGCTTCGTGCATTAGGACTATATCGCCGTGGCATGCCACATGCTAACGATGCTACGAGAATCCTTAACACCTGGCGCATGAAAACAGATCCAGTATGGAAAGCAGCAATCATCAGACAACTAAGAGAAGCACTGGTATAACAAAGAGGGCTAGCCAACGTCAATTGGCTAGCCCTTTTTCGTGTTTCTATTCATCTGAGTCCTACCACCAAAGCAATAGCTGCTATTACGACTGATACTGCCAATAGTATTTGTCCAATATCTAGCCGACGTTCGGCTTTATTTGCTACTGTCTGTTCTATCGGTCCACGATCTAGCCGACTCTTGAGGTCACTAATCTTATCTTCAACTGACTTATTGTTAGTGTTCATGAGTGCAACTAGCGAATCGATCTGTTTTTGCGTGGCCGCCTCTGACTTACCAATAGCTAATGTATTAGCTTTGTTCTGTTCTGACACAGCTTCCTTGGCGGCGGCTAGCGCAGCATCAAGCGAAATTCTGCTTTCTTGTGCCGCTTGTGCAGTTCGTTCGTCTCGCTCACCAAATCGCGTATCAATGCCAACAAACTTTTCTGATGATATATCAGACACACGATTGATATGTTCTATGAGATACTCACGAAGCGCAGCTAGTTGTCGATCAATGTCATGCCTAAGATGTTCTGTCTGTGATTCAGTACCTGCTGATATTCGAGCAACATCAGCAGCTACGAGTTTTGTTGCTTGATCCATTGCTCCTATTCGCGTTTCGACAACTTCACGAAACGAAGCTAGAGCTCTATCAACAAGTTGGGTAGTTAATCTCGTAGGATCGGGAACAGGAACGTTAGTATCTCCTGACCGTCTAGCGTAATCGTCATCAGGCATCGACATCGTCACTGGATTGCTCACCGACATCAGCCAACCTTCTGGCCATTAATTGATATTTAACCAGTATTATCACTCGCCACCAAATCAGTATGGCTATTACAGATAACGTAATTATCCAACCGATAGTACGTTGTGGTTCTGGTATATAACGACTGGATGCAGCATATGCAAAGGCTATCAGGAATCCAGTCTCAAAGACCAATATGTGTCGACCCATGTGATCACGCCATGGTCTTGCCAGCCAAGCATATAAAATACAAAAAGTCAGAAACCCTCCTAACACTACCCACAGGACAATGTTGAGGAGCAGGTTAGCCATGGTTTACTCTCCCAAAGCTAGTTGCAATTTCTTGAGTGAACTTGTCCACTCGATACTTGGTGCGTCGAGCACTGGCTACTGCTCGTGACAACTCAGGCACTTTCGCCTTATCTTCTGCCAGTTTCTCCTCCACAATTTTTAGTTCCTGATCCACCTTCTTCAGTTCTTCAGTATTGTGTTCACCAATCATCTCATTCCGTCGCCTTCTACCTATCACCCACCATCTCATTTGTTAACAACCCTTTCGCCTATGCTAGGTGGAAGTGCTTCTAGCATACCTTGCGCACGGGCAACCTCAATTACATGATCTATTCTGCTAGCTAATAGATCGTTACGCTCATCTACCTTTTTGTTAATTTCTTCAATCTTGGCAATGTATGTATCTTTGTCTTTTAGCCGTTGCTCCTTCTCTGCCATTAACATGGTCACCGATGATTTGGTGAAGAGAAGACCACGAGCTAACCCCAGAAAAAGTACCACAAGAAACATACCTCCAATCCCCAAATTAGCTAGGAGTGCAAGTTCCACGTGTCACCTCGGGGTCCAGAAAGCAAACTATATCTAGCCGGGTCCAACTACTACTGTTATTGAATTTCCAGCAATTCTAGCTACCACCACACCTGGCGCAGTCCATGTTTCTGGTCCACTGGAGTCTCGCCAAATTATCATATCTACTGTTGACGACCATGTAGCATTTACAGTAACCTCTGGGCCTACGTGTGGATAACCATTGACAGCAGCAGAAAGAATGCTATTGGCGCTTATCATAAGTGCAAGTGCTCCTATACTTATCTGCTGATGCCCAAATTGCTCATCAGTTCTTATTGAACCAGCAAATATAGTTACTGATCCCGCTGATACAGTTGCGCTACCAATAAGCTCTCTTGATGAAATACTGTGAGCATTGATCGAAGCTGTCGTGACAGCATTAACAGCACCAACGCGCGATTCGCTAACAATACCATTCGCATTGATGGTGACGGCACTAGTGGTGACTGTGGGTTGACCAAGTCGCTCCGCTGATGGTATTCCATTGTTAGAGATAGAGAGCGCATTCAGTGCACTTGTGTTGCCAACTAGTGCAGAGCTAGGAATGCCATTTGCACTGATAGTATACGTCGTGGTGATGGCCGGCGCGCCTACGCGCTCAGCGCTCATGATGCCCGCTGGGTTGGCCGCTGTGACATGAGTTAACGTGGGCTGGCCCAGAGCTTGCCCACCAGAAATTCCATTTGCTGATAGTGCGTAAGTTGTTGATACTGTGTTTGATCCAAGGCGCTCAGTAGAGATAATTCCACTTGCGCTGATTATTACACTAGCTGTGACAGATGGATTACCAACCAACTGCTGACTAGTTATACCATTCGCGGCAACAGCGGATATAGTTGCAGCATTAGCGTTCGAAACAAGTTCAGAAGAAACTATGCCATTAGCACTGATGGTAACAGTGCCTGGAGTAACCGATATGCTTCCAAAGTGTTCACTTGCTGGAACACCTCTTGCTGTTATATCTAGTTGTGCAGTACCAGTTAGTTGTGATATAAGGAGCGACATGGGCTATCGCCCCTTTCAGGCTAGAAAGCTGCTACTTCGGCCCAGGCAACATCAACTGTAAGGTTCGCTGTTCCAGCGGCTCCAAATATAACTGTTGGACCACGCACAACAAAGCCTTCATTCTGTGCCAGCACAGTAGGATGGAGACCATCGCCGGCCTCAAAGTCGACACCACGCTCGTAGAATATTGCGTTGGGAGTGGTAATAGTTTGGTTTGTTGGCAATTCAAGAATAGGTTCTAGGTCCAATGTTTTAGCACCAGAAGTAAGACCAGCCGCAACAGCAGACTTACGAATATCTGTAACCAAAGTCGTTCCCATATTGGTGCGCTTCTTCATCTGGTTACCGGTTAACGTAATTGCAGTACCTACCGAATCAGAAACCGTCCAGCCTCTAGCAATAACAACTTGAAATGACGGCGTAATTGTTGCCGTAGCCGCAGCAGTTTGCAAACAACCAATACGAATTTTTTGTAATACACAAAATCGTGTGGCATCTCCCCAGCGGAAACTAAACAATAAACCATTAGCAGCCTGTGTGACAACTAATGCAACAGTAGTTGATAGTCTATAGTGACCAAACGCGCCGTATTCTACTGGTCGAGGCGTAGTTCTTAATGCTCGAAACGTAGTGCCATCAACCTCACTGATGACACCACCACTGCCTTGGATCTGAATACCCATTTAGTTCCACACCCACCCTATATTGAAAACTCCATAAAGTCGTGTACCAATTCCACCATCTTGAGCCGGTCCAGCTCCACGAGCCGCAACCTTATATACAATGGTGGTGGCATTGGCCTGATGCAAACTACCTTCATGTTGTTTAATCGTAATTGGTTCATTTAGTTGACTCGTATTTATTCCATAAATGGTGAAGCCAGTTCCAGCTACAATATTACCGGCTAGTATACTCAGTGTTTCGACAAGGTGTTCATCAACGGTGTGATCGGCAGTATCGGCTGGTAGAATCCATGCTTCAACTAATGAGCCAGCTAGGATACTGGTTTGCCCAGTAATAACAACAGAAGCGTCTGAACCACCAGGAAACACTCCAAAATCGAGACTGACTGTTCCTTGTGCTCCCATTTTACCTTCTTATTATAATTAGAGCTTGAAAATCCGATTCGCACCATTGTCCCAGGTTACCACGATGTTGCCACCGTTTGGAGTTACTGGTAATCCTGATCCTGTTGCTGGTGCAAGCGCTTTAGCGCCTGCGGTTACAGTCGTAGATGATACAGTCAGTGAACGATCTCCAGCATTAGCTAGTGCAGTCATGGTAGCAGACTGTCCAGTAGAGAATGCTAGTACAGTACCGTTCGGAATTGCATACTTAATCGGCTCAACGAGAAGTGTCGTCCCAGCCGCTAAGTTAGTATTACAGACCACAATGTGCTTACCTGTGATGAGTGCTACCATTTCGGAAGTACCATTAGCACCAGTATCACGAATGATACCAACAGCCTCAACCGAGGCACCTGATACCGAAGTAAACGTGACGTCGGCTGCGTCGGCAACCCCACCAACAATTGTTGGCGATGTTAGGTTAACCTTAGAGCCTACAAGTGCCGCATCAAAGTCGTCAAAGAAGTCAGCAGAAGTAGAACGACCTAAGTTGACACAATAACCGCCAGAGCCGACACCGTTACCAACAGCGTTAGTGCCAGTGATAGGATCAGTAAGACTAAAAACAGATCCCGAAGCTGCCGTAATCGCCCACAGGCCATTGCCAGAGGTCCCCGTCGTAATACCGTCTACATAAACAATGTCTCCTGTGGTAAAGCCATGTGCAACTGCGGTTGTTACCACAATCGGTGTAGCGTTGGTAGAGCTGGTGATCTGACGAATTCCAGCATCAGAAACGGACAGGTCGAGCAGCACCGCAGAAAAGGTCTGCGTGTCCCAGTCTAGGGTGCCACCCAAAAACTTTTCACGCGCTAGCTCAAAAAGTACATTGGTCATTATCTAGTGACCTCCCTGCTCAGAGAAGCGTAACCTTCTACGAGCCGTATTACGTTCGTTGGGTCTACTGTATAAATTTCTAGGTCATAGTATGCAACATTCCAATTAAGTAATGCTGTTACATCTGCACCCACAGCCACCATGACGATACCGCCAGGTGCATTGATTGTGATACGACCATTAGTTGTATTAGCATCGAGCAATGTTGTAAGTGATAAAGGCGTTGCTCTAACTTGCATTCTAGCTGAATAGCCAGTGAGGTCCTTAACAGTGCCATCGGAATTGGTTGCTCCGATGTTAAATTCAAATTTGGCACCTTGTTGGATGGTGATATTACTTCTGGCCGTTGTCATATATCACCTCCTACAGAGCAAAGATAGTAAGATTGCGTCTACCAAACTCGGTTGTGCCTCCACCAGGTGAAGAATACTTCACGGTGAACGTTGTGTCTCCTGCGTTTAGACCGCTAAACACAGCAGCACTCGTACTCATCATAGTTGATGTGTTGGAGAACTGAATTCCACCAGACAATCCCCATGACCACAGATGCATTGGAAGGAGCTTTACGCTTCCTTGTGCTGTCGTTATAGTATTTGCACCAGAGGCGGATATCGTTACGTATCCACCCTGAGTAACTGGACCTGAACTGTAAGCGTTAGATGGCCATTGGACTTGTGATGACACCATCACAAGTACTCTACCAGTGGACCGAATTGGAACTAGTTGCACAGGTCCAACTGTCGCCAAGTCCGTAAAGCTTACAGAGGTTGTGCTCTGGAATGTGTCAATGGTTGAAGAGAAGATGTATGGGACCTGGTGGAAGATATCCTGACCAGTTTCCTTAACTTCAATACCATAGGTACCATCACTCAGTAAGCCTATTTGTACTCGAACACTTCCAGTTGCGTCCTTGATTTTCAATGTTCCTGTGTCAATGGTAGTATTGCCAGTCTGTGGGTTATTCTCAAGAGTCGTTAGACGCCGCTCTAGCGCTAAGACCCTATCAACTAAGTCTTGAGGCTCTTCACGGTATCTTGACATTATAGATCAGGGTCTCCTTCGAATACTAGCATTGCCTCTTCGGTAGACTCAGATGATTGCGGTTTAAGTTCCCATTTAAGTAATCTCTTTACAGAAGAAAAACCATTACCCGGCCAACGTGGGTCCCTGATGACAATCTTACAAGCGTCACCAAGGTTGTAGCTACCAAACTCAGGCGCAAGATTACCTTTTACATTCATCTTTATCACTGACATTGGAGGAGTTCTAATATGTCCTTCTTGTGCCGCTAGTCCATCAAGAAGTTCCTGTGAATTTATATCCTTACGACTTACATTTGCATCCCAAATAAGTGAACCACCACTGATAGCATCCGTATTAATATAGGTACCAATAAGCATGTCTGAGCCTTCTCCAGCACCTATAACATAGATGTGGGTACCAGCGTCCGCCATCGGTTCAGTTAAGTAGTATTGTGTAATGTTTCCTGGATACTCAAACACTGTCATTCCTGGACTCTCACTGGTTCCAAGTGTTGGATAACCAATGCGCAAATCCTTACGATATAGAATTCCATCTTTAGTAACTGATATGTACCAGTCAAAACCATCAACGGCATTCGATAGTGAAGTCATAACATTATCATAGTACTTGAATTCTGTAGCCAAGATTGTTAAATCAATAGGCACCAAAGTGGAAAATGCTGAAGGTACATTGATGTTGGCATTTCCACCAACCGGTGCTTGCATCTGATCCCACAGGTCGCGGAAGATATTTCGCTGGTCCACTCCAGAATATGTAAGATCACTGCGAATGATGCGCTTTTTAGGATAGTGTTCAAAACTTTGTGCAAATAATTGCACAGATTTGGACTGCGCCGAATACACACGACTCCAAATATAACCATGCCAGATCGCGACTCCATTACGTTCCACTGCTATCCAAGTTTTACCTGGCACACAAGCGGAAAGTAATGAATCATTGTCTTTACCAGTCTGGTCTAGCTGGAACGTGCCTTGAAAATCGCCACCAAGATTGATGGCCATATTCATTATGACGCCATAGCAAGCTATCTCTTCGATGACTTGCTCGGTTCGAAGAGTTCCAAAAATGTATCGGTAGTCAGTCACGAATTAGCTATCCTCAGCACTCTGCGCAGCCTTGAGTGCCTGGTCGTAAACCTGCTTTTCACCATCTGCTGTGAGCTTTACCGCTGTTGCAACACCACCAGACCCTGACCATGGAACTTCAGTGCCGGCGCCAGGCATCCAAGCAATATCGTAACTCTTAATTGCGCCGCCAGAACCTTCGGTCATTGGTATATCATACAACCCAGTGCAAGCACGCACGTATAGGTTTGGATCTGACGCTGGACCAACTGGAAGCCAATAAAATGTTGGACCGTTACTAACACCATAACGATTGGAGAATTTCCCAGATGATCCGTCAGATTCTTTGTATGGCTTGATCTTGAATACTGCGGGCATGTCAACATCCTCCTTAATTGTTCCACCGGTCACCATATCCATGAAAACATCCCATGGAAACTCCGCACCAACATCAGTGTGGTTACCTGGATCTTCCGGATATGCTTTTGTGATCGTCCAATGGTCGTTGATACCCGTAGGCCGTTGTCCAGATGCGCCAAAATACGCAGCCCGGGTCTCATCTACAGACAGTCTACGCTTCTGTAGTCCTAAGGCTTCACAAGCATACGCAACAGCCTGTGCACAAGTCTTCAATGTTGCCATCGAAGTCGGATCAAGCCACTGAGCCCTAGTTTGTATGGTGCCACAAATCTCGTAATGCACACCAATCTCATTACCATGGAAATAGGCTGAGTGTGACCTATCACCAAACGGTACTTCTTGCAAACCAGGTCCAGATGAGTCAAAGAATGCGTGACAGGACGTACCATCGGTACGGGTCTTGTCGTAGTTGGCTCCACCTTCAGCAGAAGTTGGTCCTTCACTACCAGCAGTATAGTGCAATGTAACATACTGTACTGACCGAGCGCGACCGGCAGTATAGCTTCGTGGGTAACCTACCCACAGCATTGGATTAGTACTCATTCTGGATGTCCAGTGTTAGGTGCGGGGTCAGCATTCTCATCGACAACCACAGCGTCAGAAGGACGCTGACCACGGTCTGGAAATTGCTCTTGGACGGTTTCCTCCGTGCGTGGCTCTGTCATACTCACCTCTCCTTACGCGTAGATGCCTTCCAACTGGAAGTCAGATCCAGAGACGAAGCTGCCAGCCGATGGAGTAAGAGTGATGCTAGTGTATGGGCCTGCCACGTCGAAGTTGCCACCTCCGTGGCGGATATAGAGGTTACCATCGAAGGCATACATTCTATAATGCCATTGCAGCAAAGTAGTAATGTCCCAGGACGTGAACATGATCTCATTAGCAGAGAATCGAGTAGTAGTACCTGGAACTAGTCCAACTCCTGCGCTTGTCAGTCCTCCACCACCGGCTGGAGTAACATCTGCACCATCTGTCGATCCTGCGCTATACTGGGTATAAGATGCAGCAGCGCTACCATTAATGGTCATGTTAACGTTAGTGATTGCTCCAGAGTTAGACCGAGCACGATATCTCACTGTCACTGTTCGCAAATTGGTTGGAATGCTGCTAAACGTAACTGATGCAGCCGTTCCAGACAAAGTATTCCGTGCTAGATAATTGTTTGGTAACAAAGACCAGGTGGTGCCAGCGTCGTGCGTGATATACGATCTAGCTGTGTCAGTTTCGTAGATTCGTTGTCCACTTGTTACTGTGTTTGCTGCTGGTCGCAGACCGCTCGTTGCAGTAATCACTCCACCAGTGGCTGCCAAATATGTACGTCTGTCGGTGATCTCACCATTGGTAATAGAGGTATCAAGCGCTACCACTGATACACGAGCAAGCTCTAGTGAGTTAGCTGGTAGTGTTGGAGCCACGGGCGAACCAGCCGGAGTACCAGTCACTACAACAAGTGAGCTAGTATTTGCCGCGCCCGAATAAGCAGCATCTTCAACCTTGAAGACCACACTGTCAATACGGTTTAGAGTAGCATGGGCCGCCGAAATGCTGAGCGTAACATCAGCATCGTTCATTACTAGGTAGACACCTTGCTTGCTACCCTCAGTACCAGAAATGGCTGCATGTCCAGACTTGACAATAACAGACATGGCAGGCGAGCCTGACTGAGTAACCTGGAGTGCACTACCAGAATCGTGTTTTACACCACCACGAGAAATTAGTGAGGTAGTGCTTACCTTACCACCAGTAAGCGCACCCATCCAATTCCGAAACTGCTCAGCAGTATGGGTAGCTCCAGCATTCTGCAAATAACCACATGGGTTAATAACTGCCATTATAAATCACCGCCAAGCTGATCGGTAGGAGATGCTAAGTGTACTACCGGTACCGCTAGTACCACCAAACACAATAGTGTTTGCACCAGGATCTAAGAAGAACCAATCCGGATTCGTTAAGGTATTTCTTCTATTCAAGCTAGTGTTCAGATAAACTGTTCTATTTAATGTATCCACAGTTAGCGTTTCCCCAGTGAGTAATTCTATTGTGAAACCAAGCGAGTGACCAGATGTACTATTGGTGATAACTGGATTAACGATTGGTCCTGTGATTAGGAAAATAATTGGAGTCGGTCTGTTACCTGAATTGGTAAGTGTTGTACCAGCAGGTGTGGCTCCACCACCAAAGTTAACATTGAATCCAACGTTAAAGGCAAGACCCAAACCCGATGAGCCGCCATAATTGATAACCGAATTCAGTAAGTTCGAGTCATATATTCTTGGGTCTTCTGCATACATTAAGAATTGCGCATTAGTGATGCCAAGTCTGCGCGCAGTCGCCCAGTCATAACGAACACCACGAGGTTTAACAAACACTACTCGCTCATCTACACCAGGAGCCTTTAGATAAAACGGTATTGGTGTTTGTACTGGCGCATAATTCTCTTTTAGACTATCGAGATAAGATTCAATAGTACCAGAATCAGCATAGACGATACCTTCTAGAATGACATCTCGTCCCTTTTCGAATTCTGCATCTAAGAAGCCACCGTCTGTACCTTCGTGGTCACGCAGTGTTTCTCTGTACGGTGCACTATCTAAACCGCTTACCCTTTCAATGTCTACGAAAGGAAGCGTGGCATCTGTATTTAAAGTAACACCAGCGGCATCAAGCTGAAACGTATACTCATTGAGGCCAATCGACATTATGACCTCCCGTTCAGAAGCCAACCGAGTTCTTCAGCATGCTGTCTAGGGTTTATCTCTTGTGTAGTGATGTTGAATATTTGGTTAGCTCCACCGGTATTTCCTCTACCACCATAGCTAGAAGCTCGATCACTGGATGTTAATCCAGCTGTGTTTGAAGTTACCTGAGCTTCTAGTGCTGGCATTGTCTTTTGCATACCAAGCATGAAGCCCTCCATCGAAGACTGACCAAGCTTCATGAATTCCTTGGATGGCGAAGCAATACCAAGCGTGGACTTGAGCCAACCTACTGCATTAGCACCAAGATTGTAAATCGTATCACGGAACTGTTGAATCTTATTGGTGACACCTCTAATGAGTCCATCAACCATGTTCTGGCCAGCCTGAATAAATTCTGGAACGAATGATTTAATATCATTGATGACGTTACCAACTGCTGCCTTGATTCGGTAGAACCATTCAATGAGCTGCACAACGAAGTTGATCAGCACACCAATGACCGCACCCACAGCAAGGAAGGCTGCTACTAGTGGTCCAACGAAGACTACAATAAGCACACCGAGCACGATGGCCGCAATGATAAGGAACCACTTACCCAAGAAGATCAAAATATCGATAATCTTGTGGATAGCAGCTTCGTGTTCATGGTAATATTTGGTTAGGTAAGCAATGGCTGGAATCACGTTTTCATTAATAATCTTGGCGATCATCTCGAATGCCCAGATTACTTTGTCCTTGATAACGTTGAATACCTGACCAAGAGCAGCTAGACCTTCAGTAGTGAAGTATTGCATCAAGTGACGAACAATCGGCAGTACCCGCGTATCAATGAGTGCCCAAAGCTTTTCCAATACTGGTAGCACTTTGTCTTCGAACGCAGCGCGAATCGCTTCCCCTGTGGGTACTACTGTGTCCTGCCAGAATGCAGTAAGTTCATCCGCTATGTATCTAATAAGTGTACGGAAGTCAGTGCTATTAACCCATGCCAGATATATAGCCGCAGCTAGTGCGACAAACCCTGCTGCAATGCCGCCAAGTATACCAAGAACAATAAACAGTGATGAACCAGCCAGAACCGCAGCAGCAGCAAAGGCGAGTAGTCCGCCAACAACAAGCAATAGAATGCCACCAATAAGTGACAATACTACTGCAACAGCAACAGCCTTGGCAATAAAGCTCTGCTGTGCAGGTGTTAGATTGTTGTACCATTCAAACAGCTGGGCAAGCCAACCGATTATCTTCTCGAATACAGGTTTTAGTGCTTGACCCATAGTAATCTTTAGTGTTTCCCACTGGTTTTTCATCAATTGAGTTTTGGTCGCAGTGGTATCAGCCATAATTGCATAAGCGGAAGCGAAAGAGCCAGACTCATTTTCCATTTCACTTAGAATGGTCTTGAACAACTCCAAGTTTCCTGGTGTAATAAGCATGTTCTGGAGGAAGCGTCGAGCTTCAATCGTTCCACCAGCACCCTTAAACACTTCTAGAATTTTGGAAATCTTGTCTTCTTCAGGCATATCGCCGAGCGCGTCACGGAACTCAAACAGAATGTCGATCATCGGACGGAAGTTGCCTTCCGCATCTGTTGCTTGAACACCAAGTTCTCTGAGGTTCTCCACGGCTACGGGGTTTGACATTGCATCCATAGCACGCGCAACAGAGGTACCTGATCGAGCCGCAGAGATACCCATACGGGTTGAGGCAGCAAGCGCGGCTGCCATCATTTCTACAGACTGACCAAATCGAACTGCTGATGGTGTAACCAAACCGATACGTGCATTCCACTCTTCGTAGGTACCAATACCTTCCTGCACCAACTGGAACTGCACATCCATAAGGTGATTAACCTGGCTGATTGGCAGTTGGAAGGCGTTAAGAATACCAATGGTTGCGCGCGAAGCTGATTGGATGTCGGTTTGACCAGCAACAGCAGCCTTGGCGAAGGTGTTCAAAAGTACTTCGGCGTCGGCTGCGCCTACTTCCATTGAAGAGAAGATGTCGAACAGTGCTGGCTGAATTTGCTCAAATGGAACACCAATACTTCTAGCTACTCGGATACCAATATCTTCGATATCCTTGAGTGAAGTAGCAAACTTGTCCACCTGAGTCCGAGTTGCTGCTGCCTGCTGTTCATATGCAACTGCACTGTCTACTAGACTTTTTAGTCCCATTGCACCAAAAACACCAATGGCAGTGAAGGCTGTACCAGCAGCCGTTAACATACCAGAGGCGCCACTTAGCGCAGTGCCTAGCTTCTGTGCAGATACTCTTCCTTCTTCCATTTCGGCGCGTGCCATTCGCATTGCGCCGACTTCTTGGTCAATACCCTGAATCCGTCGTTGAGTTACTAGTAGGTCAGCTTGAGAAGCACCAGTGAGTCTCTGTGTTGCCATTTGGTTGATAAGTGCGGAACGTGAAGCTTGTAGGTTAGCCATTCTAACATTGTCGCCAACCATGCGAATGTCTCTGGAGAAACTACGCATGGCCCGTGAACCTTCATCACGGGCCTTGAGTACGAGCCAAAGATCGCGAGTTGCACTGAATGGCACCAACGGCTCCCTAGTGCTTAATGTTCTTAGACATCTTCGCTTTCTGCGCGTCTAGTTCTGCGCGCTCATTTTCCCAAGTAAGATAATTATGCATGATGAACACAAATAGGCTATCTTGATCTAGTAATCCACCTGGATTTGGCAATGTATGAAATCTATCACATATTTGTATGATATTAATAACTGCAATTGCTTCCTGAGATACCAGTGCCTTAGGAACTAGTACAGCCTTCCGTATCTCAGTTAGGAGTTTTTTACTTCTTCTGATTCCTTCGCACCATTGAACGCATCAATCAGTTCACCAATTTCTCTACCAATTGCACCATCAAGCATCGAAACGTGGGCATGGTTCTTGAAATTAAGTGGCAGCTCATTGGCATCAGTCAGGTTGTGCTCAACGACTAGATTCGCAAAGTCCCAAAATGCAACCTCTTCAGTTTGCATTTCGAGTTGACCCTGCATTTCCTTAGATCCTTTATCACTGTTCATGAGGAATTTGGCAGCCATGTTGCTACGCTTGAGTTCTTCTCCATAGTTCATTCTACGAACTATAACGTAACCATCTGGAGGCGCACTTAGTAAAGGTAGTTTTTCGCTGACTGTGTTTGTGACTACTGCTGCTGGCATTTTCTTCCTACTCCTAATTACAGAATCAGAGAGCATGAAACCAATAAACAATGCTGCCGAGCCAATCATAAAGGTTCGACAGATTATCAATGTGGTTTCATACCAAGGCATTACGGAAGTATATCTTCCTGCGTCTTTATAGTGATTTGCCATGACTTGCCGGTACCATCAATGATGTTTTGGTAGGAAATGCTAGCACGAACCAGATCGCCTTGTCCAGATAATCCAACTTCGTAAGTATCCTTGATAGCTACTGGTGCAAGCAAGCCAATTGAGTTGTTGACACCTTTGGACGCAGTCAAAGTAACACTTTGTGCTGTTACTGACTTAAATAGATCATAGTCAGTACGAGATTCGAAGTCACGTTCCATTGTCATAGTTGAGTTGCGCTCACCATACTTGATGAACTGTGCTCCACGACCAGTGCTTTTTAGTCGGAACTGTGCTTCTGCATTATCTTCAACCGTAAATTCAAAGGTATCAGTATCAAGAACAGTTGATCCGGTTGGAACTTCAATCGTATACATACCGGCACCGAATGGTGTGGTAGTTGGCCACGTCGGCACTGGCAGTGACTGCACTGTTTCGTCGCGGCCTTGCACACTAGTCTGGAATGTTAGTAGTCCATTGTCAATACCAAAGGTGAAGCTAGATAGACAGATACCGGTGTAGCCAAAAACGATACCATTACGTACTAGCGTAAGTGATAGAGTCTTATTAGCTACCGCGGCGGCTGTTGGTGTAATAGTGTAGATAAAGTTAGGTAGTGTTCCTGTTTTTACGATAGATGTACGTGAAGCCCACAGGAACCACAACACCACGTCTTCTAGCGACTCTAGAGCTAGATCGCCTTCTGGATGGAAATTACCAGGCACAGCGCCAATGATGTCAGCAGACTGCCGAATTGGCCGGCGCCATACTGTGTCTTCCATCAAGTTGAGAGATTCGCTGTTGAACGGGAAGAACTTCGTCGGCGCGGCATAAGTACCAGGTGAAACCGCTGTGTTCGTTGTTGGGAAAGCGCCAGCAGGCGCACCCACAGCAATGTCGTCATAAACAAGGACGAGACCAAGCGTGGCCCGCAGTAGCTCAGTGTTAGAAGCACCGCCAGCAGTCGTGCGATATACCTTATAGCCGGTAGCACCAGTTACGGCTGGCCAGGTTAGGTGTGCAGTCAGGTCAGCGGCAGCCGTCGTAACTGTAACTTCGTTTGAAACCGAAGTTTCTCCTACAGCGTTAATAGCTGTAACATAGTACTTGTAGGTTCCTGCCGTGAGTGCACCACCAGCCTGCTGAATACCAGTTAATACTGGAGGCGATAGCTGTTCTACGGCTATGCCAGCGATACCGGCAGCACCAATTCCAATTGTCATAGCTACCCTCCCCTCTACTCAGTAGGCTCGTCGGATGACAAAACAGCGGAAACTTGAACGTATGGAGGTAGATTTGCTCCCGCCAACTTCACGTGATTCCGTAGTTCAAAGTTTCTTAGCATTTCCTCAGTAACCTCTACTGACTGACCAGCCGGCAGAAGTCCGATTCCATCGACTAGTACGTCCCTATCGGACTCTATTTCGAGATGCAGCATGGATACTCCTATGACGTCGGCGCGGCCGGAGGTGATAGGTAGGTCTTTGTCATCGCAATATACACCATACGTACAGTACGGAACATATTGTTATTGCCCATAATGGTATTTCCACGGTCCACTTGGTTCACAAAACCGTGAATAATTATTCCACCGAGCGTAGTATCTTCATGTAGTTTACGTTCCAGCAGCTTCCCACGTTGATCAGCAGCTTTACGTTCTGTGGCTTCATCGCCAACTTTGCTCCAGTGTAGAACAACTTCAACCATCATGTTGTTTGCTGTTCTACCACCAGGAGCCGCAACGCCAGCAAGTTCGCGTCGCATTCCACCCGGCATAATGATTGCCGCAGAGGCATGAGGTATCATATTGTGATCACCATAGAGAACATCATCTAGTAGCAGTGCAGCTTTATTCGCGTTAACCAATACCTCAATAGCTTGTGCCACTGTGGCATCGTCATCTGTATGTACTGCCATTAGATTAGTCCCCTAGATTCTGGACCCCAATATTTGTCTACCTGATCCGACATGAAGTTGAAGAAAATTCCGTAGATTTCTATTTCTTCATCAACAGTGAGCTGAATGAATGGTCGTGGCGGAATTTTGAATATTCGTGTGTCACCACCAGCCGCTGCATTGGCTTCTCTGTGCCTAAACTGAAAGCCAGAGAAATCTCCGGTACGACTAATGGAACCTTTCACATCGCCAACTCTTCGTCCACGGCGCATGCCTGCACCAAGTTGGTGAAATTCTGCATACGGAACCATACCATCAAGGAAGGTAGTACGTAGGCTCAGCATGTCATAGCCTTCTCGGCCTACAGCACTAACAAGTTCCCAAATGTTCTTCCTCGTTGCGGCTTTGCGAAGTCGACCCGTACGCTCTAGAATTGGTCCACGAGGAAATCCCATATAAAGTCTATTTTGAATGGTACTGGCTTGTAATGCTTGCCACCTTGGTCGACCTTCAGCTGTGAAGTTCTTTACTACTGACGGAATAACTACAGCATCTCTAGCTTCTTCGAGTGGCTTTTTCCAAGTGCGAAATCCCATTTCCATCTTATCAATATCACTAGCAAAGAGGAAAGCACCTTGTACGAAGTTTAGTCTTGGGTCAATTTGAATGGCAGGTATACTTAGCCCGCTCGAAACAGCCTGAGAAATAATAAACGGCGTTGGCCGAGGGAACGGGCTAGTCATTAGAACACTCTGCCCATACTGAACTTAGATGGTCCTAGTGATGGATCATCAAAGGTTGGTTCTTGTGCCGAAGATGCATCATTAGGATAGAAGCTAGCACCCAAACCACTACCTACTTGAGGAACATCAGGAATGTCTATGGTTCCATCAATAAGTCCAGTCATAAGCATTTCTGCGTTCATGCGCAGTAGTGCTGCGTAATCATTGCCTTCGTCTTGATTCTCACTGTATTGTCTATCGTAGAACCAAGCAACATAAGTCTTAGCAATGATGACTTTAACCAGGGTTGGTGTAGTTAAGTCGTCTACCCACAGGGTAGAGTCGTAGGCGCTGCTTAGCCTACCTAGTATCTCTGCTTCAATTTGATTCAGCAATGACGCATCAAGGGTGGAGAGATCTAGTTTTGTAGATTCTCCCCACCCCTGCGCGTCATCGGGGGTAATACGTGCCATTACGCCCCTATCTTACTTAGTGCCCTCCGACTTGGCAGGCGTCGAAGTTGGCGTTGTCTTTGCTGGAGTAGCAGCCTTAACCACGTCTTCCGCAGCTTTCTTCTCAGCCGCTGCCTTTTCGTCGGCTGCCTTCTTGTCAGCAGCTTCCTTAGCCTTGGCTTCTGCTACTTCGTCTACTACCACTGCGTCTGGGTCGTCGAGTGGTGAAGGCCGCTCTGCAACCTTCTCCTCAGCTTCCACAATGCGTACCTCAATGGCGCCAGCATCATGAAGTGCAACTAGATCTTCCTTGGAGAACTTAGAAGGATCTACTTCATTGCCAGCAGCAACGAAATCGGCACCGTCACCACTGAACTTGACGTTAGTAACCGCAAATAGCTTCTTTGGCATGATTCTCCTCAACTACGCAATCGCGGCTTTGATGAGGTATCCTGCAATTGACTTACCTGCGTCGGCGCCTTCACCTTGTGCTACTAGCTTGAGGTCATAACGACGAGAAGCACGGATAAGATCCGACTTTCGTGGCTCCTCACGCCAGCGGTCAACATACTGACTACCCCAGGTAAACTCATAACCAAAGGCAGGAATCTTCAGACCTGGACGCGGAGGCACCCATGCCATAACAACGTCCTTGCCCCACAGGTAGCCGAGCGAGGCAGTAGCACCAGGGTTAGCAGAGTTGATACCAACGCCAGGCACGATCACGGTAGAGAAACCTAGAATGGCAGCTAGAAGCTCTGGGCTGAAAATCGCCCGCTCAGAGTACTTGATACGCTCTAGGAAGTCTGGGTGATCCTCCAGAGCAGCCATAACCTGGTAAGGAACTACCAGAGTGTTTGGCTCCTGGAAAATCTTAGCGTGAACCGCTACCTTGCCGGCACGCAGGTCAGAAATTGGGTCTGACGTTGCGTAGTTGGCTGCATTCCACTGAGCTGCACCAACAAGTGTGGTGCTAAGACCAGACGCGTAGTTAGCCGTTGTGGTAACAAGCGTCTTGATTGCAACCTCACGACCAAGCATAATCTTGGACGTAACTAGCTCGGTTGCGTCACGGTCTGGTGCAAGTGGTGAGTCAACATTGTCACGCTCTTCGTCCGTTACAGGAATCTGAAGAGAGTGCTCACGAGCGTAGTAGGTGTCTGTGGAAAGCGTGTATCCTTGAATCTCATTCGCCACAGTTCCAGGAGCACGGTTGTCGTCCTCTGGAAGCCAACCTTCACGCCCGAAGATGTAGTACTTATCTGACTGCTTTTGTACCTTCACCGAAGGCAAAAGCCGCTCACCTACTAGTCCGTTGTTTGGCCACGCTACACTGATCTGTGTAAGAATCTGATCGGTGTGAACGTTGCCAGACCCAGTCGGGTTGTAAGCCGCCATCTAGTTTACCCTCCCTTCAAATTACGGAGAAACCAAAGAGTATGTATACGGAAGAACATCTAGTGCCGATGCCAACATGACACCAGCAATAATTCCTTCTACAACCCAATAGTTTGTGTAGACAATCGTTGATCCACCACTCCAGGATATGGTTAATGTGCCACTAGAATCGGACACAGAAACCGATGTAAACTGTTGGTAAAATGGATCAAGTTGTGGCAGAAGCGCAACAAAATCTTCTACATCAGACTGATTACTTCCAGTCCATTGAATCGCTGCGAATCTGGTCTTCTTTTCCAAATAGAGCATTATGGGATCGCAGGTAGGCCAGGGCATAGTAGAACCTGAACCAGGTCACCAGCCGCTACAGTTCCAGTGATTCCAACGAGAATGCCAAGTGGAATGTTGGTAGCAGTTGCAGCAAGCAGCACGCCACCAGTGGTGGATGACATTACAACGCTACCAAGTACAAGAGAAGTAGCAGTTGTAACAACAACGGTAGCAATACCCATCATGCGTACGTCAACTACTACCTTACCAGTGACAACCTTGGCTGCATCAACGTTCTCCATAACCACACCAATAGAGCGTGTAGTAGAAGCAACATTCAGGTCTACAGTTCCGGCCGTAGCACCAAACTTCACGAATCGGTTTGCAACCACACCAGCAGCCGCAGAGCTGTTGTATGTGGGCATGGCTAGGAAGCCCTTGTCTAGGACAAAGTTTGCACCAGCACCAGCCATTAGTTAGTCACCCCTTCCATTAGCTCAGCGCGGTAACGAGCGTATAGGTTAGGGTCGTTCGCCGCTGCACGCTCTAGTGCGTCGGACATGCTGAGCTTTTCCTCAGACATAAGCTTCTTGCAGGCATCATCAAACATCTGCACGGCTGACTTGTGTGAACCGTAGTTCACAGTAGCTCCGGCCCGCTCGCCTAGCTCTACTAGGAACGAGGAACCACGCTTCATTTCCGTAAGCAGCTTCCAGAATGGCTCCTGGAGGTCATCACTCAGTGACATCATGATGTCACCGGCAAGCTTACGTGCAACTGGCGTTAGCACAATCTTCGAGCGATCGAAGTCGGCCAGCTTCCGGTCAACCTCTGCTAGACGTAGTGCCTGAGCGTTAGAAGTAAGCTCAACCTTCTGCGTCTCAACAAACTTAATCAGAGTAGCAACCATCGGGTTCTCTTCTGCAAGCGCCTTTAGCTCCGGCAGATCCGCGAGAGACTTCGTTGGTGCAGAATCAGTGACCTTGGCTTCTGCTAGCTTGGTTGTAACACCTTCGACAATCTTCTTCAGATCGTCTTCACTTAGTGGCATGTTACCCCCCTTCAGGGCATCCGGGTCTGTACCTGTTGCAGCAGCAACGAGGTCGAAGGCGAGACTGTAGGTTGCCTCTGATAGGTTGATAGGCACAAGGTTCTTCATGAATGGTCGGTTTGTAAGCGCACCGCCAAGGATGACGTCCTTGTGCTTCTTACCAGTTGAGTCTTCCCACTCATCTTCGAATTCCGAAGAAAAGTAACGCCACTCTTTGTCTTTGATCTTCTGTGCGGCGTTCTTTACCCACTCAACAAAGAGCCAAAGGCCATCAACACGGGCATCGGCATCTTTAACCCACCCGGCCGCAACATCTTTGTTGTCATGGTTGTAGTTGATACTAGGATCAATGCCACGAACCTTGGACTTTACACCATCTGCGAAGTTCTTGGCACGATCAGGAGTGATCTCAATTGTGCCATATACAGGATGCTTGTAAGCGCCAATTGGTAGGGCATGAACCCAGCTACCCTCTACACCATTGGTGTCGCTGAAGGTTAGACCCTCAACGTCGAGAACAAAGCTGGACTTCATTTATTATCCCCTTTACCATTAACCTTGTTCAGACGGGGATTTCTACGTCTTGCTGCGGCGGAGGCGCGACGGGTAGACGCGGCCAGGATGGCAGCGGCTTTATCGTACGTTGTTCCTTGCTTGTTCGCAATCCTCTGAGCGTTCTTTTTGAATCCACGTACCATCCGGTCAGACATCTCAATGACAGTTTTCTGACGCACCGACTCCACTGGCGGAATTGTCTGCATCAATCTGCGTTGGCGTACTGACAGAACTGGCTCAGCTCGCATGCTATTCCTCCCTTTTACTAATTACCACCAGATCTGTCGCGGCCAGTGTTTTTTGCTGGCAGGCCCACAGGTGGACTCGTTTTCTGACGAGGGAGACCAACTCTTGGTGGTCCAACCGTGTCAGTCGGGTTCGAAAGGTGGTTATTCTTTAGTTGGTCGTTGACATCTTTTTCATCATCATTCGGATTAGCTTGGTTGTTTGGATCATCAGGGTTCTGTGGCTGAAGCAAGGCCCGCGTCGTTGCCTTGTCCATTGGAGGTAGGTCAAGCTCGATGCGTAAGAACTTTTCCAACTCATCATCTGGTTGAATAGCGCCAGCACCAACCAAGTTTCGGAAGGCGAAAGACCAAGTACGCAGGTCCTCATTCTCCCCGATACGTCGAGCCCGAAGAATAGGGTAGGAACCACGAGAATAGTTGAAGTCTACGAGTTGCTTAATCACGTAGCGGTTCATCGTATCAGCAATTGTCGCCGCAATGTATCGGGTACCTTTGTAGAACATGTTCATTGAGTCTTCTTTAGCATTACTATCGTTGTAGAATGGCGCAATAATGTTTTGCATAATCTGATCGTTATGGTGTTGAATCGATGGCAGACAGTCAACCGGTTGTCCTTCTAACTTGGCAAAGAGTACTTCCCAGTTGGCCGGAACCGTAATGTGCGCCCGCTCGTTGGTTCTAAGGTTTCTACCAAGATCATCCGCGAGGACTCGATCGGCGGCAGTGAAACCCATTGGGAGCTTAATAATTGGGACACCAATACCGTGTCGTTCCTTCTGAATAGCATCAATCTTATAGAGTGTGTCTTTGTAAAAGTAGTGTTTATATGCTGACCGAAGGATGGAAATGCCACGCATATCACCAGCTTCTTGCTCTAGGACGAAGACTACCAGCTTCTCGATTGGTATAAGAATATTCTCGAAGCCATTCGCCTCGGTTGGGTCCATGACAATAGCGTCTGGCCCACCGGCTGCATCGTAAAGCCATTCCTGAATATCAAGCGGGTGTCTTGGTGCTAGTTTTCTTAGAATAATTCTGCCGTCAGAGTCAACACCGTACACCTTCTCTAGCGGCATGTAACCATACTCACACATGAGCAAGGCATCTTCTAGCACTCGGTGCCATGGTGTATTAAGCTGCTCAAACAGGTTCTTTTGCACAAACTTGGCAATGTTTTGGTCAATAGTAGAATCACTAGCCGGCTCGACAAACCAACGAGCTGCCATCACTGGAGTCTTCAGCAGGCGCAGCGCCCCACGAATAGTACCATCGGCCCGCTTCATGTCATAGTACTTGCGAATGCCAAGCTTGTCTCTTAACTCACCAACCCGCTCCTCGCGCGTCCACGCGGTAAACGGAGATGGCGAGCTATAACCCAACTCTCGCGTTGCCACACCCACAGACAACCGGGGGTCACGCTCTGCCATCACAATGTATGAACCATTGACTGGGTCATATACTGTGTTGATTAACTCGTAGCGGTCATCATTAAGCACTTCATTGAGGTTCATCGACTCAATCTTCAAGCCAATGTTTTCCTCAATAACTGCAACGGCTTCTTCTACGCTCGTCATTTATCCCTCCCTTCCAATGCGACGAAGAACGGTAGCACATAAAAGTGGTGTGGGTAACCCACAGTGAAGGTGCGCGGTTTCTGGTTGTAAAGTTCAATGAACCGCTGGCAGTTCGCTACACTAAAATGCTGGAAGTAGAATTTGCCCACATGGACACCTTGTTGCCGCACGTACACCTTATAGTTCTTGTCTGTGGGTCCAAGCTCGCACCCTGTATTTGCGGCCATGAGACTCAGCAGCATGTCTGGTTGTAATGACCCACAGTAGGTGCAATGGAGCAATTGGCCGCGCCAGTGCCAACCATCGAGTAATTCTTCTACTATGAGGTGGTTCTCTTGCCGGCGCGGACAGGTATCTTTGACTACTAGGTCGTCACGAGTTTTGCTATTCGTCATCAGAAGCTCATGTTCGAAGTAAAGTAGCCAGAGCTAGGAACTTGAGTTAGGTCACTCGCGTCGACAGTACTGCTCAAACTCTGCGTTGCGCCCAGCTTGAAAATGTGCATAAGACCGTAGCGTAGCGCATCGAGTGCGTGGTCATCATACTTTTGGGCATCTTCGCGTGGGTTTCTCGGTTTGCCTGAGCTTGGCGCAGCCGCCCGGTAGTTGTTGAACTCTCGAATCAGGTCCCCACAGGACGGGTCCACGAACAGCCACGGCTCGTCCACTGGCGTCCCGTATTCGTCGGCCTCGCCTACGGTCTGGGTCCGCAAAAATCCTTTTACTAAATCTATGCCTTCTCGCCAATTGTTCTTAGACATCGGGTCACTTAGGCAGGCAAAGAATTTTTCGCAGACTGTTGCTGTAGCTTCTGGGTCGGCGGCATCGCCAAAGCACAAGTTAATGTGGTAACCGTCCGGCTGTGGTCGAGTCTTCATTTCATTGAGGAAAGTTTCCAACCGAGTATGTGTCTTATAATGCATGCGCCAAACATGGACACGGTCCATTGGGTCAACCTGAAATTCTACTGCGGCCATCGGGTTAACGAAACCCCAGTCAAATGCTATGTAGTTTTTCCAGGCTGGGTTGAATTTTGTTGGTCGCACATGGGTAACTTCATCCCACTCAGAATAAATCTTGCCCATGAATGAGGTGAAGTCGGCAGCAATTTCTTGGAGGAACCATTCAAATGGCATTGTTCGTTCGAGCAGCACAATTTCTGGGTCCTGCCGGCCACCAGGGTAAATAACCTTATTTTCCCACGATGGAAATCGCCATGACTCATAATCTTCAAACAACGGGTTCCGACCCATTTGCCACAGGTCGTGAATCCAGTTCTGCCCTTCGGGTGTGGTGCTGAACGTCGCGTTCCCACGACGGTCCGCCAATGCAGGTCGAATGAACCGGTCCCAGGTTTCCTTAGTATGCTTTGCCGCTTCGGCCATAATCACGTAGTCAAGGGCATCACCAACCAACGTCTCGGGTCGGTCTGCGCTCCGCACTTCAAGCCGCGTATTCCAAGGAAATTCGATGAACATGTCGCCAGCTCGTTTGTTGAACGCGCGCTTGACAGTTTTCTCTTTTCCCAACCCAAGCTTAACAATCATGTCCTGCCAAATGACCCGGAATTCCTTCTCTCCAAGGTCATAGGTAGGACCAACAATCCAAATCAGCTTATTTGGTACCATAAGCAGCGGCTCAGCTTCACGGGCACCCATGTATGTTTTGCCAAATCGGCGGCCACACACTGGAATTTTGAATCTAGCTGCACTCTTGTGGAATAATTGTTGCTTTTCGTGCGGTTTATAGCCTATATGCGCGAAGAATTTATCCTTCGAAACCGCACGAATCGCATCCACACTCATGACACTCCTGCGTTCTTCTCGTCCTTGTTAAGTATTATGCAGGTGGGTTTTGTCGACCAATGTAACCAGTCCAAGGTGCCCAAGCCCAGCAGAAATGTAGTGCTAAGAACGCAAGTCCGAGCAGTAGCAAATCTACACTCCCAGGCTTAACACCAAAAGCAGCTAAAAACCAAATAATTGCCGCAATAAGTGCAAACATTTTTGCCCCCTATGGGACATAGCAAGGGTAAACCTTGACGGCCGGGTCGAATCGACGAATCAATGCCGCAAACGTCTGACCACTTCGGCCTACGCGCACGTCTATCGTTTGTGTTGTTGGGTTAACTACTGCGGTAATAATCCCCGGGTGCAGCTTAATACAGTTCAGACTGACATCTAAGTACATAATCTGCACGTGGCCATTGACCTGTGGGAGCCAAGCCATCTCAGCCCTCCGGTTTGTAGTTCACACTCTGTGGAACTTGAGTGAAGTTCTCAGCCTGCCAAGCACGAATCTGCTCCGCCGACTCATGAATCAAATCTAAGTGCTTTTTCGGACTTCCTGCGGCTTTACAAAGTATTTTGTATATCTTCAATAAATCCGGTAGCATCTTGTCCTGCGCTCTGAAGACAACCACCGGCTCATCTTCAGCAATAGTGCTACCAGACACAATAACCTGACCGTATTTGTTATCAATGCCCACAGGAAGTCCTTAGTAAATCCGCTGGTAGGTACCCGCAGTCAGACCAGGTAGAATACCAGTCAACTGTGCATGGCCAGCATACGGAGTGCGGAAGGTAATGTTCTGATTAGCAGCCGGCGCAGCACCTGCTGGGGTATCTGCTGCGGTATCAGTATAAAGAACCGTCGGCGCAGTCAGTGTCGTCATCAGTAAGAACGAACCACCTGTCCGTCCATAAACCTTATACGAAGTCGCACCGGCAACCACAGCCACCGTTAACGCCACACTACTCGTCGCTCCGGTAGCCACATACGAGTTTGACGCTGCACTCAACTCAGACTCAATACCGTCCTTGACATACGTATTCTTATACGTATACGTCGCAGCGGCCAGCGTCCCCCCGGTCCCTGAGCCAACAGCAACGGGAGCACTCGGCGCCGGCCCCTGACCAGCACTAATAACTACCGCCATGCTCTCACCCTTAGCATTGCGATAAATTACGTTATCTCCACGCAGCGCTCGTCTAACAGCCATCATTCACCACCTTCTCCGTTCTAATATTGGTGCCTTTTCGCACATTATCAGACATTCACAGGCTTCTATTTCCACATTCCCTCATCTGACCCACCCCCACAGGCATGGTAGCGTCGAGCCGAGAAGTATGTAGTGTATGCAGACTACGCTCTTGTAGCCATATTGCCTACATACTTCTCAGCCCTGATTCAGATAGCCTGTCGCTTCTTCAACGACATTCTCGTAAATGTCATCCCAGGCGTGCCGTCCGTCAATGCTTACCTGACGCTCGGCAGGACCCATGGTGCGCTCAACAATGTACTTCGCGGCGTTAAACCGAATAACTTCAGTCATTGAGTACTGTGCGAGGTGGACAATAGCCATTGTAGCAACAGGAAGACTTTCCTCAAACAACCGCTTAGCAGTGGTCTGCGGAGTGCCATGCGCGTCTAATGCTTGTTCCATTCGCAGATTGCGGAGTGCTTTTTCGGCATCCCACTCGCCTGCGTCATCGGGTAGCCGGTCATCCTTGCTCATCTTCGTCACCTCCCTGCGCTGAGACCTCAAGAACAGAGTACGACTGGATATGGGCTATGTCTACTGTTTGATTTCCAACACTACTTTCCGTTTCTTTAAAATATTAACATGTCAACTTTCTGACATCAAAAATACAC
>Ga0193738_1000047_pt1 | contig 80592 bp, 72 predicted proteins | sample L2a1metaG_FD_144927 | JGI IMG/M metagenome (GOLD analysis project Ga0193738, IMG submission 144927) | Soil microbial communities from a riparian zone of the East river system, Colorado, United States - L2a1 | ecosystem: Environmental > Terrestrial > Soil > Riparian zone | place: USA: East River... | reverse complement strand
GTAACCTGATTGGGTATGATAAAGAAAAAAAAGCATTAATGTGTGAATCGGATGTACCACAGGGTTCAAGGTTTCGTTTTTCAACACCTCCTGATTTTGATATTGTTGAAACAGTAATAGGAAAAGCAAAAGAATTAAAGGATAAAATACATGCTGAAGCAGATGCCATGCTGATATTTTCCTGCGCCGGAAGGCTAAGTGCATTAGGGCCAATGGCACAGGAAGAAAATGAAGGATTATATAAAATATGGAATGTCCCTATGGCAGGCTTTTATACATATGGTGAATTTGGCAAGGCTGTTAATGGCAAACATGAATTTCATTCGACTACCAACAGCTGGGTGGTTTTGAAGGAAAAATAAATTTAAAAAAAATCATGAAAGCAAAGTCAATAAAAGGAAAAACAGCAGCAGAGATCGATGTCGCCTTAGAAAAACTTTTAGCAGATGGCTATCAACCATCATTGGCGATAGTTTTCCTTTCAGTACTGGATGAGATACCGGCAATCACTTCGTTGTTGAATAAAAAGGGCATTGCCATTTTCGGAGCTACTACTTCGGCTGAGTTTACAGACAAAGGCGCTGAAGCCATTGGGATTGCCATCTTATTATTGGATATAAATCCGGATTATTTCAAAATTGTTTTAAAAGATTTTGGATCTGGATCTGGTTATGAAACAGGTTGCCTTGTAGGTGAAGAAGGGGTGAGATCATTTGCCGATCCTGCGTTTATTATTTCCTCAGCTAATTATAAGATCGCAGGTGATCAGATCATTAAAGGAATGGTTGAAAAAGCCGGAGCAAGTCTTACAATTGTTGGCGGCAAAGCTGGCGAATATGTAAACTATAAAGGAAAAGTTTTTAGCAACAAGGGATCAAATGACAATGCATTGATCTGCCTGATCCTTGATCAGGAAAAAATAACGTTGAAAGGAATAGCTGCATCTGGATGGAAACCGGCTGGAACTGAGAAAAAGATCACAAGATCAATAGGCCCATGGATACATACTATCGACAATCAACCGGCCTTTGATATTGTAAAAAAATTCCTTGGTAAGGATATTGTCAATGATGAGAAAAAAGAAGGGATTGTAAAATTAAATCTAATTTATCCCCTACAGCTTTCCCGTGACGAAGGAAGCCCATTGATGCTTCCTATTTTATTAGCCAACACAGAAGATAACTCAGTTATGCTGGCAGAAGAGGTACCTGAAGGTTCATTTTTTCGTTTTTCAATGCCCCCCGATTTTGAAGTAATTGATATGGTAATTCAAACTGCTTTAGATGTAAAAGAAAATGAAATGCCCGAAGCAGATGCACTTATTATTTTTTCTTGTGTTGGCAGGTTAGCATCACTGGGACCGATGTCTTCTACCGAAGTTGAAGGACTGGCTGGCACATGGAACTCACCTATGGTTGGATTTTTCTCACTTGGTGAATTTGGCAGGGTGGCCAATGGCAACCCGGAGTTTCATGGAACTACCGTAAGCTGGGCGGCATTAAAAGAAAAATAAAAACCATTTTAAAATTTATAAATTAAACTTTATGATTAAAGCCACAGTATTATATGGCCATCCAACAGATTCCGATGCATTTGAAAAATATTATGCAGAAACGCATACTCCCATCGCCTTAAGCATGAAAGGAGTTGATAAAATGGAACTAACAAAATTTTTATCAGCCCCGGATGGTGGAAAGCCAGCTTATTACCGGATGGCAGAACTTTATTTTGCCGGTCCTGCCGAAATGCAGCAATCAATGGGCTCACCGGAAGGGCAAGCTACTGCTGCCGACCTTGCAAATTTTGCAACAGGAGGAGTAACGATGATAATAGGTGCAGTTGAAAGTTGATTTTCGAAAATAAAATAAGCAATGAAAGCAAAATCAATCAAAGGAAATTCAACAGAAGAAATTAAGAATGCATTGCAGCAAAGCATGGCCGATGGTTATACACCCACTTTGGCCATTGTATTTATATCCATCAAACAGGATCACAAGGCTATTTGCAAATTGTTAGATGATGCAGGCATTGCTGTTTTCGGCTGTACCACAAATGGAGAGTTTATTGATGAAGAAACAGAAAAAGGTTCTGTAACAATTCTTTTACTCAACATTAATAAAAATTATTTTCAAATTTATTTTGAAGAGTATCCCGAAAAAAATTACAGGGAAATAACGAACGCTGTTGCACGTAAAGCAAAAGAGAAATTTTCTACCCCTGCCTTTTTTATTGCAGGTAGTAATATGGAAACGGACGCAGAAGGATTATTGTTCGGTTTTGAAGATGTAGTTGGCAAAGATGTAAATGTGTACGGATGTATGGCAGGGGATGATTTTACTTTTTCTGATCAGTTTGTATTTACCAATGGGCAACAAAGTTCACGGGGGTTGGTATGTATTGCCCTGGATGAAGATAAGATAATGATCAAGGGAGTTGCTACGTGTGGTTGGAGAGCTGTGGGCACTGTAAGAACGGTAACCAAAAGTACAGGCAACCATGTTTATACTGTCGATGACACGGCCGTACTTGATATTACTACAAAATATGGCGGTCTTGAAAACGTATCACCGGATAATGAAGGACTACTATTGGAAATAGCCGCCAATTTTCCTTTGCAATTGCAACGGGAAAAGGGAGATCCTGTAATGCGTCCCGGATTGGTTATAGACTGGAGCGACCGTTCTTTTTATTGTAGTGGATCGGTGCCACAGGGATCAAAAGTTCGATTCTCCCTTCCTCCTGATTTTGATGTGATGGATAAAGTAATTAAAGGCGTGGAAAATCTGAAGGCAACACAAATGCCAGAAGCAGATGCGTTGGTGGTTTTCAGTTGCGCCGGAAGAATTCTTTCATTAGGGCCATTGATGTCACAAGAAATTGAAGGCATTAAAAAAGTATGGAATGTGCCAATGCTTGGTATGTTCTCCAATGCAGAACTGGCAAGGGCTACGGGTGGAAATTTAGAGATGCATAACTTGACCACTTGTTGTGTGGCCTTAAAAGAAAAATAAATGAAGGCAAAATCGATCAAAGGAAAATCTACAGAAGAGATCAGTTCTGCATTAACTGAAAGCATGGCCGGCGGATTCAAGCCAACTTTAGCCATTGTATTCATATCTGTTAAACAGGACAGAGAAGCTATTTCCAAATTATTGGACGAAAAAGGAATTCAGATATTTGGTGCTACCACTGCAGGCGAATTTATTGATGGCGAAATTGAAGGAGGCAGCATTGTCATGATGTTGCTCGACATGGATCCTGCTTATTTTAAAATGGAATTTCTTGAAACAAGCCAGGAGACCGCCTTCGAAGATGCAATCAAGCTCGGCATTACCGGAAAAGAAACCTTTATCAATCCTGCTTTTATTATAGCAAACAGTGGAGTATCCTTAGATGGTGAACCATTTGTTGAAGGCATCATACAAGGTTTTGGAAGATCTCCCTCATCGCCAGAATGGGAAGTAACAATATTTGGAGGTAAGGCAGGAGATGATTTGGCACTTGAATCAACATTTGTTTTTACCAACAGAAAAAGTAAAGACTGTGCACTTGTAGCACTCATCATTGATGAAGATAAAATAGATGTCAAAGGTATAGCTACTTGTGGATGGCAAGCTATTGGCACCACAAAAACTGTTACTAAAAGTGAAGGTAATATTGTGTATACCATCGACGATAAACCCGCATTGGATATGTAGTTGAATGAATTACCTTGGCGTTGAGATAAAGCAGGAAGGCAACAAGGAAATCGTGACATTTCTAAGCTCTTGGTATTATCCATTGCAAGTGGAACGTGAAAATGTGGACCCTGTAATACGTACAGCCATGTTTGCCAATCGTGAAGACCGTTCACTTATTTGTTCTGGAAAAGTGCCGCAAGGGGCAAAGATCAAGTTTTCGCTGCCACCAGATTTTGATTCCATTGATACAGTCGTTGCAGACTGTAAAGGCCTTAAGAAAAATGCACAACCGCAAGCCGATGCCTTGATCATGTTTTCATGCGTGAGCAGATATTTATCGTTTGGGGTTGTAATGAAAGAGGAGATAGAGCAGGTGCAAAAGATCTGGGATGCACCCATGGCAGGCTTTTTTTCCTATGGCGAATATGGAAAATCAAAAACTGGTAAATATGATTACCATAATAATACATGCTGCCTGGTGGCATTAAAAGAAAAATAATCCTTCGAATCCCGATAACTATCGGGACAGGATGACAAAAGGACAATTATGAAAGCAAGATCCATCAAAGGAAAATCTACAGAAGAAATTCAATCTGCATTACAGGAAAGTATAGCTGACGGATTTAAGCCAACACTCGCAATCGTTTTTGTTTCTGTAAAACAGGACCGGGATGCAATTTGCAATTTGCTTAACAATGAAGGCATCAGCATTTTTGGTTCTACTACATCGGGTGAATTCATCAATGCGGAAATAAGTGAAGGAGGTATCGCTATTATGCTGCTTGACATCAATCCTGCATATTTTAAAATATTATTTTTTGAAACAATGGATAGTTCGGCTTTCGAAACTTCTAAACAACTCGGAGCCGAAGGAAAAAAAGTTTTTTCAAATCCTGCATTCATTATCGCATCCGGTTGGCTGCATACAGATGGGGAACAGATCGTAAAAGGTATTGAAGAAGGGTATGGTTCAAATGATGTAACTGTATTTGGTGGCATGGCTGGCGATGATCTTGCTTTGAAAGGGCCACTTGTATTTACCTCGGGTAAACATAGTGTCACCGGGCTGATAGCAATTATAATTGATGAGGATAAAATAGATATTAAAGGAATTGCTACCTGCGGATGGAAACCAATTGGCATTACAAAAAAAATAACCAGGAGCGAGGGTAATATAGTTTATACTATCGACGATCAGCCTGCGCTGGACCTGGTTATAAAATATCTGGGCTTAAATATCGACCATGAAGCAAGTGGTAATACGGTATCTAATCTTGGCGCTTATTATCCTTTACAACTTGAACGGGAAGATGCACCACCTGTGATGCGTACTGCTATGTTTGGGAATTTTGAAGACCGTTCGCTTATATGTGCAGGCACAGTGCCGCAGGGTGCCAGGGTCCGTTTCTCACTTCCCCCGGATTTTGATGTAATTGATACGGTCGTGGATGAATGCAATGATTTAAAAAATGAAGAATTGCAGGAGGCTGACGCTTTGATCATGTTTTCCTGTATCAGCCGATATTTGTCATTCGGCGTAATGACCAGTGAAGAAATAGAACGGGTAATAAATGTATGGGATGCTCCGTTTATTGGTTTTTTCAGCTATGGTGAATTTGGAAAATCAAAAAGGGGGAAGCATGAATTTCATAATAACACCTGTTGCGTAGTGGCTTTAAAAGAAAAATAAAATGAACCAGCATTTACAAAACATATTAAATGTTATTCAGCAGGCTGAAAACCTGACTGCTGAACAGAAAAATGCTATTACAAAATCATTAAAGGATGCTGATAAAGAATTAGAGATAACGGCGTTCAAACTCGACCGGACAGAAAAAGTAAAAAGAACAACAGCTATATTATTAGAAGAAACGATTGAAGAGCTGGAACAAAAAAGAAAAGCCATTGAAGAAACAAATACTGCTTTACAAAAAACCCTTGATGAATTAAAAGCAACCCAGGCGCAATTGATCCAATCAGAAAAAATGGCAAGTCTCGGTGAGTTGACAGCAGGCATTGCTCATGAGATTCAGAATCCATTGAATTTTGTAAATAATTTTTCTGAAGTAAGCAATGAGCTACTCGATGAAATGACAGAACAGTTGGAAAAAGGAAATGCGGAAGAGGCCAAAGCAATAGCCAGTGAAGTAAAAATGAGTTTGGAAAAAATTAATCTTCATGGCAAACGGGCAGATGGTATTGTAAAAAGTATGTTGCAGCACTCACGAACCAGCAACAACAAAAAAGAGCCAACCGATATTAATGTTTTGGCAGATGAATATCTAAGACTGGCTTATCATGGGTTGCGGGCAAAAGACAAATCATTTAATGCCGCCATTAAAACTGATTATGATGAGAACATTGGTTTGGTAAAAATTATTTCGCAGGACATTGGCCGGGTAATACTGAATTTAATTACGAATGCATTTTATGCAGTAATGGACAAAAAGAAATTACACCCAACAGGATATGAGCCAACAGTCACCGTAAATACAAAAAAGATCGGTAATAAAATTATAGTGGAAGTAAAAGACAACGGGACTGGAATTCCACAAAAAGCTATTGACAAAATTTTTCAACCCTTCTTTACCACAAAGCCCACCGGGCAGGGAACAGGTCTTGGTTTATCATTGAGTTATGATATTGTAACCAAGGGACACGGAGGAGAAATAAAAGTGGAAACAAAAGAAGGAGAATCTACCGGGTTTAGCGTTATTTTACCAGTATAAATCATAAATTCATCGAATGAAAATTCTAGTAGTCGACGACGAAAAAGATGTACAGGTTCTTTTCGAACAAAGATTCAGAAAAGAGATCCGCAACAAGGAAATGGAGTTTGCTTTTGCTTACTCGGGCGAAGACGCATTAAATTATTTGAACGACCTTAGTCATGAGGCTGTATTGATACTTTCAGACATCAATATGCCGGGCATGAGTGGTTTGGAATTGCTTAGGCATATCAAAGAAAAACATAAGTTGCCGCCACCGATGGTAATGATGATAACAGCTTATGGTGATGCAGAAAATTATAATACCGCTATGAAATTGGGTGCAGATGACTTTTTGACAAAGCCGCTTGAGTTTAGCCTGTTAAAAGAAAAATTAAAATCGATACACTAATGGCAAAAATATTAGTGGTAGATGATGAAACAGATCTCGAAGTGCTGATCAAACAAAAGTTCAGGCAAAAAATTCGTGAACATAAGTATGAATTTGTTTTTGCTATTAATGGCAGGCATGCATTGGAGCAATTGGAGCAAAATGACGATGTAGATGTAGTGCTAAGCGATATCAACATGCCCGAAATGGATGGATTAACATTGCTTACAAAGATCAATGAACAAAAAACTTTATTAAAAGCGGTTATTGTTTCTGCTTATGGCGATATGGAAAATATTCGCACAGCCATGAACCGCGGAGCTTTTGATTTTGTAACCAAGCCTGTGAATTTTGAGGACCTCGAATTGACAATGGAAAAAACCATAAGCCATGTTCAACAGATGAGGGAAACTATGAAGGCGATCAAAGAAAATAACATACTTAAAATGTATGTGGATGAAACGGTGCTGAACTTTATGGGTGGCCGTGAATTTGAATCATCATTGATGGTTAATGAAACGGTAGAAGCAACCGTTGCCTTTCTTGATATTTGCAGCTTTACCACCATCAGTGAAAAAGAATCTCCGGACACAGTGGTAAAACTTCTGAACAAATATTTCGATGTAATGGTGAAAGAAATAATTGCCCAGGGAGGATATATAGATAAATTCATGGGCGATGCGGTAATGGCAGTGTTCCGTGGCGATTATCATTTAGACAGAGCAATGGATGCTTGCCTGACTGTAAGAAAAAAAGTATCTGAGTTGCCAAATGAAACTGGTAATATTTTCTATACCCCAAAAGTTTCCATTGGTATTAATAGCGGTGAAATGATCTCTGGTAACATCGGCTCCGCAAATCTGAAACGCCTCGATTATACCGTGATAGGCGATGTAGTGAATGTTGCTCAGCGATTACAAACTATAGCAAAAGAAGGTCAGATCCTTATTAATGAATCTTCCTACGAAAAAGTAAAAGAATCTTTCAATTGCAATAAAGTAGGTGAAGTGAGTTTGAAAAACAAATCACACCCTGTTATGATTTATGAAGTGCTTGACTAATTTTTCTACCTTCTGATAATGATATTTCCTTTTCCACCCGGGCCAGCATTTGCACTCATTTTATTCAAACTATATGTAAAGCTCAGTAAATAGAAACGCTTCAATACACGGTTACTCTGATCCTCGATATAATTTGAATTGGTATAACGAACTATTGCTTCGTTCTCATTCAGCAGATCATGAACACTGATCTTAATTTCACCACGGTTATATTTTAAAAACAACTTACTGAATGATGCATTCCATAAAGGGACTTTTGCATTGAACCCTTCAGAACGCTGACTGCTGATAGTATAAGTAAAATCAGTAGACAGGTAAAAATTCTTTGGTAACTGCCAGCCTGCATCAATACCGTAATCTTGTGTCAAATAATTATTATTAAGTGATGATGCCAAAGAATATTTTGCTTTGTTGTAAGTAAAACCGCAATTAAGTGTAAGGTCAAATTTATCTTTAAAGCTTTTTGATATTTCAACCCGCGGACTAATATTGGTATTATAGATATTATTTCTGATCCTTTCAATGAACTGGATCGATTTACTATATCCCAATCCCGCATTAAAATTTAGTGTCGCTTTTATGAATCGTAAGGGCCATCCAATACTTATATCGTTGCTCAAATTGTAAACGCCATCTACGTTCACCGGCGTAGTTAGTTTTGTTCCGAAAGAATCAATAATAACATCATAGTTCACGATCTTATTATTGGTAAATGAATAACTACTAAACCAGAAAAAGCTTTTGTTACGGAACGGATTCATGCCGGTATAATTTACGTTTACACGATGCGTGAATTCCTGTTTCAAATTAGGATTACCAATTTTTATATTTATCTGGTTACTGATATCGGGTATAGGCTGCAGTTGAGTTACAGACGGCTGATTTGTTGATGCCCGGTAATCTAACTGGAGGTTTTTGAATCTTGTAAAATTGTACTGGAATCTTGCATTTGGTAAAATATTATAAAATGATTTTGTGATCACTGAATCTTTTATACCAGATGTAATGGTTCCCTTTAGGTCTGCATTTTGCCAGGTTACGCCAAATGAATAATTATACTTTTTCTTTTGTGTACGAATCCTGATACCCGCAGTAGTTGTTCCATAAATATTTTCATAATTATTCGTGAGCAACTGGTTCACGATATCATATTTACCCGAATTAGGATCATAGTCATAGGTAATTTTATCAGAAGTGGAGCGGCTTTCATTTTTTGATGCACTGAACTCAAGCAATGATCTTTTAAATAATGGCTCTGTATAAACGGCTCTTGTATTGTAGCCTCTTACTTCAGCTTCAAAATCGCTGTGTTGATTAATAGAGTCGGTCTTTGCAAGGTTACCTGATTTGTTATAATACTGGATTACCGATTCCAATTCACCATTTCCATCACTGTTATTTAAAGTAGTTCCGACGCTAACCGAAAAGGTTCTTCCTTTTCTTCTGAACTTCTTTCTATATAATAATGTACCATTAAAATTATACCCATCGCTGGCAGAAAAATTATCACTGGCCCCTCTATTACTCCTGATCAATTGTTCTGACAACGTTTCATACTTACTAAGCGAGTGGTTCTTTGAGTTTTGCAAACTTAGTGTTGGAGTAAATTTTATAGAATTCATTGAATCTATAAGGTAGTCATATGTAAGATTAAAACGATGTGAGTTATTATTATTATCTGTTCTTGAGTTTTGATTATAGAAATATGTGGAGTCAGGTAAAATATACTGGCGACTTAGTTTTTGATCGGTTACGGGATTATAATGATTGTAGAAGTAGTTACTCTGTATTTCCATTTTTTTACCTATAATATTATTATAGTTAGCGCCGCCTGCCCAAGTTGTATTGATCGCATTATTATTACCACCGCCCATTGAACCAGCCATAGCATCAGACATAGTAATGTTCATGCCACCACCACTATTCCCTCCTAATTGATTCATCCCTCCACTAAAATTCAGGATATCCATAAATGAAAAGCCTTCGGCATTTGTATTGTTACCCATTCCTATCACTGACATCTGTCTTGCACCTTTGAAAGAGTTCACATTGAATTTTCCCTGGTAGCGTCCATCGGTACCACCGCCACCATTTACTTTTCCAAACACTCCCTTCTTTTTATCTTTTTTTAGTTTTAGATTGATCGTCTTTTCACTTTGTCCATCATCAAAACCTGTCAGCTGCGACATGTCGCTTTGCTTATCGTACACCTGTACTTTATCAACGGCATCTGCTGGTAAATTCTTAGTTGCTATTTTAGGGTCATTCCCAAAAAACTCTTTTCCATCTACTAAAACTCTTTTTACCTCCTGTCCCTGTGCTTTAATTTTTCCATCTTTATCCACTTGTATTCCCGGCATTCTTTTCAAAAGATCTTCTACTACCGCATTTGGTTTTGTTTTAAAAGATCCAGCGTTATACTGAACTGTATCTCCTATTAATGTCACTGGTGGCGCTTCGGCCATTATCACAACTTCTTCAAGTACTTTATTTTTATCGCTTACTTCAATATTTGACAGGTCAACATTTTTGTTCGCTTCATTTACGGTAAAATATTTATTTACGTTATGATAGTTGACATGTGTAACCAGCAAGCGATAATCACCATAAGGAACATTTGCTAATGAAAATTCTCCGCGGCTATTTGTCATAGTAAAAGTTACCAATGAAGAATCTTTTGCTTGCAAAACTGTAATAGTAGCGGCTGGTACGGATTGCCTGGCAATTGTATCAAAAACAACTCCTTTGATGTTACCACTTTTTTGTGCAGAACTGCTAAGCCAGACAAATCCGGATAAAACGATCAGTAAAATTTTCTTCATGAGTCGATTGGTTTTTCCCGAAGACTATCGGGATCGGCTACGAAAATATTCTTAGGAAGTTGAATACCCGGTTAAGCAGAGTTGAAATTAGGTTAATGAAGGTTAACGGAGATATTACTTATCAATGGCGGGGCCTTTCTCCTTATCCTCTCTTTCTTGTTCGTAAACCTGGATCTTAATTACCCACTCAAGCATTTCTGTTTCCAGGACCAGCGCAAGTTTCAATTTTTTTAACTCTGGTGTTTTATCGGCAGCATCTAAAACTATAGTGGTAAATTTTATAGACTCTGATGGTTTTATATAGTCGCCTTTGAATACTGCATTGGTTCCATTGATGTTCACAGAAAGATGCTGTAGTGAATTATAAAGTGCTCTGAATTTTTTTGAGGCGACTTCAAAGTCGTCGGTTTTTATCATATCCGCTTCCCATGAGTAGATATCTTTTACGTTTGAGCTATACTTTATCAGCCTGCATTTGATCGCATCTTTTACGTTAACCAGGCATTCAAATTCTATGCTTTGAGGATTTTGTATTATCTCCTCACCAATGATATTCCTGAACCCATTTGGATAATCACTTATGACTTTTGCGATGTCAGTTTGAAAAGCATTTTTGATCGGAATGACCTGTGCGGAAAGAGAAAAAATAAATAAAATGAAAAGAAAAGTGGCAGTTAGTGGCTTCATAAGATGGAATTTTAACAAATACGCTTGCAAGATATAGGAGAATTTTTTAACTTTATAACATACTTTATCTGAAAATCAAACGTTAATTAAAAAAATCCGTGTATGAAAAACAGAGTAATTGTTCATGGGCACCAGGAGGCGAAGATCTATAAGCACAACTACAAGCCTTCTCTTAGTATTGCAAGGTTACTTCGTTCTGTTCTCGGTGTTATAGTTACAGGTCAATCTTTGGCCGCTCATAAATACCATTATCGCAGAAAGTAGTTCCCTAACTAACCCCAAAATATAAATTAAGGCAGCTGAATAAGCTGCCTTTTTTCATTTCCATAAATTGTTTTAGCTAAACAGGTATTCTACATCTTCTCTTGTCAGCGATTTCACGAATGTAGAATCATCAGCGATCAGGTCTTTTGCTAATGCTCTTTTCTTTTCCTGTAGTTGAATGATCTTGTCTTCAATGGTATCAACACAGATCATGCGGTAAGCAAAAATATTTTTATCCTGGCCAATACGATGTGTTCTGTCAATTGCTTGTTGCTCTACGGCAGGGTTCCACCATGGGTCAACGATATATACATAATCAGCGGCCGTTAAGTTCAACCCTACTCCGCCGGCTTTTAATGAAATTAAAAACACTCTTACACTTTCATCATTCTGGAAACTCTGGATCGCTTTTTCCCGGTCTGGCGCCGCTGTACTTCCATCAAAATATTCATACTTCACTCCCAACTGATCCAGTTTTGCTCTTATCAATGCAAGCATACCGAGGAACTGGGAGAACACTAACGCTTTATGATTGCCGATGTTCTCTACGATTTCCCTGGACAATTCATCCAGCTTGATCGAATGATTTTCATACTTATCTGTTTCATTTAATATAGCAGGAGAATCACAGATCTGCCGAAGCTTCATCAATCCCTGCAAAATGGTTAATTGAGATCTTTGTATGCCTTGAGTTTCTATTGTGCCCAATATCTGATTACGGTAATCATTTCTATACGCTTCATAAATGCTCCGCTGCTCATCTTCCATTTCACAATAAAGGATCGTTTCTGTTTTATCCGGAAGATCTTTTGCCACTTGCTCCTTTGTACGACGGAGAATAAATGGATAAAGAATTTTTTTCAAATGCTCTTTTCGGTCAGGCTCACCGAATTTATCAATAGGAATTGCAAACTCCTGTCTGAAAAATTCCATGCTGCCGAGCATTCCCGGATTGAGGAAATTCATTTGCGCAAAAATGTCGAACGTATTATTCTGCAACGGCGTACCACTCATGCAAAGCCTGTGTTTCGAATTCAATAAAGACGCCGCTCTTGTTACTTTGCTCAATGGATTTTTTATCGCCTGGCTTTCATCCAGCAATAAATAATCCAGCCCGATCGTCATTAATAGTTTTATATCACTGCGCAAAGTGCCATACGTTGTAATGATTACATCACAATTGGCAAATTTTTCTTTATCCCTTGATCTCGTAGCGCCATGATGTATGTAATAAGAAAGTTTTGGTGTGAATTTTTTTATCTCATTTTCCCAGTTATAGATAAGCGTAGTTGGACAAACGACCATCGCCTGCAGCTTTCCATGTACATTTTTAAAATGCTGCAAGTATGTTAATGCCTGCACCGTTTTTCCCAAACCCATGTCATCTGCAAGAATGCCGCCCCATTTTACTTCACTCAAATAATTCAACCAATGATAACCCGAAACCTGGTAAGGACGAAGTGTTCCTTGCAATTCTTCCGGCAGATCAATTTCTTTTATCGTGTTAAACTCTTTAAGGTTATCATATTTCTCTTCAAGCTTTAACACTAATTCATTTTCATCCCTGTTCTCATACAGCTCATCGATCACACTCATGTGAAAGCGACTCAACTTAAGTTGGTTTGTCTTTCCTTCCCCAACACGGAATAGCAAAGAATATTTTTTTAGCCATTCTTCCGGAAGAATTCCCAATGTGCCATCGCCCAACTGAACAAATTGCTGCTTATTTGCCAATGCTCTTTTTACTTCTGCCACACTTACCTGTTGATCGCCGAAGACGATATCGATCTTCGCATCAAACCAATCAGTATTGCTGTTGATGAAAATTTTGGTAGATGGCCTTGCAGTATTAAAACGGAAATTTTTCAATGCATCAAAGCCAAAAACCGGGGTTCTCATTTCATTCATTGCATCAACAAATAAAAAGAACCAGTTATTTTTTAAAACATCAATGCCCTTCAATGCCAAAGCCTGTGAATCTTCCTGGTAAATAAAATTGCTATGCAGGTTTTGCATTTTTTCAATGAATTCCTGCTCTGCCGGCCGGTTACGATGTACAATAATTACTTTATCTCCCGATGGCACTACCACTTCATCTCTCTCTTTAGCTGTTGTAGCAAATCCTTTATAAGAAAATATCGGTTGAAATAAAAGATAATCTCCTTTTTCAGCGAGATAAAGACTGATGTCAGGCTTGCCATCTTTTATTTCCTGCAAAAGTGATTTATCAAAATTAACCTTGAATTCTTTTGTAAGTGGCAGCACCTGTTGTTGCAAAACATTACTCCAATCAGAAAAATTTGTTTTTTGTGAGCCAACCGGAAAGAAATTCTCCGCCACCTCACTTGTATGTTGATCTTTCCATGAAAACAACTGATGATTGTATAAATAAAAGATCGGGGTGCCTGCTTCATTGTCTTTAAGATCGAGCAAAAGACCGCCGGCTTTTACGGTTGCTTTTATTTCAATTGACCCGTTAGTTCTTATTATATCAAATGATGGCTTGATCTCATCAGATGAAATATTGATCTGTTGCAGATTCGATGTGCGGAATGGTTTTCCTTTTGCAAGCTGAAATATTAACCCCTTGCCTGCGATTGATAAAAGAAGTTTTTTCAGTTTTGGAAAAATGTATTCTCTTACCAATGTACGGGTATCATCGGGCAGATCGTCTTCTTCCTGGTGAATGATGTTTTCCCAAAAACCAGCGAACGGCGAATTGCGGCTAATGTACTTGCTGATCTCCGGCTCCTGCAATTTCCTTATCGTATTCAGCATTTGCCTGTCATCTTCATTAAAATTTTCGGCTTCCACATATTTTGAAAGATCAAGCTTTTCAACTTTGCCGGAAAACACATCTGCATTCTCATCAGCTTCTCCGCCTACTGCATCGATGGTGAAATAAGGGTAATTCTTTTTATTAAAATTAATAACCAATCCCAGCCTGTGAGTAACTACTGATGTTTCCGGTTTTGGCAATGCTTCAGTAAAAACTTCTTCTTGTACTACAACCGGCTTTGGTATGGACGCAGTTGCCGAAGTGTTCACTCTTTTAATACTTGTATCAAGTACCCGTAAAAAAGGCTTTCCGTCCTTATAAGAAAATTCAAACTTTCCTTTAAGGTCATCACTTAATGAATAACCATAAGCCTCCAGCAATTTATTTTTTTCTTTATCCCAGTTGCGAATGCTATCGAAATAATAAGGACCGTGTGCATTTAGTAACTGCAGGAACACGATCATTTTGGGCAGGTTCAGCGGGTGATCAATGTCTTCATAATCAGAACTTGTATCAAAATTCCTTTCTTCATTCTTTTTAATAATGACCTTGTAAGGTTTTCCATCAATTTCAACGGTTGCTTTTACTGTCTCTTCTTTTGCCGATTCAATATTTGCCTTACTTGTTCTTAAATATTGCTCTGCATCCTGGTAAGTAGTTTGAGAAGAAAGAAGTCGCAGGGTTTTCAGATCAATTTGCTTCATTTTGGCAACTGTATGCCGTTGATCATATTTTGACATCCCTGTTTTCAGCAGGTTCTTATCCAGCATCTCCTGTAGTTGAAACAACGAAGCTGCTTCATGACGACAAATATCTCCAAGATTATAAGGACAGGCGCAACGCATCGATACATGTTGCGGATCATTTATTTTTTGAATGTAAACTTTATAAAAAGTGGAATAGCTGTCATCTTTTACACGAAATACGGCAGATGCAAAGAGGTTATCATACTCTACCAGTTCAACAAATCCAATTGCATGAATTTTTTTTCCACGACGAATCACTTCATCAGTTCCATGGGTATAAACGTATTTGAGAAGATGTGGTAGGGCCAAACTATTTACGATTTTAGATTTATGATCTTAGATTTAAAAATTACGACACGGTTAGATCGAAATCGAAATTCGTAAATCCAAAATTCAAAAGCGGGCAATCTGCAAAAATAAAGGAATGTAATTCTGATTTCCAGCGATTGAGAGATAAATAAATTATTTCAAGACCAGCGAAAAGTAAGAATGAAAAGAAGTATCTTTATAGGTTTGTTTTTTCTCTAAAGCAGTTATGTTTTTTACTTCACAACCAGCTTTCCATTATCATATATCGGCAATACATTCGCCCCGTCCGCTGTTAAGCAATAGCGAATATCTTTTTCCAAACCAAAGCCCATTAGCCGGTGATAATGCGACGCTTCATTCTTTTTCATGAAACCAAAAAGATCTTTCTCTGCTTTTTTATAGATCGTTTCTGCAAGATGCGATGAATCGCAATTGATAGAAAAATGTTTCCTGATATTTGAAATAACAGCACCCGCAAACAACATATCCTCCATATTCACCCTGTCCTTCCATGCAGCACACCCAAGAATTACATTTTGCTTCTTTTCTGCAAGATGATCACACACTGCTGAAAGATTAGGAAAAGAACCTGTAATAATTTCCTTTGCACCTTTATCCAATGCCATTTGTAAAAGCCTGGTGCCATTAGTAGTAGTAAGAACCAGCGTTTTTCCATCAATAAATTCTCTGGGATATTCAAATGGTGAATTGCCATGAATAAGGCCCTCTGCAACTTTCCCGTCTCTCTCTCCTGCAGTAATACCGTGAATTTGTTTTCCGATCTCAATACAACGACTTACACTATCAACGGGTATCACAGCTTTTGCTCCATTGTATAATGCGGTTGCTATAGTAGAAGTAGCTCTAAGTACATCAATAATTACAACAGTAGCACTGCTTATATCATATAGATTTAATAAGGCTGGGGAAAGTGAAGTAAAAAGAGTTGGTTTATTGTTATTCATTAATAAATATTGAATTCTGACAAAAGTAAGTGTTTAAAAAAATACTACGAAAGAGGTATATCAATTTCGTTTTATTTTATTAGTTTACTTAAATAACACATATTAGAATGACGGATAATATTTTTTCATTGCAAGAACTCAAATGGTTGCAAGCTCATTCGAAAACAGAAGAGCAGATAAATGAATCTCTTGAGGATAGCCTTAATGTCAACCCATTAGATTCTGGCGAACCAGATCTGATTCCTCATCAAAGAGCAGTAAAAGCTGCGCATATAACAATTGAGATTGCCGAAAAAAAATTAATTGCTGGCCCTTACGATAACATTCATTGGCAAATAATCTGTAAACATCTTAGTGGCTATCCTTCTTTGATAAATAAAGAAAATAAATTTTGGAATTTGTTTAGTTTTCATTGTGCATGCTTCAAAGAACAAGATGAAAATTGGCCTCGTGAAAGAATATATATGGAAGCAATGAAAGAAATGATAACTTCTATTGAAGAAGGATCATTTGAGTTGATTGAAGGAGGTAATGAAGTGGTAAATTTGGATACCAATACTATTCAGCAAATAAAAGGAAAAGGTGTTAATGCAAAATTTGCGGATTGAGAAAAACGAATCAGTTTATCGTCGATTGCTCAACAATGCTCTCCATTTATCGGTTTCGGCATATTGTTTTATCACTTTATTTCGATTATTGATCAATTTTTCAAGATAAGAATTCAAATAAAATTTATTTACCAGCTCCCCGATCAAGCCATAAGGTGTTTCATAATTAATAATATCTATTACGATAGTTCCATTATCAACCGGCTTAAAAAAATGCTGGTGTTCAAAAAATTTGAAATCCCCCCTTATCATTTTATCTGTGAATGTTTCAAAAGGTTTCATTTCTGTGATCTTCGATGTAAAAAATCTTGTTTTAAAAAGATGTTTTCCTTTCCACGTCACTGTGTCTTCCTTATTTATTAAGCCCGATGTGGTGCCTGACACGGCTTCTTCCTTAAATTGTTCCATTGAAATTTTATGAAGGCTGATATTCCTGTTAAGATCAAACACTATGTCTGCCGGAGCAGCAATAAAGGAGGTAAGGTGAATTATCGGCATAGCAGGAAGTAAGATAATGGGCTTTACACAAAAATCAAACCGGGATCACATTCTTTTATCAACTAAAAGGTAGCTTCACCACTTTTGCTTTTAGTGATTTATCTCTTACTGCAATGAAAATTTCAGAATCCATTGCCGCATTTTCCACAGTTACATATCCCATTCCAATTGCTTTTTGCAAAGATGGGGATTGAGTTCCTGATGTTACGTAGCCTATCTTATTTCCAGTGGCATCTTTTATTTCATAATTATGACGCGGAATGCCTTTATCGATCATTTCAAATCCAACAAGCTTGTTTTTTAGTCCTTCTGCTTTTTGTTTTTCCAAAATATTCTTAGCTGTAAAATCTTTAGTGAATTTTGTGATCCACCCAAGCCCGGCTTCTAATGGCGATGTAGTATCATCAATATCATTTCCATAAAGACAAAAGCCCATTTCGAGTCGCAATGTGTCTCTTGCACCAAGGCCTATTGGTTTTAATCCTTGCGGTCCACCGATCTCAAAAATGGCATCCCATATTTTATCAGCAGCGCTGTCTTTATCTTCAAAATAAATTTCTACACCACCTGCGCCGGTATAACCAGTTGCGCTTATTACTACATTATCAACTCCTGCAAATTTTCCTTTTACAAAAGTGTAATACTTTAAATTCAGAATATCTATTTCTGTTAGCGGCTGTAAGATTTTTGTGGCATTGGGGCCTTGTATTGCAAGCAAACATGTTTTATCGGAAATGTTATGCATCTCCGCTCCTTTTGTGTTGTGCTTGCTTATCCAGTTCCAGTCTTTTTCAATATTGCTCGCATTCACCACGAGCATATAGACTTTGTTTTCTTCAATGCAATAAACCAGCAGGTCATCAACAATACCTGCATTCTCATTTGGCAAACAACTGTATTGTGCTTTTCCATTTGTAAGTTTTGAAGCATCGTTGGAAGTAACACGTTGGATCAGATCAAGAGCATTTTCTCCTTTTAAAATAAATTCTCCCATGTGACTAACATCAAATATTCCTGCATTTTTTCTAACGGCAGCATGCTCATCATTTATCCCGGTATAAGAAATAGGCATGTTATAACCGGCAAACTCTGCCATCTTAGCGCCAAGTGGAATGTGTTTATTTGTAAAAGGTGTATTCTTCATGATCTTATTTATGTATGGTGGGCAAAGATATCGTTACTGAAAATAAAAAAGTCCCGCTAAAGCGGGACTCGATCTTTCTCACGGCTATGCATGAGATTCCAACTTCAACCTATTTTAATTAAATATTTGAACAAGAGAAAAAATGGGCGCCCCCGCAACATCTTCATTGTCGTCTACATCATCCAGGCTTTCCTTTTTGCTGTTACCGCTAATTGAATCTTTTTTAGGTTTTTTACTTTCTTCCATTTCTTTAAGCTTCTGTTGCTCTTCCTGTACTTTTCTCCGCTGTTCTTCTATGCTGTTTATTGTTGATGGTTGTGCATCCTCATAACGATAATCACCTGTTTGGCTTTTAGAAGAAGATGTAGATGTGGTCTCTGCCGGTTTATTGGGATCAACAAGAGTTCCCTTATCTGTCATCACATAGTCCACATTTGTTCTGTATTCAAACCAATCATTATAATCCATATCGATCCTCGCCCGGCGAAGCCTGCTTCTTCTGTCTCTCATTCTTACCTCAACAGGATTAAGCTTATCCATTATAGATTCATCAAATCTTAATTTTTTACCAACCGGCACTTGAATTTTTAATTCTATCATTTGACCACGGTATTTGCTGTTTTTGCTGATTGCAAATCCGTTTCCAATATCGAGTATGCTGTCTCTGCTTGAAATGCTATATTGAATTTGGCCTGCTCTTGTTTTTGCATCAGCCAACGATCGGCCGAAGCTCTTTTTAACCAGTATTACATGATAATCAGCATCGGCACTTTTTTCTATTGTAAAATCAACCAATGAAAGTTTTAAAGAGTCTTCGTTTATGGTCCAGCCTTCAGAATCGGTATCAACCCACCATGCCTGGTTGGTGAATTCAAGAACTGGTTGAGAAACCAATACTGTCATTTTATTGACCGGCTGTGTAATTGAAATTGTTATCGGGTCAGTATCTTCAAAATAACGGGTTTCCCTTACTACAGTACATCTGATACAAGCATAATAACAGACACCCAGCCCAATGTCCATAGTCCTCCAAAGATCCAACCGAGATAATTGCTTCTTGACTTTACACCAATAATTCTTCTGATCAACCAAACGATAAAACCTATTAAAGGAATACCAAGAAACAGGATCAATGTTCCCCATGCATATACGGGTTGCCAGCTATTGGTCCATATATAATCATTAAACGGCCACCATGCTACACCTCCGAAAATTATTGCCATCAGGGCAACAAACAATCCAAATGCAATGGTACCGGCGATAAAAAGAAAGAAAACTTTGAAAAGCACTCCTATTGCGTGGCCAATACCACTGCCGATCGGTCTTGCCGCCTGCTTAACTTCGGCAGCAAATGCTTTTCCTCTTGTCTCTGAAAATTCTTTTGCCCTGGTTGAAATATTTTGCGCAGCTGATTTTACTTCTTCACTAAAATCTTTCGCCCTATCCTGTACGTTTTGTTTAATTGTATTTACATCTACTTTTTCACCACGCATTTCCATTTTTTCATAAGCACTCCTTGCTTCAGGTAATACGATCCATAAGATGATATAAGCAATTATAAATGTGCTGGTCAATGATCCCGCGATGATATTTGGAAAGAATACAAAGCCACCTCTTGATCCAAATCCATCCAGCAAGTTTATCAATATGTTTAACAATATAGGTGCAAGAAATATTAACCTGATACCTACAGCGCTTTTATTAAAATAAGCGCCAAGTCCACTACAAACACCACCGATCATTCTGCCTTCAGGATTACGAAATAATCTTTTACCTGAATATCCTTCTACATCTTTAGCTGGTAATACGATCCACAAAATGATGTACGCCATAAATCCTAAACCAAATCCGCCGAACGTAATGATGGCAAATAAAATTCTTACGATCGCAGGATCCACATTTAGATACGCAGCGATACCACTACAAACACCACCGATAAATTTATCACTTGTGTCCCTGTACAAACCACGTTTTGTTTTTGGCGGAGCTTGCGATTGTGTTGATTGCTGACTTGAGCTTGCGGTAGAAGCAGAAGAAGCATAGGATTGCTCTTTTATTTCTTCGCCTTCAAAATCTTCAGGACGACCCATTGAATTCGCAATTTCATTTACATCAGCATCCGTGATGCTATCTGCGCCTTTGCGAACTTTTTCACTCATCAACTCTGCAATACGGCTTTCAATATCATTGATGATCTCATCACGACCTTCTTCCTTGGAAAAGTATCGGCGAAGACTTTCAATATACTCCTGTAATTTCTCGTAGGCAGAATCTTCTATCGGTACTACTCTGCCACGGTTTGTGTTAATAATCTTTTTCATTGCAAAAAATTTGTGGTTGAAGTTATAAGTTGGTTGGTTGGTGATTAGAGGTTAGTGCATTTACTCCATTGGCAAGTTCTTGCCATGTTTGCTGAAGCTCTTTATAAAATGCTTCTCCTTTTTCAGTAAGGGAAAAATATTTTCGGGGAGGCCCTGAATTACTTTCCACCCAACGATAAGTAAGCATTTCTGCATTTTTTAGCCTGGTAAGCAAGGGGTATAAAGTTCCTTCTAAGATATGAAGATTGGCCGCTCTCATCTCTTCTACAATATCACTTGGATAAGCCTCACCCCGACGAATGATGGAAAGTATACAGAATTCCAAAATCCCCTTCCTCATCTGGCTCTGTGTGTTTTCAATATTCATAAATCGTCTTTTTCTTTATTAATATTTAGGTTCGTAAAACAATTAATGATCATAGCTCACTACTCTTGCAATTTTCCATTCCCCATTTTTCTTTTGCCATATATGAACAAACTTAAAAGTGCCACAGTCTTTTTTGCCATTTTCCAAATGACAAAAAGTATGCACTCCGATCTCCATCGCACCATATCCAGGTATTTGATAAACCTCAAGACTTCCTTTTACCAGGTCTCTTTTTAATCCATTATTGTTCTTTGCAACGTCTTTCATGAAGTTGACCGTGTGGTCATAATTCGTAAGACCGCCTTTATCGTGATAGAACTCCAGATCCTGGGTAAATAATGATTTGAATTTCTCAACATCTCTTGAATTAAAAGCATTGAACATTACACTATCCATATGGGCGATCTCATTAAATATTGAATCTTTGGCTGATTGAGCATTTGCGATGCTAAACATTCCTGTTAGCACGACCGATAAAACAATGTATTTGAGATTTGATTTCATGTGCCCTTTCCTTTGACAAGCCAAAGATAGGGTGATGTTTGGTACTATACAAAACATAGTACTCGTCTTTTGAAGGTTGTGAGCAATTTTTTATGCAATATTTAAACTCAATTAGCTTATTTTCATACTTCTATGCGTGAATAGGTTTTTTTAAAAAAAATTTTGTGACATTGATAGTCGGACCATTATGATGATGAAAGATCAAAAAAGAAGCTTTTTCCAACTTATCCTTACCCGATATTTTTATATCGGTTCTCTTATTTTATTCCTTTTTTCCTCCTGTTCAGATAAATATCTTGCCTATAAAAGCCTTTACCAGTTTAAAAGCAAAGACAAAAAACCAGATTATTCAAATTTGAATTATTGGGCCGCTCATCCGCTAAAATGGGACCCCTCAGACAGTATACCCAAACCCCTGAGCAAAGAAAAAAGGGACACACTCGTTGATGTTTTCTTTTTGCATCCTACCATATATACGATGGAATTAAAAGATAGTAGCCTGAATTCGGATATAGATGATGCGTACCTAAATGCGAAAACAGATTATTCCAGTATTTTATACCAGGCAAGTGTCTTTAACCAACATGCAAGGATCTATGCGCCTCGTTTTCGTGAGGCACATATTTCTGCTTACTTCCCAAAGGATACTGCGGCCGCATTAAAAGCTTTTGATCTTGCATACGAAGATGTAAGAGTCGCTTTTGAATACTATTTGAAAAATAATAATGATGGCCGGCCTATAATAATTGCCTCACATAGCCAGGGTTCTACACACGCATTGCGGTTATTAAAAGAATACTTTGAGGATAAGCCATTACAAAAACAATTGGTGGCCGGCTATGTTGTTGGTATGACAATTCCGAAGACTTCTTTTTCTTCATTGAAAATGTGTGAGGATTCACTTCAAACGGGCTGCGTTTGTGGTTGGAGAACTTTTAGAAAGGGATATAAGCCCCCCTACATTGAGGTTGAAAAAGAATTTTCATTGGTGACAAATCCTATTACATGGAAAACAGATAGTACTTATGCTCCTAAAAAATTGAATACAGGAAGCGTATTATTTAAATTCAATAAAATTTATAAACGAACAACCGATGCACAGATCCACGAGGGGATAATATGGGTTAAGCGACCAAAATTTCCATGGAGTTTTTTATACTCTACCAAAAACTATCATGTTGGAGATATCAATTTGTATTACATGAATATCCGGGAAAACATCGGGCAACGTATTAATAGTTATTTTCTCAATCAATCGTTGAAGTGAAACAACATAAAGAGATACTTAAAATATCTCTCTTTCTTTTTTAATATTTATTTACTCCTTAACTCTTTTTCTCTTTTAATCTCTTAGCCTAAAACTCTGCATTACCCGGTGTTCTTGGAAATGCAATCACATCACGAATATTACTCATGCCAGTTACAAACTGAACCATTCTTTCAAAGCCCAACCCAAAACCCGCATGTGGTACAGTACCATATCTTCTTGTATCAAGATACCACCACATTTCCTCAATAGGGATATGCATTTCTTTCATTCGTTGTTCCAGTCTTTCTTGTCTTTCTTCTCTTTGTGATCCGCCAACTATTTCTCCAATGCCCGGTGCAAGTATATCCATTGCTGCTACTGTTTTTCCATCATCATTCTGCCGCATGTAGAATGCTTTGATCTCTTTTGGATAATTGGAAAGTATAACCGGTTTCTTAAAATGTTTTTCTACCAAATATCTTTCATGCTCACTTTGCAGATCCATTCCCCAGCCGGTAATTGGGAACTGAAATTTCTTTTTCTTATTATAAGGGCTCTCTCTTAATATTTCTATTGCTTCGGTATAAGTAACACGTTCAAAATTATTGTTGAGAACAAATTCAAGCTTCTCGATCAATCCCATTTCACTTCTCTTGTCTTGTGGCAATTGTTTTTCTTCTTCTGATAAACGGTGTGCAAGAAATTCCAGATCTTCTTTATTGTTATCGATAACATGCTTAATAATATACTTAATGAACTCTTCGGCAAGGTTCATGTTATCTTCCAGGTCATAGAATGCCATTTCCGGTTCTATCATCCAGAATTCTGCAAGATGTCTTGGTGTATTGCTATTCTCTGCACGAAATGTTGGACCGAAAGTATAGATCTCGCCAAATGCGGTTGCTGCCAGTTCTCCTTCAAGCTGCCCGCTTACCGTAAGATTAGTTGCTCTTCCAAAAAAGTCTTCTTTGAAATTAATGCTGCCATCTTCATTTCTTGGGGTCTTATTTTTTCCTTCATCAAAAGGCAACGTAGTTACTTTAAACATTTCTCCTGCACCTTCCGCATCACTGCCGGTAACGATCGGCGTATGCATATATACAAATCCTTTGTCGTTATAAAATTTATGAACAGCAAATGCCAATGAATGGCGGATGCGAAATACTGAGCCGAATGTATTGGTACGAAAACGCAGATGTGCGATCTCTCTTAAAAATTCCAGTGAGTGTTTTTTAGGTTGCAATGGATATTTCTCTGCATCACAATCTCCGAGTATCTCGATCGATGTGGCATTCAGATCCATCTTTTGCCCCTTTCCTAAAGAAGCCACGAGATTGCCCGTTATTTTCAATGAAGAAGAAGTAGTGATCCTTTTTAATTGATCGTCATCAAATTTTCCTAAAGCAACTACTACCTGGAGGTTATTATTAGTGCTACCATCATTTAATGCAATAAACTGGTTATTTCTAAATGTGCGTACCCATCCCATTACAGTTACTTCCTGCCCCTGCGGCTCTGTATTAAGCAATTCTTTTATTCTCGTTCTTTTGTTAAACATCGTAATTTTTTAAGAGGGGCAAAGATAAGCTTCATCAGGGAACAGAACGATTAACGGAGCGTCGCAACTGTCGCCTAATCAGTGATTCAAAAGTTCGCCCATAAATCAAAATTTGCGTTTTTGGTATTTTGCACTAATATTGTAGCGGAAAAACCGTTAAGTAAAGTACGTCCTCAAGATTCAGTCCATCGTTGCTTCGGTTCCTTTCAATATAAATTTCAAATTAATTAGCTAATCAATTTTACCGGACGGATGATTCCGGTCAATCAATTAAGTTCACTGACTCAGATTATGTGGTTAACCTCAAGTTTTTTGTATGTATGACATTCTGCAATTGAACGACATGCTCGTTCCCGAACTGCTGGATATTGCCGAGCAGTTAAAGTATGTATGACATTCTGCAATTGAACGACATGCTCGTTCCCGAACTGCTGGATATTGCCGAGCAGTTAAAGATCCCCAATGCGAAGAAACTCAATAAACAAGACCTTGTTTATAAGATCCTCGATGGGCAGGCAATAAAAGCCAGCGAGAAAAAACCTGGTGATAGCGATGATAAAAATAAACGCAAACGCATTATAAAAACCTCTACAAGTCTTTCCACAGAAGAGGCAATTGTTGAAGAACCCGATAATGATAATCCTATGGCAAAAAGTTCCCGCATTGGCGGACCAAAACCCGCAGCGAAAAAAGAAGAGAAACCAATTTTAAAACGTGGTCGTAAAAAGGATGAGCCAAGTGTTGATGTGCCTGTTGAGGAAGAAGTAAATGAGATCAATGTTGCTGAAGAAGCACCTCCGGCTGCCACTGATTCTGGAAATGTTTCTGATCCTATTCCTGCCGGCAATTCCGGAACAGATGCCCCAGCAATAGATCGTAACATAGAGCAGAAATTTTATCCTCCGCGTCGTGACCAGGTATTTAATATTGAATTTGATGGTGTGATACTTTCAGAAGGTGTATTGGAAATGATGCCTGATGGTTATGGTTTCCTTCGTTCTTCTGATTATAATTATTTATCATCACCGGATGATGTATATGTTTCTCCTTCGCAAATAAAATTGTTTGGCTTAAAAACAGGTGATACTGTTTATGGAGCTGTTCGTCCTCCGAAAGAAGGTGAAAAATATTTTGCCTTATTGAAAGTGGATACGATCAATAATAAAAAACCGGAAGAGGTTCGTGACCGTGTTCCTTTTGATTATCTCACACCGCTTTTTCCATTTGAAAAATTAAACTTGTTTGATGGAGCAGATAATTATTCAACAAGAATAATGGATCTGTTTACTCCTATTGGTAAAGGACAACGTGGATTGATTGTAGCGCAACCAAAAACAGGTAAGACGATGTTATTGAAAGCAGTTGCCAATGCAATTGCAAAAAATCATCCTGAATGTTATTTGATGGTTGTGTTAGTTGATGAAAGACCTGAAGAGGTAACCGATATGGAACGCAGTGTAAAAGCAGAAGTGATCGCTTCTACATTTGATGAGCCTGCAGAGAAACACGTTAAGGTTTCTACGATGGCTTTGCAAAAAGCAAAACGCCTGGTTGAATGCGGACATGATGTGGTGATACTGCTTGATTCTATTACACGTCTTGCCCGTGCACATAATACTGTTGCTCCTGCATCTGGTAAGGTTTTATCAGGTGGTGTGGAAGCAAATGCGATGCAAAAACCAAAACAGTTTTTTGGCGCTGCCAGGAAAATTGAATTTGGTGGATCGCTTACGATCATTGCAACAGCCCTTGTTGATACAGGAAGCAAAATGGATGAGGTGATCTTTGAAGAATTCAAAGGAACGGGTAATATGGAGCTTCAGCTTGAAAGAAGATTGTCTAACAGGAGAATTTACCCTGCGATTGACCTTGTTTCATCTTCGACCCGTCGTGATGATCTTTTGTTAGAAAGAGAGGTACTGCAACGTATGAACCTGCTGCGTGTATTCCTTACTGATATGAATGTTGAAGAAGCAATGAACGAATTGCTGAAACGCATGAGAGGAACAAAAGATAATTCTGAATTTTTGGCGAGCATGAATGGTTAGAACCCTGCCTACCGGCAGGCAGGCACAATCATCATGATTTTATTAGATATTAGAGTTCGTCAATATGACGAACTCTTTTTTTTATACCTTGTTTTTATTTAATTTTCCTCCCGATCTCGTTTGAACCATTTTACACCTTGTCCTTGGCCATTGAAAAGATAAATATTGAATACTTTCTCGAGCTATCGAAGCATTACACTGTTATTGATGTTCGAAGCCCTGCCGAATATAAGCATGCACATATCCCCGGCGCATATAGTTTACCATTGTTTACCGATGAAGAAAGAGCAATTGTAGGAACTGCCTACAAACAAGAGAGCCGTGAAAAAGCGATCAAACATGGACTTGATTTTTTTGGACCGAAAATGAAGAAGATCGTGGAAGAAGTTGAAGGTTTAGCGTTGAAGGTTGAGGGTTCTGCCAAAACAGTTCTTGTTTATTGCTGGCGTGGTGGCATGCGAAGCGGAGCTGTTTCATGGCTGCTTGATGTATATGGGTTCAAGGTGCATACTCTTGTTGGTGGTTACAAGAAATTCAGAACCCGTGTTCTTGATACTTTCAAACTTCCTTTTGATCTAAGAATTCTTGGTGGCTATACCGGGGCGGGAAAAACAGAAGTGATCAAAGAATTAGAAAGAGCAGGAGAACATGTGGTCGATCTTGAAGATATTGCCAAACATAAAGGTTCAGCATTTGGAAATATTGGAATGCCAGCGCAGCCGACTCAGGAAATGTTTGAAAACATATTGAGCATCCGGCTACGAGCTCTGCGATATGAATCAAACAATAGTCCGAATTCAAACCCGCAATTAATTATCAATCATTTGCCAATTTGGTTAGAAGACGAAAGCCAGCGGATCGGTCTTATTAATATTCCGACTGACTTATGGAATACCATGCGCCAATCACCCGTTCATTTCCTGGATATTCCTTTTGAAGAAAGGCTTAAACACCTTGTTGAAGAGTATGGCTGCTTTGATAAAGAAAAAATGATCGAGGCGATCCTGAGAATAAAGGAAAGATTGGGTGGTCTTGAAGCCAAAAAAGCCATTGAGTTTTTAAACGAGGATAATACAATAGAAAGTTTCCGCATTTTGCTGAAATATTACGATAAATGGTACACAAAAGGCTTGCACAATCGGGAGAACATTATTTCGTTATTACAAATAACGAAATGTAGTTCCGTTACTCCTGAAAATGCAAAAAAATTAGTCCAACAGCCTGTGTATCATGAAAAACCTTAACTCTTTACTGCTTCTCATTTTTATTCCCATTTTTGGATTTGCTCAATCATTAAGTGGCGTTTATACCGGTGTTTTGTCAAATGACAGTACAACGATCCGTAGGGACCAATCATTTGAAATGGCCCTTACCGAATATAACGGCAAAGTATATGGTTATGTTTACTCAACATTCATTGTAAACGATACCCTTTATTACATTGTAAAAAGAGTAAAAGGAAAGATCGAAGGCGATATCTGCGAAGTGGAAGATGATGAAGTGATCTCTCACAACTTTCCAAAGAAACCTGAGAAAAAGGTTTTTGTTACTTATACCTTAAGAAGAAATATTTCTGAGAATATATGGACGCTGGATGGCAACTGGAAAACAAATCTTACAAAGAAGTATTATGCCATTTCCGGCAAGGTGGAAACAAAAGAAGAAAAAGATCTGAGTAAATCAAAACTATATGAACATCTCGGCGATCTTGATCTCCAAAAGACCCTTGCATTTAACAAACCGAAAGAAACACCACCTGAAAAAAAATCTGTGACGGCTAAAGAGAATAAGAATGATGTTGCAAAAAACACGGTAAAGAAAGAAGAACAGAAAAATGTTCCGCCTGTTGCAACAAAACCTGTCGACAAAAAGCCTGATGCTTCAGTTGCAAAAACAGAAACTAAAACTCCCGATAGCAAAACAACTTCGACTTCTGTAAACAACCAACCAAATCAAATTGAAAAGAAAGATGCTGGTGTAGCAAGCACAAATACTGTTGAGAAAAAACCTGAAACCAATACCGTAAAAACAGAAACAAAGCTTCCTGATAATAAAACAACTTCAGTTGCTGTAAATAACCAACCCAATCAAGTTGAAAAGAAAGATATTGGTATAGCAAACACAAATACTGTTGAGAAAAAGCCGGAAGTCAATCCTGTAAAAACGGAAACTCAGCTTCCCGATAATAAAACAACTTCTGTTGCTGTAAGCAACCAACCCAACCAGGTTGAAAAGAAAGACGTTGGTGTAGCAAGCACAAATTCTATTGAGAAAAAACCTGAAGCCAATAGTGTAAAAACAGAGACCAAGCTTCCGGATAATAAAACAACTTCTATAGCCACCAGTAACCAAACCATTCCGAATGAAAAGAAAAATGATGTTGCTGCTAATTCAACCACGGTTGATAAGAAGCCAGAGGTACCTGTTGCTAAACAGGAAACCAAACTTCCCGATAACAAACCTGTTGTTGCCATTAATAATCAGCCGGATCAAAACGAAAAGAAATAATCAGCCGGATCAAAACGAAAAGAAAAATGTGACGACGACCAGTACAAATTCTATTGAGAAACCTGTGAGCCTGCCGAGCCAGGATGAAAAGAAAGACGTAGCCGCAACTAATAATAAAGCGGATGGACAATTTGAATTCCAGGAAGTATCAAGAAAAAGGAAATTAAAGGCTGCCTCTTCATTAGTTGATGAAAGGATATCTATTCCTTCGGAAACAATTTATTTTAAATCTGATAGCCTGTCGATCGCTTTATATGATAACGGTGAAGTAGACGGCGATACCGTGACTGTGATCATTAATGATGAAGTGTTCATAGAAAAGCAGGGATTGAAATCTTCGGCTTTCAGAAAAACATTTTATGTTCCTCAAACCGAAAACGATTCTTTACTTGTAGTATTATATGCGGATAATCTTGGAAAATATCCTCCCAATACTGGCCTGTTACAAATAAAAGACGGCGAAGAAATTTTTTATGTTCGTTTCAAAGCCGATCTTGATAAGAACGCGGCAATAGTCCTAAGAAGAAAATACAAATAAGAATTACCGAGATTTGCTTCATGATTGAACAAACGGTTTCTTCTCCTAACTCCCCTTTAGGGGATGGAGGTATAAGACTTACACAATATTCTCATGGTGCCGGCTGCGGTTGTAAGATCGCTCCAAAAGTGCTGGATGAAATTTTAAAAACAAATATTTCAACGCCTGATAATAAAAACCTTCTTGTTGGTAACGGCAGTAAGGATGATGCCGCTGTTTATGATCTTGAAAATGGAATGGCATTAATTTCCACTACAGACTTCTTTATGCCAATCGTTGATGATGCCTTTGATTTTGGAAGAATTGCGGCTGCAAATTCTATCAGCGATGTATATGCTATGGGTGGCAAACCACTTCTTGCAATTGCCGTACTCGGATGGCCTGTTGAAAAGCTTCCTGTTGAACTTGCACAAAAGATCATTGATGGAGGAAGAACGATCTGCAATGAAGCAGGAATTCCATTGGCCGGCGGACACAGCATTGATTCACCAGAACCCATTTTTGGTTTGGCAGTTACAGGTATTGTCAATAAAGAAAATTTGAAAAAAAATAACAGCGCAGAAGAAGGTGATCTGATCTTTCTTACAAAACCCCTGGGTGTTGGCATTTTATCTACTGCGCAAAAAAGAGGATTACTAAAAGAAGGGCATTTGCAAATAATGATAGAACAAATGACAATGCTTAATAAGATCGGGGAGGCGTTAGGAAAAATAAAAGGAGTAACGGCAATGACGGATGTAACAGGTTTCGGCTTGTTTGGTCACTTAATTGAAATGGCAGATGGCAGTGGTTTAAGTGCAGAAATCTATTATGATAAAATTCCGGTAGCAGATGGCGTTAAAGAATATATCAGCCAACGAATTTTTCCGGATGCCACCACCAGGAACTGGAGCAGCTATAGCGATAAAATAAAATTTGAAAAGGGAGTGAATGTAATGGAGGCATTTACTTTATTGCCAGACCCGCAAACAAATGGAGGATTGCTGATCAGCGTAAAAGAGAGTGCAAAAGATGAAGTGATCGGTTTATTTAAAAAAGTGGGATTGGAAAAGTTTATTGAGCCAATTGGTAAATTTATTCCGAAAGGAGAGAAGATGATAGAAGTAAAAAAGTAGCCATGCAAATACACGACAAGCCACAGATCATTTCAGCATTGAATGAAAATGTAGATGCATTCATTAATTACATTGCTCCATTCACCAAAGAACAATTTGAATTTTCGCCGAATGGCAAATGGAGTGCCGGGCAAAATCTTGATCATCTTATTCGTGCTATAAAGCCGTTGCAGCTTGCTTATGGTTTACCAAAATTTGCGTTGCGAATTCTGTTTGGCAAAACCAATCGTCCATCAAAAACTTATGATGAATTGGTGGCAAAATATAAAACTAAACTTGCCGCCGGAGGCCGTGCAAGCGGTCCGTTCATTCCACCTTTTATTGGTTTTGAAAAGAAGGATGAGTTAATAAAAAAATATGCTGAGCAAAAACAAAAATTGATCTCGAAAATTGAAAAGCAAAACGAAAAAGATCTTGATGTTTATATCCTGCCACATCCTTTATTGGGAAAAGTTACTTTGAGAGAGATGCTTTATTTTACTATTCATCACAATGAGCATCATTTGGAAACAGTGAGAAGTCGTACTGCATAAAGCAAACCGAGCCAACATAAATACGAAGTATTTGCTATTGGGTCTCAGAGATTTGAAGATATAGAGAAAAAAGAAACATCATATATTTATGTGTTACAGGCAATAAGTAATAACGCCAACTATTAATAATCGGCAGACAGAATGTGCAGGACTTATAACAGGATTGGTTCACTGACGACTTTGAAATCACATTTAGAGAATAACAACATCCATGACTTCAAGTCATTAAGAGACGTAATTGATTTTCAGAGCTCATATACAACTTTACGACAGCAATTAATTTCTCATCATGAAAACCTGATTGAGCAAGAGAAAAACATCCTCAATATAGATTTACAGCAGTTAGACACCGCAATTGAAACGCAAAGACAGCAATCAATACAAAGATTGACAGACGAAATAAATAACCTGAAGCAGCAGTTAAGTATTTCGAAAAGCTATGCACCAACAAACTTTTTTCAGAAGCTAGCCAATTGCTTAAGGGATTGGAAATATAAAAGGAAAATCAAACGCAAAGAACAAAATTTTGATATTGAAGTAGAATTATCAATTAGCAGCCTTCTTGACAATTACCAAGTCAAAAGCAATCGCTATCAATTTATATCTTCACATGTTAATGAAGCAATAAGCCAAAGTGCCCAATATCCGTTGTCAGAACTTGAAAGAAAAAAAGCGACAATAGACCAATTAAACAGCTTCATCTATGGTGCGTTGGGAGAACAAAAAGTTGCTAAGGCCTTAGAAAGTCTATCCGATGAGTATTTTTTGATTAATGACTTTGCAGTTTCCTTTTCACGTGCAATCCATAACAGACAAGAAAATGATTACATAAAGTCAGTTCAAATTGACCATATACTTGTAGGACCAACGGGAGTATTTCTTATTGAGACAAAGAATTGGAGTGAAAAATCATTGGAAAATTTGAGCCTACGTTCACCCGTACAGCAAATAAAGAGGACAAGCTTTGTATTATTTAAGCTACTTAATAATGAGATGAGTAATTATCATCTGCGTTTAGATAGACATCATTGGGGAGACAAAAAAATATCAATCAGAAATCTCATTGTATTGACTAATACAAAACCTAATGTGGAGTTTCAGTATGTGAAGATTTTGACTGTTAACGAGCTTCTTAGTTATATAAACTATTTTAAACCGTCATTGTCAAATACCGAAACTCAAAGAATTGCTGACTTTCTAGTGAAAATTAATACCCAAAAGCAATAGTTACAAACAGAAACTGAGAATAAATGGCTAACATCTTTTAGGCCTTTGTTGGTGTTCAAGTTAGATAGAATTCAAGAATAGTAAATAGCGCCAACAACCGATACATTACTAACTTCAATGCAGGTGATCATTTCTTCTCGTACTTTGAAGCATAAAAAAGAAGATTGGTATTGATCGCAAGGGAAAATTGATGCTTGCCAATTTTTGAAAGAGGATATTTGCTTGTAGAAAAATTGTATCCGTAAAACAAATTGGCAAGACCGATCCCAAAGCCAATCTTTGGAGTGATCATTACATCTTCATTATCTCCATTGCTGAGATATTTAACTTCAATTCCCCCGGCTCCCCCGTTATTGACTATTTCATAACCGGCCTTTATCCCATAAACTCCTTTTTCTTCCGAAGATCCGGGCACCCATTCGAAAGCAGAATACATATTATAAACTATGAACCCGTGCCTTGCTGCATATATGTATTTCTGCAAAGAGAAACCCACTTCGGTAAAAAATGACTTTTGTATACCAATTGCAACCCGCGGAGCAATATGAAATTTTTTCCAGCTTGCAGGTGCATCATGTTTTATTGTGTCGGCTTCCTGCCCATTGGAAATAAAGAATACCAGGAAAAAAGAAACGAAGAATAGCGTTTGCTTCATATCATCTGCAATAAACGGAGAAAAAAAATATTAGTTACACGTCGCCGTGTTATTTCTTTTCTAAAAAGATCTCTGCTATCATACATCGTACACTGCCGCCTTCTGTTTTTTCAATAACAGGAATTGGTATTGGTAATAATTGGCTTCTTGCAGCCAGCTCTTCTTTTTGTTCTTCATTCAAGGAGTCATAAGCAGCTTGACTCATCAATAAAAATTTCTCCCCTTTGCTGTTCTTTACCTGCAACATATTACCAGCAAAAGAATGCATTTGGTCTTTTGTGATCCTTATGACTTCATGGCCGGAGCTTTCCAATAATTGTCTTACTGCTATTAACTCCCACTCTTCTTCAATTGCTTCTTCGCAGACGATCGCAAAGTTCTCGCCCAGCGTCATCATAACATTGGTATGATACACAGGATTCCCGTTGTTGTCCACTGCAAAAAAAATGATCGCCCTGTATTTGTTTGCATTGGCAAATTTCTCCAGCACTGAAACATCTGTTCTTGGTGAATAGCAAGTATAGATCACTTTGTTCTCATGATCCATCACCATGCTGCCGGTGCCTTCCAGAAATTTTCCTTCCACTTCAAATTCACTCCAGTCCTGCAGATCTTTTACCACAAACTTTTCGGCAAGCATTTTTAAAATATCATCTCTCTTCTCAGCACGACGATTGGGTGCATATATTGGAAAAACAGATATAACGCCTTCAGGTGAAGTGCTTAACCAGTTATTGGGAAACGTTGCTGATGGTTTTACGGGTGTTGGCGTATCATCAATGACCAACACATTTATTTCATGCTGCCGCAGCAGATGAACCATATTATCAAACTCTTTCAGCGCTGCTTGCTGAATAGATTTGGGATCTGTTTTTGTATCGGTTGATTGAAAAAAGTTGTTTGCAGCAGTTTCTTCGTTTGCCCCGAATGAAGCAGGGCGGATCATAAGTAGTGTGTCAGTGATCTGCATGTTCTATAAAAATAACTAAATAGAGATTATTTCAAGTATTATATGTTTGGAATTTAATGATGAGAAATATGTTTTAAATTAGAAGGAAGATTTGAGAGATCATAAATGCAAAACCAGCGACGTCATCTTGCTGCTATTCTTTTTACCGACATTGTTGGTTACACCGCTATGATGCAGCATGATGAAGCAAAAGCTGTATCGGTGACAAGGAGATATTTGTCTGTTTTAAAAAAGTTCGTATCTGAATTCAATGGTCAAATACTTAATGACTATGGTGACGGAAGCCTCTGTTCATTTCCAAGCGCCACTGATGCGATAAATTGTGCTATAAAAATTCAAAATGAATTAAGAGAAGAACCTTCTGTGCCACTTCGGATAGGTTTACATATTGGCGAAATATTTTTCGAAGATGATAAAGTTTTTGGTGATGGCGTAAACGTGGCCTCCCGTATACAATCATTGGGACAGGCAAATACGATCCTTTTCTCTTCTGAGATCAACAATAAGATCAGGAACAATACCGAATTTAAAACTGTGGTGGTTGGCCGGTTTGAATTCAAAAATGTAGATGAGCCGGTCGAAGTGTTTGCATTAACCGGTAATGGACTTGTTGTTCCAAAAAAAGAGGAAATGGAAGGAAAGCTTAAAGCGGCCAAAAAAAGATCTTTATCCAAAAACATCCTGATCTTTTCTTCCATAGTTATTTTATTAATTGCGGGCTTGTTTGCTTACAAGAAATTTTCTGGTGATCAATTAGCGAATATTACAGAAAGGACGATTGCCATACTTCCTTTTAAAAATATAAGTATAAACAAGGAAGAGAATGAACCATTTTGTGTTGGTGTTGCCCTGGAGCTTCAAAAAAAGCTTGAATGGATAAATGGATTAACGATCATCGCTCCTCAATCCATGGAGAAATATCGCGATACTAAAATGTCAATCGGGGATATTGCGAAGGAGTTAGGCAATATAAAATTTTTTATACAGGGCAATGTACAGCGGGATAAAAACAAGATAAAAGTTTTTGCTTCTTTGATAGATGCCACAAATGGAAAAGAGATGTGGCATGGTGACTACCCGGGTGAAATGGAAGATATTTTTTCATTACAGGAAAAAATTGCAGAACAAATTGCTTCGGGATTACAAGTCAAAATTACCCCGACAAGTTAAAATGTCGCCGAACGAACAAAAAAATATAGCCAGGGTAAGTACAAAAAATATAAAGGCGTTAGATGCATATAATGAAGCATTGAATTCCTATGTAAAATTGATCTTGGCTTTTCAATCTACCTGGTCCGGAAGCATTTTATCAAACCAAAAATTATATTCAGATTATTTAAAAACACTTTCGCTTTGCAATATGGTTCTTGAACTGGATTCAACTATGGCAGAGGGCTATATTTTAAAAGCAAAAACACTTCTTTTTAAATACAATTATCGTTACAAGGACAATTTTCCTGGCTTATTGGATTCAATTGCATCCCTTGGACAGAAGGCTTTATCGCTAAATAATAATTCAGTTGATGCTTTTATCATACTTGCTAATTATTACCGCTATCAAGGGGATCAAAAATCTACATTACAATTACTCGAAAATGGATTGGCGATCAGTCCTAATAATTTTGAGGTCAATAGGGCGTTGGGCGATCATTATGCAGTTAGCGACCCGGAGAAAGGAATTCGTTTTTTGAGAAAATCGTTGCGTCTTGACCCGCTTTCAATCTGGACACCTTTGGTTTACAATAGCCTGGCTTTTTCGTATTTGACTATATGTGATTTTCAAAAATCTGAGTATTACTATAAAAAATCAATTGCGTTGTCAAATAATTCTTCAGCGACAGCAAACGCAGTTTGGGGGCTAGAGGTTGTGTACGGTCGGATGGGTAATGCGGATTCGGTTTTAAAATATACGGATCTTGGAATACGGCTCGGTGATAACAATGCGATTTACTTCAAAGCAGAGGCTTATTGTTATTTAAAAAATGACTGTGCCAAGGCTGCTCAGCTCTATGAAGACCTATGGACCAAAATTCATGAACATAATAATGAGCATCGGTGGGCTATTGCTTTGTGGAAGGCAGGCAAAAAGCCCGAGCTTGCACAACAATTATTCGATTCTTCTTTCGCCAGGGAAAAAGAGAACCATCCTATAAGTTATGATTTAGCGGGCATGTATGCATATAAAGGCGATAAAGAAAATGCATACAGAATACTAAGAGAAGTTGGCTGGGAGTGGGGTATGCCTTACCTTATAAAAATTGATCCTTTATTTGACAACCTCCGCAACGATAAGGAGTTTAAAGCCCTTTTGCAAAAAGCTCTTGACGAAAAAACAAAACTCAGAGAAAAAATACAAAAGATGGAAGATGCGGGAGAACTATAATGCATCTATTTTTTTTGCCAACTCCCTGTCCTTGTCTGTTACAGTATTTCCCGCACTGTGTGTATTCAGCGATATCTCAACAGCATTCCAGGTATTGGTCCAGGTGGGATGATGATCCATCTTTTCTGCTTCGATGGCAACCCTTGTCATAAATGCAAATGCTTCGCTGAAATTTTTAAAGGTAAATTTCTTGTACAGCTTATTGTTTTCTTCTTTCCACATAAAGATTGATTTGAGGATGTGATGATTTGGTGATTTGAAGATGTAAGGCAATTAGCACATCATCAAATTACCAAATCTCCAAATTAAAATACAAGATGTTCCTTATTCTTTATTTTTTCATTCGTCAGCTCCATAACCAACTGCACTCCATTGATCGATTTGATACTTTCTGTTTGTTGCTGCAGCATTTCGTCGGTTACTATATCGCCCTTCATCAGCCATAAAAAATCAAGATGTTTGAATTCCGGTAAAAGATATTCACCATCATATTGGTTATTATAAATATAATGCTCCAGCGCAGTCGAGGGTTCATGATACTCATACAAGCCAAAAAAATAATTCCTTTTCTTTTTCTTTAGCTGGATCTCGATATCATGGTTCACCCGAAAATCAACACCGAGCATATTGTTTAGTCGCCAGCAAAATTGGTAATCTTTCATTGGCGCCATAATTCCAAGCAGGCGGGTATCTTCAAAAAAACCATCTGTAATATCCTGTGTATCTAAAACAAGTTTATTGCTCATGGTGGTTTTGGTTTCTGTTTTAAATTTAAAACTGAACCTCTGTTTCCAATTCTTCGTTCCCTCTTTTGAATTTCACTTTTGCCTTGTCACCCTTTTGAAATTTTCCAAGCATTTGCATATAGCTGTCCATCGAGCTAATATTGTGATCGCCAACCTTAAGAATAATATCGCCAGCCTTCAATCCTGCTTTTTGTGCGGGTCTTCCGTCGGTAACTCCATCACAACGTAATCCTGCACCAGAATAGGTATAATCTGGCATTACTCCCATTGTTACGCTGCCGCTGCGCAAGGAAGAAGTAGTTTGTGTTTCTCTTGTTTTTGTAAATGCCAGCTTTTGATCTGTCGAAGTTGGAGAAAGTACAATGCCGCTGATATAGTTGATGATCTTTGTTTCGCCGATATAATTTATTTTATCAGCGTCGTCGCCTGGTTTATGATAATCTGTATGCAAGCCTGTAAAGAAAAATAAAACAGGAATGTCTTTGCGGTAAAAAGATGTATGATCACTTGGACCCGTTCCACTGCTATCGATCCTGATCACAAATGGATTCTTTTTATTGTTAGGGTCGACCAGGGTACTCCATTGCGGTGAAGTTCCATAACCACCGATCGTTACAGTCTGGCTGCTGTCGTTCAGTCTACCCACCATATCCATATTGATCATGTAATTGACTTTAGTGAAATCGATGGTCGGGTGTTCCGTAAAAAATTTTGAACCATTTAATCCAAGCTCTTCTGCAGAAAATGCAATAAACAGGTAGTTGTTATTTTTCTGTTTTGTATTTTTTAAAATTCTTGCTAGCTCGATCAATGCGGCTGTACCACTTGCATTGTCATCAGCTCCATTGTGAATTGCTTTTTCTCCTGTACGCAACATAGAATTGTTGTCTTCGCCATACCCTAAATGATCATAATGTGCGCCGAGCACAACCGTTCTTGCTGCTCCATTGTCTAAATACCCAATTATATTCCGGCCGGTTCTTTTCTTCTCCCCAACATCCACCTTAAATTTAATATCAAGTGTTGCTGTTTGGTCGGTGAAATATTTTTTTGCTGCATCTTTAGTAACAAACAAAACTGGCACATCCAGTTTTTCTGTTCTGTCTTTGCTGTCAAATTTTAGTTTATCATCAATAGAAGAGCTGTTATAAAGAATAACTGCTGATGCACCACGGCTTTTTGCTTTTTTTGCATTGTTGCGGATGTATTCATTCAGATCAAAATGCGGGTTGTTCTTATTCTCTTCTAAGGTTTCTTTCAGATCATAGAACCAGGGCATATCAGCTTCCTGCACAGCAATGGATGGCAATGCTTCAATACTTATATTTTGAGAAAATGGAAATGGGAAAAAATCTTTGTCAACAGCAAGGTTGTTCTCATTGATGATAAAATGCGTGGCTTTATTTACTTGTTTGCCATCATAAATTTCAAATGGCTGATAAAACCCTTCGCTTCCTTTCGGTTGTAAACCCGCTAACTGGAATTTTTGACTGATATATTCTCCTGCCAGTTTTTCTCCATCAGTACCGGCTCTTCTTCCTTCAAGTTTATCGTTGGCAAGATAGCCGATATGTGCTTGCAGGTTCGTTACTGTTGTATTGTCTGCTTTACTTAGTTTGGGAGATTTCTTTTTTTGACCAAATGAAATTTGAACAAGAAAAAAAGAAAGAATAAAACACACCACCCGAATGCTATTCATAGTAATTTGAAATTAGTTGGTGCAAAGTTATTAAATACCCCCATCCCAAAAGAGGTGTTTAAGAAATCTTACAATAAAATGGTGTTATAAACTTCTGAAGCAATTGCTCAATAAAGAATGGAAAGATGAATGGGGTTAAAGTTTCGTCATCTTGTTCAATAGAAATACTGAAAGTACAAGAGTGCGTCGCAAGGGACGCCGATAGTAGCACCAAAGCTGGCCACATGACCAAGATCACCCTTCAAAAACCTGATTTCGTAAATATCAACGAGGTATAACTTATACATTTGTGGGTTACGGTGGGCGGAAAAAAATTACATATCGGATTAGTGGGCAATCCCAATAGCGGTAAGAGTTCGTTGTTTAACTGCCTGACCGGTTTAAATCAAAAAGTTGGCAATTTTCCTGGCGTTACTGTTGAACTAAAAGTTGGTGATGCAAAAATTGATGATAACCTGTGGGCTGAATTTATTGACCTGCCTGGAACTTATAGCCTTTATCCGCGCCGGCATGATGAACAAGTAACGTACGATGTTTTATTAAATGAGGATCACGAAGAACATCCGGATATATTGGTGGTGATCGTTGATGCATCAAATTTGAAAAGAAATTTATTGTTTGCTTCGCAGATCATTGATTTGAAGATGCCCACCGTTATTGCATTAACAATGATGGACCTTGCCCGTAAGAAAGGAGTAGAAATAGATGTGGCAGGATTGGAAAGAGAATTGGGCGTGGCGGTGATCCCAATAAACCCGAGAAAGAACAAAGGGATCTCTCAATTAAAAAAAACGCTGTCGCAAATAACACCGACGCTTACCCCAACTAACACAAGAAATTTTGTACCCGATGCATTATGGGGAAGAGGAACGGTACAGGCAATAAAAGAACAGCTTCCACAATTAAGCGATTACAAAGCCTTGCATCTTGCATTTAATTATAAAGAGCTTGGCATTAATTCTTCAGTAAAAAAGATCGTTGAGAATTCGATAAAAGATATTCCACTAAATAAAACATTATCGCAGGCTGAAGAAATAACTGAGCGTTATGCCCGTATTAAAACGATCATGCACCAAACAGTGGTGGAGCCAGATCCCCTGCAAAGAACTTTGTTCACTGACAAGCTTGATAACGTTCTTCTTCATCGTCGCTGGGGCTATTTGATCTTGCTGGCAGTTTTGTTTTTACTTTTTCAAAGTGTGTTTTTGATAGCGCAATATCCAATGGATTGGATCGAGCTGGGTTTTGCAAAACTGGGTTCTGCCTTATCGGGTGCGTTGCCTGATACATGGTGGAGTGATCTTTTTATAAATGGAGTAGTAGCAGGCTTGAGTGGTATTCTTGTTTTTATACCACAGATCATGATCTTGTTTGGCCTGATCACGATTCTTGAAGACAGCGGTTATATGGCACGTATTAGTTTTCTTTCAGATCGTTTGATGCGAAGCGTTGGTTTGAATGGAAAAAGTGTGATGCCGATGATCAGCGGATTTGCCTGCGCCGTGCCAGCGATCATGAGTGCAAGAAGCATTGAAAACAAAAAAGAAAGATTGCTGACGATCCTGATAACGCCATTAATGAGTTGTTCGGCAAGATTGCCGGTTTTCACAATTTTGATCGGCCTGGTTATTCCTAATAATTATTTGCTCGGGTTTTTGAGTGTCCAGGGCTTGGTGATGATGGGCCTTTATTTACTTGGATTAGTAATGGCGTTGATCGTTGCATCTATTGCCCGGTGGTTTATTAAATCAAAAGAAAGAAGTTTTTTCATTCTTGAATTACCAACTTATAGATCGCCACGATGGGGTAATGTGGTACAAACGATGATCAGCAAAGCGAAGATCTTTGTTTTTGATGCGGGCAAAGTGATCATGATAATAAGTTTAATTCTTTGGGCATTGAGTTCATTTGGCCCGGGAAACAGAATGAAATATGTGACGCAGCATTATGAACTGCTAAAGCAACTACCCAATGCAAATACAGAAGAATTAGATAAGGAGTATGGTGCAGCTAAGCTGGAAAATTCTTATGCCGGTATTTTGGGAAAATCAATTGAGCCAGTAATCAAACCATTGGGCTATGATTGGAAGATCGGTATTGCTCTTATTACTTCATTTGCTGCACGAGAAGTGTTTGTTGGTACGATGGCAACACTTTACAGTGTTGGCGACCAGGACGAAAATGCTTTGCGATTGCGTGATAAAATGAAAGCTGCAAAAAAAGAAGATGGTACTCCTGTTTATACACTTGCTTCTGGTTTATCATTAATGATCTTTTATGTATTCGCCATGCAATGTATGAGTACATTAGCCGTGGTAAAACGTGAAACAAAAACCTGGAAGTGGCCGATCATTCAGCTTATTTATATGACGGCGTTGGCTTATGTGATGAGCTTAATAGTTTTCCAGCTATTTAAGTAATGCTATTCCGCTGGTGGTTCCCATTTATCTTTTGGTTCAAAATAATTCCAAAGCATTAAAGATATTTTTCTTGCCATTGTCCATGCTTCATTATTATGATTCCATTGTGTGTCCTTATTGTTTTTTGTAAAAATGCAAAAGATGTAAGGATTGTTCGGAGCATTAACCAACAACACCTCACTGCGGACGGCATTTACGCAACCATTTTTACTGAACACTTCAATGTAAGGTGGTATTTGAGAGATCGCTTCATTCAGATCCCAATAGTTTCTTCCAAGAGACCGCATCATACGATCGCAGGCGGCAGCAGAAAAAATTTCATTGCGATAAATTTTTTCAAAAATGATCCCCATTTCCTTTGGAGTTGTTTGTCCCCAACCATATTGTGTTCTGTTGTTTTCTCTTCCCGGTGTTCTTGAATTTACTCTTGTATAAACCAGTCCCAAGCTATCGAGTATCTCATTTATTCTTGTTCCTTTTCCTGCCAAACTTTGCAGCCATAAGCTTGCTGTGTTATCGCTTGTTGTAAGCATAAGCATCATTACTTTTTTAAGTAAGATCTTTTCATCGTTTTTAAATGAGCCAAGAATATCTGATCCTTCATATAACAATGAATCTTTATAAACGATCGTTGAATCATAACCCAATTCACCTTTCTGGACCTTATCCATTACGCCGATAAGTATTGGCACTTTTACAATACTGGCAGTTGGGAAAATAGTATCAGCATTTATTGAAACCGATTTTCCTGTACGAAGATTCTTTACATATATGCCAATATCGCCATTGAACCCTTGTATCGCTTCTTCAAGTTTATTTTGAAGCTTGCTATCAATTTTTTGGCCAAATAAAAATACAATACCGAGAAGGCAGAGAGACAATAAAAACAGTTTTTTCATTCTTAAAATGGCTTCTTGGTTTGAGAAGATTGATTAGTGGTTGCGGGCATATTCATATAATCAAAAACAAGATTGCAAAAAGCCTTGATACCTGTTTTCATTCCGCTTTCGTCAATCCAGAAATCTGGCGTGTGATGCGGGAAAACTTTTGATGGGTCTATTCCTTTTTGTTTTCCTCCAATAAAAAAGAAGATTGATGGAACTTTTGCAGCAAAAAAAGAAAAGTCTTCTCCGCCGGTTACGGGGGGTACCTCGGCAACATTGTCTTCTCCTGCAGCTTTTACAAAACTCGGCAACATTTTTTTTGTTAATGGTGGGTCATTGTAAGTAACAAGTGTTTTTCTATCTATAGTTACTTCAGCGGTTGCACCAGATGCTTCTGCAATTTTCGACGCTTTAAGTATTATCTTATCATGAATGAAATTCTGTACCCCGGTATCAAGTGTTCTGATAGTTCCTACCATTGTTATTTCTTCAGGAATTATATTGGCCCTTACACCTCCATTTATAGTACTTACAGAAACAACGGCAGGGTGTTTTGTAATATCAACCTGGCGACTAACAATTGTTTGAAGGCCGTTAATGATCTGTGCAGCTACGGTAACCGGGTCAATGCCGGCCCAGGGTTGTGAACCGTGCGTTTGTTTCCCCTTTATTTTTATGGTAAACCAATCAGAAGCGGCCATGATACCACCACTTCGATAATGGATTTTGCCAACCTCAATTTCTGACTCTATATGCAGTCCGAACATTACATCCACTTTTGGGTTTTCGAGAACTCCGTCTTTGATCATTAATGGAGCGCCGCCTTCTTCACCTTCTGGTGGACCTTCTTCTGCGGGTTGAAAAATAAACTTCACAGTGCCTTTCAATTCATTTTTCATTCCAGCCAAAATTTCTGCAACACTCATCAACATTGCAACATGTGCATCGTGTCCGCAAGCATGCATCACTCCTACTTCTTTTCCATTGTAAGTCGATTTTACTTTTGAAGCAAACGGCAGATCAACTCTTTCAACCACGGGTAATCCATCCATATCGGCCCTGAGTGCAATACAAGGTCCGGGCTTGGCCCCCTTAAGAATTCCAACTACACCCGTTTTTCCTACTCCTTCTTTTACTTCTATTCCGAGAGAACGAAGATGATCAGCAACTAGCTTAGCTGTTCTGTGTTCATTGTTTCCCAATTCCGGATGCTCATGAATATCTCTTCGCCAGGCAATGCATTTTGATTCAATTTTGTCAGCGGCTATGTTAATTTTATCTGTTTGATCAGTACTGGTCTTTTTTTGTGCGCAAAGAAAAAGAGACGACGGAACAAATAGTAAAGTCAAAAAGAGTAGTTTCATGATGCAAAAATTTCATGAATTTAACGGAAATAATTTTTCATTAAAGCATATTGATCGCTTCATATAATTTTTTTTATTTTTAGTCAACCATGCTGCTGCGCCATGTTCCATTTTTAAAAGCTGTTTTTCTCCATAGCCTTACTGCTTTTGGCGGACCACAAGCACATATTGGAATGATGCTAAAAACATTTGTGCATCGCACACCATATGTAACCGAACAGGAATTGATGGAGTACACTGCTTTCTGTCAGCTTCTTCCCGGCGCATCGTCTACTCAAACACTTACATTAATTGGTTATAAAAGAGGAGGAGTAATTCTCGCAGTTCTTACTTTATTGATCTGGATATTGCCTGCAAGTATTTTAATGGGAGCACTTTCTTTTCTTTTACATTATATCGATAAGAAGGCATTAAATAATGTAGACATTTTCAAATTCATTCCCCCGATGGCTGTTGGTTTTCTTGTTTATGCCACAGTAATGGCTTTCAACATTTCTATAAAAAATACTATTACATGGATCATAATGGGTGTTTGCGCAGTAGCAACATTTCTTTTATTCAAACAACCATGGATATTTCCATCGCTGATTTTATTAGGAGGAATAACAACTAATCTTAGTCACAAACGTATTCCTCAAGTAGAACAAAAGCCAAGAAAGATCAAATGGTGGAATTTCTGGTTGTTTGGAATAATATTTATAACTGCTGGATTTTTTAGTGAAGTAGCCAGGAAAGATAATTGGCCAAACCGAACCCCCATTAATCTTTTTGAAAACACATACCGGATGGGTAGCCTGGTATTTGGCGGTGGGCAAGTATTGATGCCAATGATGTATGAACAATTTTGTGTTCGTCCTGATGCGATAAAAGAGAAAGATCCAGAAGTGGTGAGAATAGATAAGAATGATATGTATACGGGTATGGGTATTGTAAGGGCCTTACCCGGCCCAGTGTTTTCAATTGCATCGTTTACAGGAGGAATGGCATTGAAAGACTATGGAAAAACTCCCGAAGAAAAGAGTATTATGCAAGTGCTAGGATGTGTGATTGGAACTGTTGCGATTTTTTTACCCAGTGCGTTGTTGGTTCTGTTCTTTTTTCCAATTTGGCATAATCTAAGAAAATATGCGGCTGTTTATAGATCGCTGGAAGGTATTAATGCCGTTGTTGTTGGGATAATGATAGCTTCTACATTTTATTTAATGAAAGATATTTCGCTTTTGGATGTCAGACTTGGAAGTTTGATAAATGCGATCGTCATCGCGGGGACGTTTACTTTATTACAGTATACAAAAATTCCACCTCCATTTGTGGTTATTGCTTGCGTGCTTCTTGGATATATTTTTTAATCTTTCTGCTTATAAAATTTTCGGGATTCAATTTCTTCTCTCACAATTTCTGGAACAAGATATCGTATCGATTTTGCTGATCTTATATGTTCTCTTATTTGTGATGCCGAGATTTGAATTATAGGAGCATTCAGAACTATAGCCTCTTTATCAAAGGTCTTTTTAATTTCATATCCTTCTCTTATATAAACGTAGATAGAATAATTATTAATTATCGTTTCATAGTTTTTCCATTTATCAAGATTTTGATAGCTATCGCTTCCCATTATTATCGAGAATTGATGTTCGGGATATTTTTCAGACAAAAACGCTAAAGTATTTGAAGTGTATGATGGTTTAGGAAGATTGAATTCTATATCGGAACATTTGATTCTGTTGTCATCTTGCGTTGCTAGGCGCACCAAATGCAATCGATCGAATTCGTTTAATAAAGTTTTGCTTTCTTTAAACGGGTTTTGTGGAGAAACTATAAACCAGATCTTGTTTATAGACGTTTCATTCAAAACATGGTTAGCAATGATAAGGTGGCCTATATGAATGGGATTAAATGAACCGAAGTAAAGACCAATATTCATTTAAATTATTGATAATCAATTAATTAGTTCCACCTTAATGTGTTCTGCCTCATTTAACCTAAGGCTAAGAGAGTATCCAGATATTTTTATAGAGATCGGATCTCCTAATGGAGCAACTTGTTCAAGGAAAATTCTTTCCCCCGGCACACATCCCATTTCCATGAGTTTCAGGAAAATATCATTACTGTCAAATTCGCTAATGATTGCTTCCTGGCCCGGCTTTAAATCTGATAATTTCATACTAATAGAATGGTTACAAAGCTAAATTCACTGAATTACATTTGCTTACGAATTCTGAAATAATGGGTACAGAAAAAAAAAGTAAAGTTCATTTCTTTTCACATGATATTCCAACAAGGTTAAAAAATGCGACTACACTCAAGCATTTCATTGAATCAATTTTTAAAAAGGAAATGCAAAGCCTTGACTCCATAAACTACATCTTTTGTAGCGATAAGGCAGTTCTGGAAATCAATAAAAAATATCTCAATCACGATTTTTACACCGACGTAATCACTTTTGATCTTTCCCAGAATAATAAGGCCATAATCGCTGAAGTATATATAAGTGTTGAACGAATCAGGGATAATGCAAAACAATTAGGGGTCTCTATAAAATCGGAGCTTCATCGAGTGCTATTTCATGCTGCCCTTCACCTTTGTGGTTACAATGACAAAAGGATAAAGGATAAAGAAATAATGAGAAAAATGGAAGATCAGCTTCTCACTAAATATTTTAATCATTAGTTCGGTTTCACGGGAAACATTTTGGATTTGTTCCACGTGAAATAGCAACGAAACATATCAGTTCCAAGTTGGCTTGCAAATCGCCTTACCTTTGCGACCCATGTTTCAAAAATATGATGTAATAGTTGTTGGGGCAGGCCATGCTGGTTGTGAAGCTGCTGCTGCTGCTGCAAATCTTGGGTCAAAAACTCTTTTGATAACCATGAATATGCAGACTATTGCTCAAATGAGCTGTAATCCTGCGATGGGCGGAATCGCAAAGGGACAAATTGTAAAAGAAATTGATGCTTTGGGCGGATATTCTGGAATTGTAACCGATCTCTCCATGATTCAATTCCGAATGCTTAATAGATCTAAGGGGCCAGCAATGTGGAGTCCAAGAGCACAAAATGATAGGATGCTTTTTGCGGCGAAGTGGAGAGAAATGCTTGAAAAAACGACAAACTTGGATTTTTATCAAGATACTGTAGTTGGTCTTTTGGTTAACGATAAAAAAGCGATAGGGGTAAAGACTGGTTTAGGTCATGACATATACGCTGATTCCATTGTACTGACTAACGGAACGTTTCTCAATGGAAAGGTGCATATTGGAGATAAGAATTTTGGTGGAGGCCGTATATCAGAGAAAGCTGCATTTGGTATTACCGAGCAGTTAGTTTCTCTTGGATTCGAAAGCGATCGTCTCAAAACGGGTACGCCTCCAAGGGTTGATGGCAGAAGTTTGAATTACTCTAAAATGGAAGAACAACCAGGTGATGATCACGTGGTTGGATTTTCATTTCTTGATACCGAAAAGCCCAAGAAGCAACTGAGCTGCTGGATTACCTACACCGATAAAAAGGTTCACGATATTTTAAAAACCGGTTTTGATAGAAGTCCTATGTTTAGCGGCCGGATTGAAGGAATAGGGCCCAGGTATTGTCCATCCATAGAAGATAAGATCAGTCGATTTGCGGAAAGGGAGCGGCATCAATTATTTGTTGAGCCCGAAGGATGGAATACAGTAGAAGTTTATATTAATGGTTTCTCAACTTCGTTACCAGAAGAAGTTCAATACGAAGCACTTCGTAGTATTGTAGGGTTTGAAAATGCTAAGATGTTTCGTCCCGGCTATGCAATAGAGTATGATTACTTCCCTCCAACACAATTGAGATATTCCCTTGAAACTAAACTTATTGAAGGTTTATTTTTTGCCGGCCAGATAAATGGAACCACCGGATATGAAGAAGCTGCTTGTCAGGGTTTGATGGCTGGTATAAATGCTCATCAAAAAACCAAAAATCTTGAGCCATTAATTCTGAAAAGGAGTGATGCCTATATCGGTGTATTGATTGACGATTTAATTAGCAAGGGCACTAATGAGCCATACCGAATGTTTACTTCAAGAGCAGAATTCAGAACTCTTTTAAGACAAGACAATGCTGATCTCCGACTAACAGAGTTAAGTTACCGGCTTGGCCTCGCATCTCAAGAGAGAATGGAAAAAGTAAAAGAGAAAAGAGAGGGTGTCGAAAAAATAAAAACTATTCTTAATACACTTTCTGTTACTCCCGATAATATCAATCCTCATTTTGAGAAAATATCATCTTCTTTAATAACAGAAAAACAAAAGGCTTGTAAATTATTATTACGTCCTGAAATTGAATTGAAAGATTTAATGGATTGCTTACCTGCATTGAAAAAAGAATTAAATGATTTTTCAAATGACGCCCTTGAGCAAGCTTCCATTCAGATCAAGTATGACGTTTATATAGAAAAAGAAAAAGAGCTTGTTGAAAGAATGAGTCAACTTGAGAGTTTAATGATCCCCGAAACATTTGATTATAGAAAAATTTCTTCGCTAGGGAACGAGGCAAGAGAAAAGCTTTCTAAAATAAAACCCACAACCCTTGGTCAAGCAAGCCGTATATCTGGAATAAACCCAAGTGATGTTCAAATACTCATGGTTTATATGGGTAGATAAGTTCTCGTTACTTACTTCATTACTATTTTTAGCAAGGACACTAGATTTTTCCAAAATCGGCTACATTTCTTTTATCTAAAATCTATATTGGTGGTACTTTATTTTCGTTTTACCCCAATTACAAAAAGGAAATAATCTTATGACAAGAGTTTCTTTCGATGAAATGAAATCAACAGTAAAAAAAGCTTTTACTATAGCTGGCATGTCTGAAACAAAAGCAGAGCTGTGTGCAAGAGTTCATACAGAATCAAGCAGAGATGGCGTCTACTCACATGGGCTCAATCGTGTTGAAAGATTTGTTGACTATTTGATCAAGGGTCTTGTTGATGCTGATGCCGAACCATCATTGATTTCTAATCTTGGAGCAATGGAAGTTTACAATGGAAATATGGGTCCGGGAATTCTTAATGCAATGTTTGCGATGAACAGGGCTTCAGAAATAGCGCAAAAAAATGGACTTGGATTAGTGAGTCTTAATAACACTACACACTGGATGCGTGGTGGCGCTTATGGATGGCAAGCTGCCGAAAACGGTTACATAGCCATTTGCTGGACAAATACAGAATCTTGCATGCCTCCTTGGGGTGCAAAATCCTGCTCAGTGGGAAACAATCCTTTTATAATGGCGATCCCCAGGAAAGAAGGACACGTTGTTCTTGACATGGCAATGTCGCAATACTCATATGGCAAACTACAAGTAACAAGATTAAAAAATAAAAAACTTCCTTATCCTGGTGGTTTCGATAATAATGGAACCCTTACTGATGACCCCGGATCTATTGAAGAGTCACGAAGAATATTACCAATAGGATATTGGAAAGGTTCTGGTTTTTCTATTATGCTTGATCTAATTGCAGCACTATTGTCAGGCGGATTTTCTACTTCTGGCATTGATAAATTAAATCAGGGTAGTTGTGGTTGTTGTTCGCAGGTATTCATTGCAATTGACCCTTTAAAAAACAATTCGCAAGAGTTTGTTGATAATATTTTAAATGAAACCATTGGTCAGCTTAAATCATCTATTCCCGCAAAAGAAAACGAAGAGATCTATTATCCCGGTGAACAATCATCAAAAACAAGAAAAGAAAATATGTCGTTGGGAATTCCGGTAGATGATGATATTTGGACCAGGGTTAAATCGTTGGCAAATCTATAGTTCAATAATTTTTTGATATGAAGTCATTGTGTGTAATATCTCCTAATAATCTTGTTATTGAAACAAGAGATTTACCAGCAATCAAATCTTATGATGAAGTTTTGATAAAAGTGAAGGCTGGTGGTATATGCGGATCAGATATGCACATATATCATGGTTCCTCTCCGGTGGCAACTTATCCAAGAGTTATAGGACATGAAATTGCAGGAGAAATAATAGAAATTGGCAGAGACGTTGTCGATTTTGCTATCGGAGATCATGTTGTAATGGATCCGGTTATCAGTTGTGGAACTTGTTATCAATGCAGGATTGGAAGAAAAAATGTCTGTAGTAAATTAAAAGTAAGGGGCGTTCATGTTGATGGCGGATACCAGGAATTTTTGGTATTGCCACAAAAAAACATTCATAAGATCCCACTATCGCTTTCGTGGGAAGAAGCAATAATGATTGAACCCTTTACCATTGCCGAGCAAGTTTGTTCAAGAGCTGAAATAAATAAAAATGATATTGTTTTTGTAATGGGTGCGGGACCAGTTGGTTTAAGTATTTTGAGAATGGTGAAGCTATATGGTGCTACATGTTTTATTTCAGATGTGTTTGACTACAAACTTCAAATCGCAAAACAGTACGGCGCAGATGCGACCATCAATGTAAAAGAGATAGACGTAAAAGATGAGATTCTAAGACTAACTGATTCAAATGGTGCTACCGTTGTTATAGATGCAGTTTGTTCAGAAAGATCTTTTGAGCAAGCAATTACTTATGTCTGTTCTGCGGGACGAGTGATTCCTCTCGGCTTTAATAAAAATCCCTCCGCTATAAGTCAACTTAGTATTACTGCCAGGGAAATAGATGTCCGTGGTTCAAGATTGCACAACAATAAATTTCCAAAAGTAATAGACTATTTCATTAAGGGAAGTCTTCAGGTAGGAGACATGATCACTCATCGTTTTTCATTTTCAGAAGTTAAAAACGCCATTGCCTTAATTGAAGATCCCGAAGTTTATAATGGAAAGGTTGTGCTCCTTTTTAATGAATAACCTTTAGCGTTCTGTTATAAAAAAATAAAAACGCTACAGGTCATTGCCAGGTGATGAACACTTTTTAAACGTAACCGAAGCCAACACAAGACGTATTTCGCCAAAACTAATCTTACTACCAAGTTTTTCTTTTATTGTTTTGATGTTCCCTCCTTTAAATTCCTTTGTCTGAGATTCGATCAATGAAATTTTTTCTTTACTAACAAGTTCTTCGATGTTTATTTCCCCAAGAGATATATAGTGTGCAAGATGACCCTCTATTGTTTGTTGTGTAAGGCTTCTTTCTTTAGCAATTTCATCAACATGTTTTCCTTCTTTATAAAGCCGGAAAGATTCTGCTTTTGTGTCGATCTTTTTCTTTTTTTCTCCACTTTCGGTTTTCTTTTCTTTTTTAGGATTCTTCTCATGTATTAGTGATGAAAGATTTTTTTCCCCGCAATATTCAAGTATGATGTCTAAAAATTGCTGGCCATATTTTTCTGTCTTTGCATCACCAAACCCACTAATTTTTCTGATCTCAACCAGGGTCTGTGGTAAATAACGACTCATTTCATCAAGTGTACTGGTACCGGCAATAATGTAAATTGGCAGATCAGCTTTAGAACAAATATTATCTCTGAGTTTTCTCAATCTCTGATGAAGAACAGGATGTGGGCTTTCAGTTCTTTCTTTTGCTTCTCCAGCATATATATTCACACTGAATGCCGGCAGTATAAAATCTTTTTTTCTTTTATGATATGTTTCGATATCAAAAGCCCCGAAAAGACCTTCCATTAAATATTTTTTAATTGAAAGACCACTAAAAATTTCTTTTAGTGCTTCGTTTATTTCTTTCGCATGAAGGCGGCCATCCGTCACTATCGGACAACCATTCAATAATTCACTTAGCCTCTTTTGCTCTTTTATAAAATACCCGGCTCCCGCATTCATTCTTTCTTTCAGCAATTCATTGGTATCCGCATTTTCTTCACGATTGAAAATTGATCGCAATTGGTTTTGGAACTTCTCAGCCGTTCCTTCTAATTTAATTACTTCATCCAAAAACTCGTTGATCCACTTCTCCGATCCTTCATTAAAAGAAGATCCGTTCTCTAACAAATATTGATTGAGCTCTTTTGCATCTTCAAATATTTGTTTGTAATCAAAAAGAGATAAAAGAATTTTAAGTTGATAATTTCTTTTTGATCGTTGCAGCTCCTGCTCCAGAACATTTTTAGAAGAATTGGTTTTAGAAAACCGAGCAATTCTTTCATCAGAAAACATTCTATTTGATCGGATCTGGCTTTGCAGCACAATTCCATCCAATGTTGTACAACGGCTTAATGCAACATATACCTGACCCGGTGCAAAGGCCTCGCCGGCATCAATAACTACTTTATCAAATGTTAGCCCCTGGCTTTTATGAATAGTTATTGCCCATGCAAGCCGAAGAGGATATTGAGTAAAAGATCCTAAAACCTCTTCGTTTAGTTGACGACTTTTCTTATCGACTGTATACCGGATGTTTTCCCATTTTTCTTTTTTTACTTCAATTTCATCTGGCTCATCCTTGCACTGAACAAGTATTTTATCGTCATCAAGCTCTGTCACTATTCCAATTTTTCCATTGAAATATCTTTTGACTCTTTCGATGTCATTTTTAATAAACATAACCTGTGATCCGACTTTCAGCAATAGTTGTTCTTCTGCCGGATAAGCCGACTCAGGAAAATCGCCTTCTATCTCTGCTCTATAGGAAAATGATTTACTCGCAAGGCTGTTTAATTCTGTTTCGTTTTTATTTCTTGCTCTTTCATTGTGTGTAGTAAGAATTATATAGCCGTCATCCTTTGTTCTTCTGAAACCCGGAGCAAATCTTTTCTCTAACAAATTTCTTCCATCATCATCAAGTTGATTATTTCTTACCTGGTTTAATACGTTAATAAACTTCTCCTCGCTTTGCCTGTATATTTTATCAAATTCGATATAAACCGGCGGCTCTTCTTTTATTACAAGACTGTCGAAGAAAAAAGGGCTGTTATAAAAGTCTTTCAATAATCGCCATTCATGGTCCTTTATTACTGGGGGCAACTGAAACATATCTCCAATAAACAAAACTTGTACACCACCAAATCGTTCATTATGTCTTCGGCGAATATGACGCAAGACAGTATCAACCGCATCGAGCATATCACATCGAACCATACTGATCTCGTCTATAATAAGAAGTTCGAGTTCCTGTAAGATCTTTTTCTTTTCAGTCGTCATTCTCAGCTTGCTGAGAAGACTATTTTTGTTCGTGGTTTCTTCGGCTTGTCTATTAAATCCGCCAACATCTGGAATAAATGGCGAAAAGGGAAGTTGAAAAAAAGAATGCATCGTTACACCGCCCGCATTGATCGCTGCCACACCCGTTGGTGCCACTACAGCAATTTGTTTGGGACAATTTTCTCTTATATATTTTAGAAATGTTGTTTTTCCAGTTCCGGCTTTACCTGTAAGAAAAATATTTCTTGAACTTTGATTTACAAGCTCAGCTGCCAATCGAAACATTTCATTATTAAGATCGTAATCCATGTTAGTCATTGATATATCAAATAAAAAAAGGCTCCGGTTTATTAACCAGAGCCTTTCAGTGGTGTGGGGCGGGATCGAACCGCCGACACAAGGATTTTCAGTCCTTTGCTCTACCGACTGAGCTACCGCACCTTTCAATCCCGAACCTGTTTCGGGAATCCTTTATTGGGGCAGCAAAAATAATTGTTCTGAGCCAAAGGGTGAAAAAACAATGCTGAAATTTCCCGGCTTTATCCTTTTATTTCGATGTTTTCCTGTTTTACACCTGATTCTCCCTGCATTAGCAAAAGTATTTGAGCAACAGTAACCACATCTTTCTGGCAATAGTTGACAATTCGTTTTAAATCCTTGTCCTTCCAATATACACTCCAAACCCTACTTCCGTCAATATCATCTTTTGGTGTAGGAATACCAAGTGTATGAGCCAGGAGGTTTAAAGAAGTAAAGCTTTTAAAATCTCCAAACTTCCACAATTCAAGAGTATCAATATGACAAACCTCCCATGGTTTTTTGCCGCTGGCGTTTAAAATAACCGGAATTGAAAGTTTATTTATAATAAGCCTGCGACACAGGTATGGAAAATCAAATTCTTTTCCATTATGGGCACATAAATATTTCTGTTCATCGCTATTGGTCCACTTATTTAGCATATCACAAAACTCAACAAGCAGCACCGCTTCATTTTCTCCATAAAAAGATTTGAGAATGATCTTCTTTCCGCTGCCATTTCCTTGTATAAATCCACAGCTTACGCAAATAATTTTTCCAAACTCTGCGTAAATGCCTGCACGATGATAGATCGTTTCTTTTGTTTCTTCTTCGTGATATTTTAAAAGAGAGGTTGCTTTTGTGTCCCACAGCTCTTTCCAGTCCTTGGGTAAAGAGTTATAATCTGCATATTGAGGAACTGTTTCAATATCTAAGAATAAAATATTGTTGACAGGAATAGCCATAGTTTCTTCCTAAAAATATAAAACCCGGCTTGAATTGCAGATACCACTTATAGGTACTTATCTCCTTTGTTTCGCTTGACTTCCGCCACAAATTCTTTAATCTCCTGCTCCTTATCTTTTCTGCAAATCAGTAAAGCATCCTTAGTATCTACAACTATAAAATCATCGAGGCCCTGTAGCAGGACAAGCTTACCATTTTCGGCATGAACCATACATTTTGTTGCGTCCATTATCATTACATTTTTGCCAGCAACCGCATTTCCTAAATAATCTCTTTCCATATTATCCCATGCGCTGTTCCAAGTACCAAGATCGCTCCAGCCAAATGATGATGGAATGATATAAACATTATCGGCCTTCTCCATGATACCAAAATCAATAGAGATATTAGTACACTGGGGATATATTTGTTCAATTGCCTCTTTCTCTTCCTTTGTATTGAATTTTTCTTTTTCAGCAGCGAAAACCTCATACATCTCAGGAAGATATTTTTCAAATGCAGTAACGATATTTTTTACTTTCCAAATGAAGATGCCTGCATTCCAAAGAAAATCTCCGCTTGCTATAAATGTTTGCGCCAATTCTGCATTCGGTTTTTCTGTAAATGTTTTTACTTTATAAATATCCGGTGCTGCTGCCGTCGTATCATGCTGAATATATCCATACCCGGTATTGGGATATGTTGGTTTTATTCCAAGTGTTACAAATGCGTTGATATGATCTACAAAATCCAGTGCCTTCTTTGAAGTTTTAATAAATTCAGAGGGTTCCGTTATCAAATGATCAGCAGGAGCAACAATAAGTTTTGCATCAGGGTCTTTTTTCAAAAGCTTGAAAGAAATATAAGCAACACATGGCGCCGTATTTTTTCTTGATGGCTCGCCAAGAATATTTTCTTCTTTAACATTTGGCAATTGTTCTTTCACTATCGACACATACTCTGCTGATGTAATAATGAAAATATTTTCTTCGGGTACCAGCTTTTTATACCGCTCATAGGTTTGCTGAATTAAAGTTTTGCCCGTATTTAGTATGTCAAGAAACTGCTTTGGATATGCGGTGCGGCTCATATGCGGTGCGGCTCATTGGCCAAAAACGACTACCGATGCCACCGGCCATAATCGCTACGTAATTATGTTTGCTACTCATGTCTTTTATATCAATCCTTCGCGGATCAGGTCATGTAAATGTATAAATCCAAGATATTTTCCATTTTCAACAACCACTAATTGGGTTATTGATCTTTTCCTCATCAGGTCCAGCGCATCAACGGCCAGTTCCTCCGGGCCGATGGATTTGGGTGTTGTAGTCATTATATCTGCTGCAATCACACCATCCAAAGAAATATTTTTTTCCAGCATTCTTCTAAGATCACCGTCTGTGATTATTCCTAAAAGAATATCATTGTTATCAACGACCGCTGTTGCTCCTAATCGTTTTGATGAAATTTCAACAATAACTTCTTTCAATGACCCGTCTTTTGCCAGTTTTGGTTTTTCATTCTTTAAATAGAGATCGGCTACCCGTAAATAAAGTTTTTTTCCAAGCGTTCCACCGGGGTGAAATTTTGCAAAATCATCACTATTAAATCCCTTCATTTCCATCAGGCAAATAGCCATTGCATCACCCATTACAAGTTGTGCTGTTGTACTCGTTGTTGGTGCGAGGTTATTTGGACAGGCTTCCTGTGCTACTGTTGTATTTAATATTATATCAGATTGACCAGCTAAATAAGATTCGATACTTCCCACCATTCCAATAAGAATGTTCTTGAAGTTTTTAATTAATGGCACCAGCACTTTTATTTCCGGGCTTTCACCGCTTTTACTGATGATCATCACTACATCGTCTTGTTGTACAATTCCAAGATCTCCATGAATCGCATCGGCCGCATGCATAAAAATCGAAGGTGTTCCTGTTGAATTGAGTGTAGCAACAATTTTTTGAGCAATAACGGCGCTTTTTCCAATTCCACTTATCACCAATCTGCCTTTGCAGTTAGTGATTGCATTTATCGCTTTTTCAAAGTCATCATTGATATATTGAGATAACCCGCTGATGGATTGTGACTCTAATTCAATAGTCCTTAGCGCGTTTTAGTGAGGAGGTCATTTGAGGGGGCAAAATTATAGGATTTGATATGAAACCATATCAATACAAGATTATAGTTTAGACTTTACCATTTTAGTAAGCAAGCAAGCAAACAATTTTCGTAAATTCGCCCGGATCGTCTGTTGAGGGTATCTGATAGGAGCGTTTACCGGGATGAATGGAAAGAATATTCAATTATACCTTCTCCGCTTGAAAGTCCCGCCGCCACTCCATATAAATCGTACAGAAGCTGTTATTTGTGTACAAATACCAACAATAACAATGGTATTTTCTGTATCTTAATCAGCTATATTTTTAAAAAACGACGATGAAAAGATTTGAGTAATGGCTACAGCATCAGCAAAAAAAACAGTTAAGGCAACTAATGGGAAACCTGCCTCCAAAAAGAAATTTGACCTTCACGAAGCGCTTAAGGAACATTTTGGTTTTGACAAATTCAAGGGCAACCAGGAAAAGATCATTGAGAATTTACTTGCGGGAAAGGACACGTTTGTTATCAAACCTACCGGTGGCGGTAAAAGTTTGTGTTATCAATTACCGGCATTGGTTAGCGAGGGAGTTGCAATTATTGTGTCTCCCCTCATTGCATTAATGAAAAACCAGGTTGATCTTGTGCGTAGCTATAGCAACATTGACTCTGTAGCACATTTTTTAAATTCTACTCTTACTAAAAAAGAAATAAGAGAGGTACATGATGATCTGCTTACTGGCAAAACAAAAATGCTATACGTTGCGCCGGAAACATTAACCAAACAAGAAAACCTTGAATTCTTTAGCGATCTTAAGATCTCGTTCTTCGCTGTTGATGAAGCGCATTGTATTTCTGAGTGGGGTCATGATTTTCGTCCGGAATATCGTCGGTTAAGAGAGATGATGATCCAGATAAATCCCGACATTCCGATGATCGCCTTAACTGCGACCGCAACCCCAAAAGTTCAAAGCGATATCGTTGAAAATCTTAATCTCCGTGATCCGAAGATCTTTATTTCTTCATTTAACCGGCCGAATCTCTATTATGAAATAATTCCAAAGATCAATAAAGATGATACGCTGAAGAATATGGCAAAGTTCATCGTGCAGAATAAGGGCAAAAGCGGTATCATTTACACAACGAATAGGAAAACAACCGAAGAACTTGCTGATATGCTAACGGCAAATGGCATTAAAGCTGTTGCTTATCATGCCGGATTTGACAGTAAGTTAAGATCCGACAGGCAAGACCAGTTTATGAATGAAGACGTGCAGGTGATCGTTGCCACAATTGCATTCGGAATGGGAATTGATAAACCAGATATCCGTTATGTAATTCATTATAATATTCCAAAGAGTATTGAAAACTATTACCAGGAGACTGGTAGAGCAGGTCGTGATGGCATGGAAGGGAAATGCATTCTTTATTATTCTCATAAAGATGTTGCAAAACTTGAACACCTGATGCGTGATAAACCGCTTAGCGAAAGAGAAGTGGGAAATCAATTAATAAGTGAAACCGTTGCTTTTGCAGAAAGTGGTGTTTGTAGAAGAAAAATTTTATTAAGCTATTTCGGAGAAGAATACGAAACTGATAAGTGTAATAATTGTGATAATTGCCTTCATCCAAAAGAAAAAATTGAAGCGAAGGATGAGGTAGTGTGTGCACTAAAAGCCATCAAGGCGCTTGATGAACGTTTTGCAATGGAGTATGTGGTAAATATGATAATCGGAAGACTAACGCCACAGATGTCCATGTATCGACATGAAGGACTTGATGTGTTTGCCAGCGGAAATGAAAAAGAGCCGCATTTTTGGAATTCATTGATCCGGCAGATGTTGTTGGAAGGCTTGCTTCAAAAAGATATTGAAGAATATGGAGTGCTGAAATTTACAAAGAAGGGTGTTGACTTCTTGAAGAAACCAAAATCATTCAAGATCGTTCTTAATAACACCTATGAAGAGGCAAACGCTGACGATGATGAAGGCGCAGAAACTACAGAAGGCACCGCGGTGGATGAAAAGCTTTTTGAAATGCTGAAAGAGCTTCGTCAAAAAGAAGCAAAGAAAAAAAATCTGCCCCCGTTTGTTCTTTTTCTTGAATCTTCACTACAGGATATGGCAACCCTTTATCCCATTACCCTAGCAGATCTTGAAAAATGCCAGGGAGTAAGCAAAGGAAAGGCTATCCGATATGGCAAGCCTTTCATTGATATGATCGCAAAATATGTGGAGGAAAATAATATTGTACGTCCTGATGATTTTATAATGAAGAGTGTGGTGAATAAAAGCGGCAACAAAGTTTATATCATTCAGAACATTGATAAAAAGATCCCGCTGGAGACTATTGCAAAAAATAAAGGAATGAAAATGGAAGAGCTGCTGGAAGAAATGGAAACGATAGCAGGCAGCGGCACAAAGCTCAATCTTGATTATGCCCTTTCTCAATTGCTGGATGAATATGACCAGGAAGAGATCATTGAATATTTTAAGGGTTGCGAAACCTCATCACTTCAAGTAGCACAGGAAGAATTATCTGAACATAGTTTTACCTGGGAGCAATTGAAGCTTATGCGGATAAAGTTTTTAGGGCAATACGGAAATTAACAAGGCTGATTCTCCTTTAATAGCCGTTTCTTTTTTGCATTAACAGGACTTTAATTAGTTCCTTGTACTATTCCTTTTGTGTTAGCGTTTGGCTATCCAAACCACCAACATGAAAAGGCTCCGTCGTTTTCTTCTCATTACGATTATACTCTTCATAATTGTAGTCGCGGGACATATTTATTACATAACCACGTTAGCTCCAACAGAAAAGTATCCGGTCGATAATTATTTACTAAGCGAAACAGATAAAAAGGCATTGATAATTGTGGCGCATGATGATGATATGGCCACCAGTGCAGGCACTATCTCTCTTTTATGCAAAAACGGCTGGCAGATACGAGAGATGTGTTTCTATCAACAGGCAACGAGTGTTTGCGAATCGGATTATATTTTAAAAAGGACAGTGCAAAAAATCCCATTCGCAAACACTCGTTGCAACAGGCCGTAGGTATACAGGGCTTGCAGAGTGCAGACCCGGTTGATTTTAATTTCAGGAACGATATGGAAACCGAAAAGTCATATATGCCGATGCCTTACTCACAATTTGCAACAAACTATAAACTTGATTCACTCACTAAGCTTATCGCGGCATATATTGAAAAGTATCAACCTTCGGTGATCTTTACGCTGGATAGTGTGATGGGTGGATATGGCCACCCTGATCATGTCATGATTAGCCAGCGGGTAATGGATTATTGCCGCCAGCATAAAAATGATCCCGGATTTTCTGTTAAGAAAATTTATCAGCCAGTATTTCCTCCGTCGCAATCAGACAGGGTGTTGAGTAAGATGCCTGTATATAATGAAGCAAAAAAAGTTTATGGGTGTGAAGGAATGCCACTGCCTGATGTACAGGTTGAGTTTGGCGATCACTCAAAAGAAAAGAAACAGGTGATGCAAGCTTATACTACCGAGCAAAACTCTTTCAAACAAATTACCCCTTACTACAACTGGTATCCGCATTGGATATACTTTAAAATTTTCGACCGCGACTTTTTTAAAGTTGTGAATGTGTCATCTTTATAAACAGCCTTTTTATTGCTTAACTTTCATTTTCATCAATGAAATTGTGTTATGCAAAGAACAAATTATTCCTCCGGCGCCAAATGGGAAGACATTGTCGGCTATAGCCGTGCTGTAAAAATTGGGAATACAATTGAAGTAACCGGAACGGTTGCTGTTGATGATAACAGTGTTCTTGTTGGCGGCAATGATGCATACGAACAAACAGCATTCATTATTCAGAAAATAGAAACGGTTTTACAAAAAGCCGGCGCCTCATTAAAAGATGTTGTAAGAACAAGAATGTTTGTCACTGATATTTCCCGCTGGGAAGAATATGGAAAAGCTCACGGTGAGTTCTTCAAAGACATTAAACCTTGCACAAGTATGATCGAAGTGAAAGGGTTGATCGCTCCAGAATATTTAATAGAGATTGAAGCAACTGCAATCATCAGTGAATAACTTCGCTACATGAACAGTCTCGTTATTAATTCCAAACTCCCGAATGTTGGCACCACCATTTTTACTGTAATGAGTGGTCTGGCAAACGAACACAAGGCCATTAACCTTGGCCAGGGCTTTCCTGATTATCAAATGAACGAGGAGTTGATGAACAAAGTGAGCGAGGTAATGCAGAAAGGGTGGAACCAATATGTGCCTATGCAGGGCTATCTGCCATTAAGAGAATCTATTGCTGATAAAGTTGAATATTTATACCAAACAAAAATTAACCCCGATACACAAATTACAATTACACCCGGCGGCACTTATGCAATTTATACTGCATTGACCACAATACTGCAACCCCGGGACGAAGTAATAATTTTTGAACCAGGTTATGATAGTTATATCCCAAATGTTGAGATCAATGGCGCCGTTGCAGTTCTCATCGATCTGAAATTTCCCGAATACAAGATCGATTGGGATGAAGTGAGAAAAAAAGTTTCTCCTAAAACAAAAGCGATCATGCTGAACAGCCCGCATAATCCAACCGGTGCCGTGTTAAGAGAAGAAGATATCCGACAGTTGAGCAGTATTGTTAAGGACACAAATATTTTTATTGTAAGTGATGAAGTGTATGAGCATCTCATCTTTGATAATATTCCCCATCAGTCTATTCTTCGTTACCCGGAACTGCTTGAAAGAAGTTTTGTTTGCTTTTCTTTCGGTAAAACCTATAACTGTACCGGGTGGAAGCTTGGCTATTGTATTTCGTCTCCTGCATCGATGATCGAATTCAGAAAGGTTCACCAGTTCAATTGCTTTTGTTGTCACACTCCCTCACAAGTTGCGCTGGCGGATTTCTTAAAAAATAAAGATGCTTATTTATCGCTCAGCGGGATCATGCAACAAAAAAGAGATCATTTTATTGAATTGATGAAACAAACAAAGTTCGAGTTGCTGAACAGCAGCGGCAGTTATTTCATTTGTGCAAAATACGATCGCATCAGCGATGAAGCAGACAGAGACTTTGCAATCCGTATTACAAAAGAATTTGGTGTAGCCACAATTCCCGTTTCTGTATTTTACAAATCCGGAACAGATAATAAAGTGATTCGATTTTGTTTTTCTAAGAATAAGGAAACATTAGAAGCGGCAGTTGAAAGACTGATAAAAATTTAATGATAAAAGATGTCCGATACAAAGGGATCGTTTTTATGCTGATGGCGGCATTGTGTTTTTCTATGATGGGTGGCGCTGCAAAAGCATTAAAAGAAGTTTTCTCCGCTGGTCAACTTGTGCTTTATCGCAATGCAATTGGGATGGCTTTTCTTATTCCGGGTTTACTTATAAAACCTCCTGTTCAACAAGGCGGCAAATTCCTAAGACTTGCTTTCCGTGGATTAATGGGGGCATTGGCTTTATACACGTTGTTATATTGTATTCTGCATCTTCCTTTGGGTACAGCAATGAGTTATAATCTTACCTCGGCATTATTCATTGCGATCTTTTCATTTCTTTTTTTTAGTGAGTATCACGGAAGAAAAGTTTTGTTCGCTGTCATACTTGGTTTCACCGGAATGTTGCTTATTTATAAACCAGTCATGCATTTTCCCTGGTATTATCATGCAACCGGTTTGATGTCGGGTATTATTTCCGCAATTGCTTATCTAACTCTTGGTAGGCTAGCCGCCTATTATGAATCACGGGTGATCGTGTTGTCCTTTTTAGTTGCGGGTGTTTTGTTGCCCTCGCTTTCGTTGTTAATTCATTATGCATTTAACAGTCCTGCTGATGGTGTTTTTATTATTGATTGGAAATGGCCGACAGGTAAAGAGTGGTTCTTTGTTTTATTCATGGGGCTTGCCGCTTTGTTCGGACAATATTTTGTTACAAAAGCTTATGGCTCAGATAAAGCAGGGATCGTTTCTGTATTTGGATACTCTAATATTATCTACTCTGTTTTTATCGGTATGTTATTGGGTGATGCTTTTCCAGACCTGATGAGCTGGGCCGGGATCTCCTGCATCATTATCAGTGGCGTTATCATTTCCCTCTTTAAAAGAAGTCAGTTACCCGACGACTAAAAAATATTTATCAAAAAGATTTGGTGGTATGAATTTTCTAATCGTATATTTGCGATATAAGATTTCAGACGGCATTACCCGTCTTTTTATTTGAACACATTCATCGTATAAAAAACGATTAAATAAATGGCAATACATAAGAAAGAAGAGTTTTCCCAGAAAGAACAAGACCTGGCAGCTTTTGCAAAGGCATTAAGTCACCCTGCCCGTATTGCAATATTGAAAATGCTTGCCCAAAAGAATGAATGTATTTGCGGTGAGATCGTTGATGTATTACCACTTGCACAAAGCACCGTAAGTCAGCATTTGAAGGAATTAAAAAATGCGGGGTTGATCGACGGAACGATCGACGGGCCCCGTAGCTGCTATTGCATTAACTGGAAAGCTTTTGAAAAATTTAATAGTGAGTTCGGATTTTTATTTGAAAAGCTGAAAACAACAAATGCTAAATGCTGTTAAGCGCTTATGAGTAATAAGATTATATATAGAAGCAATAAACAGTCGTTGATTAATAAGAGTGTTGATTCTGTTACGGGATCTGAATTCTGGTCGATGGAAGGAAAGAAAGTCCAGTTCACAAGGTTTGATGTTCCCGCTAACACAAATTTTCCAAATCACAAACATGACAACGAACAAAACATATATGTGCTTGAAGGAGAATTATTTTTTCAATCAGAAGGCTTGGTTTATAAATTATCAAAAGGCGATTGTATCGTGGCTCCCGGAAATATCGACCATGAAGTGTGGACAGAAAGATCTTCCGCTAAAGCAATCGATGCGTGGTCGCCCATTAATCACGTTTATGCTGACACCAAAAAATCAATAAACAAATAAAATTATAGTCATGAAAAACGAAACTGAGATCAAAGAACTGGTAAGAGAGAAATACTCACAGATCGCTTCTCAATCAAAAAAACAGAATGCAAGCTCTTGCTGTGGCGCCACTGGCTGTGGTGACGTCTATAATATTATGGCCGATGATTACACAAAGCTTGACGGCTATAACCCTGACGCCGATCTCGGTTTGGGCTGTGGCCTACCAACTGAATTTGCAAAAATAAATGTCGGCGATACAGTTGTGGATCTTGGAAGCGGCGCAGGTAATGATGCGTTTATTGCAAGGCGTATCGTTGGTGAGAGGGGTCGTGTAATAGGTATCGACATTACAGAAAAAATGATCGAGTTGGCAAAGAATAATGCGGCAAAGCTTGGTTACAAAAATGTAGAGTTCCGCCATGGCGATATTGACAGCATGCCTTTATTTAGCAACAAGGCAGATGTAGTCGTTAGCAACTGTGTTTTAAATCTCGTTCCAAATAAACATAAAGTATTTGGTGAAATTTTCAGGGTACTAAAACCCGGCGGACACTTTTCCATATCTGATATTGTTATTGAAGGAGGGCTTCCCCCCAAATGGAAAGAGGTGGCAGAATTATATGCTGGTTGTGTGTCCGGCGCCATTCAAAAAAGTGAATACCTCGACATTATTGAAGAAGCCGGTTTTACAAACATTACACTTCAAAAAGATAAAACGATTGTTATTCCTGATGAAATACTTGCTGAATATCTAGATACAGGAGAGATCGCTGACTATAAAAATAGTAATGTGAGGATCACAAGCATAACAGTATACGCAGATAAGCCAACAAAAGACGAAAGAAACTGTTGTGAGCCCAATAGCGGCTGTTGTTAGTCATTTATTATTAACTATAAAAGTAAGGCCATGAAAAAACAAATGAAAGATCCGGGATGTGGTTGTGGTAGCGGTTGTTGCACTGGTGCAATGGTTGATTAACACAAACCCAAAAACGATCCCGAAAGTTTCGGGATCGTTCTATTTTTATATAATTAAGGACGACATGAAAAAGAAATTACTTTTTGTTTGTGTTGAGAACAGTAATCGTTCTCAAATGAGCCAGGCATTTGCCAAAATGCTAGGTGGCGAAAATGTAGAAGCATACAGCGCCGGCAGTAACCCTTCGGGCATTGTAAATCCAAAAGCAATTGCTGCGATGAAAGAGCTTGGCTATGATCTGAACAAACACGAAAGCAAATCATTAAAAGATGTTGAGCAATTTGCTCCTTTTGATGCAGTGGTCACAATGGGTTGTGGTGATGCTTGTCCCTGGATGCCTGCAAAAAAATTTATTGATTGGGAAATTCCCGATCCTAAAAATATGGAACCATCAAAGTTCAACGAAGTAAGAGACCTGATCAGCGATAAAGTAAGAATATTGCTATCCTCAATCTAATTTTCTGATGCTATATATTTTTGGGGAATCGGCGTATCGCGGCTTTCGCTTTGCCAAAGAATAGTAATTACCCACCAGCGTTTACCGTCATACCACAGTTGAAAACTATTTATTCCCCGTGCAAAAGGTTTTTCATCTTTCAGTGTTCTTTTGCTTTCATAAGTGCTGAACACATGCACAATGTCCCCGAATTGCTCGGTCTTTTTACCGATCTCGGTTTCAAAAAAACCACCGCCCTCTAGGAATGGGCCCGACTTGGTGATATAATCTTCTACTGTCAAAACCGTTCTTGCTGATTCTCCTGTTGGTCGCTTGCCAGTTGGGATCATTCTAGCATCGGGAACAAACAATGTTCGCATTCTATCCCAGTTTCTTTTTTGTCCGGCGGATCCACTGATAACATCATATACGGCAGCAACAATTGCTTCGGGTGATGAAACATCATTTGAATCAGCAGGAATGCTATCGGTCGGTGCAGTTGCTTTTATGGTTATGCAAAACAAAATGACCATTACAAGCATCAATACTCTTTTCATGTGGCTAAATTTTGTTCAAGTTACTTAGTAGCCGTGTATTTTCTTCTCCATTCATAAATCTGGCTTCGGTTTGTTTACTTTGTATAAATTTTTTGATTGAACTCCTCGATCCTTTCTAATCGCACATATATTTTTCTTTTCTCTTTGCTGGGATTGGTTTATTTCGCCGGTCTCTTTGTGCCTTTAATGGATAACGATTCCGGGCATCATGCAGATATCGCCTTGCGAATGTATCTCACCGGCGATTACGTTACTCTATATGATCATCGCGGTGACTATATTGATAAACCACATTTTCTTTTCTGGACATCCGCGTTGAGCTATCATCTTTTTGGTGTTACTTCTTTTGCTTACCGGTTTCCATCTTTTCTTTTTACAATCCTCGGCACTTATTCCATATTTCGTTTGGGGAAAGAATTATATGGTCATGAGATCGGGAAACTTTCGGCACTAGTTGCCGCTTCGTCATTCTGCTATATTCTCGCCAACAATGATGTTCGAATGGATGCGATGCTGACCGCGGCTATTGCTTTTGCAACATGGCAGCTAGTGGCCTATGTTCATCACCGAAAATTTATTTTTCTTTTGGGTGCTGCACTGGGAATGGCGGTTGGCTTTTGTACAAAGGGACACGTTGGGCTGGTTACTCCCGTGGCCGGAGTTTTCTTTTACATCTTATATAAAAAGCATTGGAAGCTCTTGTTTGATTGGCATTGGCTGATCGTCATTTTCTTCTTTGCGATCTTTATTTCTCCCGTTGTCTATTGTTATTATTTGCAGTTCAATCTTCATCCTGAAAAAGTTTCGCAGGGTATAAAAGGCGTGAATGGCGTGAAATATATTTTATGGAGCCACAGCTTTGATCGAATAAAGGGCCATGAACGCTTTGGCGCTGTTGGCAAAGAAGATCATTTCTTTTTCCTCCACACATTTCTCTGGACCTTTGCGCCCTGGTGTTTTGCAGCATTCATTGCTTTGTTCATCCGGTTAAAAAATTTCTTTTCTGGTAAGGAAGAATGGCTGAGCACAGGTGTGTTCGTGATGCTGGCAGCTTTAATAAATTTTTCAAACTTCAAGCTGCCGCATTATCTCCCGATCCTCGCGCCAGCAACTGCATTGATCGTTGCACATTTGTTTGTGTCGCATTGGAATGATGAACGATGGAGAAAAGCGTTTTATATTATTCAACTATCAACTTCGGTTTTATTACTTGCAACGGCCGCCTTAGTTAATACTTGGGCTTTTCCCGTTAAAAGCACGGGTGTGCTTATTGGTCTTATCTTTTTTCTTGTTGTTGTCTTTTATTGCTTTTTAACTAAAATGTACAATAACATACAAAAGTCAATTACCGTTTCGGTTGCAACCATTGCTCTGTTTTTCTTTTTAGCGAATACAAATTTTTATCCGCAACTATTAACTTACCAGGGCGGCAAACCGCTTGCTGATATCACAAGAGGTGTTGCCGATCCAAAAGATGTTTATTTCTGGAAAAACACTTTCAGTTCTACTTATAATTTTTATTCTGCATCTAACCGGCAAGTGTATCATGATTCATTAAAACAAACAGCAAAAAGTTTCTGGCTCATCTATGAAAAATCTCAACAGTCTGAAATTGACTCCTTGAAGCTTCAACCAGGAAAAATCTTTTCTGTTCCTGACTACGAGATCACGAGATTGAAAAAAGGTTTTCTTGATCCAGCTACAAGAAAACAAACGCTGGACTCTATGGTTATGGTAGAAATTATTGGAAAGCAATAACACGATCTTGCAGATTGCCGACCCTTGCTATTGTCCAATTTCAAAATGCATCCAATCATAATCTTTTTCTCTTCCCAGGGACAGGAATCCGTTTTCATAAAATATATCTATCATTCTTGTATATTCTGGTCTTGCAAATCTTGCTGTTGCATGCGTTTCTCTAAGCTGATTCCTTTCCGGGTCAAGGTCAATAGCAACTCCCCATGAATGTCGGCTCCAGTCATTTCCTCCTCTCATTTTGCGAAAATTAAAACAGCCTCCATAAATATCTATTCCCAGCTGTTTAATTTTTAAGGATCCATATTCCGCTAAAATCCCCGAAAGCGTCGCTTTTAAATTTTTTGCGATCTGCTTGTGACATCGAATAGATTTTACCGTTGTCGCCCTGTCCCATGCTAATATCATGGGAAATGGAACATCAATTTTTGTTAAATACGGAGTACCGGTTTCGGTAGGTGTTCCATATTTTCTGAAAAGTTCGGATGTTGAGATCATAATATTGATTTTTAGGTTTGAAAAAAATTCAACCTAATCAGTGGCCTTATTATGAAATAATTGCTTTCAACAGATATGCGGAGAAAGCTGCGTATTGAAATGATAGTTTTATGGCAGCAGAAAATAAATTTACTGATTTATAAATTCTGAAGGTAATTTTTTGTTCCTGTTGATCGGGAGGAAAGCAATATGTTCTTATATACTCGCTTCACACTTCAATTTTTCATCCTTATATACTTTTCAATATTCATCCGGTCAATCCCTTGTGCTTCTATTCTCTCCACGCCTTGTTGAATTAGTGTATCGCCTTTTATAGTTACTGTAAAAGCAAAATCATGTCCTTCCCACTCTTTGGCGCTGCAGTATTCAAGGTGTTCGGTGTATTTAGTTCCGGCAAGCTCATAGCGACCGCCGCCAGCAGAAAAGTTTGTTGAATCTTTCCGGGTGTCATGTTGCAGAAATGAAAAATGAGAATCGTTGATGATCTTGATAAAAGAAAGTCTTGATAAAAGAAAGATCTTTTGTATAATCAGTAATGCTGGTATCTCCTTTCTCGATCAGTGTTCCAGAAAGCAGTTTCCATGTGCCCCTGATTGGAATTGCTGATGTGGCTTGTAAATTATGTTCAGTTGTTTCCCTGCAGGAGATCATGAAAAATAAAAATAAAATGCTGGTGTATAGTTTTGGCATTCTGCAATTTAATAAGATCCAATTTCTTTAGGCGAGATAATGAAAATATTAATATAAATTATATGCGGCCTATAACGGCTTGTCGAATTATATTTAGTAAAAATTTGGTTATTCAAACAGATTAGTTGTTTTAAACATACGATATTGGGAAAAGAAAAAGAACGGCTATCCCGTTCGAACAATAATAAGAGCTGGAAAAAATGGGGACCTTATATATCTGACCGGCAATGGGGCACGGTTCGAGAAGATTATAGCAAGGAAGGAAATGTATGGAACTACATTAATCATGACCTGGCCCGGAGTTATGCCTATCGCTGGGGAGAAGAAGGGATCGCCGGTTTTTGTGACAGCGACCAGGTCTTATGTCTTGCTCCGGTTTTTTGGAATGGGAAAGATTCCATTTTAAAAGAACGGCTTTTTGGATTGACCAATGGCGAAGGCAACCACGGCGAGGATGTAAAAGAACTATACTTTCATTTGGATTCATCCCCAACACATTCTTATTGTAAGTTTTTGTATAAATATCCTCAACGGGCATTTCCATATTTGGAATTGGTAGAACAAAATAAAAAAGGCCGATTAAGCCCGGAGTATGAATTATTGGACACCGGTATATTTAAGGATAACCGATATTTTGATTGCTATATTGAATACGCAAAAGAGGATGTGAACGATATTCTCATGAAGATCACCGTGTATAACCGCGGACCCGAGCCTTCTATCATTCACATACTTCCTCATCTTTGGTTTCGTAACTTTTGGAATCACAATCCCCGGTTCACAAGACCCGAAATTTTTTCGGCTTCGACCGATTGCCTGCAAACAAGCTCTTCACGTAATGGGACTTTTTTTCTTTATCACCAAAGTGGTGAGCAATTGTTCTGTGAAAACGAAACGAATAATGAACGGATGTACAACCGGCCGAATGATTCTCCATTTGTAAAAGACGGGATCAATAATTATATCATAAATAAAGAGGATACGATCAATCCAAAAAAACAAGGAACCAAAGCAGCTGTTTGGTTCGAGGAAGAAATAAAACCGGGGGCATCGGCAATTTTCAAGATCAGGTTAAGCAAAAACCAAATTGAAAACCCATGGGCTGACTTTGATAGAATTTTTACTGCCCGTAAATCCGAAACCGATCAGTATTATGATGAGCTTACTCCTAAAAAATTATCCCCGGAATACAAGGCATTGCTCCGCAGTTCAGTAAGCGGGTTGTTGTGGACCAAACAATTTTATTATTTAGATGTATTCAAATGGCTTTTTGGAGAGCCGGGAGAAACGCAGCCAGATCGTAACTATAAAAGAAACTACGACTGGCAACATCTTACCTCCCGCAATATCATTTCAATGCCTGATAAATGGGAGTACCCCTGGTTTGCGGCTTGGGATCTTGCTTTTCACGCAATCTCTTTTGTTCATGTTGATCCGGATTTTGCCAAGCAACAGTTACTCGTTGTCTTAAGGGAATATTATATGCATCCTAATGGACAGATCCCCGCATACGAATGGAATTTTAGCGATGTAAATCCTCCTGTACATGCATGGAGTGTTTGGCAGGTGTACGAAGCTGATAAGAAAAAAACAGGTGTTCCCGATTGGGATTTCCTTGAAAGAGCTTTTCAGAAATTACTTATGAATTTCACCTGGTGGGTCAATCAAAAAGATGCAAATGGAACAGACATCTTTGAAGGAGGTTTCCTGGGTTTAGATAACATCGGCGTCTTTGATAGAAACCATATGCCTCCGGGCATAAAAAAATTACAGCAAGCCGATGCTACCAGTTGGATGGCAATGTATGCACTCAATATGCTGCGCATGTCATTGGAGCTGGCGCAACATAATAAAGCATACGAAGAATCGGCCGCAAAATTTTTCCGTCACTTTTTGAATATTGGTTGGGCCATGCATCATATCGGAAAAAAAGATATTTCCCTGTGGGATGAACAAGATGCATTTTATTATGATGCAATTCAATTTGAAAACGGAACAAGCCAGCGATTAAGGATCCGTTCACTGGTTGGCATAATTCCTTTATTTGCCGCTGAAATAATGCACAGCAGCATATTTGAAGATCTGCGGCAATTCAATACCCGTTTAGAAGTGATAAAACTTACTCGTCCGGATCTAACCCGCATCATCTCAGATATTGATAAAAAGAATGATAATGGCAACTATTTGTTTGCTATCATGATCGGCGACAGGATGGAACATCTTTTGAAAAGGCTTTTAGATGAAGCCGAGTTTTTATCAGATTATGGTATCAGGTCATTATCAAAAATTCACCAGGACAATCCTTACTCATTCGAATACAAGGACAGTAATTATAATATTCAATACGAACCAGGGGAAAGCTCCAGCTCAATGTTTGGTGGTAATTCAAATTGGCGTGGGCCCATCTGGCTGCCATTAAATTATTTGATCATTAATTCTCTTCGGAAATATTATGAATATTATGGCGATACCTATACATATGAATTTCCCGCGGGATCAGGAAAAAAGATGAACCTAAAACAAATTGCCAACCAGCTTACCAAAAGAATTTTAAACATCTTTAAAAGAAACGAAGAAGGGAAATTTCAATATCATGCCGATGATCAATCTTGCTGGACAGAAGAACATTTTAAAGAACATCACCTGTTCTTTGAATTTTTTCATGGTGATACGGGACGTGGTTTAGGCGCATCTCATCAAACCGGGTGGACGGCTTTAATAATAAATTTATTATTAGAAATGGATGAGGACTAAGATCAATCTTCATACTAAAGAAGAATCTATTGTGCAATCCAAATTCGGCAGAAAAGAAATCTATCTTTTTTTTTCAATTGCTGCATTTATCTTTTCCGATAATTTTTTTGCTCCGGCCTTGTTCAAATGACTTAAATCAAAAAAATCATCCTTCGTAAAATCAGTGTCTTCCAGAAAATTAAAATACTTCACATTGGAAAAATTTTGTTGAATTGACTGGCAGGTTCTGATGGAAGTATTTAATGCGGCAGTATCAGCAACTGAGTAAAATGTTTCGTAGGCGGGTGGCGTTAATAAGATCACCGTGATATTTCTTTCTTTACATTTCCCGATTATAGATTCAAGGTATTGTCTCAATTCCATGTACTTACTGAAATCGGTAATATTTAATCGTTTTATTGCAAAGTTGGCCGTAGGACCACCTAATGGCCCATTTGTATGGCTCGTATTATATGTGGTGTCAAAACCACGGTCAGTGATCTTTACATCCTGTGTATGATTTATATAATAATCCACCAATCTTTTTCTGTTGGTTGAAAACGGCTGGTTGAGCAATTCAAAATAATTGGACGGATTATTGGTAACATATAAATTATAGTAAAGGCAATAGTTTTTTATCAGATGATTTTCTTTACTGCTTTCCAGTCTAAAAAAGAAACTGGCAAAGGATATTGGCATGATCACATATTCCAATTTAGTCATCCCTTCTTGATACTTATCAAATATTTTTTTGTCCAGATCCAATGATTGCAGCGGTTCACACCCATTGAATGTGTATAGCGTTAAGTAATCGGGATTCAGGTTATATAAACCATAGGAACTCCCTAAGATCAACGCCTGGATCTTTTCAGGAGTACGATTTAATACGGCAGCTTTTTTATTATAATCATTCGGAATAATCCTTAACAAGTATTCAGAAACAACGGCTAATACCAGTAAAGGAAGCAGGTATAATATGGTTTTTTTTATAAATAACTTCATATCAAAACCGGGAGTATAAAAAGTTTATATGCATAACTGAACCAAATAATAAAATCGCCAGGATAATTGCAATATAAATACTCCTGCGCAGGTACGGACTTTTTATATGGTCGAGCTGTAGTTCATGCGACCGCGGGTGTTGTATCCACTCTGTTGCAAGCAGAGTAACTATAAACAGGGCTGTTATAAAAGTCTTAAAGGCGCTAGTGAACGGTGGCCACACCACCGAAGAAAAGACTGAGCCCGAAAAAACCGTATTGATAAAACCAAACGCTTCTGTTAAAGAACGACTACCAAAAAATATACAGGTGAACATAACAAGAAAGAAGAGACCGAACATTTTACTGAATCTTGCCAGGTTTAAAAAAAATGTGTGTCTGTGAGATAGTCGTTCATTATTTTTTTTTGGAAATAGCATCTGTGGGATAAAATAAACACCGTGAAGAAGCCCAAAAACAATGAAGTTCCATTTGGTCCCGTGCCACAAACCAACTGTAACAAAAGTGATAATGATCGAAAGGAGAATTCCTGCTTTTTTTAAGTACCGTAATGAAAAGGAAAGCGGTGTGAATACATATTTCATCATCCAGCTAGTAAGTGTAATATGCCATTTTTGCCAATATTCCCGGATGGTAGTGGAAAAGAAAGGGGCGTTGAAATTTCTTGAAAGCTGGATGCCAAATAGTTTTGAAATGCCAATTGCAATATTCGAATAGCCAGAAAAGTCACAATAAACCTGGAATAGATAGAAAAAAGAGGCGAGTAGTAAAGTGCTTCCGGGATATTGTTCGTGATTTTCAAAAACAGGTTGCGCAAAAGATGCACAATTATTGGCCACAACAATTTTTGTAAATAACCCCCAGAGTATTTGTCGCATACCATCTGTGGCCAGCGCATAATCAAAACTTCTTTTTACTCCAATCTGCGGAAGGAATTTTTTTGCAGGCTCAATAGGTCCTGAAGCAATTTTCGGGAAATAGACTACATAACATGAAAAAACAAGAAGGTCTTTACACGATTTGATTTCTTCATTGTAAATATCAATGAGGTAACCTATTAACTGAAAAGTATAAAAGCTTATCCCGAGTGGAATTAATATATTTTCCACCTGTAGGATGGAGCCAGAACTAAAAAAATTAAAATACTTAAAATATAAAAGTACACCCAGGTTGACTAATAGCCCTCCCGCTAGAAGCCATTTCCCGGCCTTTCTGTCTTTTTTGTTTTCAATAAGCTTGCCAATATAAAAGTTGAGGAGAGTGCTGAAAACTAAAAGACCCAAAAACCTCCAATTGAAAAAGGCATATAAAACAAGACTGGCAACAAGAAGTAAAATATTTTGTAACCGGGCGGTGTTTTTGAAAACAAACCAATAGAGTAAAAAAACAATTGACAGAAATAAAGCAAATCCGGGAGAAATAAAATTCATCTTGAGATATTAGACTTTTGATTGAATGAGGGTGATCAGTGAATCCAGGTTACCAAGTTTGTTTAGTTCTTTCAGCCTAAATTTTATTTTGAATTCATTTTCTAGTTCTGTAATTATGATCATGTGAGAAAGAGAATCCCACCCATTTACCTCTTCGGCCGTTAACTCTCCTTTCCATTCAAATTTCTCTTTTTTTAAAACCTGGCGTATGATTATCTCGGCTTTTTTGATAACCGCATTCTTTTCCATTAACAAGTTTACGATTTTATTTCAGCACTTTTTCCATCAACAGCTTCTCGTTGTAGGGTAAATATTTTAATGTCTCCTTGCTAACAGATGTAAATAAGCGTATTGGTTTGAACCCCGATTTTTCATACCCCCTTTTTGCTGATTGATTATTATTAAAAACCTGTATTTGTGCTTTCGTTAAGCCGGGATATTTATCTCTCGAAATTGTGATGTGCTGATTGATCAGCCTGCCCGCCAAACCCTTACCGCGATATTTGTTGTGAGTGTAAACATATTCAATTTGCAAAGTATTTTTCTCTCTTTCTATCAATAGATCTTTTGCAATATCCGAATTGGAATGAGCAATAAGAATATTCTCTTTGGGAAACACAAAATGCATCAGGTTTGTTTTGATGGTACGTGATGAATTATTTGTTTCAAACTTTTCTATCCAACCCGCCGCGGCAGCTACGGGTTTCCCGGAATACTCGGCGATCAAAAAACTGCTTAATGAAAATTCGCATCCGGATGATTCTTCATTAAGGCACCTCATGAGTAATTTTTTTATTTCCGGTTCATATATATTGAATAGAGTACTTAGGCCAAATTTTTCAGTCCCGCTTTTTTCTGCAGCGATCATTGTCTCTACAATAAAGCTGTTGTCAGTAACAAAAGCTTTTCGGATTAAGTATTCATCATTCATTTTAGCTCTAACAATTGTTTTAATGAAGCTCTATCTATTTTTCCGTTCTTATTGTACGGAAATTTGGCCCGAAACTCAACACGGGAGGGAAGCATATAAACAGGTAAATATTTTTTCATGTGATCCAATAATGCAGTTGTGTTATTGGCTAGTAATGATTCAATGATCAACACTATTTCGTTATTGCCGGAAACATTAGTAAATGGTGTCGCTACTACATTTACGTTTCCCAAAAAGCTTTTCGCATGAAATTCAACTTCAAGAAGCTCTACTCTAAATCCCTGTATCTTGATCTGTGAATCCATTCTTCCTATATACATAATATTTTCGTCCTGGTCTATCATGCACAGATCCCCTGTTTTATAAAATCTTTCTTTTTTACCCATATGTTCTGAGTAAAAAAAGGCCTCTGAATTTATTTTTTCGTTATTCAAATAGCCGGGTGTTAATTGTGGGCCAGCAAGACAGAGTTCGCCTTTTTCGCCGGTTGCTACCGATGAATTATTATTATCAACAATGATAGCAAGTGTATTCTTCATGCATTTACCAATAGAAAGTATGCCATTATAGGATTTATTCCGTGAGATCTTTTCTTTACGTAATACATTATAGGATGTGCAAAATATTGTATTCTCGGTCGGGCCATACAGATTTAAAATATTCGCATTGGGAATACATTCCTGCCATTCTTCAGCAAGATCATGTGAAAGCGCTTCTCCGCAAAACAGGCAATTTTTCATATGGATTGAATGTATTTCGGAAAAAAAAGGTTGAAGGTAATGGATGACAGATGGGACAAGCAAGGTGCCGGTTATTTGTTGCTCATCTATTAACTTAAAAATGTAATTATATTTTATTTTTCCGGGAGGGATCGTATATACACAAGCGCCGTTGAACAAGGGAATAAGGTAAGACATTACAGATAAATCAAAAGTAAGATCAAACATCTGCACCCATCGATCGTTTTCATCAATTGAATTTATAAGCAGATCAAACCCGCTTATAAAAGCAGATACATTTGCTCTTGTTATAGGCACTCCTTTTGGAACCCCGGTTGTTCCTGATGTAAATAGGATATAAGCCAGTTCATTATTGTCGATCGTCAAAGGAATCGTAGCCAATTCTGACGGCGGAAGTTCTTTGCTCTTAATAACCCGGCAGTCCAAATGGAATCTCTCCCCTGAAGAATCTAATATAGATCTCACCCCTGATTCATTAATAATCAACCCGTTTCTTTCAATAGGCGTATCCGGGTTTAGTGGGATATAGGCTTTGCCTTCAAACCACAAAGCAATAATTGAGGCGTAAGTTTCTAAATCATCATTAGCAACCAACCCAATATTCTTTTCCTGATCCGGGATTTGCGATGAAATATGCTGTCTTATGGAGGAAATGCATTTTGACAGATCCTTATATGTATAGAAATGGTCATTGATACAAAAAGCAGAACGTGCCTGGTTCTTTTCTATGGAATCTGCTAGTCTTTTAAATGAGTCCACTCAGGAAATCAATTTAAGAGTTAAAGTATATGTTTTCCTTATCTGATAAAACCTTTGTGATATTTCTCTAAGTTACCGACAACTGAATTCAATATTCTTATTCATTAACGTGTCTTTTTTTTGACTGACGTCAATCATCGGGACGACCGAAAAACAAGATATAACCATCAGCATCCTTGATTTCAAATCCGCGCAAACCATCATCGCCATCTTCGTTGTCTTTGATTGTTGTAAAAAATTCGACATTACGAGATGAGAATTCTGCAGCCAGCGCATCAGGGTCCGGAACATATACATAGGCATCCCAGCGGGCAATACCTTGTTTGATATCTCGTGTGTAGTTCGGAACAGGATCAACACCAATAGCCTTCAGAATGATCATCGCAGCACCCCGTTGGACAATACCGAAGAAGATATCATCGTCACCCGGTCCTTGAAAAGTGATGTCGAAATCGAGACGGTCGCTATAAAACGCTAGTGCAAGAGGAACATTCCTTACAATGAAGAATGGTGCAATTCCAGAAATCTCTGTTTGTGTCATACCGCAACTTGTGAAGTAATATTCTTATTGGGTTATACTTTACTAAGCCAATCTTTAGCATCTTCAGTATTATCAAAAAAATTAATTGTAAGCTTGTCTTTGTCAACTTTATAGGAGATGGTCTCTACTGCAACCTGGTTAAAATAGTAATCTGGTTTAACAATCGCTATTGCTTTAAATCCAAAAGTTGTCGCTCTTGGCAAAAATTCTTCATTTAACCATTGCTGATCTTCCATGGCAATTATCTTCATATCCTTGATATCAGCAAGTACTTTCGAACAATTATTTTGAATAAGTGTGTTCAACATCAATTCAGTGCCTTGCTTGAATTGTTTACTGGTCGCATAACCATCCCATTCCATCACAACACAATTAAGATCTTTATCAATATATATATTGTATATCTGTGTATTTGCTTCCATATAAAATCTTTTTTAAATAAATCATTGATCTTATAATCCCGCCTTCTTACTAATCTCCAGCATTCTTTCAATTGGTTTCTTTGCTGCTAATCTTAATTCTTCTTCCATTGTTATCTCCGGCACTTCATATTCCATGCAGAGATAAAGCTTCTCAAGCGTATTGCGTTTCATATGAGGGCAATCATTGCATGCACAATTATTCTCAGGCGGTGCTGGTATAAATGTTTTAGTGGGGTTTACTTTCTGCATCTGGTGTATGATGCCTGTTTCAGTAACAACAATAAATTCCTTCGCATCATCTTTCTGTGTGTATTTCAACAGACCGGTTGTGCTTCCAATAAAATCTGCTATACGCAAAACAGGATCTTCACATTCGGGATGTGCGATCACTTTTGCATTTGGATGACGAACTTTTAGTTTCGTAATTTTTTCCAGGCTAAAAATTTCATGTACCATGCAAGCGCCGTTCCATAGCAACATATTTCTTCCTGTTACTTTGTTGATGTAGGCACCCAGGTTTTTATCCGGAGCAAAAATTATTTTCTGTTCTTTCGGAAAACTTTCAACAATGATCTTTGCGTTACTGCTTGTACAGATCACATCACTCAATGCTTTTATTCCGGCGCTGCAGTTGATATAACTCACCACTACATGATCGGGATGCTCGTCTTTGAATTTTTTAAACAAGGGCGGTGGACAACTGTCGCTGAGCGAACAACCAGCTTTCAGATCGGGTATCACAACTTTTTTTGTTGGATTTAAAATTTTTGCTGTCTCCGCCATGAAATGCACGCCGGCAAAAACGATCATGTCTGCACTTGTTTTTTCTGCTTGTTGCGCTAAGCCCAAACTATCGCCGATATAATCCGCCACATCCTGGATATCCGGTTCCTGGTAGTAGTGCGCCAGCAGGATCGCATTCTTTTCCTTTTTCAGCCGTTCGATCTCTGCAAACAGATCAAGCGTTGGATCAGGTTCGATGTCGAGAAAACCATTTCTCTCGATTTCATTTTTTGCGGCAGTAAGTATTTCAGGATTCATGCTCATCAAATTTTCAGGAGTGCAATATTCAACTTCACAATCCAATTTTTAAAATCAATTTTTCTCTTAATGTATTAATAGTATTATATAATATTTATAAAAAAGAGTTTATTATTATTACAGCTGTGAATTCGTGGAAAAGATTCTACACAAAATTACGTAGTTGTGATTATATACATTATAAGTATGGGTAATCCACAGGCAATACCGTTATCTGTCGCAGATCTTAGCAGTATATCCACAAGGTTGTGAATACAACTTTCTTAATAAAAGGCGTACCAAAAATTTAAAAGAGCATGTGGATAGAGTATGAATAACTGAGAACAACGAACACTAACAGTTCTTAGTTTATGGTTTTGAACTTTCAAGCATCCAATCCTTCTGTTTCATACTAACGTTTCACTAACTGTTATTAACATGAAATATCTTTTGCCAACATCATGTTGGGGAGAAAAAGTTTAGACTATACATCAAAAGCAAAGCAAAAGAAGGAGAAATTAAAAAAACTAACTTTACGAATCTTAAACTTGTTATATGAAACATTTCAAGAACCTCCTTTTTTCAGCGATCTTCTTTTTATACTCCGCAATTTCTTTTGCCAACGAAGGAATGTGGCTTCCTCTGCTATTAGAAAAACTGAATGAAAAAGAAATGAAGAGCCTTGGTATGAAGATAAGCGCAAAAGATATTTATAGTATAAATAGTGGAAGCCTGAAAGATGCAATTGTAAGCTTTGGAGGCTTTTGTACCGGAGAAATAATTTCCAGCAAGGGATTGGTGCTTACCAATCATCATTGTGGATTCGACGCCGTACAGAATCACTCGACACTTGAACATAATTATATAAGAGATGGCTTTTGGGCAAACAGCAATAGCGAAGAACTTCCTAATCCAGGTTTATTTGCAACCTTTATTATAAGAATAGAAGATGTAACAAAACAGATCTTAAGCGGCGTAATCCCGACAATGAGTGAAAGTGAAAGGCAATCACAGGTTGATAAGAATATGGAAGCACTGCGTAATACTGTAAAAAAAGAAAGTTATCAGAAAGTATTGATCCGCGGTTTCTTTGAAAACAATCAATACTTTCTATTTGTTACAGAAACCTATAATGATGTTCGCCTGGTTGGCGCACCGCCAGCTGCTATTGGTAATTTCGGAAAGGATACCGACAATTGGATGTGGCCACGCCACACAGGAGATTTTTCCATTTTTCGCATTTATGCAGGCAAAGACAATAAGCCGGCAGATTATTCTCCGGACAATATTCCATATACACCAAAGAAATCATTGACCATTTCACTTAATGGAGTTAAACAAGGTGACTTTACAATGGTGTTTGGCTTTCCCGGAAGAACAACCGAATATTTACCAGCTTCCGCTGTTGAACAAATAATAACAGTAAACGATCCGGCAAAAATTTCTATCCGCGAAAAGGCATTGAACGTAATAGACGGCTTCATGAGAAAGGATGAACAAATAAAAATTCAATACGCATCAAAATATGCCGGGATTCAAAACGCCTATAAAAAATGGCAGGGAGAGATTCTGGGTCTTACAAGAACAGATGCATTAAGTAAAAAGAAAGCCTACGAAGCAGAATTTCAAAAAAGAGTTTTGGCAAATCCTCAATTGAAAGCAAAATATGGTAATACATTACAGGATCTGAACAGCGCTTATGCAGAAATAAAGCCCTACGGCTATTCAAGAGATTATTTTAATGAGATCATAAGTAAGATCGAATTGTTTACTGTCGCAGGACAACTTGGTTCGCTTGCAAATGCTTTTGAAGACGGCGGAGAAACGGCCTATGCAAAAAGGAAAAAAGAAGTAACAGATTTTCTCAATGGCTTTTTTCCCGAACACAATACAGAAGTTGACAAAAAACTTTTTGCTGCATTAATGAATATGTATGTAATGGACCAGGAAAAAGGAAACGTATCGCCGATGATGAAAGAAAAAACAACTTCAGTAGCTGGAGATTTTGATAAGCTGGCGGAAAGAGTTTATAAAGAAACGGCCATTTTAAATGGAAACTCACTCAAAGCAAAATTACAAATGCCAACCAATGATGTTTTAAATTATATCCGTAGCGAAGAAGGAGTAAAATTATACAATGATATTTTAAGAACATATCAAACACAGGTGCAGGGAAAGCTTAATGAAATACAAACCAGGATCAATAAGCTGCAGCGATCATATATGCAGGCTCAAATAGATGTATTTAAAGAGAAAAAATTTTATCCCGATGCCAATAGTACTTTACGTGTTACCTATGGAAATGTAAAAGGCTATGAAGCTAGAGATGCTGTTTCCTACGATTTCTATACGTATCTCGATGGAGTGATGGAAAAATATAAACCCGGCGATTACGAGTTTGATGTTCCTGAAAAACTAAGAACACTTTATCAAACCAAAGACTATGGGCCCTATGCAGTTAATGGTAAACTACCCGTTTGTTTTATTGCCGCCAACCATACAACCGGCGGAAATAGCGGCAGCCCGGCACTTGATGCTTATGGCCGCCTTATTGGCCTCAACTTCGATCGTGTTTGGGAGGGAACCATGAGCGACATTAACTATGATCCCTCTATTTGCAGGAACATTATGGTGGATATCCGTTATGTTTTATTCATTATCGACAAGTTTGCCGGCGCAAAACGACTTATTAAGGAAATGAAGCTGGTAACTGGGCAAAAAATTTGATGGGCTTTCAACAAAAAGTGTAAATCCGGGCTTCAGTTCCGGCTGTTCGCTACTACTCCGCCACAAATCTGCGCACAGCTGCTTCAGCGGGGTATTCGCTTCCATCCGGCAGCCCATCAGCACCTGAATAAAACCCATCAAAGAAAGCCTGTTTTTCCACAGTTTTTCCCCTATTTTTGCCCTCCTTTTTATAACCCTATAATATTATTATGTCAGTTATTCAGAGCATTCGTGAAAAGTATGCAAAGT
>Ga0193738_1000046_pt1 | contig 82286 bp, 135 predicted proteins | sample L2a1metaG_FD_144927 | JGI IMG/M metagenome (GOLD analysis project Ga0193738, IMG submission 144927) | Soil microbial communities from a riparian zone of the East river system, Colorado, United States - L2a1 | ecosystem: Environmental > Terrestrial > Soil > Riparian zone | place: USA: East... | reverse complement strand
AAGGAATGGAACCGGTTCTGGGAGGTTAGCCCCCCGAATTGGTTCCCCAAGGAAACGTGGCCCCTCCTGGCCCAGTTGTGCCGCCACATTTGCCATGCCAGGTTCCTTGGCGAGGCGCTGCAGGAGTTCCGGGTGGGTCTTCTGGACCCCAAGAACCCCAAAGACCTGGCCCATTTGAACCAGGTGGCCGTGATGCACGACCGGGAAGGCCGGGCGATGGGAACCCTGATGGACAAGCTGCGGCTATCGACCCAGCAACGAGTTGCCACCAAGGTTGCAGGAGCCAAGCAGGAGGAGGCGGCCCCGGAGGTCAGGCCCTGGATGGCGCAGGGGCGCGACCGGGACGACCACCTGACGGAGCAGTAAGCGGTGCTTGATACTTCCACAGACGTTTCACGTGAAACGCCCAAGCGCAAGAAGACCCGCGCCGAGATTAACATCGAGTGGTGCGAGCGTTTTCTGTTCCTCCCGGAGGGCAAGAACGTAGGCAAGCCGCTGAAGATGGCGGAGTTCATGAAGGAGGACTTCCGGGCGATCTACGACAACCCGCACGGCACCCGGCGGGCGATCATCACCAGGGGCAGGAAGAACGCGAAGACGACGGAGTGCGCGGCGATCACGCTCCTGCACCTGTGCGGTCCCGAGTACACCCCGAACAGCTCGCTCTACAGCGCGGCGCAGAGCCGGGACCAGGCCTCGATCATCTTCAATCTGGCGCGCAAGATGGTGCTGATGTCGCCGGTCCTGCGGAAGGTGATCCGCATCAAGGAGACGGCCAGGGAGTTGCACTGCGCGGAAGTCGGGACGGTCTACAAGGCGCTGTCGGCCGAGACGGCGACGGCCTTCGGTCTGAGCCCCAGCCTCTGCATCCACGATGAACTCGGCCAAGTAAAAGGACCGAGATTCTCGCTGTACGAGGCCCTGGAGACTGCGACGGCGGCTCAGGAGGCCCCACTTAGCCTGATCATCTCGACGCAGGCACCTACGGATGCCGACCTTCTGTCGCTCCTGATCGATGACGCGAAATCGGGCGCGGACCCCAAGGTGGTGCTGCGAATCAACAGCGCCGACATGGACGACGACCCGTTCAGCGAGAAGGCGATCAAGGCGGCGAACCCGGCGCTCGACCTGTTCATGAACAAGGCCGAGGTTCTGGCGATGGCGCAGGACGCCAAGCGTCTGCCTGCGCGCGAGGCCGAGTTCCGGAACCTGGTTCTCAATCAGAGGGTCGAAGCCTCCAACCCTTTTGTGACGGCGAGTCTCTGGAAGTCGTGCGGCGGCACGGTGCAGCCGTTCAATGGTACGACCCCGCTCTACGGTGGTCTGGACTTGTCCAGCGTTGCGGACCTCACGGCCCTGGTCCTTATCGGCCAGCCTGCCGGTAAGGCGTGGCATTGCGCACCGACTTTCTGGCTTCCCGCCGAAGGGCTTGCAGAGAAATCTCGCGCCGACCGGGTGCCTTACGATCTGTGGCGCGACAAGGGGTATCTGCAGACGACGCCGGGCACGACGGTGACCTACGAGTACGTCGCCAAGCATTTGCGCGACTTGTTCAATCGCTACAACATCCGCAAGCTGGCGTTCGACCGCTGGAACATGCAGCACCTCAAGCCCTGGCTGGAGCGCGCGGGATTTTCGGTCAATGTGATCGAGGACAAGTTCGTGGAATTCGGCCAGGGCACGGTTTCGATGTCGCCTGCGCTGCGCTCCCTGGAGGAGCTGATCCGCGACAAGCTGATCGTCCACGGCAACCATCCGGTGCTGTCGATGTGCGCGGCCTGCGCGGTGGTCGAGGGCAAGGACGATGCAAACCGGAAGCTCAGCAAGAACAAGTCGAGCGGCCGGATCGACGGTATGGTGGCGCTGGCCATGGCTGTCGGAGTGGCTCAGCAAATGCGCCCGGTCGATGTTTCCACGCTTATCGCCTAAGCTGCCAAAAGCCGCAAAGGGAGAACCAAATGACCAAGGGTATTCTTGCGATGATCATCCCCATTGATACTGGGGCACGGCCTGACCAGAGCTTGCCGGGAGCGCAGCCTGGCATCGACAACACGCTGCCTGGCGGACAGGGCGGGCAGATAGACAACACGCTGCCCGGCGACCTTCCGATCCCGTCGCATCCGATCTACTACCCGTTGCCGCCGGGTGCGCCTGTGCATCCGGACCAAGGCCTGCCCGGCGATCAGCCGTACCCCGATCAAGGCTTGCCGGGATCGCAGCCGCGCCCTGATCAGGGTCTACCAGGCGATCAGCCGAAGCCTTCGCATCCCATCGTCCTGCCGCCGGGTGGCGGCGGCGGATGGTTGCCGGTGTACATCTGGGGTCCGAGCGATCCGCGCCCCGGCACCGGGCTCCCCGGCGATCAGCCTGGCATCGACAACACCTTGCCGCCGATCCCGGAGCCCCCGGAGGACGCGAAGGCTCAGATCGAATGGAAGGCGATGTGGACGCCGACCACCGGCTGGGTCAGCTTTGCCGTCGTGGTGCCCGGCGATGCGGCGAACGTGCCGACACCGTCGAAGGGCCAGCGCGGCAGGAAGTAGCAAGGTCGAAACGGGGACGAAGCTGGCGGGTACACCGCTGGCTTCGTCGCGCCGTTCAGGGGGGTCTAGATGGCTAGCCGTTTTCGCCCGGTCTATCGCACGCTGACCAGCGAGGAGAAGGCGCTGATTGACGCGATCAAGCTGAAGGCCGAGGAGCTGGACGGGCTCTATGACCGGCTCAAGGAGGGGCGCTATAGGGCGCTGGCGATGACCTCGCTTGAGGAATCGGTCATGTGGGCGGTCAAGGAAGTCACGGCGTGACACGGCGTGACATGGTTGCCAGTCCCTACGGCGACCTGTTGCGGCCGGATCGGCTCCCGAAGCCGGGTTGCCGGGTCAACTTGATCTGCGGTCCCCCGGCATCCGGCAAGACGACGCACGTTCGCCTGAATGCGCGCAAGGGCGACACCAGGATCGACCTGGACGAGATCGCCAGGCGGCGCGGCTACGGGCGCGACCGGCCGCCAGAGGCTACGGGGCTGTTGCTGGCCGAGCGCAACGAGCGCCTGGCGCGGCTGTCGGAATACCCGGCGGATCACACGGCCTGGGTCATCATGGGATTGCCCGGCCAGAAGCTGCGCGACTGGTGGGGCGAACAGCTCAACGCCCAGGTCTATCTGCTGATGGCCCCGAAGAAGGAGCTGCTCAACCGGGTCAGGAACGATCCGGAGCGGCGTCCCTTGATCCGGATGTATGCGCGGCTGATCAGCCAGTGGTTTCTTCGCGAGGAGGCCAACCGGATCGGCCGCATCCTGCCTGGGTGCGACGAAAGCGGCTGGCCTACTGACCGGCTGCACCCTTGGAATTCGCCAGTTCATGGACCCGCCCGGTGAACACCTTGGCCCGCGCCTCCAGCAAGCGCAGCGATTCGGTCAGCTTGGCGACGAACGGCTTGAGCCCGGCGATCTGGTCGAGGACAGCCTTCTCTTCGGCGAAGCTGATCTTGTCATCGAAGTAGGTTTCGATGCTCAGCTCCGGTGAGAATTGTGCGGCGCAATCGCCCGGTCCCATGCCGATCAGGATGGTAGGCCCATCGCGGGTGAACGACAGCCAGCAATCCATATCGTCCTGGTGGAAGAAGCGGTCGAGCATTTGGTCGACCGAGTCGAACACCCGCTCGTCCACCATCTCGATCATGGCGTGCTGAAGCGCTTTCGGCATATCGTTGCGCAGGGCTTGCCCGACCGTCTTGAACAGGTCGTCGCGAAACATCTGCCGCAGCTCAGAACTGAAATGTTTCATGCGGACAACATGCCCTATACCGAAGTATGGGGAAAGCGGGTTTCCCGCTTGTCCACACTGATCACAGGGGAAATCTATGACGCTGCAAATCCTCGATGGCCCGCTGTTTCAGCCCGGCAAGTCCTTGTCCGAGCCGCTCGACATTTCGGGCGGCGACATTGTGCGGATCACTTGCCCTGGTGGCTGGACCCCGGCCAACCTGACGTTTCAGATCAGTACGGACGGCCAGAGCGGCTTCAACGATCTGTACGATGCCGAGGGCAATGAGGTTACCGTTATGGTGCGCGGCGATAATTCCGCGATCATGATCCGCGATCCGTGGGCCAAGCACATCAATTTCATCAAGTTCAGATCGGGGTCCGCCAAGTATCCGGTGCCGCAGAAAGATGGCCGGTTGTTCGCGGTCGCTATCGAAAAGCTGGAAGCATAGCCATGGCCATCCTCAATGTTCACAGTGGTCCGACCTTTGATGCAGGCGCATCGGAATCGGACGTGCTGGCCATCGGAACCGACTACATCGTTGGTTTGATCTGCCCGGCCGACTGGACCCCTGCGGTGGTGTCGGTGCTGATTTCGGCGCAGGGCGACAACTATCTCGACCTGTTCGACGGCAAGGGCGAAGAGTTCATCTTCAACGTGACGCCAGGCGTGGCGATAGCGGTCGATCCGTACATCTTATTGATGGCGGCCTACATTCGCCTGCGCTCTGGAACGCGCAAGAATCCGGTGCCGCAGGAGGCGGAGCGCCGGTTCTACATGATCGGCACTTCGAAGCTCGCGCTTGCCTGATGCTGGAGACGGACGACGCCCGCGAGCAATGGCGCATCGCCAAGATACGCGCGCAGCGGTTTCTGAAGGAGTGGGACGAAGGCAAGCACCCGCGCGTACCCGCAGGCGGGCCTGATGGCGGGCAATTCGGTGCGGGCGGTGGCGGCGGAGACGAGGCTACCGGCAATGCCAGCCCAAGCAGTCCGGTCGATCCCGGCAAGGACAGCAAGCTACTGACTCCGGACGAGCAGAAATCGATTATATTCTATCAAGGCCCCGATGGTTTCAGCAAAATCAACAACAGTCTGCGCGCTGGCAAACCACCAGGCGAACACGCCAAGCGACTGAGCAGCGCCATCGCCAAGCATCGCCTGACGGAAGACGCGACGGTCTATCGAGGTGTTGGCAACACGTTGTCGAAGCAGCTCTCCGACCTGTGGCGCGACAAGGAGCCGGGCGACGATCCGATTGTTTTCGAGGACCGGGCCTTTGTCAGTACTTCGATGTCGCAGAAGATTGCCGAGACGTTCAGCAAGAACACCATCAAGATCAAGCTGCCGAAGGGGCATAATGTTCTGCCCATCGTGGATCGCGAACACGCACACGAAGCTGAAATCCTGATCGACAAGGGGACCAGGTTCAAGGTTCTCAGCATGCGCAAAACGGCGTCTGGCTACCGGCGGTTCGAAGTCGAGATCGTGCCGTGACCGACAAGGCACCCGACAAAGGACGCTACGATTGGGAAGACGGCGACATCGTCATTCTCGATGGGCTCCTGAAAGACAAGCGCTTCGACCCGAGCCAGCCGCGCGACGAGCATGGTCAATGGACGGACGGTGGCGGCGGGAGCGACGGCGGTGATGGGGCTTCTCACCCAGGTGGCGGCTATTCGGACCAGGCTTACGTCAAGGATGGCGTGATTCACACCAGTGACGTTTACGACGCAGTCCGGGCGCTGCACGAAGGGCGCAAGGTTGAGCTGGACCAGCCACGCGGCGTTTCGGTCCTGATCAACAAGCTGGGCGAAATCTCGAAGGGCATGATCGCAAAGGGCGAGAAGGCCCCGAACTATAATTTATGCCTGGTGACCATCAAGGCCACCTCCCTGTTTTGCGCCGACACCAAGGGCATCCCGCGCGTGCAGATGCCGCAGTTGGCCAAGGAGCAGGACGCTCAGTTTTTCGAATATCTCAAGGCGAAGGGCTACGGTGCCGTGCAGGAGGAGCAGTACGCTTCGCACTTGCGCGCAACGCAGAACGAGCTGAACGGAGCCAAGGTCGCTGCCATCGCCAGAAAGTTACAGAGCCCGGCCGGTTACAACAGCAATCCGATCTTCGTCTCGAAAGACGATTACATTCTCGACGGCCACCATCGCTGGGCCGCCGAAATCGGCGTCGATGCCGCCAACAACGTGCTTGCCGACAGCAAGAAGATGTCGATCTATCGAATCGATATCCCGATTACCAAGCTGCTTGAAGAAGCCGAAAGCTTCACCGAGGGTAAGGGCAAGCTGGGGGTCGAGGAGGACCGCAAGAAGCGGGCGCTGGGCGTTGGCGCTGTCGGCTCCACCCTGGAGGGCGGAGAGATCAAGCGGCCCCAGGTCAGGCTTGCGGGGTTGGACGCCTATCGAAGGCGGGGCGATTTGCTTTTGTCGGAGCGCAGCTCAGCGCACAGCGAGTTCATGGACGAATGCGTTCCGCGCCTGATGGACATGGGCAAGGACCAGATCGTCGCCGTCGCCGCCTGCCTGAATATGTGGAGGGCCGAATGGGAGGAGGCGCACCCCGAGGGCGCTGACGATCCTGGCCCCGACCGGCCTACGGACGAAGAGGGCAGCGATCTGCCGCGACGCGGCCGGGCCTACAACGAAGCCGAACACCCGCGCGACGAACACGGGCGTTGGACCGATGGCGGCGGCAGTGACGACGTTGACGGTAACGTACCGTCAACGACCGGCTACACCGACGAGCAAACCGCCGATGCGATGGAGAGCGCGCTGGTTAGGCCGTTGGCATCAGCCACCGCGACCAAGCTCGACTTCAACCCGGAGCTGATCGAGTACAGCGACGAGGACAAGGAATTCAAGTTGGCGGGTGCGACGTACAAATACGCGGGCAGCTACACATTCGGTTCGCCTGGCGTCACGCTCTACACGAAGCAGATCAACGTCGATAACGTGCGCGGCATCACCGCTCACGAAATCGGCCACCGTAAATTCCAGTTGCTGCAGGAGACCTACCGGGCCGAGACCGAGCAAGTGATGGCCGACCCCGGTCCGCCGCCCGACCCGAATCATCCGTACTACTGGGGCAAGCGGGGCGGCAGTGCTGCGGTCATGAAACCTGACGGCACCTTGCGTCCGCCCTACGATACGAAGTACCCGCTCTACGAAGAGTGGCAGCAAATCCAAAACATGATGCCGTCGCTCGAAGATGACGACGGCATCACCAACTACAGCAAGGCCTACTGGTCCGAATGGAAAAAGGGCAACGTCGATACCAACCTGGCCTATCATGAGACCATGGCCGAGATCGCCTACATGAACGCAAAGATGGGCAAGAACTCTGCGAACACCGGAGCAGGATGGCGCAGGCTGTTTGCTCTCCAGGAAAAGGTCTGGGCCGAAACTGACAAGGTGCTGCGCGACACCAACCTGGCCGCGCCGGTCAAGTCGATCTTCATTCTCGACGGCGTGCGGTGGGAGGTTCGATGATCACCTACGAGACAATCGACGGCCGCAAGGCGACCATCGCCTACATTAACGACGAGCTGGAGCCGGTTGATCGCGACGAAGCGACAATGATCAAGATTATCTTCGATGACGGCGAGATCAGGTTTGGCGTCAAGGCTCCGCAGGATCGGCTGAAGAGCCAGTTCGCCAGCGAGAAGCGCCGCGCGATGGCGTTGCTGGGGAAGCACGGGGATCACGACCAAAGCACGCACGGCAATTGGTCCGATGGCCCAACCGACGACGACAAAGATAGCGGAGACAAGAAGCCGTCAGCGGTCCCAGGCTACAAGGCAGGCATCAAGGCGCGCAGCGATGGCTTCAGCAAGGTCCGCGCCAAGTGGGTCAATGAATCGCCCATCAAGACCATCGAGGACGTGCAGCGGACCGCACCAATAGCGCAGGCAAATTTTGCCGAAGCCGGAAACAAGATCGCCGGAAACCTGGGCGTCACGTTCAAGAACCCGACAGCCAAGACGCAAAAAATAGACGAGAAGACCGGCGAGGTCGTGGAGAACCCGAAGGGCGTCGCGCGCATCCTGGAGAAGCTGGCGGAGAAAGAGAAGGAGGCGGGCGGGCCGGTATCGATAGCCCGCATCACCGACACCGCGCGCGGGACGTTCGTGCTGAACCATCCGGACGACGCCGAGAAGGTGATGAACGAGCTGGCCAAGACCCATGAGATCATTGACGAGGGCTGGCGCACCATCCCGGATTCGCACTACACCGACCGGCCACTGTTATTCCGCGACCGCGAGACGGGGCTGATTGGCGAGCTGCAACTTACGCACCCGGATTTGCTGGACGCCAAGGACAATCGCGGCGGCCACAAGCTGTACGAAGACTCGCGCAGCTTGCCGAAGGGACACCCGGATATTCCAAGCTATAATGCCAAGATGCAGGCGCTGTACGGTGAGATTCTCGACAACCTGGATGACGACTGGAAGGTGATCGACGGCCGGTGGAAGCGCAGCTAACCGCGCGATTCTTTGAAGGCTTCCGGTGGCAGCGGCGGGGCGTCAGGGAATTCGGCCTCGAAGGCTTCCTTAGAAAGTTCGTGGACAACGTGCGCGTGCCTGATGGCGTTCGTCTCCGCCCACTTGGTACGCTTGGCGTTCAGAACCCAAGCCTCATTCGGCGCGAAACGTGACGCCAGGTCGTCGTAATTTCCGTAACGGACTTCGGGTTTTTCGGCCATGGTCATTCCATCGCATGGACCGCCTGTTTCGCCTGGAAGGTCCAGACCCGTCGCTCTGCCTGCGGACGCTCCGCGCTCACCGGAATATTCAATTCCAGTTTGACGCGCTTGGAGATCATCAGCTCCAGGAGCATCGCCACCGTTGGCGGCACCTTGGCATCACCTGAAGCCCAGCGCCTGGAGGTGCGGGCACCTACGCCGAACATCTCGCCAGCGGCGGCCTGAGTGAGGTCGAGCTGGGCGAGCGCCTTACGATACTTTTTATGGTCCATGGTATTGATTGATATAGGGCTTTATGCCCGTCTAATCAACCTCCGTGCAGTCGTCCAGGATGAACTTCATCGTCTTGCCGGATTTGTCCAGTTTGACGTGGGCAATCTCGTATGCGTCCGTTCGTGAACGTGACGACGGTACGCCGACGTAGCGCTCCTTGCGCTTGGTCACTTTGACGATCTCGCCGTAGGCGTCGCCCATCATGAATCTGTCTGTGTATGCGGGTATCCTTACGCGCGTCATTCGTTTTTCTCCTCTTTGCGTTTCATTTCCACGACGACCTCGCTCAGGCGCTGCGCCTCGCGCTCTGCGGCCCCGCGCGAGGCGAAGTAGGCCAGGCGCTTGCCGGTCCTGCGGTCCTCGACCGAGTAGCCGTTGCCGACCAGGCAGACCGAGTAGCGGGAGGTAAGCGGGTCACGTTTCATGACAGCTCCGATTCGTCGCACGGCTCGTAGGCCATCGGGTGCGGGACCAGCGGGTCGAGCCCCTTCGCCTTGCGTTTCACGTTCGCGCGCGTGATGCAGCTAAAGCAGACCGGCTCCTTGGTGCCGGTATTCGGATCGCGGATGCTGGGGACGCGCACCGGATTGTACGAGAACAACCGGCGGCATCCGAAACAGGTAGACGTTGCGAGGGCGTAGCCCATTGGTTTACTCCTTCACGCTGAAGACGACGGTTTCGCCCTCGACCTTGTAGGGCACCTTGCCGGTGACGAGAGCCCGCGCCGCTTTCTTGGGGACACCCCAGCTCGCGACGACCTCGACCATCTTCGGGCGGTCCTTGGGGAAGTGAGCCCCGTTGATGGCCCAGCGGATCATGCCGGGCGCGTAGACGAAGTCCGATGAGCCGAGGCGGTAGGTTTTCATTTCAGTGGTTCTCCTTTCGGGGGTTGGGTTTACCAACGATTGGTAAACCGCTCAGGCGTACCAGGAGTAGCGATCCTCTTTGCCATCCCAGGGCGAGGCGCTGGCGTAGCTGGCGATCCGCACGCAGTTGGTGGAGTTGGCGCGCTTGATCATCGGCTTGCCGATGAACTTGCCGGGGGCGGCCTTGCAGTAGGCGGTCATGAAGCCGACCTCCGGTCCGGAGTCTGCGGCGATCCGCGTGATCTCGACCGACATCGGGCCGGGCACCCGCGTCACCTGGTAGTAGTCGATGTTGGTCTGGTCGTAGCCCCAGGAGCTGGAGAGGATGTCGCCCACCTTGAGCGTGTGCGGTTTCTCTTTCTCGGCCTTGCGTTTGGTCATGTACTCCGCGTGGGCCTTGCGACCGGCGATGAACTTGGCGATGTACTCCTCGCGGTCCGCTTCCTTGCGGAAGCTGTGGTGCCAGTCTGGCTTGGTGGCCTTGCCGTGGAAGGCGATGGCGTAGACCTTGTCGGCCTTCTCGTAGACGAAGACGCTGGCATCGGTGCCGCCGCAATCGACCGGGCGGGCGCTGCCGTCTCTGGGGTAGTAGGATTCGCGTGGCATCATCATCCGGCGCATTTGACTTTCTCCTCTTTCCTCACACCATACATAGGGCTTTGTAGCCTATATGTCAAGGGGACGTAGCGAATTAAAATGGGATTTCGTCGTCACCTGGGTTGTCGTCCATCTCGGCGGGGCCGTCCGACTTGAACTCGTCCGCGCGGGAGGGATCATCGAAGCCTGGGGCTTCCGAGCCCTCCTCCGGGTCGTAGTCTTCCGGGTGCGGGACCGGTGGTCCCTTGTAGTGGGGGTTGGCGACCCAAACGTCCCAGTCGTGCAGCAACCAGGCGCGATCCGGGTACTCGCCGCCGATGTTGCGGGCGAACTCAGCGACCGCTTCGGCCGGGGTGGCCAGGTGATCGTCTTCGCGATTCCAGTTCATTCGAACCTCCTCAATAGAACCAGTAGAACCAGGTGGCGGTGACGAACCATCCGAAGGTTTGCTCCACCCAGAAAGTCTTGGTCTTCAACACGGCGGTCATTTCTCTCTCCTCTCCAACAAGAGAGATATAGGACATAGAAGCCTATATGTCCAGGGGACGTATATCACGCTTTCGTGATGTTGGCCTTGACCCTGGCGTAGAGTTCCGGGTGCCCGTGGCCGAGTACCTCCAGCTTGGCGGCCAGCACCGGGAGGTAGGTTTTTGCGAATTCCGGGGCGTTGGTTCTGACGTTGCTGGAGTTGTCCAGCATGTCCGCGAGCTTCAGGGAGGCCCCGTAGTAGCTCGCCTTGGCGAGGTGCTTGACCTCCTCGCTCTTTCTCCAGGCGCGGTTTCCTGGGGCCTTGGGCAGCACCGGGTTGGTGACCTCCGCCACCAGGGCGGCGACCTCCGGGCTGAACTTCTCGGCCAGCTCCTCAGAGCTGACGCCCGCGTCCTCGACTACGTCGTGGAGGTATGCGGCGGCGATGACATGCTCAGGGAACCCAAGCCACGTCAGCGTCATGGCGACCCTTTCGACGTGTTCCACATAGGGCTCACCGGAGCCCATTCTCGTAACCCCCGCGTGCGCCACTTTGGCGAAGGCGTGGGCCTTCTCGACCAACACGGGAACCACCTCCTTTCGAACTAGATATAGGGCACCTGGCCCTGTACGTCAAGTGGACGTATCCTCTTTCCGTTCTGGGATCAAATGCCGAAGCGGGGACAGGCGCAGGCACCGCTCCAGTTGCTTGCCCATCTGGACGTACTGGTTGACGGCCTGGGACGTGGCGGGGAGCTGTCGCGCCTTGCCGATGTCGTTGAACATGAAGATCGCGTCGCTGATCGCATCGACCAGGGGCTGCAGCTCGCGCGCGGCTGCGCGCTTGCCCGCGTCGAAGTCTTCGTCGTATTGGCTCACTTCGCTCTCTCCCTGCGCTCGACTTCCGCGACGGCGCGCTTGAGTCCCTCCTCGCCCTTGAATCCGATGGTGGCGCAGCGGGTCATGGCGCACGTACCGCGCTGGTAAACCTCGAAGCCCTTGGCGACACGCAACACAACGTGGCGCGGCGTTTCGTGGGCGATGTCGCTGACTTTGTAGGTCATGACGCCACCATGCTCATTCCGCGAAATCCCTTGGGCACCTTGGCGAGGTAGGCCTCCGCTTCGGCTTCGGTTTCGAATGCCGGGCGTCCGGTGCCGCTGGTGCCATCGCTCCAGGCGATGGTGTAGCCCTTGGTTTCGAGGACGCAGCCATCCGGCTTCCAGGCGGTGTAGATCGAGAAAGCCTGGCCGGTGGCCGGGTCGCGCCAGTAGGCGTAGGGGACAACCTTGTGCATCACGCGCTCTCCTTTACTCCGGGGTAGCTGGCGGCGATTGCGCGCAGCTCTGCTTTGGACTTGCCTTCCATCGCCGCCGCCTTCATCGCTTTGTACATCGGCGGGATGCTCATCATCGGGATGACGAGGCCGTAGATCGCGGCTTGGACATCCATCTCGGCCATTTTCTCGGCCTTGGTCTTGCGCTTCTTCACTTCCGTTCCTTTCTGGGGACCGCGAGGGCGGCCCCCGTTGGTTGATCCGTTAGTCCAACCGGCTCATCGAGGAGATGCTGGACATTCCCAGCTCCATCTGGAGGCACTTGGCCATCGCGCTCGCGCAGGCTTCCTTGCGGTCCACGCTCTGCCCGAAGTCGCTGATCCAGATATCGACCCCGCCGTAGTAGGACTTTCTGGCGAGACCGGCTTTCTTCAACCAGTTCGCAAAGGGCGAATTGCCGGGGGCGACGTTGACCCAAGCGAACCCGCAGGCTCCCTCGCTCTCGTACCAGGACTGTTTGACCTCGCTGGTCATGCCGACCATCTCCTGGACGACCATGGCGCGGGGTTTGTTACCGGCACCGGCCGCCATACCGGCCTCGATTGCCTTGACGAGCGCCGCTTCGAATTTGGCGGCTGCGCCCTTGGCACCGGCCGGTTTGAATTCCGCGAGATACATGAGAGAGGCTCCTTTCTTTCGGGAGGCGACCACCGCTTCCCTTCACACTGTAGATAGGTCAGATCAGCCTATATGTCAAGTGGACGTAGACATCTTTTTCTTGAACGAGCGGACAATCTCGCGGCGCATTCCGGGGGAGAAAGCGTGCCACTCCTTTTCGCTCCCTTTGAAAGCGCCTTCCGGCACTTCGTGATATTCCGGCGTGGGTGACGCGGCGCGGTAGGTCCAGTAGCTCTTCATGACTTGTCTCCTTCCTTCACACCCTACATAGGGCAACTAGGCCTATATGTCAATGGGTCATACCGCGTATTTTTTGTGGCCCTTGATCGCCCACTTCTCGACCACCGGCTCACCACCGGCCGCCTCTTCCACCACTACGTAGGCGCGGGTGGCGACGACCTTGGCCCACCGGAACTCGCCCTCGACCGGGCCGACGAACACCTTCATCTCGTAGCCGGGGAAGGGGAGGAACTCGCCCGCTTCCGGCTTGGCATATTCGAACCAATGGCCGGGGGCAGTTCTGAAGCCACCGCAAACCATCTTCTTCACGCAGGCTGCGTAGGGGGCGAATGCCATGGCGGGGTTCCTTCTCACTGGGGAGGCCGGGGCGGCCCTTCCCTTCACCCTTCATATAGGGCAATCGGACCTATATGTCCAGGGGACGTAGATCACGATATGTTACAGGACTTCAGTCCTGCGGCTCTATCGGCTCGTCCGCCTGGTAGGCGCTGTCGGTCAGCACCTCTTTCCGGTAGCGGGCCAGCTTCGCCTTCCGGCACTTCGGGCAGGCACGGCACAACTCGATTCCTCTGGCGTCAAACTGCCAGTAGCTGTCGAGTCCGCTGCCGCATGGGCAGGGTCGCGGTTCGTTTCGGCTCATTGGTTCATTCCTTTGGATGGCTCGTAGGTCCAGTCGAACTCAGCCTTGAGGGCGAGGTAAAATTCGTTGTCGGCCTGTGAGCCGCTGGCGACAGCCTTGGCATAAGCGGCGTCGAGCGCGGCCTTGTCGGCCTTGTAGGCGGCGTCGATCTGGTCCGGTTCGTTGTCCCCGAATAGCTCCCGGCGGGTGCAGCCCTGCCAGGTGACCTTGCCGACCCCGTCGTCGCTGACCGCGTAGTAGCCGCCTTCGACATCCTGCGGGCCAACCCATTCCAGTGCGAACTTCCGCGCGCCCGCGAGGGTCTTGAACTTGCGCAGCTTGTTGACGCCGTCGAGGGTGATGTATCGAACCTTGATCATGCTGCCTCCGCTTCCTTCTTTTTCGCTTTCACCTTCCGAACCGTTCCGGTTTTTGTCAGCGTCTCCTGGAAGGCGAGGGCTTCCTTGGCCAGCTCGGCGGCCCAGGCCTTGCCCTTGAAAATCTGGACTTCCATGTCGCCCTGCCAGCCGTGCCGCTCGCCGCGCTTGTTCAGGCCGGTGGCTTTCAGCTCTGCGCCCGCGCCTTCGATGGCGTCGATCTTGACCCAGAAGGAAGCGGAAAAGCCTGCGATGCCTTCGCTCAAGACCCAGTCGCCGACCGCGACCTCGCCCAGGCGCTTCCGCTTTTTGGCGTTGAGCCAGACCTGGGCGGCGCGACCTTTCTTGGTGAGGACCACACCGTCGCCGTGGCACTTGAAGCACATATCGCCGTGCATCTGGCACCAGGAGAACTTGCCGCTTCCGCCGCAGCGGGAGCATGTCTTGCTCTCGAAGAGAAGTTTCCGGGTCATTTTGTGCCTCCGAATTGGAGGCCAGATTTACCGCTCTGGCCGGGCGTTTCTGCCCCTAGTCTCGCGTGGCTCCCGAGGGCGGGGGAGGCGCTCCGTTCCTTCCATCCCCTACATAGGGCAAGTGAGCCTATACGTCAAGGGGACATAGCAACTATTTTCGATCTTTTTTCTGTGGGCGCAACCCGCTGAAAGCACAGGAGAAATTAGCCGTGGCTGAAATCGCCCTGTTCAACGGCCCGGCCAGCTTCACCGTGGTCGAAAGCTTCTATAGCGAGGCGACGCACAGCGAGTACGTCGCCGGGCTCACCTACCTGGCCAGCGCCGAGGATCGCTTGCTGCGCTCGCTGATACCGGACTGGATCGAGGCCGGGCTGATCGTATTGGGCGGGGCTGATTCCGCCGTCATCGGAAGGGAGTAACTCATGGCGGTAACTCATCCCGCTGTCGTTCGAACCGCTATCGCAAATCTCGTCGTGCTGCGCATCGACGCCGGGTCCGGGCCAGGCACGCTCGAATTTCAGACCGCAGGCGACGTGGAGGTCGCGACGCTGACGTTCGCCGATCCGGCGTTCGCCGCTGCGGTCAGTGGCGTGGCAACTGCCAACCCCATCGTGGCCGATGCCAGCGCGACCGGCGGCACCATCGCCAAGGCACGCGCGAAAGACAGTACCGGCGTCGAGGTGTTCGCTTGCTCAGTTACGGCGACCGGCGGCGGCGGCGATATCCAGTTGAACAGCGTCAACATCTCGGCCGGGCAGCAAGTGTCGTTGACATCGATGACATACGCGGCACCGGCTTAATCAAAGGAGGCGACCTTGGCGGTTAACTACAGTGCTGCACTCAAAACCACTCGCATGAACGCGGTCGTCACCGCTATCGATGGCGGTCCTGCGGCGGGCTACATCGAGATTTGCACGGCGGCTTATGCGCTGGTGCTGGCAACCATCACGTTGCAAGACCCGAGCGCAACAGTGTCGGGTGACATGCTCACCTTCGACAACACGCCGGGCATGACCGACACGGCGGCGGACAATTCCGGCACGGCGGCCATCGCGCGCATCAAGGACAGCACCGGCACGGTTGTTGTCCAGGGCCTCACGGTTGGCGTCGGCACGGGCGACATCCAGCTCAACAGCACCACCATCTCGGCCGGTCAGACTGTCACGCTGACGAGCGGCACGATCCAGCACGCGGCATGAGAGCATGGCATGGGTGCGGTCTGGCGAATGTTGCCGCTGCGGCCAATGCTGCCGAGGCGGCATTGACGGCTTGCCCGAACAGCATGACGGTGCCTGTCCGTATTTGAAACCCGAAGCTGGCGGCGAGCGGCTCTGCTCGATCCACGGCACGGTCGATACCTACTGGGCGCGCGGGTGTTCAGTGTGGCCGAGCGACCCGGTTCATATCAAGGATTACGACCGCTGCACCTTCAGCTTCGCCTGGGTGGACTAGATGGCGATCCAGACCATCTATCTGCTGAACACCGCAGCCACCGCGCCAGACTGGTTTGGCAAGGTCCAGGATAACGGCACCGCGCCTGCCGGTGCGCTCAGCGCCTTCGGCTGGACAGTTGCCAAGACCGCGATCACGACGCCGTACTGGCGCGGGCGCATCGGCGCTACCGCGCGCTCGACCGTGGCGCAGGCGGCGAGCTGGATCGACGCCCAGACCCGCCCCGTTCCGGGCACCGGCAACGCCGCGACGACGGCTGGCGATTCATTCCGATCCGATGCTCCGCTCAACGGCACGTTCGCGGCGGGCAATTGGAATTTCACCTTCGGCATGCGGACCGGCGCGGCATCGAATGCCGGTCGCGTCCGCTGCATCATGTGGGCTTCGGTTAATGCTGACGGGTCCAGCGCTCGCAAGCTGACTTCAGCGACGCTGGTTGGCACGATCATCACGCTGTCAACGACGACGACAACCTACAATTCCACGGTGACGTGGGCCGCGCCGCAAGTCGTGCTGACAAACGAGTATCTGTTTCTTCAGGTCGAGTGGCTGACGACGACGGTTGGCACCAGCAACTCCTGCACCGCGCAGTTCTATCAGGCCTCGTTCGTAACAACAGACTACGTTTATGCGCCAGCTACCGGGCCGCTGGCCGTTGTCGAGACGGCGGACATCGCGGCGTTTGTTGGGACGGTTACGAGCGCGGGGCCGCTGGCGGCGACCGAGGCGGCGGACGTTGCGCTGTTCAACGGCACCGTTGCCAACCAGGTTTTCAGCGGACCGCTTGTTGCGGTCGAGGCCGAAGACACTGCGTCATTTGTTGGCGATGTATCGGACAGCCTCGCCCTGGATTATCTGCGCCCTGACGGCGACACGGCGTTGAATGGCTGGACCGATCATTCCGGTGGCACCAGCAACATCTACCAGGCGATAGACGAGGCGAGCGCCAACGACGCCGACTTCATCCAGTCGCCTCTGATCGTGAGCGCCGATCTTTCGGTGCGCCTGCTCGAAGGCTCGACCGAGATTGCCGAGTGGACGCACACCGATATTGGCGACACGTTCGTAACCGCAGAGCAGACGCTGACCGCGCCGCAGTTCGCAGCGATCAGTAATTTCGGAAACCTGTTCATCGAGTTGGACGACAACAGTGGCCACGTCTATCGAGCCCCGCTCAGCAACCCTTCGGCCGGTATCGAGGAGCCAGTGAAATTGAGCTATCGCTACAAGAAGGCCGTCGAGTAATGGCCTTTAGCATCCAAGCCTTCACGTCAGGATCGGGCAACTGGGTCAAACCAGCGAACGCCGATCCCAACGGCATCACGCGCGTGATCCTGATCGGGGCCGGGGGCGGCGGTGGTGGCGGCGATGTTCAAGCGTCTGGCGTTGCTGCCGGTGCCGGTGGCGGTGGTGGTGGCGCATTCAGGTTGGAGGCAATCTTTCTCACCAGCGAGCTTGGGGCGACGGAACCCTACGTTGCCGGTGCCGCTGGCGCGGGCGGCACACCCGGTACGGGGTCCGGCGGTGGTCACGGCGGCGGTGGTGGTTACTCCGCATTCGGTGGCAATGTGGTTTACGAGCATCGCGCGTATGGCGGCGGTGGCGGTGCGGGTGGCAGCGCGACCGCGCTCGCAGCGGGCGGTGGTGGCGGCGCGGGCTTGCTATCGGCTGGCGGTGACGCAACCAGCGCAACGGGAGGGACCGCAGGCACAGTTGGCGGCGCGTCTGGACAAGCGAACACTGGTCTAGGCGGGGCCTCTGGCGGGCTCGCCGCCGCTGCCGGTGCGGCTGGCGGCGCTGGTCAGCGCAGCGCCACGGGTGGCGGAGGTGGTGGTGCCGGTGGCGGCAAGACATCTGCTCCTGCATACAGCGCGGGCGCTGCCGGTGGCTTGGCTGGAATGTTTTCAATTCTCGGCGGCGTAACAATCAGCGGTGCGGACATCAGCCCTACACCGAGTGTCGGCGGCAATCGTGGACTACCCGGCCTGTTTGGCTATGCGGGCAGCGGCGGCAGCGGCGGAACGGCACGCAATAGCGAGGGCGGCAACGGCGGAAATGGCGGCTTCCCCGGCGGCGGCGGAGGAGGTGGAGGCGCAACGATCAGCGCATTCACGCCGGGCATTGGCGGCGACGGCGGTGGTGGCATTGTTATCGCCATCACTGACGGGTGACCGTAATGATCAAAGTCGAAAAGTTCACGACCGGGAGCGCGGCGACATGGACGAAGGAGCCGTGGGCACAAACCATTCGCCTGATCTTGATAGGCGGCGGCGGACCGGGCGGCGGCGGGGCAAAAGACGCGGCAGCGTCGGCGGCATCGGGCGGCGCTGGTGGGGGCGGTGGAGCGTTCATCGATAGGACTTATCCGGCGGCAATGTTCGCGGCGACCGAAACCTATACGGTTTCGCCGGGCGGCACCGGGGGCAACGGAGCCGCGACAGACACCACCGCCGGGTCGCCGGGGACCGGCGGCGGCACGCCAACGAGGTTCTCCATCAATGGCGTTGACCTCACAGCGTACAACGGCGGCGGTGGTGCGGGCGGATCGCTGACCGCAACGATATGCGGTGGTGGCGGCGCGGGGCTGGCCAGCAATGGCGGACTAGGCACAGGTACGCAGGGTGCTGCGGGCTTCAACGGTGGCGTCGTCAGCGGCTCGACAAACGGCACCAATAACGTCGGACCCTTCGGCGGCGCGGGCGGCGGGGCATCGCCGGGGGCTGGTTCAGTGGGATTTATTGGTGGCGACGCGGTGGCTGGCGGCGCTGGCGGTGGCGGTGGTGGTGGCAAGGGCACGCCGGGCGACTGGGCAGGCGGTGCTGGCGGGCGAAATCGTCTGGGCTTGGCGGCGGCGGGTGGCACGACAGGCGGCAACGGCGCTCCGGGTTATCCCGGCTATGGTTATCCCGGATCGGGCGGCGGTGGCGGCGGCTCAGGCAGTCCTGTGACGGGCGTCGGTGGCGACGGCGGCGCTCCCGGCGGTGGTGGCGGTGGGGGCGGCGCAGGCACCAATGGCGGTTTTGCGGGCAACGGCGGCAACGGCGGGCGCGGCGAAATCTGGGTGATCAGTTACGGCGAAGGCACGCAATCGCAGGCGATGTTTGGGATAGGGATGTAGCCAATGGCAGCGCCGTATAACCCGCCGGTCAAGAATGAGGACTTTGTTCTATACGTTGCGCTTGCCAGCACGTCTGACGGTGCGAGCTTCAAAGTCGATCCAGCGATTGCCAGCGGCGATTGGAAGGTGAGCAAGGACGGCGGCGCGTTGACGGACCTGGCGACGTTGCCGGTGGTCACGCCAGCGGGATCGGTGCTGGTCAAGATCACGCTGTCGGCAACCGAGATGAATGCGGATGTCGTGAGCATCGTTGGCATAGATCAGACGGTGCCGAAGGAGTGGGCGGACTTCGTTCTGTCCATTCCGACTACGGCCTAGCCGATGGCTCAATTCAAACTGTTCTTTGGGCGAGCCGGTGCCCCGGCGGTGGCCGGGGACACTCGCGTCGTTGTCTCCTGGGTCGAGCTTTCCGGCGTCGTTGGAGAAGTCGCTGCCGCAGTCACCGGCACCCTGGTGGCAGCGGAGGCGGCGGATACTGCGAGCCTCGCGGGCGAGGTCCGGACAAGCGGCACCCTGGCCGTCACCGAAGCGGCCGACAGCGCGGTATTCACCGGCACGGTCGAGACACGCGGGACGCTGGCGGTTGTCGAGGCGGCTGACATCGCGAGCCTCGCAGGCAAGGTCGAGGTACGCGGCCCCCTGGTCGTTCTCGAAGCCGGGGATACGGCAAGCTTCGCAGGCAAGATAGAGACGCGCGGCACGCTTGCCGTTATCGAGGCAGCGGACACCGCAAGCCTCACCGGCATAAGTTCCGTCGTCGGTTCGCTGGCGGTTACCGAAGGGGCCGATACAGCGCTCTTTCTCGGCAGCGGGGCGGCTGCCGTCGCTACCGGCCCGCTTGTTGCTGTTGAGGCGTCAGACGCCGCGACATTCGCGGGCAAGGTCGAGGTCCGGGGGCCGCTGGCGGCAACGGAGGCGGCAGACACCGCCGCGTTCGCTGGCAAGGTCATCGTCACCGGCACGCTGGCAAGGATCGAAGCGGCGGATGTCGCAAGTTTCTCCGGTAGCGTTGTCAATACGGTCTTCAGCGGTCCGCTGGTGGCCGTCGAGACGGCCGATGCCGCGAGCTTCATAGGCAAGGTCGAATTTCGCGCCACCCTGGCGGCGATTGAAGCGGCGGACACCGCTGCGTTTGTCGGCAAGTCGTCATCGACCGGCACCGGCACCCTGGTTGCGCAAGCCTCTGTCGTCTCCGGTGGTGGCGGTATTGTCGGTGCCGGAATCGGCACAGTCATTGCGCAGCCTTCGGTCGTCACCGGCAGCGGCAAGTCGTCATCGACCGGCACAGTCGCGCTCGCGACGCAGCACTCGATCATTGCAGCCACCGGCCTGTCGGTGTCGTTTGGCACCGGCACCCTGGTATCGGCGAAGGCATTGCTGGGTGGGTTTGGCTCAGCCAGGTGGCACGGCACCGGCACCCTGGTCGCCGCGCCCCACACGGTCACCGGCACCGGCTCAATACGATGGATCGCCAGCGGCACGCTCGTCGCCTCAGTGGCCCTGGTCAGCGGCACGGGCGCGGGCGCGTGGACAGGCGCGGGCGCAGCACACGCGGGCGTGGCCGCCGTCGCAGGCCAGGGCATATCCGGATCGGTTGGCGTTGGCGCACCAGCCGCGCGACCGGCCACGGTCTACGGCACGCAACGGCAGGAAGGCTTCGGTGTCCTGCAGGCGCAGCCAGCCACGGTGTCCGGTCTGGGCGAGGTGTTCGTCACGCCGACTACTGTCGGCCAGATTATCACTGTCGCCGCCAGCGACCGCACGATGGAAATCACGGCAAGCGGCCGGATCATCGCCGTCGCGGCGAGCAACCGGACTCTCGTCGTCACGGCAGCAAGCCGGGTGATCACCGTCGCGGCAGACGACCGCGACATCGATGTCGGAGGCGGCGGTCTGCCGGTCGCAGCTTAGGAGAATAGCGAATGGCGAAGAGCTGGGACGACCCGAAAGACCCGGACGAAGTACTGGACTACGTCGTTGATTGGACCAAGCCGCTGGCTGGCGATGTCATCAGCACCTCGACGTGGACCGTGCCAACCGGAGTCAGCAAAGGCGTCGATATGTTTGACGACAGCACAACGACGATCTGGCTGTCAGGCGGATCGGCTGGCGAAAATTACGCACTGATCAACCGGATCACGACTGCGGCCGGGCGCACGCGCGAACAAACTTGCACGCTGAAGTGCCGCACGAAATAGAACCAGGAGATTGAGTCATGAAGACCAAAGCCTCTCCGGACGATTTCGATACCCGCGAAGAATTCATGGAGCATTGCGTCAGCGATGGCGGGGACGAGGAGGCGTGCGCCCTGCAATGGGACGAGCGCGCCGCCAAGAAGGTCGTCCGCAAGACGCACGTTTCCGATGTCGGCGGGCTGACCTTCATCCTGTCGGACGCTAGCCCGGACCGCATGGGCGACATCATCGAGGCCGAGGGCTGGGACTTGGTCAACTTCAAGCGCAATCCGGTCGCGCTGTTCAACCACAATCCGAACTTTCCAATCGGCAAGTGGCACAATCTGAAAGTCGCGGACGGCGAGCTGCGCGGCGAGCTGCGCCTAGCGCCGCTGGGCACCTCCGAACGGATCGATGAAATCCACCGGCTGATCGAGGCCGACATTCTGAAGGCGGTCAGCGTCGGCTTCCTGCCGCGAGTGGCGGAGCCGATCACCAAGGACGGCAGCGGCGGCTACCGATTCAAACAGGCCGAGCTGGTCGAGACCTCCCTGGTCGCGATCCCGGCCAACCCGAACGCACTGGCGATTGCAAAATCGCTCAAGATTTCCCGCGACACCGTCGCAATGGTCTTTGCCGGGCATGGCAACGAGAAAGACCAGAGCGCCGAACGTCGCGGTCTCAACGGCGGGCAAGCCAAGTCGAAACCGAACACAAGGACAGTGACAATGTCACCCCTTACGAAACGCATCGAAGCTACCCAACAGCGCATTGTCGCGCTGCGGGACCAACTGAACGAGCATCTGGAAAAGGTTGACGACGAGAACGTCACCGAGGCCGATCTCGCGACCACCCAGGAGCTGAACAAGCGCATCAGCGATCAGGTGCTGGCGCTCAAGGCCCTGGAAGATTCGGAGGCCCAGATGGCCGCACAGTCCAGCGAGGACAACGGCAACGGCAACGGCAAGACCAAGGTGGCCCTGCGCGCGACCGCTAGCGCCCGGCCGTTCAACCTCCCGGCCAAGAAGATCGACCCCATCGAGTTCCTGGTCCGCGCCGGTACGATCAAGGCGCTGTCCAAGGCTCCGGACTTCGCTGGCTTTACCATCGATCAGATTCGCCAGAAGATTTACGGCGAAGATGAAGCCACCAAGGTCATCTGCGATCTCACGCTGAAGGCGGCGACCGCCCCGGCGATGACGACCGTCGCTGGCTGGGCGGCCGAGCTGGTGCAACAGATCAATGCCGATCTGATGCCGAGCCTTCTGCCGTCTTCGGTCTACCCGTCGCTGTCAGCGATGGGCCTCAAGCTCAGCTTCGGCCGCAACGGCAAGATCAACGTGCCGACCCGAGCGGCGACGCCGACCGTGGCCGGTTCGTTCGTCGGTGAAGGCGCTCCGATCCCGGTGCGTCAGGCCGCGTTCACGACCACTTCGATGGTTCCGAAAAAGATGGCCGTGATTACGACTTGGACGAGGGAGATGGACGAGCATTCCGTGCCCGCCATCGAAGGCCTTCTGCGCAATGCCATCCAGGAAGACACGCAGATCGCCATCGACACCATCCTGCTCGACGCCAACCCGGCGACGACCATTCGTCCCGCCGGTCTGCGCAACGGCGTTGTCGGCCTGACCCCGACCGCAGGCGGCGGCTTCAACGCCCTCGTTGGCGATCTCAAGGGGCTGTCCGGTTCGATCCTGACGGCGACCAACGGCAACGTCCGCTCGATGGTCTTCATCATGAACCCGCAACAGGCGCTGTCGATTGGGTTCGTGCAGCCTCCGGTGCCGGGCGGGCTCTTCCCGTTCGCAACGGACATCAACAACAATCGGTTGATGGGCTATCCGGTGATCAAGAGCGGGACCGTGCCTCTCGGTACGGTGCTGTGCCTCGACGCGGCCGACTACGTCTCGATCTCTGGCGACAATCCGAGGTTTGAGATCAGCGACCAAGCTACGCTACACATGGAGGACACCTCGCCTGCGCATATCGGCACCGCCGGAACCCCTGGCGTTGTCGCGGCTCCCGCCGTCTCGATGTTCCAGACGGATTCACTGGCGCTTCGACTCATCCTGCCGATGAACTGGACGATGCGCCGCGCTGGTGTCGTTTCATTCGTGGCGGGCGTGACCTGGTAGACTGAAAAAGGAAGGAGGGGCGAACCCCTCCTTCCAAACATGCCTGCCCTGCCTCGCCTCGCCTGACCGTACCGGGCCGTACCGGGCCTCGCCTCGCCAACGGCAGGACATAGTGTCCTACTCGATCAAGATCAACCCAGGAGATTGAAATGGCCGACCAGAAGCAAGACCAGAACCAGCGTCACGGCCGCGATGTGAGCGGTCCCAACGATCCTGCGCGGACGCAGCCGTACCAGTTCAACGAGCCGCGCCCCAAGGAAGAGATCGTGAAGCAGGCCTACGATCACGAAACGCCGACCCCAACGCAGGAGGAGAACGATCAGGCCAAGCTTGACGCGATCTTCCAGCCGCCGGGGTCAGGCGATCCGCAGCAGGCCGCCGCCAAGAAGAAGCAGCAGGACGAGGAGCGGCGGAAGCAGATGGAGGCCAAGCCTGCTCCTGGCACGCCTGGCTATCAGACCCGAGCCACGACGCCGCAGTCCTGATCGGTGGCCAACTTTCTCTCGCGAATCTTTGCTCCTCGCCAGCTTAAGGCCGCTGGCGAGGGCGAAGTTCACCGAGGCCCCTACCATCTCCCGGTGACCGGCGGCTGGTTGCCTGCCGACTCGCCGTGGAATTGGTGGCAGAGCGGCATCAATCCCGCCGGATACGACACATCCGCAATAGTCGAGGCGTGCCTGTCGGCATACGCCCAGACGGTTGCGATGTGCCCCGGCGATCATTGGCGTGCAAACGACAAAGACGGGCGCGACCGCGTTACCACCAGCGCGCTTTCCCGCATCCTGCGTTTTCCGAACGGCTATCAGACGCCGTCAGACTTCATGATGAACCTGACGCGCAACCTGTACTATGACGGCAATGCTTATGCGCTGGCGCTGCGCAACGAGCGTTACGAGATTGACGAGCTGCACCTGATGGATTCGGCCATGTCGTATCCCCAGGTTGCTCCGACCGGCGACGTTTTCTACACGCTCGCGGGCAACAGCATCATCGACCGCCAGGTGAAGGAGCAACTGGTCGTCCCGCAGCGCGACGTGCTGCACGTCCGTCTGCACTCATCGCGCCGCCGCTATCCCTATCCGATTGTCGGGGACACGCCGCTTGGCTCAGCGATGCAGGACATCATGCTGTCGAAGGCGATCAACGATCAGCAAATTCAGTTCTACATGAACCAGGCCAGGCCGAGCGCGGTGCTGACCACCGACCTGATCCTGGACAAGGACCAGGTGCAGTTCATTCGCGACCGCTGGGAAGAGCAGTCGAAGGGACTGAAGGCTGGCGGCACGCCGATCCTGACCGGCGGCCTGAAGCCCGCGATGCTGTCCGCGCCTTCGCGGGACGCCGAGCTGGCCAACATGATGAAGGTGCCGGAAGAGCGCATCGCCCTGGCCTTCCGGATTCCGATGGCGGTGCTTGGTATCAGCGGCACGGGTGTCGGCTCGACCGAAGCACTGATGATGCAATGGATATCGTCAGGCCTGGGCTTTGCGCTCAACCATATCGAGGACGCCTATGGGTTGCTGTTTGGGCTGAAGGGTCAGCCCGATGAGTACCTGGAATTCGACACCAAGGCGCTGCTCAGGTCCGCGTTCAAGGAGCGGATCGGGGCGCTCGCCCAGGCGGTGCAGGGCGGCATCTTTTCCCCGAACGAGGCGCGGGCCTCCGAGAGCCTGGACGCTGTCGAGCATGGCGACGAGCCGCGCGTGCAGCAACAGGTTGTCCCGCTCAGCGCGGCTGCAGCGATCCCGGCCATGCCTGCAGCTCCAGGCGCGGCTGGTGCGCCACCGGCCCTGGCTCCAAAGCTCGACCAGCCGAAGCCTGGCGAGAAAGAAGAGCCGGAAAAGGACGAGCCGCCTGTGAAAAAATTCATCACGGCAAAGGACCATAGCGATGCCGTTGCCACAGAACTCAGAATCATCACCTCCCTCACCGAGGCCCTTTCCCGCGCCGATGCACATACCAGAAGCGACCATTGACGCGCTGCGCGACGCGCTCGCTCACGTCATCCACCAGCACCGCAAGCAGTGGGACAAGGAGCGCGAGCTGATCGAGGCGCAGGCGCGGGCGACCGTGGCCGAGCTGAAGGCCATCGTTGTCGATCTGCAGGCCAAGGTTGACCGGGCGCTGGGCGAGAAGCTTGCGACCATCAAGTCCGGTGCAGACGGTGCGCCTGGAAATCCTGGCGAGATCGGCCCCCAGGGGCTGCCGGGTGCCCAGGGAGAGCGCGGCGAGCCAGGGCCGGTAGGTCCGGAAGGGCCAGCCGGAATAGACGGGCAGGCGGGGCCGCAGGGCCTCCAGGGTTTGATCGGCGAGAAGGGCGAGCGGGGACCGCAGGGCGATCAGGGTTCACCAGGCCTGTCGATCAAGGGCGAGCGTGGCGACCGGGGCGAAGCGGGGCCTCCGGGGCTCATGGGCAAGCAGGGAGAGCGCGGCCCGAGGGGCGAGCCGGGGCTGACCATCAAAGGCGATACGGGGCTCAGCATCAAGGGACCGGCCGGTGAGAGGGGCGAGAGGGGCGAAAAGGGTGACCGGGGTGAGCCCGGCATTCCGGGGCTCAGCGTCAAGGGCGACCAGGGCCTTCAGGGCGGACCCGGCGAGCGCGGCGAGAAGGGGGATCGCGGCGAGCAGGGCCTGCCCGGCTTAAGCATCAAGGGCGAACGTGGCGAGAAAGGCGAGAAAGGCGATCAGGGCCTGCCCGGCGTAATCGGGAAAATGGGCTTGCGTGGCGAGCCGGGGTTGCCCGGTGCGCGCGGGGAGCCCGGCCAACCCGGTGAGCGCGGCGAGCGTGGCCCTGTCGGCATGCTGCCGTCCGTCAAAGTCTGGGAGCCGGGCGTTCATTATGCGGGGAACGTCGTCACCAAGTCCGGGGCGACCTACCAGGCGACCAAGGACACCGCCGAACCGCCGGAAAGCGGCAAGGATTGGGTATGCCTCGCGCGCGGGGGCGTGGACGGATGTTCCCCTCGCGTTCGCGGGCTGTTCTCCGATTCGGAAACTTACAAAGAGTTGGACATCGTGGCTGTCAATGGCTCTTCGTTCATTGCCAAGACGGCGTCCCCAGGGCCGTGCCCCGGCCCAGGCTGGCAGCTCCTGGTAAGCCAGGGGAAGATGGGTCCGAAGGGCGAGCGCGGCTTCGCTGGCGAGAAGGGCGAGCGGGGACCGGCCGGTGCTTCCGGCATGATCCAGAAGTGGCAGATCGACCGCGCCAATTTCACCGCGATCCCGATCCTGGCGGATGGCCGGGAAGGGCCGCCGCTGCAGATGCGCGACTTCTTTGAACAGTTCCAAATTGAGGCGAGGTAGCGATGGCGGATGTCACCGTCAAAGTCCTAACCCCAGCGGACGACTTCAAGCTGATGACCTTGGCAGAGGCGAAGACAGCGCTTGGCATCAACGACGCCGCCAGCGACGAGCAACTGACGTGGCTGATCGAAGTTAACTCCGCAGTTGTTTCTGAGATGGCGAACCGCGTGTTCGCGCGCCAGAAAGTGCGGGAGACATGGCGAGAGCAAGGCACCCGGCGCTGCTTCCTGACGCACTGGCCTGTGAAGGAGGACGACATCGAAAGCGTTACTACTGCAGGCCTCGCCAATATCGACTGGGAGTTAGAAGAAGGATCGGGGAAACTCTCGATCTTCTCCAGTCACAACGAGCCGGTCGTTGTCACCTACACTGGCGGCTTTGATCTGCCGCAAGAGGCTCCCTACGCGCTGAAGCATTGCTGCAGCCTGTTGGTTGGCGCGTCGAAGAGCGAGCAGGCGTCAGCGGCGCTCACGGGCGTGCGCATGATCTCGCACAAGGAAAGCCGCGTGATGTTTCACAACCCGAGCAGCGGCGGCTCCAGTGGCAACAGCGGCGGAAGCGTCAGCTCGCAGGCCAAGGAGACCGTCGCAAATTTGCTTGGGCACTACACCAGGCTCTGGGTCTAGCCATGGCATTCGAGGTCAAGGTCGAGTCCGCCGGGCTGTTGAAGCAATTTGCCGACATGCAGGAACGCATCAACAAGCTGGACGACAAGTTGCCTGCCGTTTTCCTCGACTGGCAGCGCGAGGACATGAAGCGGAAATTCCCGAAGGTCGATGAGAGCGGCTGGATGTCGGTGACGACGCTGGTCTATCCGCGTTCGCGCCGGTCGCGCGGACCGCGCGTGAGCAAGGGCACGGCGACCCGGCGCAACGCCCCGCGTCGCATAGCTGGCGTCAAGCGGCCGATCCTGCGGCCGGTCCTGGTCGAGCAACTGTTCTCCCGCATGAAGACGATGTGCATGGAGGCAATCGAGTGGCAATAAATTTCTCAACGCTGGTCTACCTGCCGAACTACGACACCTTCGCGCGGGCGATCATCATCACGCCGCGCGCCTCGCAGCCGGGCGTGCCTGCGTATACCGCGCGCGGGATTTACGACACGCGGCCGGTTGACGTGGCGGCGATGGATGGCGCGATCACTTCCGATCAGCAAACCATTGTCGATATCCGCGACGCTGAATTCCCGGTGATGCCCGAGCAACTTGACCAGGTGACCATTCCCGCCGACACCGATGCGGGTGCGGCGCTTGGCACGTTCGAAATCACCGACACCGAGAGCAACGGCGGCGGCGAGACGACGCTGGTTCTTCGCAAGGTTCTGACTGCGAAGCCGTCATGACCATCACCGAGGTGCAGAGCTACGGCTACGTGATTCGCGACATGCTGTTGGACAAGCTGGTGACCGCGCCGTTCTTTTCCGGCTTCACCGTGCGCAAGAGCCGCCAGCTTCAGACCATGACGAACCATCTTCCTCTTCTGGCTCTCTATCTCGTCAAGGAGGACATGGCACCGGACGGCGACCCGAACCATGGCGATATCGAGTTCGTTCACAGCCTGACGCTGGGGTTCTCAGTGGTCATCGTCAACAACGACCCGGAGGCGACCCAGGAGAAACTCAATCAAGCCTACTGGGTGATCATGAACCGGCTCTGGCGCGACCAGTACCTGATGAACATGATCGACACCCGCGCCTATCCGGGCGGCATCGGCAACCCCGACAACGTGCGGATCGAGGGATTGGGGAACGGCTCCTGGCGGTTCGTGGATCATCCGCCGCTCAACAACGAAACGCCGATGAGCGAGCTGCGGTATGAGCAGACGCTTCGATATCGAGCCGACTACACGCCAATCATCGTGGACGACTTCCTCTTGATACATGAGGAGGTCGTGCCGCTTGCGACGGACGGCACCATGCCGCCAGCGGATGAAGTGCAGCGCGTCACCACTGTCTACGAATTTGACCCATCAGCACAGAAGGATGAAGGCCATGGCCGACCCCAAAAACAATCCAGCTCCCGCATCCGTGGCCGAGAACGCCCCGGACCAGGCTCAAGAGAAGGCCGCTGAGAACCCGCGCAAGGCGATCCGCGAGGCACGCGAAAAACGCCTGCGTGTGATCGAAGGGCCGCCGAAGACGCTCAAGGTCTTCGCTGCGAACGAGTCCGTCCGCGCAACGATGCGGCACTCCAGCGGCACCCGCTTCAAGGCCGAGCTGAATCAATCCGTCGAGTGGCCGAACGACAGCTTTACGTTCCGCCGCATCAGGGATGGCTCTGTCCGCACTGAAGGGCCGGGCACAGCCCAGTCGAAGCCCGTCGATGAAAGCCTGAACCCGCGCGAGCAGGCGGAAGCGAACAAGCCGAAGAAGGCCGAACAGCAGCGGGAGGTTGGGCAGAAGAACGGCAACAAGCCTGCACAGTCGCCGCAGACCCCGCCGCCGGGCGCTGCCTAGGCCCGCATTAAATCCGTGGACAGCTTCAACTGACACAAGGAGAGCAATATGCCCGTCTCTTTCGCCGGTATTCCCGCTAACTGGAAATTGCCGCTCTACTGGGTGGAGGTCGATCCATCCAAGGCTGGCATCTGGACGATCCGCCAGCCCGCCCTGCTTGTCGGCATCATGACCGCCGATGGCGTGGGCGTGCCAAATGTGCCGATTCCGATTGGCACGCAGGCCCAGGCCAACAAGCAGTTTGGCCAGGGCTCGCACCTGGCGCTGATGTTCCAGGCGTTCTTCGCCAACAATTTCGCGCACGAAGTCTGGGGCCTTCCGGTCGCGGAGCCTGTCGCTGGCACCCCAGCCACGGGCACGATTACCGTGACGGCGGACGCGGGTGGCCATGAGGCGGGAACCATCCACCTCTACATCGGCGGCCACCATGTGCCGGTCAACATCGGCGCGGCCGACACCGTCAACCAAATCCATGTCGCGATCTCCGCCGCGATCAACGAGGACTTCGATCTGCCGGTGACATCGGTGGGTGGCCCGACCGTTTGCACGTTGACGTGCAATTGGAAGGGCACTTCCGGCAACGACATCGATATGCGCGACAGCCACTACGGCCGCATCGGCAGCGAAGAGCTTCCGAAGGGTATCACCGTCGCCTATTCCACCCTTGGCATGATGTCAGGCGGCGCGAGCGTGCCGGTTTTCGATACTGCGATCTCCAATCTTGGCGAACGCAATTTCGAATACGTTGCTCTGCCGTTCACCGACAGCACCAGCCTGAACGCCTGGGAAACCGAGTACGGTTTCGGTGACAGTGGCCGCTGGGGCTGGATGCGCCAGCTCTATGGTCACATCTTCTCGGCCAAGCGCGGCGACTACGCCAGCATGATCGCGTTTGGCGAAACCAGGAATTCCGGCGTGACCTCCATCATGGGCGTCGAGCTGGATGCCCCGTCGCCGGTCTACGAGTGGACGGCGGCCTACACAGCCAAGGCCGCTCGCGGCCTGACCAACGATCCCGCGCGCCCGCTGCAGACGCTGGCGCTCACCGGCATCCTGGCCCCGCCGCTGCACGAACGCTTTAACCGGCAGGAGCTGAACACTCTCGCAGGCTACGGCATCGCGACCCAGGAGATGGGCAGCGAAGGTGCCCCGATGATCCTTCGGGAAACGACGACCTACCAGCTCAACCTGTACGGCCAGGGCGACGACGCCTACGAGCTGGTGACAACGCTGGCGACGCTCGCCCGCTTGATGCGCAATCAGCGTCAGGCGATCACCTCGAAATTCCCGAGGCACAAGCTGGCCAACGACGGCACCCGCTTCGGCCCCGGCCAGGCCATCGTCACGCCGGGCATTCTCAAGGCCGAACTGGTCGCGGAATACCGGATGGATGAGTACAACGGGCTGGTCGAGGACACCCGCGCGTTCAAGAACAACCTGATTGTCGAGCGCGATCCGAACAACCCAAATCGCGTCAACGTCCTCTATCCACCGGACCTGATTAACCAATTACGTGTGTTTGCCGTGTTAAGTCAGTTCCGCCTCCAGTACGACCGTGGGGTAGACCGAGACATCGGCGAAGCTGGTGTTCGTCTTGCTGCCGGTGGCGCGGGTTAATCCCCGCGTCGCTTTCTTACGCTGACACTTCCGAAACAATAGGAGGCTACAATCGCACAGAGATTCGCGGGTATTGCATACCTGTACGTTGGCTCGCAGATGATGGCGCTGCGCGGCAACTTCACTGTCAGCCCTTCGCCTGTCGAGCGGACGATGCTCGCTGGCCAGGATGGCGTTCATGGTTATCAAGAGTTGCCGAGGGTGCCTTTCATCGAGGGTGACATCTCGACAACGCGGGGGCTCGCCCTCGAAGACCTCGACGGGGCCACGGATGTCAACGTCGTCGCGCAGCTCGCCAACGGTTGGCAGTACAGCCTGATTGGCGCAACGTGCAAGGCGGCGCTTGAAGCCAACGCCCGCGACGGCCAGGTGCGCGTGCGCTGGGAGGGCCTGTGGTGCGAGGAGATGGCCATCGACAACCCGGTGTCGCCGGTCCAGCAATTCGCTCGATAAGTTCGTTCGACAAGAGGAGAGGGTATGAACAAGCCAAGCAACCGGGAGGGGTTCGTCAAGCAACGCGCCGAGCCTCTCCCCGAGACGCCCGCGCCCGAGCCCGTGCATCAACTGCCTCCGATGCCGGAAGAGCCGGAAGTTCTTGAGCAGCCGAAAGACCTTTGGCCGGTCAAGGTGAAGCTGTTGCATCGCGGCGTCCGCCAGGGTGCGGAGACGGTGCATGAGCTGTCGTTCCGCGAGCCGACCGGCGGCGACATCAACCGCTATGGCAATCCGTGTCACGTCAACCAGGACGGCGACGTTGTCATCCTGGAGCGCAAGATGACGACGATGATGTCGGCGCTATCCGGCATTCTACCTCCGTTCATCGAGGCGATGGACCCACGGGACTGGAATAGCTGCGCCTATCGGTTACGCGGTTTTTTTATCCCGGACCCGACAGCGTGGTAGGGACTACGGTCCTCGACTGCTATCGGCTCGCTGACTTCTACAAAATCTCGCCCGTCGTTTTTCTTGAGATGCCTGCATCGGAGGTTCGCGTCCACCTGGAGCGCACCATCGAACTAGCGCATCAGAAGAAACGCGAGCGCGCGACGATGGACGATGGCGGAGTTTGAAGAACTACGTCTTACCGTCACCCTCGCAGACAGCGCGTCTGCGGGGCTTGCAAGACTGCGCGGTGAGATCGGCGGGCTGGGTGTAGCGGCGGCGAATGCGGCGACAGGGCTGCGAAGTGCGTCTGGCGGTGTCACCAACTTTGGCACCGCTGCGCTAAACGCGGCACCTCACGTTCGCACCGCCAATCAGGCGATGCGTGATCTGCAGCGTCACGCCGCCCAGACCGGCCAGGCGCTGGCTCAGATGGCCCTTTCGGTCAATCGCGGAATCGGCGGACTGCCACGGATGGCTGTCGGCCTGTATGACGCGGCGCAGGGCGTCCAAGTCATGGGCTCTGCGCTGGGAGAGCTGGTGCCAGCGTCGCGGATTGCGGTACTCGCCATCGGCGGTGTTGTTCTTGGCGTCGCCGCTGTTGGCGTTGCGATTGCGGCTTACGGCGTGTCGGTCTTCCGGTTCTCAAGAGAGATGGTCGAGCTTGGCCGAACGGCGCGCTCCCTGGGCATCAGCTTTGCCCAATTGAAGAGCGCGCAAGATCAGGCGACCTCATTCGGCTACACGGCCGAGGGCGTTATCCGCAGCTACGCAGGCATCCAGGCTGCGCAGTTCGACCTCTACAAAAACAATTCTCAGCTCCGGGCGAAGTTGCTGGCGCAGGGCGTTGATGCGGGCTGGATCAATCAGCTCATGCTGGCCGATCCGACCAGGGCTCGCGAGATGATCGCGCGCTATGGCAAGGCGCTTGAGAAGCAGGCACTGGCAAGGGGCGCGAGCGCAAGCAATGCCGCCGCCCTGATGAACCAGTTTTATCAGGAGTACGGGCAGAACGCCGAGGATATGGAGCTGGCGATCAAGCTGGCTGACGATCCGGCGAAGGCGGCTGAGTACAAGAGGGTCGAGGACCAGAGCAAAGAGGTTTCCATTATCTGGGGCGAGATCAGTCTCAAGCTGGAGAAGATGACATTCTCGGCTCTCTCTGCCGGTCTTCCGGCTTTGCTGGGGTTGCTGAGACTTATCGATCCGATCATTACCGGCATCGGAAAGGCCATCGGCTGGGTCAATGCGCACCTGAAAAAGATCGGGGTCAACTTCGTTGACATCCTGAAGCTGGTGCCGGGCCTTGGCCCAGCAATCACTTTGCTTGACGGGCTCTCTCGGTACGGTAGTCAAAAGAGCGACGCGGAGCCCGCACCCGCGCCTCGTCCGAACCGCACGCGCCCGAACCAGCAACCGTTCTGGCGCAAACAGAGCTACGACGGCGGCGATGAGGGTGGAGGGCGTCCGCTATTCCAGCGCGCCAGCTTCACCCTGGGCGAGGAGACCGACCGCAATTCGACCGAGACCGAGAGGAACACCGGTCAGCTCGAAAGGCTCAATCTTTTCTTTGAGCGCATGGAGGGCACGGGTGGTGGCGCTGGTGGAGGCGGCATTGGTGCCAGCGCAGGCGGCGGCTACGGCGGCGGAGGAGGTTACGGCGGCGCAAGTACGGGCGGCTATGGGGTTGGTTCCTCTGGTCCCGCTGGTCCTGGTGGTCCTGCGGGGATGGTCGATCAGGCTGGCAAGGGCATCGATCCCGAGACGATGAAGGAGGTCGAGCGGCTGGGTCGCGCGGGTGACACCGCCGGGCTGAAGAAGCTGTTCGACACCAAGGGCTACAAGATGAGTGGCCCGGCCTGCGGGATCGTCGCCACCAAGTACGTGATGTCGGCAGGCTTCAAGCCGCCGACTGCGAACAGCAAGGTTGCCACCAACTGGAATGATTGGGGTGAAGCGCAGAAGGCGGCGGACATCAACAATCCGAACCGTCCCTTCGGCAGCATGATCGCAAGCTACAGCGGGCGCGCTCCCAAGGGCCAGACCGGCGGTCACGTCATGACCATCGTGCCGGGGTCATACGATCCGAAGACGAACACCGCATGGTTTGCCGACCAGTACGGCGTCAAGCCGCGCAGCGTCAAAGGAATGGACTTGCGCTACGCGAGCGACGCGACGGTCGCGGAGGTGCGCGCGAAGCGAGCGGCGGAAGGCAACGTCGCGACGGGTGACAAGGCCGGTCCCGCTAGGGTCGAGGGCGTTGCGACTACTCCCAGCGGCGGTGGTGGGGCGGCGTTTCTGGCTGCGAAGCGCGCTGGATTTAAGAAGCAATTGGAAGACCCGGAAACCAGAAAATTGGTGGGTGCGATTCTCAGCGCCGAAAATCCCGGAGCTGGTCCAGCCGTTGTTGAAAGCCTGATGAACCGGACTGAGATGGTTAACGAGTCTCGTGCGAAGAGAGGTCTGCCGCCGAAAACGCTTAGGGAGATGATACTGGGAAGAAGCCCGTCCGAGAGCTTCTATGGGCCGGTTAAACACGGGCACCTGGCTAAGCATCTAGAGCTGATGAAAGACCCGGCCTACGCTGCAGCTATGAACAAGCTGGTCGATCAAGCGGTTGGCGGCAGCAACGTCATTAAAAGCCACACCGACCAGGGCAGCAGGGGAGACCCGAATTACGAGCGAGGTGGGGTTGGCGTCAATATCAACAAAGAGCGTTTTAACGATCTGGATTACGCTGGCTCCGCTGCATGGAGACAGAAGCGAGAGCAGGAGATCGCCGCCGCCGACGCAGCCGCCGCCGCTGCCGCTGTCGCTGCAAATAAGAAAGAGCCAGATCGCGCAACACTCGACCGCAGCGCGCTCACCGATTCGCAGAAGCCGGATGTCAAAGGAAAGCTGAAGGCCGAGGTTACCGGGCCGACTGGCACTAAGGTCGAGGTCGAGGGCAGTGGTGCGTTCAAGGACACCGAGACTTCGAGAACAACGAAGGTGGCTGAACCGGAAGCGATGTCAATCTGATGGCTGAGTTTGAAGAACTAAGATTGACAGTAAACCTGGTGGACAATGCGTCCACTGGGCTCGCGAAAATTCGCACCGAGCTGGTGAACCTGACCCAGACCGCCGGTCAGATGACGACCAGCTTTACGCAGGCTACCGCCAGCGCGACCGCTCTGGGTAACGCAGCACTGACCGCTGGACCCAGGCTGCGAACGATCAGCACAGAGCTGAGCGCCCTGTCGCGCAACGCTGCTGACACCGGCCGTTCGCTGGCCCAGATGGGGAACGCGGCCCAGCAAGGCCTCTCTGGTTTGCCCAGGCTGGCGGTGGGGCTGTGGGACGCAGCCGAAGGCGTTAACCGCCTTGGCGAGTCGATGAAGAATATCCCCGGCGTCTCGCAGGCTGCGGTTGTCGGCCTTGGCAGGCTTGCCATTGGCGTTGCGGCTATCGGCCTGGTCGCCGTCGCCTACGGCATATCGGTGTTCAAGTTCGCCAAGGAGATGGACCAGCTTGGCAGGACGGCGCGCACGCTGGGCATGAGCTTTGCCGAGCTGAAGTATGCACAGGATCAGGCGAAGGCGTTTGGGCATTCGGCCGAGTTGATCACTCGAAGTTTCCAGGGCATCCAGGCCGCGCAGTTCGATTTGTACAAGAATAATTCGCAGCTCCGTCAGAAGCTGATCAGCCAGGGCGTCGATGCCAACTGGGTAAACCAGCTAGCCGCCGTCGAGCCCGCCAAGGCGCGGCAGATGATCGCGCAGTACGGCAAAGCGCTAGAGAAGCAAGCCCTGGAAGCCGGTTGGGGCAAGAGCGTAGCGGCGGCTCTCGCAAATCAATTCTGGGGAGATTTCGGCCAGACGCGCGAAGGCATGGAGCTGGAGCTGAAGCCGGTTAGCCCTGAGAAGGCCAGGGAGATGGCGGAGGTCGCGGCGTCTGGTAAACGTGTTTCGGAAATCTGGGGCGAAATAAGTCTCAAGTTGAAGGGCATCACGTTCTCGGCCCTCTCCGCTGGATTGCCGGTGTTGCTTGGGGCGTTGAGGCTTGCGGATGATCTCTTCGGCGCTATCGGCAGGGGCATCACCTACATCGATGAACAGCTCCCTGGGCTTGGGGTCAACCTCGTTGAATTGCTGAAGGGTATCCCGCTGCTTGGCCAGGTCATCACGGTTATTCAAGGGCTCAACAAGCTAGGAGCCTTGAAGAGCAGTGATGCGACCCAGCCAGACATGCCGGGCGCGACCCCGCAAAGCTACACGCCGCCCGGCGAGACGAATCCTCTGCTTCAGCCCGCCAGCTTTACGACCGACGAGCTGATTGACGAGACCGGACAAAACACCGAGCAGACCGAGAAGCTGACCGGCCAGCTCGACAGGCTGAACAACTACTTCGAGCGGATGGAGGATCGCTCGACTGGAAGCCAGGGCGGCGGCGTCCAGAAGGCCAGCTATTCGCCACCTGGTGGCGGAGGCACCGGCAGCGGCGCAGGCAGTCCGACCGGCGGCGCTCCGACCGGCGCTCCGACCAGCGGCGGCACTGCGGCTCCTTCTTCGCCGTCGTCCGAGCCACCCTCCAGCGGCAGCACAACGGCAGCTCCGAGCGGACCGGCGGCCCCGGCGACCGGCGGCGACACTGCGGCTCCCAGCGGCGGCGGCGGCACGCCGAGCGCGGCTCCAGCTCCCAGCAGTGGCGGCACGGCTCCGAGCGCGGCTCCAGCTCCTAGTGGCGCAGCTTCAGCTCCAACTGATTCGGCTCCATTCACCGGCAGCATGAAGGACCGGATTGCCGGTCTGAAGTCGATCATGGGCGAGGTACAGGAAGCCGGGATGACGACGACATCCGGCTATCGCGGCCCAGATCACAGGCTGACAAAGAGAAACCCGAATTCAGCCCATGCCAAGGCCCTGGCATTCGACACGCGGGCCAGGACGACGGCTCAGGTCGATGCCGCGATGGCCAAGCAGCGCGAAATATTCGCGAGGCACGGCATGGTCGAGGGCCGGGACTACAAATTCAGAGATGAGGTGCGCAATCCAGTCGGCTACGCGACCGGCAAGCATCTTCACACCCAGCTCACGCCGCAGGGCGCGAAGCGCTACGCGCAAAGCAAGGCCGCGCAGGAATCCAAGGTCGCCGGGATACCGGAGGCTCCGGTCTTTACGCCGGGCGATGCTCCCACGGGACCGCCGGAAGCCGCGCCATTCACGCCGGGCGACCTGGACCGTGAGGCGCTCGACCGCAAGGCTCTCTCGGACACAACGTCAGTTAGGGCTGACGGTACTGTTAAGGTGGATGTTGGAGCGCCTGCCAAGCCAAAGGGATCGGCTCGCGCGAAGCTGTTCCAGAACACGCCGCTGCAAAGATCAGAGGCCGGTCAGAACACCCAGAGCGGGCCGAACGCCTACGACACCGCCGACAATTATTTGTATCAGAACATCTAGGTAACCCCTCATGCCTCCAGTCCTTCCTCCAGCAATGCAGCCGCAACAGCTTTCTCAACCCGTCGCATCCGGCAAAGGGTTGAGGCCCGCCAGAGCCACCAAGATTCTGGAGCTGGAGTCCGGCAAGGCCTGGCGCGGCCGGTGGATGCCAGCCAAGTTTCGCAACGCGCGGTTTCATGTCGATACAGCAGTGCGCGAATCTGCACGTCGCATCGTGTCGCATGAATTCCCGAAGCGCGACTTGCCGTATGCCGAGGATATGGGCCGCCGCCAGCGCGAGTTCACCGTGCGCGGCTACATCGTCGTCTATCCGAGAGAGGGCGAAAGTGTTTTGCAGAAGAAGAACTACATCACGGCGCGCGATGCGCTGATCCTGGCGCTGGAAACAGAAGGCCCGGCCATTCTTCAGTTGCCGCTGCTTGGGCTGATCGAGGCGGTCTGCACGCGCTATCGTGTCACGGAGGAAAACCGGCAGGGTGGCTATTGCTCATTCGATATGAGCTTTACCGAATACGGCAAAGCCCCCGCGACCGGCGAACGCAACAGCAAGGCTGGGGTCTATTATGCGGTCAGTCAGCTCAACGAGGCGAACAAAGGCTGGATCGCGTCTGAGCTGAAGAAGGCCCACGAAGCCAGCCAGGGGCAAGTCGGAGCATGATCCATCAGGACATCAGCGAGGGCGCAGCTATTGTAACTCTTGTTGCCGATTTGCTGCTCGCGACATCGAACGACCAGAAGGGAATGTCTGGCTCAGCTCTGCGGCGTGCTTGCGGGGACATCAAGGCGGGGGCGGAAAGCTACATCGCCAACAATACTATCGGTGAAAAGCTGTCCGAATGCTTCGAGCTGGCGCGGGCGACCGGGGCGACGCTGAGCGAGTTCAATCATATCCGGGAGCGCATTCTTCTGGAAAATCCGTACTCCCTGGTCGCGACACTGCTCAAGAACGGCTGCGTCTGTTTCGCTTTGCAGCATATGTCGATGAACATTGTCGATATGACGTTCGTCAGCCGACAGGATGTCGATAAGGTGCGGGACGAGGTCAACGCAGCATTCAACCCGGCCGAAGAGACTGCCGCCGACGAGATGGTGCTGGTGGCGTATCGAGCGCTGGTCACGCTGCACGCTGCCGTGACATTCCACCTGTACCAGACGGCTCATCCGCTTCCGCAAATGCTGTCCTATCGATTCGCCAAGCCGCGTCCGACCCTGGTTCTGTCGCACCGGCTGTACGACACCGCAGGGCGGGCCGACCAGTTAAGAGCAGAGAATAAAGTCGTGCATCCCGCCTTCGCGCCACGCGAGGGACGAGCCCTGGCGTTCTGAAATGCCGAACCCGCATGAGGTCGCGCAGCTTACTGTTAGCGGCGTATCGTTTCAGGACTGGGAATCGGTTTACGTCCAGCATCGGTGGCAGGAGGGGTGGCCAACATTCCGGTTCACTGCGGCTGAAGGCACCCATTCGAATTTTCTATATCGCGAATTGAAATTCAAACCTGGCGACCCGTGCGAAATCAGACTTGGCGGCCAGCTCGCGGTGACCGGAATCATCACCCAGCGGCAAGTTGGCTACGCTGGCACCGAACACGGGGTGCAGTTGTCAGGTGTCGGTAAGCAATGGGCGGCGTCTACGTCCAGCATTCCCAGCGAGGACAACAAGAATAATTTCGACAACATGACCGTTATCCAGTCGGCCATGAAGGCCGTGACCGATGCAGGCGGAATGCTCAAGGTCATCGGCAAGGTGGACCTGACCAAATTTGAGCGGCTGCAATCGCAGCCTGGCGAGCTGGTGTTCGACTTCCTCGACAAAGTCGCGCGCATGCGTAACGCGACGCTGGGATCGGACCATCTCGGCAACTTGCTGCTGATTGGCGAACATTCGATGCCTGTCGTGCAGCAACTGACCGAAGGCCAGAACATCCTGAAGATGACGTGCATCTTCTCCAACGAACTGATGTACAGCCTCTACAAGCTGCACGGGCAATATGCCGTTAGCGACAACAGGTTTGGCGCTGCGGTTAACGCGATCATGGCCAGGACAAAGGGTGCCCTCAAGGGATGGTATCGCTTCAAGGAGATCGTCCTGGAGCAACCGGCAAAGAACGCCGCCGAGGCGCAGATGCGCGCCAACTACGAGGCGCTGCAGGCTGACGGCACGCAAATCCGCTGCAACGTCACGGTGCAAGGCTGGCTGCGCGATGGTGGCGCGCTTTGGCAGACCGGCGATAACGTCATGATCTATTCGCCAATGTGCCCATTGAACATGGGCATGAAGATACAGACCGCGACCTTCACCCAGGACACCAGGGGCGGCACGATTACAGTGCTTGAGTGCGTCCTGCCGTGGATGCTGGGCGACAAGCTCTACCAGCTTGGAAACCCGCAGCAAGGGCCAGGATCGCCACCGCCCGACCCGACAGTCAGCACATAAAGAGGGGGCTTAATGCATCGTCAAAACCCACTGCAACAGGCGTTCACCGCTTACACCAGCGGCGGGGCTCGCGCTCTGGTCGATTCGGTCAGCGACAATCCCTTGATGCAAGAGATGAAGGGAATGTTCATGGGCGGCGAGAACCGCTCGAAGATCGAAAGCCCGCAGAATTACGGCTTCACCTCCGTCGTCATGCCAGCGACCAAGGGCAAAGGCGGCGTGATAGAACAATGCGCCGAGGCCTACCTGTCGTTCCTGGGCGGCAACAGATCGTTTCCGGTCGCGACCGTGATGGACGACCGGCGCTTTCGGTTGAAGGAGCTGAAGCCTGGAGACGTGGCGTTCTTCGACCACCAGCAACAGCAATTCCACTTCAACAAGGACGGCGCTTTCCTGACCGGGCTGGACAACAAGAAGATCAGGATCGCGCTGCACAAGGTCGAGCAGCAACAGCAACAGCAGCAAGGGGCTGGACCCACCCAGTATGCCGAGGGCGACAGCGGTGGCACTGGCAGTTCGTCGTCATCGTCCAGCGGCGGAAACCAGAAGAAGACCGGCCAGAAGCAGCGCTATGAAAAGGCCGAGAAGGAGAGCAAGCGGTTTCTCGATCTCGGCGAGAAGAAGATGGACATGGCGCACGACGCGGACATCTCAGCCAAGGCGGGCAAGACGCTGGCGATGGAGGGCACCGCAATCAAGCGCAAGGCCGGGGCGCACTACTTCGACGGCGACGTGCATATCATCGGCAACCTCCGCATCACCAAGGAGGCTTACAAGCCGACCGATGGAACGTGGCTTGCTGGCACGGCCATGCCGCCGCCGGGCGACGACGCTGATGTTGCCGAGTACGTCAAGAGATCGCCGCCGCCGCTCAGCGCAGAGCAGGAAGCTTTCCTCACGCGCAAGCGGGCGCTTGAGGACAAGATCAGGATCACCGAGGACGGCATCTTCATCACTGGCGACCTCAACATAACCGGCAACCTCAATGTCAGCGGAGTCATCCGCGCCAAAGACTTCATCAGGGTGACGACATAATGCCAGATATCCGTCTGCTTCAAAGCCCGGACGCCTTTCCAAGATACTCGATTCCCATCGACTGGCTTCTGCTCGATGACGGAACGCTGGACGACACCCAGGCGCTGGCGACGGCTGTCATCGTCGCGCTTGGAACGAACCGGCTCGCGTCTCCTGACGACATCCTGCCCGATCCGGACAGCACCGACCGCGCCGGATGGTGGGGCGACCTGGAGGCGGAGGATTTGTTCAACGGCTGGCCGATAGGCACCAAGCTGTGGCTGTTGAGGCGCTCCAAGATCGTGGGGCCGGAAGACCCGGAAGGCGCGACCGTCGTCCGTGTCGAGCAGTACATCAGGGAGGCAATCCAGCCCTTTGTAGACAACCGGATTGCGACCAGCTTCGATGTCGAGGTCTGGCGCGGCAGCGTCGAGCGTATCGAGGCGGCTGTCGTGATCTATCGCGGCCCGAACAGGCCGGTAGAAATGCGATTCCAAATCCTCTGGAACGATATCGAAAGAGCCTGACATGCCTTGGAGTACCCCGAGCCTTCGTGAAATCAGATCGCTCGTCCGGGACAACATCCGGGCGTCGCTTCCTGGTGCCGACGCCAGCGTTCCAAACTCAGTGCTTCGCGTCCTGTCTGACGCCCAGGGCGCGCTTGCCCACCTCAATCTGCAATACATCGACTGGCTGGCGCTGCAGCTTCTGCCCGACACCGCAGAGACGGAGTGGCTGGATCGGCACGGCGCGATCTGGCTGGTCAATTCTGACGGCACCATCGGCCGCAAGCAGGCAACCTTCGCGGAGGGTGTCGTCGCGTTCACCGGGACCGAGGGCACCGTTATTCCGGTGGGAGCGCGGCTGACCGGCACCGACGAAATGAATTACGAGGTCACGGCGGAAACCACCGTCAGCCTGGCGGCGACCGAAACAACGGCGCGGGCGCTGTCGGCCGGGGCTCTCGGCAATCGCGCCACGGGCGACATCCTGGATTTGAACGAGACCATCCCCGGCGTCGATAATACGGTGACCGTCGTAGAGATGACCGGCGGCGTCGATGTCGAGAACGACGACGACCTCCGCGCCCGCGTCTTGCACCGCATTCGACAGCCGCCGATGGGCGGGGCGGCGCACGACTACATCAACTGGGCGCTCGCCGTGCCTGGCGTCACGCGGGCCTGGTGCTATCCACTGGAGATGGGGATCGGCACCGTCACCGTGCGCTTCATGATGGACGAGCTGCGTTCCTACAACAGCGGCTTCCCGCTGCAACAGGACATCGATGACGTTGCGGCTTACCTCGACATCATGCGGCCGGTCGCGGTGAAAGATATCTTCGTCATGTCACCGATTCCGCACCCGGTCCATGTCACGGTCGATAACCTGTTGCCTGGCGGCTTGTCGGTTCAAGCCGAAATCGAGAAGAGCCTGGAGGATATGCTGCTTCGGCTGGCGACGCCTGGCCAGACGATCTTCGCGGCCTGGAAGTCGTCAGCGATCATGAACACGCCGAACGTGACCTCCTTCCATCTCGTCAACGCCGAGGACGACATCATGCCAGCGCCGGGCTACATGGCAGTTCTCGGTAACCTCATGTTTCTATGACAGTCCCAGACAAGCCTCTCCCGCGCGACCGGCACGTTTGCCGAACAGGGGACGACTACGCCGAGGCTTTCCTGACATTGTTGCCGCAAGGGCAGGCGTGGCCGAAGAACCCCGGCTCGACGCTGGAGCGGGCCTGCAACGGGCTGGCGCAATACTGGGGCTTTTTCGACAGCAGGGCTTGCGATCTCCTGGACCGGGAAAGCGATCCGCGTCTGACGACGGAATTGCTCCCCGACTGGGAACGCAACTGGGGGCTTCCCGACGATTGCTTCCCATCGGCCACGTCGATTGCGGAGCGCCAGAAGCTGTTGGTCCTGATCATGACGATGATCGGGGGCCAATCGCGGCAGTTCTTTATCGACCTGTTGGACTGGGTTGGATACCCGGATGTCGTCATTCGAGAGTACGCGCCGTATATGAGCGGCGTCAGCAGGGTTGGCGACACCCGTCCGTTTCCTGAAGACAATTTTCGCTGGTATCTCGGACCGCCAGAGATGCGCTTCGTCTGGACCGTCAACATCGGGCAGATCAGCTTGCGGTGGTTTCGCGCTGGACCTGGCGGCGGCGAGGTTGGCGTCGATCATCACCTTGAGTTTGGCATTCCGACCGAGATCGTTTGCTTGCTTGAACGCTGGAAACCGGCGCACACCGACATCGTCCCAGACTTCACTGCACTGTCACTGGGCGGGCCGATGCAGGGCACGCCATGAATCAAATAGGAGGCAACAATTAAGTACAATCCGCCGTATGGCATCAACAGCGTGGATGGACCTTATATCAACGGCAATCCATCCGCTGGCATCCAGGGCTCGATCATCCCGGCAGAGAGCATCGAGTTTACCCAGCGCGAGATCGTCAACAGCGTCAAGTTTGCCGGGATGGTGCCGACAAACGACAACCTCCAGCAACTTTGGCAGGCGACGCAGCGCAACCCGTGGCTCACCCATGCGGCGCTCGACACCGGCACGGCGAGCGCGCTGGTGGCAACGCTCAACCCTTCTCCAATAGCCCTGTTCTTTGGAATGGTGGTGCGGATCAAGGTCGCATACGACTGCGTTGGTGCCAGCACGCTAGCTCTCAATGACCTGGGCGCGTGGCCGATCATTCGCGCCAACGGCGCGGCGTGCCAGAGCGGCGACTTCCTGACCGGCGAAATCCTCAACCTGAATTTCGACGGCGCGGGCTGGCAGATCGAGAACTGGAATGGCCCTCCCGGCGTAAGCTCGACCATCAACAACTACACGACGAAAATTCCTTATGCGGTCGCGGGCGGCGGACCGAACAACTTGTATGCCACCTTCAATCCGACGATCACGTCACTCGTTGCTGGCGACCCGTTCCTGATCATGGCGGTGCATGCCAACACCACCACAACCACCCTGCAAATCGACTCCGTTGGCAATTACTACCTTACCTGGCCAGACGGCGCGCATTTGCAGAACGGTGATATCAGGCCCGGCGCGATCCTTTGGGTGATCTTCGACGGCTCCAAGATGCAGATGCTGAGCGTGCGCTATCCGCAGTACGCGGCTGGCTTCGCTTGCTGGAGCGGCTTCTTCTCGGTCCCGGAAAGCACCTGGGTCCGCGCCGCGCCAAGCTACATGAACCTCAGAAACACGATGCGAACGTCGTACTTCCAGGACGGCGTGTTCACATGCGGTGCTGGCGAAACCGGCTGGTGGACCATGTGCATGGATAGCGGATACATGCCGGGTTATGGCGGTGTGACATCGGAGAGCGCCTACAGTGTTCGTATCACCGGCCCCGCTGGTTACTTTTCGCAAAACAACGCGCAGCACTCAGGCAACCAGGGCAACTCTGCCTGCGTATCCTGTATCGGATACTACAATGAGGGCGATCAGGCCATCTTTGACGTTCACCACCTCGTTGGCAGCGGCGCGGCGTCAGTGGTTATCGACGGCGTGAGGCATGGGCTGTAAGCCATGGCCATAACAAGCGTCAAAGACCAACTGGCCAGGCGTCCGAGGCAAATGCTTCAGATGCCGGTCACGCCTACGGAGATGAGCAACATCTCAAGGCAGTTGCCGCTCGATGTCGCGATGTCGCATATGCTGTATTACGATCCCAAGGAGGAGATGCTGCATTACGGCGTCGAGGTCCGCGATCTGGTCGAGAAGGCGGATCGAACCGTTGCGCGCAGGCGGGTGCCAGAGACGGTGAGCCTGCTCCAGGCTCACCTGGAGCTGGCTGAGCGCGGCGTCGATGTGTTTGCGTTTGTGGACCGCAAGTCTGAGGCGGTGTGGCGGTTTTCTGCATCGCTGCGCCGCAACGATGATCGCGTCAGCAAAACCCTTCTTGATGCTGGCGTCGAGGATGTCGATGACTTTTTCATCACGGCGGCACAACGCAAATGACAGCATTCACGGTGACCATCGAAACGTGGACCGATGCCGATTACGCGCAGGCGTTTCGCTATCAACTAGGCACCGCAATTCCGCCGGTCTATTACGACTTCACCGGATGCTCGCTGCGGATGATGATTCGCAAGAATGCGCCAGACAACCAGGTGTTTCTGGACCTGAACAGCAGCGCAGGGCTGTTGGTCACCGAAAGCGGCATCGATATTTACGACCCGGAAGATCAGGAGACGGCGGGGCTCTGGGAATTTGCGGTGATCATCCTGCGCGCGGAGCTGCAACGAATTCCCCAGGGCACCTACGAGCATAGCCTGATCATCAAAACCCCTGACGGTCTTTATCAAGACCTCTGGCGCGGCAACTTCATCAATACGATTGGGCCGACGCGATGACCACAGAAATCAATCCGCTCACCGACACCATCGCCCTTGGAAGCTCGCTCCAGGGGCCGCGCGGCCCGAAGGGCGAGGCCGGTGACGACGGCGCTCAGGGCTTGGTGGGTCCGATGGGGCCGCCTGGTACACCGGGTGCCGCTGGTGCGGACGGTGCGGGCTTTCTGGCGACCAGCAGTACCACCGCGACGATTGCTGCGGCCGGAATCGTTACCCTGGTCCTCAACGAAGAGAACCTCGCCTATTCGCCTGGCGTCCGCGTGCGCGCGGTGTCGAAAAACGCGCCTGCCAATTACATGGAAGGCCTCGTCACGACATTCGCTGTCAAGGAACTACAAGTTTCTCTTGATCGTGCGGTTGGATCGGGGGAGTTCGACAATTGGACTTTGGGTGTCGCTGGCGACGTTGGGCCGGTTGGCGCAGCTTCGACTGTAGAGGGTCCGGTTGGCCCCGTTGGACCGACTGGTCCGACCGGGCCGCAAGGTCCGCAGGGTATTCAAGGCACGCCGGGAGTGGCGCTGGTCCCGGCTGGCACGGTCATGCTGTTCTACCAGGCATCGGCCCCGACTGCTTGGACCAAGCTCACGACGCAGAACGACAAGGCGCTGCGCGTCGTCAGCGGAGCCGGTGGCAGTGCTGCGGGCATCTATCCGTTCTCATCGGTGATGGCGCAGAGCGTGGTTGGCTATCACTCCGTTGACTACAACGAAATGACCAGACACGCCCACAACTATGTGATCCCAAATGGTTTCGGGGCCGACTTAACGGTGTCCGCCGTAAGTGGCGCTGCCGCCTTTTATGGAATGGTCACGGATTACCAAGGCAACAATTACGGTCATACCCACCCGATCACGATGAGCATTCAATACATCGATGTCATTCTCGCGAGTAAGAACTAAGTTTTGCGCGAATGGCAAAACGCAAGGGGTTAAGGGGTAGGGGCAAGACCACCGTTGGGGGCTCGACCAAGCCACCGGACGAGCCGACGCGGCACTCCAAAACCACCGTAGGTGCCCCAACTAAGACCCCGGCTGAGCCGCCGACGCCGCGCTTCAAAACCACCGTAGGTGTCTCGGTCGAGCCTCTGGTCGTGCCGACGCTGCACACCAATACAATCGTGCTGGGTGGCTCGATCCAAGGTCCGCGCGGACCGATGGGCGAGACGGGCGCGGAAGGCGCAGTAGGCGAGACGGGTCCGCAAGGCATCCCCGGCGATATGGGGCCGAGGGGGCCGCAGGGAGAGCCAGGGCCGACAGGCCCGCAGGGCATCGTTGAAGACGCACCAATCGATGGCCTGATCTATGGCAGGAAGGATGCCGGGTGGGTCGCTGGCGGCGGCGGCGGCTCGACCATCACGGTTTCAGACGAACTACCGGATTCGCCAATTTCCGGTTCGCTGTGGTGGGAGAGCGATAGCGGTCAGTTGTACATCTTCTACAGCGACGACAACAGTTCGCAATGGGTGGCCGCCTCTCCGGGGCCGCCGGGGCCAACGGGGCCGCAAGGCATTCCTGGCGATACCGGGCCGCAGGGAGAGCAAGGAGAGCCGGGACCGACCGGCAGTACCGGCGGGCAGGGACCGACAGGACCATCAAATACGCTGGCTGTCGGCACCGTCACCACCGTTGCTCCCGGTGGAGCCGCGACCTCGACAATCACCGGCACCAGCCCGAACCAGACCCTCAACCTTGGTATTCCCAGTGGCTTGCAGGGCATTCAGGGCGTCAAGGGCGACACCGGCAGTCAAGGCATTCAAGGGCCGACCGGCAGTACCGGCGGGCAGGGACCGGCAGGACCGTCCAATACGCTGGCCATCGGGACGGTCACTACGGTCGCGCCAGGCGGTGCTGCGACCTCGACCATTACCGGCACAAGTCCAAACCAGACGCTGAACCTTGGCATCCCAAGCGGCTTGCAGGGCACTCAGGGCGTCAAGGGCGACACCGGCAACACCGGCTCGACCGGCAGCACAGGTGCAACGGGTCCGCCGAACGTGCTGGCCATCGGCACAGTAACAACCGGCGCACCAGGCAGCGCCGCCGCCTCGACCATCACCGGCACCTCGCCCGCCCAGACCCTGAACCTGACGATTCCAAGGGGCGATGTCGGCGCGCAGGGACCGGCGGGCGTTGTTTCGTCAGCAAGCCTTGTGCCGTCTACGCCGGTTGGCAACATCGCCGCGACCGACGTGCAGGCGGCGATCCAGGAACTCGACAGCGAGAAACTCGCTGCGTCCCATGCCGGGACCGGCGGGACGGCCCACGCCAACGTGGTCGCGGCGGGCGCTGCCGGGTTCATGACCGGCGCGGACAAGACCAAGCTCGATGGCGTTGCGACCGGCGCGAACAATTACGTTCACCCGACCGGCGACGGCAATTTGCACGTCCCTGCAACCGGCACGACAAACAACGGCAAGGTTCTAACCGCTGGCGCAACCGCTGGCTCGCTCTCTTGGGCAGCGTCCAGCGGCGGTGCATCAATCGTTATCAGCGACACGCCACCAGTGTCGCCGGTAGCCGGTGCGCTGTGGTGGGAGAGCGACACGGGGTTGCTCTATATCTACTACAACGACGGCACATCATCGCAGTGGGTGATGGCCGCGCCGTATCCGAATCTGCCGATAGCGACCGTCGCGGAATATCAAGCGAACAACGCGCCGGGTAAATATCTGTCTATCGACACGGTGTGGGGCGCGGCAGCCCCTGTCGCGCTGACGGAAAGCGCCTCGACCGTCACGCCGAATTTTTCGTTGGGTTTTGATTTCACCTGGACGATGGGTGGTGCCGGGCGGACCATTGCCAATCCAACCAACGTCAAGGCTGGACAAAAAGGCCTCTTCATCATTTCGCCGGGCGCGGCCGGGACGATTACGACCTGGGGAAGCTCCTACAAGTTTTCCGGTGGCGTGAAGCCGACGTTGACGCTTAGCGGGATCGACGTAATTTCCTATCTCGCGTCAAACGCGAGTACTGTTTACTGCACGCATTCTCCGGACTTTAAATAATGATGCCCGGCACTACGGTTACGCTGGCGGGGCAAAAAGAGTTTGGCAACGACGCCTACACAAAGTTGTTGCTGCACTTTGACGACACGCGCTTCATGGACGCTTCGATTGGCGGGACACCGCGCGTCGCGACCCCGTGCGGCGCGTCGATCAATACCTCGATAAAGAAATTCGGCACCTCGTCTCTATATTTCCCTGGCGGCAACGCTAGTTATATGTTCGTCAAGAACACCCCAGACTTCGACTTCGGCAGTGGCGACTTCACGGTCGATTGGTGGGAATACCGGCTTAGCTCGACCCTCTCGTCTGCTTCCTTCAGGAGGCAGGCCGACAATGCCGTTCAGGGGTTTCTCCTAAATCACGCCACGAACGATGGTCGCTATCAGACTTATATGTCTAGCAACGGATCGTCGTGGGATATCGCTGGCGGACCAATCTGCGGGTCGATTGATCTGAACGTATGGGTTCACTACGCGGTCGTGCGCAACGGCAGCACGTTCTATCACTTCAAGAACGGCGTGCAGACGGCAACGTGGAGTTCATCGGCCGCATTGCTGGCGGCCCCCGCGAACCAACTTCTGACACTCGGCCATTGGTCCGGAGTCGGGTTTCACGGCTACATGGACGAGATTCGCATCAGCAAGGGCATCGCGCGTTGGACAACCAACTTTACGCCCCCGTCGCGCGCCTACGGACCGGCCCCACCAGATCGTTCCGCTTATCATACAGTTGGTCTGTATCACTTCGACAACCCGACCAATGCCGTGGGCACAGTGTTTGTGGACAGTTCGCCATATGCAAAACCGAATACAGGCGGCAACTCATACGGTTATGGACCTACCGCAAAATTCGGGAGCGCCTCGACGTATTTCAATACTGCAAACCTTTACGTTTCTATACCGGCTGACGACGATTGGAATTTCGGTGGTGGCGACTTCACGATTGATTGGTGGGACTGGCCATCAGATGCAGAAAACCGTCCGATAATAGTGCGGTCCGGTGCAGGAATAACTTATCAACCATTCCTGTTCTATCGTCAGGCCGCCGGATACATTCGCTTTTATAGCTCCAGCGACCAGGCGTCATGGAATATCGTGAATGACCTTTCGCTGGGTACATACTCGCTCAGTGTATGGGCGCATCGCGCCGTTGTCCGCAAGGACGGCGTCTTTTATGGGTTTAAGGACGGCGTGCTTCAGCAAACAATTAACACGGCAATAAATGGCGTTCTTCCGACTTATATCGACCATGCACCGCTACTCGGTGCATGGAATCTCACTGGCGGCGGACAGCAGTGGTCGCACGGCCTGGTGGACGAGCTTCGCATCAGCAAAGGCATAGCGCGGTGGACTGCCAACTTCACACCTCCGACTGCACCCTATTGAGGTAGCATGGCGCTCGACTTTCCTTCCTCTCCAAGTATCGGCACGAAGCACCCGGCGTCCCCGGCTGCGGGTCAGCCGCAATACACTTGGGACGGCGAAAAGTGGGCTACAACAGGAGTGAACCTTTCCACCGGCTACGTGCAAAAGGCTGGCGACACGATGACGGGTCCGCTGGTGCTGCCCGCCGACCCCGCGAGCGCGTTGCAGGCATCGACAAAGCAATACGTTGACAACAAGCCCGGCGGCTTTGCTGCGGGCACCGTCTTGCCGTTCTACATGGCGGCAGCGCCGACCGGCTGGACGAAGATAGTCACCCAGAACGACAGGGCGTTGCGAGTCGTCAGCGGATCGGGCGGCGTGGCGGGCGGCGTCAATGGGTTCTCGACAGTGATGGCGCAAAGCACTGTTGGCTATCACTCCATCGACGGCAACGAACTCACTTACCATCAGCACTATTACGAACTCCCGAATGCTTCCGGTGCCAGCTACACGCTGTATGGCGACAGTGGCGGCGCTGGTGTTTACGGGACGTATACCGGATTTGCCGGTGCAAACTGGGGGCATACCCACGCGATTACGATGAACATGGCGTATATTGATGTCATACTGGCGAGCAAGGACTGATATCTGATGGCGTTCGATTTTCCAGCATCGCCAACTATCGATCAGACCTATCCAGCGACGCCTATTGCTGGCATTCCCTCTTATAAGTGGGACGGAGAGAAGTGGGTCATCATCGGAATCGATATCAATACAAAGGTTTCGAAGGCTGGCGACACGATGACGGGTCCGCTGGCTCTTGCATCAGACTCGACGGTGCCGACTCCACCAACAGTCGGCAACGATAACATCGCGAACACTTCCTATGTAGAAACTCGCGCCAGTGCGTGGGGTGCGTCACACGCTAGCTCTAGGGTGGCGAAGACTGGCGACACGATGTCGGGCAGCTTGACGGCCCCTTCCGTTTACGGAACCTCTTATCTCCAATCAGCAGGGGTAGTTTATTGCGGCACTCAGGGTCTGGGTGTGCAGGGTGACGGTTGGTACGGCAGCGGCTATGGGGTGACAGTTGCGAGCTTTAGCCCTGGTGTAGCGTGCGCTATTTCGGGCGAACACATCCCCGGTGTATGGGCAGGCATTCGTCTTAATTATGGTGGTTCCTACTTCATGGATTTCCGTGGGGACTATTGTTACACCACAGTTGGCGGTCCATTCATTGCCTACTCCGATGCACGCATCAAGAACGTCATTGGTGACTACACCAACAGCCTCGATGCTGTTGCGGCGCTGCGGCCTGTCCGCTTCACATTCAAGGGCAACGAGACTGATCTGCATCCCAGTAATCCGATGAAGCTGGGTGACGATGGCAAGCCGTTGCCAATGCGGAAGGATATTGGTGTAGCGCCATACGACACGTCGATGCACTACGGCGCGGCCGTCGATCAGAAGGAATACATCGGCCTCATTGCGCAGGAGGCTGAAGTGTCAATGCCTGAGACGGTGAAACTATCGACGGCATTCATCAATGGCGTTGAGGTGACCGATCTGCGTTCGCTTGATACCGGCCCTATCTTGTTTGCGCTGGTCAACGCGGTCAAAGAACTCAAGGCAAGGGTCGAAGAGCTAGAGGCCCTTAATGTGCGGAGCAAAAACTAAATGGTAAGAATTCCACACGCTGACGAAGGCACGATCTGCCCGTTGCACAAGGTGGATACCTCGACGGTCTGCCATAAGTGCCCATGGTGGACGCGCGTCATCGGCAAGAACCCACAGACCGAAGAAATGATTGACGACTGGCGCTGCGCGGTCGCGCTGTTGCCGATGCTGTTGATCGAGAACGCCCAGCAAACCCGCCAGGCTGGCGCGGCCATAGAAACATTCCGCAACGGTGTCGTCGCTGGCGTGAAGGATGCTGTTAACTTGGCCAGCGAGCAGGGGAGGCTTATCGATGCGCGCCACAATAGTCGCTAGGGACAATACGATGCTGGTCGATGGGTTCGCCTGTCGGATCGATTGCTCAGCCCTGGTTGCCGAGGGCAAGCACGCTGTGCAGTGGTCCAACACCATCGGCTCAGTCGAGTTCCTGACTAACGTCAATGCTGAAACCGGCGCGATATCCCGCAAGCCGAACGAGGTCATCCACGATTTCTCGGAGTACCAAAGCTATTACGACGCCTGGCTTGTCGAGAAGGAGAGGCTTGAGGCGGAGGCGGTAGTGAACAAAAAAAGGAGTGAAGAGGCGGTGGTTGCTAACCAACAAAGAGAGAAAGAGGAAAAGCAGCGGTTCAAAGAAGAGATCATCGCGGAGGTGATGGCCCGGCTGAAGGACAAGGCATGATCGGGACGCTGAGCCAGGTTCCGCCGCACGGCAACATGGTCGTAACCGAATATAACGGCACCTCTCCCGACCTGGAGACGCTGTATGATTTGATTGGCTCGTCTTATGTGGGCATTGCCCAAGGCATCACGACGTTTGAGCAGAACGGCGCTGTCGTCCCAACAATCGCGGCATACCCCGGCGACAATATTCAGCTTGGACTGGAGATTAACGAGGCGGCCATGATCTTGCAGGCCTCATCGTTGCTGCGGCAGGGCAAGAGTACAGTCAACGCGCAGGAGCTGCACGGCAACCTGGTGCTGGGCTGCGGCGACGCGGAGTTCATGACCGCGCTGGACGAGTTGATTCCAGAACCCGGCACGCTGCCGCCGGGCGGCAACAGGCTTATTGCAATAGAAGACGGAGACGTTGCGGTCCTGATTGGGACGGTCGCCGGTCCGTGATGGCTTGCCGCTCCTGCGAGGAACGGCGGGCGAAAATTGCCGCAGCGTTGCGTGCCTGGATACCCCGCACCCCGTTTAATCAGCAGAGAGGGCCGTACCATGCAGAACGAGCCACAAGAGCCAACGCCGCCGATCCCCGCGCCACCAAAGCCGCCGGTCGTGCCACCCCCACCGTTCCCCGAAAAGGGTGACAGTGAGGACGGGCTAGCTCCTCCGCCCGCATGACAGAGTTCAAGAGCTGGTTTCACCAGAACCAGGCCTTGGCTATTTTCCTCATTGCGCAGGCGGTCGCGCTGGGTACAGCCGCCGCAGCGATCCTCGCATATTCGGTGCGTTTAGAAACGCGAGTCTACATCATGGAACATCGCGGTGCCGAATATACGGTGGCCAGAATGCAGGAAATGCAAAACCGAATCACGGTGCTGGAGCAGAGCATCAAAAAGAATGAAACCTCAATCGAACGCATCGTTACCCTCTTAACCCGCGACCTAGGGAAGCCACCGCCATGAGCAACATCCCAGGAGGCCAGGCCGCGTTGAGTTTTCTCGACGCGATGAAGGGCATGCCGTTGGTGCTGGCGTTGATCGTCGTCAGCTTCTCGCTGATCGGGTTGCTGTACTACCAGTCGTCCATGTTCAATTCGCAGCGCCAGGACAATGTGAAGCTGTTCGTGCAGATGCAGGCCGAGGTGCAGAAGCTGTTGAGCCAGTGCATCGTCCCGGCCCCGGCGCAGAGATAACCAGATGCCAAACGAAAGTCTGTCGCTGTCGCGCGCTGGCGCGAATCTGGTGAAGCATTTCGAAAACTGCATGAAGAAGTGCGGGCCGGATCGCTACGCGGCGTACAAATGTCCCGCTGGCGTCATGACCATCGGATGGGGCACGACGAGTGAGAACGGTCACCGGATCGCCAGCGGCACGGTGTGGTCGATGGCGCAATGCGACGCAGCCTTTCGCCTGGACATGCGCGTCTTCGAGGCCGACGTGAAGCGCCTGGTCAAGGTGAAGCTGGCGCAATGGCAGTTCGATGCCCTGGTGAGCTTCGCATACAATTGCGGGTCCGGTGCCTTGGCTGGCTCGACCCTGCTCAAGAAGGTCAACGCGAAGAACTTCGATGGCGCGGCGCTGGAATTCCACAAATGGAATAAGGGCGGCGGCAAAGTTCTCGCCGGGCTTGTGCGCAGGCGCGCGAGCGAGGCGCTGCTCTTCCAGAACATCGCGGACGAGGACTACGACGGTAAACCGGACAAGGTGATCGTGCCGCTGCCCGACCCGATGCCGCAGAAGGTGGAGGTTAACGATGACCTATAAATCGATTTTTATCTCGTCAGGCCACGGCCTCAAGGTTCGCGGCGCGCACGGCATCCTTGACGAGGTGGACGAGGCCCGCAAGGTCACCGACCGCCTGGCGGACGAGCTGAAGAAGCGCGGCGTTGAGGTTTTTGTGTTTCATGACAACGTCTCCGTCAGCCAGTCGGAGAATTTGGAACGCATAACCGACGCCCATAACGACGCGACGCGGGAATTGGATATTTCGGTCCACTTCAATGCCTTCGAACAGACCGACGCGCCCAGGGGCTGCGAGGTTCTCTACGTCACGCAGTCCTCGCTGGCGGCGCGGCTGTCGGCGGCAATCGCCGAGGCCGGTTCGCTCCTGGATCGCGGCCCCAAAAAACGGACCGACCTCTACGTGCTGAATAACACAGAGATGCCCTGTGTATTGCTGGAGGTCTGCTTCGTGGACTCCGAAACCGATGCGGAGCTGTACCTGGACAATTTCGATGACATCTGCGAGGCGCTGGCGAACGAGCTGGGCGGCACGCTTGACGGCGAAGAGGTCGAGCCGCCGCCGGTAACCGCAGTCGTCCCGCGCATCGACATAGAGGTCGAGGGGGACGTTATCATCACCGTCAACGGTGTTCAGGTCACATAATAGGAGAGGCCCATGGGTTCGCTTGGCGCAGTCCTTCTAGGCATCATCAACATCGCAATCGCGGTCGCGATCCTGGTCCTGATCGGCCTGATCGTCCTCTGGCTGATGAACTGGCTCGGCTTTCCGATCCCGGATCAAATCCAGAAGGTGTTCATGGTCATCGTGGCGCTGATCGCGCTATACATGATCGTCGCGCTGCTTCTCGGCATGCCGCTTCCCTTTCGGGTCGTCGCGGCCAGCGGAGTCATCAGTACGTGACGAAGACTACAATTTGAGACTGAGGCCGACGCCGGATATCATGCGGCCGGAACGTAGGTGACCATGAAGTGCGAGATCGTTGAGTTCTTCGTGTCGAACAATCCGATGTCTGCGAGTGGCTCGGCGCGGAAGTGCTTCCAGTGCAATACGCACCACTGGTTCGACGTGCCGCCGACGTTTGGGCCGCAACTTTGTCCTATCGGTAAAATCGAGCAAGCTGTCGAGGACGGGCTGGCAAAGATTGCCGCTGCATCAAAAGGAGAGGGACATGGACCCTAGACAATTCGCCCGGCCGTCCACCAGGAAGGTGGCCAAGCCCAGGACCGAAGAGGACGAAGACAAGCGGGACGTGGGTCATACGCTGAATCTGCCGCCGTGCGAATATGAAGCGCGGCCCCATCCCGACTACGCTGGCAACGACCTCACGGCTCCGCCGATGGGCGCATGGTGCAGGATACACGGCTGGAATTGCACGACCGTGAAAGAGAGCAGTACCGATGAATCCGCCAAGCGCGGCATCCCCACCGCTATTCCCGCCGCTCCCCTCGCTCTAGCCTTCCCCGACGCTCCCGTCCCCGCTCCTGGCACCCCCGTGAAAAAGCCGCCAGTGGGCTAGAGTTCTCCCTTCGCTTTCAGCTCGTTGTAGACGCGGGCCTGCTCGTCCCAGAAGGCGTTCATGCGGGCCTTTGCGTCCTCCATCGCGGTGAGCAGGCTCATGAAACTTCCGAGGACGCTGTTGCCTTTGCGGACCTCGAAGCGGAAGCCCTTGCCCTTGTTGAGCGGGCGCTGCCAGACTTTGTAGAAGCCGTAGGTGGCGTAGAGCTTCGATCTCACCAGATTCCCCTTTCGATGAATTCCGCCTTGCCACCATCGACCAGGCGGTAGGTCTGCCACTTCGCCTTTGTCTCGTTGCAGTCGGCGAGGCACTTGATCGCGGCCTCTTCGGTTTCGAACGACCAGATCAGCGACCAGTTGTCGTCCGGATCGATCCCTTCCAGCCGGTACGCGGCCTTGTGTTCTTCGGGCAGCTCTTCGTGGCGGATGATCCGCCAGCGGTTCACTTTCTCCTGGTAGGTATCCATCACTTGCTCCTGACGTGGCTGAGATCGATGGCAGCTTGGATTGCCTTGCTGCCGTATGTCAGAGTGGCGAGAGCCTCGTTGCTCAGTCCGCCGCGACGCCACATGCCCAGCCACTCCTCCGAGACACCGGCCGCGATGGCCGCGCTCTCCAGCGCGACCGCGTCGATTTTTTCCTTCTTTGCCATCACATGCTCCAGTAGGCTTCGGAGGCGGGGCTCATGTAGCCAGGGGTGTTGGAGGCCTCCATGTACTTGCCTCCGGACATCATGTTGGTCTTCTCGACCATGTGGACGACCTTGAAGGCGTAGGTGACCGCGTCCGTGACCGCGTACCCCGCGCCCATCTTGGCCGCGTACTTCTCGGCGGCAGACTTCACCGCGTAGTCCTTGACCCACATAGTCGAACCGGCGTGATAGACGGTCCAGCCTTTTTCCTTCTTCGCCATTTCTCTCTCCTCTTTCCTGACACCAGAGATATACGTCCTGGGGACGTATAGGGCAATGGGGCCTACGATCACGAAATATTTCATTGCAGGGGTAGTCTCCTCTTCCTCTGCCGTCAGCGTGCCGGGCGGTAAACTGAGCCTCCCTCCGACCGACCCGGCACGTTTGACCTTTCCAGCTCCTGGTAGGCGGCGATCACTGCCTTCTGGAACGGGCTGCTTGGAAAGGCGCGGAGCGCCAGGATTTGCAGCTTTGAAATCTTGCGCGCGACCGGCAGATCGCTGGCGAGGATTTTTTCGAGGGCTCTCACGTCAGGCTCCCTTCGGGGCGAGCGTCGCGGTGAAGGCCTTGTACTTGGCCATATCGAGCCAGCCCTTGGCCCAGCCCGCCGTGTAGGCGGCGACGCAGGCAGCGAATCCTGGGACTTTGCTGGCGGCCATCGGCTTGCCACCCGCACCGTCAAACCAACCGGCGCTGTGGGCGGCCATGATCTTCTTGTGCATCTCAAATTCCCTCCAGGTGAAGAATGACTGCGGCCTCCGCCTCCAGTCTGGCGATCCGGGCCTCATACCCGGCGGCGGCGAGCGCGAGAACGTAGAGCCGTCCCAGCTCAGCGCGGATTTCTTCGTAGCGGGCCATTTCCCTTCTCCTCTCTCCTGACACCAGAGAGATAGGGCATAACAGCCTATACGTCAATAGGACGTATGCCGATTTATTGAAAATAGTTGGGGCCTGGGAGAGGGCCGCTGGCGCGTTTTTCTGGGTAGGCCGGTATGACCCTAGCCAGGGGTCCGCTGCAGCGCACCATGGGGCGGCGCTGGCCTGGGAACGGGTGTCTGGCTGGGGAGTTTGTCCTGGTCACCCCACAACCAGAACAGGACGAAGCCCATGGGCAATGCGCAAAGGCCTGGCGATCCGGGCAACCCGAACCCGAATCCAAGCCCGAACCCCAATCCGAACCCGAACCCCAACCCGACCAACCCGCCGCGATAGGCATCATGGCTAGGCCGTGCTGACCCCAATCAGGCGGCGGTCATGAGAAGGCCCCGCACCTTGCAACTGGGTGCGGGGCTGAGTTAGGCTTGAGGCTTGACGACCCCTTACATCGGCTCCGGATTCGCGTCCGGGGCCTTTTTTTGTTTCCAGTAGCCGTACACGCAGCGGGTCTCGCCGCGTGAACAGTCGTAGGTGTCGTGCAGCTCACCGTCGATCACGGCAGCGTAGTGCTTGCTGAGCGCGACGATGATCCGTCCAGGCGGCAGCTCGTCGGCCTTCAGATGCACCTTGCATCCGCTGCCGATCTGCATCGTCGCCGTCCAGGCGAACCCCAAGCCGATCATGTAGTCCTTGAACAGCTTGCTCCTGGTGTAGATGCCGTGGGCGGCAGTCTTCTTGCCTACGGCACCTTTCTTCCGGCGGCGCTTGCTCTTGGGCATGCGCGCGTTGATCGCTGCCAGCTCGTCATAGACTTCGCTGTAGGATCGCTGCGCGGCGATTGCGATGGAGCGAGCCACGCAGTCGCCGGTCGTGCCCTTGAACCCGGCGGCCTTTCGACCGCCGTCGTCCGCAACGTGCTTCATGACTTCACCGCCTGGTGCTTGGCTCTCGCGTCAGCCTCCGTGCGGTAAGGTCCGTGATAGATCGACCGTTGGCCGATCCACTCGACCCAGAACCATCCCTTGAAGTCGAGATAGACCGGGCCGTCCACTGGCTTGTGAGCCATTGGTTACTTCCTTTCTGGTTTACAATTTCAAACAGCCTGCCAGGTGGGCTCATCCCAACTGACAAAGGCATTATAGCAAATGGCTTTTGCTGAAGTTGGACTATACGTCCAAACGACGTACATGGCCCATTGACGCATAATGATTATTTTGAATTTTAAAAAATGCTTGACACGGAAAACATAGGGCGAGCCGCGCCGCTATCGGCAGTCGCCCTTGCCCAAATCCTTGCATAACTGCGGGATTGGATCGGTCCGCTCGTAGTGCCTGGAGCAACCGGACAGGAGCAGCGCGATCACCAGGACGAGACGCATCACGCGCCTCTCTTCTTCATCACGCCCCACAATGCGGCGACTTCATCGTCGTCCGCCAGGATCATCCACTTGTGCGGGTTCTCACGGAAGATCGCCCACTCTTTCTCGTCGTCCTCCTGGATCACGCCGCCATCGATCAGTTCGTGCCGGTCGAGGCTGGTCAGGAGGCGCAACCCGTTGTGAAACGCGCGCAGAGTCATGTCGCTCATTGGACCGGAAACATCGTCGTCTTCGGGTCGAGCGGTTGGCCGCTGGGATCGAACCACTTCGTTGTGCCGTCTGATTCCTTGATGACCGTCGCATAGTGCTTGTTGTGACGGTCGCGCATGTAGATGCGATTTCCGGCGACGAACCCGGAGCCGATATGATCGCCAGTGATTTTATCTTTGAAGTAAATGGTCTTGTTGTTTGAGTGCTTCCACTGATCCCCCAACTGTTGTGCCGATGCGGGGATGATGAGCAACGTAGCCAGCACGATTGCGGCGATAGATGTCACGTCAGTCTCCTTGTTTAGCCATCAACGCGAAACGCAGTCTTGAAACAGTCCCCGAGACGCTTGAAGTCGTGGAGTGACAATTTCGCGCGCAAGTCAGCAGGGAGGCTGTCGTACCATTTGTCCCACTGATCTTTGCGCACGATTGCCTGTAGTTCTCGCTCAACTTTGTCCAAGTCCATCTATCACCTGATAAAACCGGGCGGCGGGTGCCAGGGGGATGGTCCGCCGCCCAGCTTCCTTACTACGCTGCGACTGCGCCTTGCTGTTCAAGCAGCTTGCGCTTACGCCGCCTTTGGAGTGCGAGAAGTCCGAACAACCCGGCACCGAAGTACCAGGCGGCCGGTCCAAGCGGAACGGCCTGCACTTGCGGGACTATAAAAAAGGAGTCCGGCCCGTCGTTCGCGCCCGTGATCCTTGCGAAGAACAGGATCGTATCATTCGGATCGACGTTCGACAGATTGATCAGCGAGCCACCCAACAAGCTAAGAGTCATATCGGGGAAACCCGTTCCGTTGTTCGCGGCGATCAGTAGCTGACCGTCGAGAGGATTTGGCGAGAACACGGCCAAAACGGTGTGGTCAGTCAGGTTCAAAATCCAGAATGACTCCAACGTCTGCGGCGTGTTGGTATCGTTCACATCGACGCCGATGGTGAACGACAGGTTGCCCTGCAACGCCGTCAACAACGGACTGCCGGGCAGAAGTGAGTAGCCGGTCCCGAGTGTATCCTGAGCAAGTCCACCCGGACCAGTTGGTACTGCAGCGGTCGAGAAAAAGCTGACCGTGTTAGCGTTGCCGGTGTTGCCGAACCAGTTATATCCCAGCAAATTCGGCTGTTGGGGCTGATGGGCACCGCAGATGATGCAGGGGATGTTGCTCGTCTGCTGCCCTGTCGGCACTGCGTTGGTGAGTTGCAGGGTTGCCGCTCCTGCCAAGTTCCAATCTTGGGCATCGTTCCCAAGAAGGACGGCCTTGGCGGGAAGTGTCGTGGCGGCCAGTACGGCCAGCCCTCCTAACAAATGCTTAAGCGACATTGGAAGTACTCCTGTTGAGCCAGATGCATCTGGCTGATGAACGAAAGTTCATCGATAGTAGGACAGGTTGTCCTACCGTCGATGACCTTACAGGGTCGCGTAGAAAATAACAGCGGCGATGATAAGCAGGACGAAGATGATAGTGAAGATAAAGTCGAAGATGACCAATCCGGTTGCATCATCAAGCTGTTGGCGCTTCCGATAGTTCATGCGGTGCCGTCTGATGGAACATAACGGAGCGAGAATTCCGTTATGAACGCCTCCAGCTCCTGGACGATGAGCCGAACCTGGCCCTCGTCGTCTTCTGTTGGGTCTTCAAGCACTTGATAGAGATAGTGCGCGCCCATGAAGAACGCGGTCCGCATTGATTCCACCTGGGCCTGCGGCGCACTGAGCGGGATGCCAATTGCGCGCATGCGAGCCCACCCGGCCTCGATCAGCTTGCCGCGCGCGATCAGATCGCGTTGCAGGCGCTCGATGTATTCCTCATCCAGCGGCATCACCGGGCACCATTCGGGACAGCGGTGCCTGTCTTGCGCCCGGCCGCGTCGTAGAAGATCGTCGTGCCCTGGCTGTCGGTCGAGCTGCGCCCCATGACGCGGCCATCGTTGCCGTAGATCGTTGTCGAGCCGTCGCTGTGGGTGCGGGTCTTTCCGACATTGCGACCGGCCGCGTCGTACATGGTGCCGGATAGCGCCGGGCCAATGTGCCGCTCGCCGTCGTAGTAGTAGCGGGCGCGATTCTCCTGTGCCGATGCGGCGGAGGCAGTGAGAACCAATGCAGTTGCAACAATCCACTTCATCACGGTTTCTCCTTTGTGAGCAGTCCGACCATCCGGCCTTCCGATGTGCGCCCTTCCATGTTGTCCATGATCAGCGGCGACAGCGTTGGCTTGCCCATCTCCGGGCGCAGGATGAAGCGCCTGGCAGTCTGCGCTTGGCCGTCGCGGCTCTCGGCCGAGAAGGCGATGATCTCGCGCCGGTCAGGGTGATACTCCAGGCCCTGGCGCGCGACCTTTTCGATGTCCACCGCAGGCACATTTTTGACGGCGGCAAGCATCCAGGCTTCGGCGATGAAGCAATAGTAGGCAACGTCTTCCTCCGCGAAGAGCATCTTGATCAGCGCCACCGACACGTCCTTGTTGGGATCGGGCTGCGGGACGATCATCGTCTGCCCGTAGCTGGTGACCGCGTGATACATCGGGAGCAGCTCGCCGGTCTTGCGGAAGATGATCTCCACATTCTTCGACGCGCTCCTGATCAGCGCCTGGAGGTCCGGTTTATTCGGCATCGAGCGCCGCCGTCTTTTTCTTGAATCGGGCGCGAACAGTTGAGGTTAGCTCGCTGCTATCGCTGACGACGCGCTCTGTCCCCCAGGGGAAATTGGCGTCCCACAGGTTGTCCTCGATATGGATTAGCTCGATTTCCTCTTCGCCGCACTTCACCACCTTCCTGGTCTCGTTGGTGCCGTGCAGGGCATACATCTGCAGGAGCCGCTCGACAGCCTCCGGGACTTCCGCATCACCGCTGGCATAGCGTTGGCTCTGCCGGATGTTGACGCCTAGAAGCTTCGCGGTTCGCTGGCTGGCGACGGTTAGGCCCAGCTCCTTCAGCGCTTCATGGTATTGGCGCGGTGTCATCAGAGTTTTCCTTGTGCGTCTACGGTTGCGCGGACGATCTCGAATTCCACGATCTCGACCGCCTCCATCAGGCAGTCGCCGCAATTGACTGTCGGCGGCGGATCGTTGTTCTCGCTTACGCTTTGGCTCTCCTTGCCGCAGCGCGGGCAGACCAGCTCGAATGTCCAGGTTGCCATTACGCCACCCGGCGGTAGCGCTGGCCGCCCATGGTCGAGATCACGATCCGCATGCATTCGTCATCGGAACGTCCGATGTGCTGGTTCATCCGCTCGGCGTAGTCGCGCGCTTCCGCTTCGGTCTTGAAATCCTTGGTCGTGGCGATGTAGCCCTGCTCGTTGGCGAAGGCGACGCCCAGTTTCCATCCCTTGGGATAGCCGACCACCGCGACGAAGCAGTAGGCTCTGCCCCTGGCCATGCCAGCGACTTCTTGATCAAGAAATGCGGCCTGTAAGTCTAGCGAGGTGATGTCAGTCATTTCTCATTCCTTTCCTTGGTTGCGTTTTCGATTGCAGTCATCTTGTCGGCACACCGCTGGCAGATCGGCACGTCGCCTAGTACCGGGTGCGGCCGGGTCGTTGTCGCCGGGTTGTCGCACTTGAGAAACCACCGGCACCCGCCGAACTTGGCGCGCTCTCGGAGCTTCTGGACCTCAGTCCTGCGGTCAGAACGAGAAATCATGGTACTTCTCGCGCTCGCCGATCCGGAGGCCCTGACCGCTGCCGGTCAGCTTGTAGGTGTTGAGGCGCTTGCCTGGGGTGATCTCGCGCCAGCCCTTGCCGGGCTCCAGGCGGAAGTAGTGGATGCGGCCATTCGGGTTGGGGGTGTACTCGTAGTCCTGCGATTCGCAGAAGCCCCGGTCGTCGGTGCGCCGGGCGTGATCTTCCCGTACCGCCACCACCAGTCCCAGCTTGGTCGCCTGGACGTGGATCACGGTCGCCGGTTCGCGGTCCGACCAGTGGAGCAAGGTCGCGCCGTCGCCCAGTTGCGGCTCAGGCTGGTCCTTGGTCATCCGGCTCAGTACATGGTTCACCAGGCTCCCGGTGCCGCTTCCTAACTTCATCACCATCTTTTCTCCTCCTTGCTGTATGTCCAGTATTTAGGACGCCTGACCCTATATGTCAAGTGGTCGTATCGTTGTCCACAGGGTGGGTTACCCGAAAGTCCGTCGTGACAAACCCGCGCGACGTGTCGCCCCGGATGAAGTCCCGAATCCAGATTTTCTTGCCCTTGCAGTGGTTGCAGAACATATGCGCCTCGTCGGCTCCAAAGTCGTGATCGCACAGCGGGGACAGCGGATTGCGCCAGTCTTGCCGCCAGTGCCCCCGAACCGGGCCGCCGCGTCGGTGCGCTATCGCCAGGGCGTCGCGGATGGTCTTGCGGTACAGCTTCTGCGGCACGGTCAGGGTGACGGTCTTATGGTCTAAAAACTTGCGGTAGTTCCGCGCGCCCATGAAGCCGCGCGACGCCTTAACCTCCGTCACCAGGACGGGGAGGTCGTTGATGCAGGCGAAGAACGCCCACATTCTCCTTTGCACCCCGACCCATTCGCGGAGCAGATTGGCCAGGGCCGCCGGGGCATCCGGCGTGCGGATCATGTCGCTGAAGACGATTGCGGCGCGGTCCGTTTTGTAGCCGATCAGGCCGGTGCAGACTTCGGACGGCGCGGCGGATGCTCCGGTGAGCGGAATCGGCCGCCACGGGATCACCGTGTCCATGTCGGCAGTCCAGGCGAGCGCGACCGGGAACGTCCAGGTATCGAATCCGTCGCCGTGGTCCGTGCCCACGTCTCGCGTGACGATGTGCGAGATGAACGCCGTCTCCAGGTGCGGATGCCGCATCAGGAGCCAGCCCTCTTTCTCTGGCGTCTGCGACGGATCGAACGGGCGGCCGAGCAGCTCGTTGCTGCGCGTCATCGACTTCTGGAGATTGTACTCGACCCAGACGATCTCGCCGGGCAGTCGCGCGCCCATGCGCAGATGCTCGATGGTCTTGGTCCGCGCCACCAGGGACAGCTTGTCCCGCGTGAAGGCGGCGGTGCCCAGCTCACCCAGGAAGGTACTCATCTCGTCGTCCAGGACGAACTTTTTTGCCCGGCGCAGAGCATCGCGCCACTTCGCGTTGTCGGTCCAGCCGGGCACGCGATCCTTGCTGTAGCTCGCCCGGTAGAGGTCATCGCAGAGTGTAGGCGCGGCTTTCATTTGTTCTGTCGCTTTCCTTCAGCAACCAGGTTGGGGCCGAGCATGAATTGCTTCGCGTGCTTCGCCATGCTGTCGAGGATGAAGCAGGCATCCAGCTCGCTCTGGCGCGCTGCGCTGAAGGCGAACCAGACCATCATGGCCTCGATCAGTTGCTGCATGAAGATCGGGTCTTTACCGGCCAGCTCGATCAGCTTCTGCTTCAGCTCGTCGGACTTGGCGAGCTTCTCTTCGGACCAGGTTGTTGGCTCGTCCATCACGCCACCAGCTTGAACTGAGCGAGCCAGGACGGACCCAGGTCGTTGCGCAGGCGGTGCAGGGCCGGGCGCTCCTTGCCGTCATTGGCGCGGTAGACGCGGGCGTTGTACCAATACTTGAACGCCAGCACGTCCTTCCACTTCTTGCCGTTCTCGGCCGCGAATACCTTGAGCGCCTCCAGCTCGTCGGCCTCCAGCTCGCGATATTTCTGCTTAGCCATTTGCATTCTCCTCTGCCGTGTTGAAGATCACCACCGCGCCTTCCGGCGCTGGCTCGTACTCCGCCCGCGCGTACACGACGCCGTTGCGGACGTAGACCAGAACGGGACAGCGCTCACGCCGCGCTCGACGGAGCGCATATCCGATTGCGTCTCGCTCCGCTGCGCTTGAGATCATCATGCTGCTTGCTCCTCTTCCTTTTTGAACACCTTGCCTTGAGCGGGCCGAGAGGCGAACCCAAACTTGGGATCGTCGTCTGAGACTTTGATCGCTGCGACGAACTCGACCCTGTCGCCCCTGGCGATGCCAGCGTCCACGATGTTGGCGGGGACCGTTGACCAGACCTTCCAGCCGCTGGCGTGTCTCACCAGCATCTTGGTCTGCTTGCCGTAGAAGCCCTGGACCTCCTTGACCGTGAGGACTTCGCCCTCGACCTTCATCCGGCCCTCGACCACCGGCACCGGAGCTGCCGCTGCCGTTTCTGCCGCGCGCTGGGCGGCGATCTCGCCAGCCCGGCCGATCCGGTCCATCAGCTTGGCCAAGTAGCTCTCCTGTTTGTCGGAGATCGAGCCGTACTTGACCAGCTTGCCGACAATGTCCTGGACCGTGGCTTCCTCGTTGGTCGCGGCCTCCTTCTTCTCGAAGACTGCCCAGGCCCCGCCGATTCCGGCGGCCTCCAACTTGGCCTTGGCCTTGTTCTTTCCGGCCTTGGCGTCGAGCCAGTTGGCGCACTTGCTCTTGAAGGATTCCATCTCGTAGCAGCCCAGCTTTTCGGCGCACTCGCTGCCGACCCGGACGTAGCTGTTGGTTTTCTTGTGATAGAACTGGGAGGTGTAGATCGCGTTGGCGTTGCCACAGACTCCACAATTTCCCCCGTGATCGTGGCCGCTGTAGGTGCCGCCGGTCATGGCCATATGTTCTCTGAGCCGCTCGCGCTGCGCCTGGATGAAGAGGCAGTCGCCCAGGCTCTCGATCTTGATGCACTCCATCGACACGTATTCGTAGTCGCTGGGATCGATGACTGAGGGGCGGTGAACGTCGAAGCGGGCCATGTCCTGTCTCCTTGTTACAGGACGTAGATAGGCCCATTGAGCCTATATGTCAACAGGACGTAGCGATTTATTTTGTCGGCTATTTTGCCGGTCCTTTCAACGGCTTAGCCCGGTCTATGCCGTTGACCAGATCGGCAACCTCCATTTTGAGCGCCTTGCATAGGCTGGGCAGGCGGCAGAGGGCGACGGAGTTTGCGCCCATTTCGTACTTTTGAATCTGTTGGAAGCTGACGTTCAGGATTTGGCCCAGCGCAGTCTGGCTCATTCCCTGGTCGAGCCGTGCAGCGCGGATGCGCCGACCGACTTCCGCATCGATATGGTGGAGTCCTTCTCTTCGTCTACCGGCCATCCTTGAATCCTCCCAGCGTTGGATCGATCTCATGCCGCTCCAGGTCCGCGAGCATCATCCGCATCGGCACTACTGAAATCATTCCCTCGTTGTATTGCTCGCGCGTGATCGAACCCTCATCGAGCAAGTCGTTGGCGAGGGCTTCTTCGGCGCGGATGTATTCGCGCAGCGCGTCGATCAGGTTCAGGTGCGCCTCTGGCCAGTCGAGCGGTTGCTCGCTCAGCCACCGGATGATGGAGTAACCCGTCATGTCGCGATCCTCTCATCGAACAGGTCAGGCTGCATTAGCTTGTCGCGGGCGCGCTTGCGGGCGTGCCTGGCGTTGCGGATATGGAGCCGGTCGATCACGGTCAGCTCGCGCGCGTCGCGATTGGTCGCCGCCGCGTATGCGAGCAGGGCGGCCGGGGTTAGTCCGACTGATCTGACGTTGTTGACTTCTGCACACTCGAAACCCTTGCTGTGATTTTCTCCGCCGCAAATGCAAGTACACTTGGCGTGCTTGGCGTTGTAACAGTTCGCGTCGCAGCGACCGACACAGCCCTTGGCATTGTAGACGGCGAGGACGGTGGTCATTTCAAACGCGCCTGTGCAGATGGGTTTTTCTGGCGTGGCTCTTCACGGCTGTCATCGGAACTTTGTCGGGCAGTTCGATTAAAAGGCCGCGTCGCTTGGCGGCACCCCAGCACGACCCCCACGCATTGTGATGCTTTGGCACGATGCCGGTCCAAACGCGGCGAATGTCTTCACAGGTGCCGACCCAGCCGACCGGGAGGGCGATGACCGCGTGGAGGAACTGGTACGCGAAGTCCTTATTGTGTTCCTCGACCAGCCCCATACCGGCGTCGCGTCCTTCTTTAGCCTTCGCATAGTCAAATAGATCACCCATGCGCGCTCTCCCTGGAAATCTTCACCGCCGTTTGCTGGATGAAATCATGCTCGCGCCACTCCAGCGTCGGGATTTTCTCCGACAGGGCCTTGCTGCTTTCGACATCCCGGTCGCCCTTGACCCATTCGCACACTGCGTTGAAGGCGGCCTCGCCCTGCCTGCGTTGAGTGGGACGGCTGTCCAACTCGTCCAGCGACAGGAACGTCCGCACCTCGAAGAACGTGCAGGAGTCGTTGATGTCGCAACTGGTGCCGACAGCAAAGCGGACGACGCCGACCGCCAGCATGTCGTCGTTCAGGCGCAGGCACATTCCGCCGTCAATGTGCCTGGTGTCGTAGCTGAGCATGAAGCCCAGCATGCCGATGGCGGTGAACATCTTGGTCGCGGTCTCGATGGTCAGCTCCCGGCCGCGTTCGTGCAGCCGCTGCACCGCGTGGCGCGAGATGTAGCCGATGCTCTGGTTGACCTTGGAGCCGCCGCCCCCGTCCCGGCGGCACAGCATGGTGTGGCGCATCACGCTGACACCGTCCTCGCTGACGCCAGCCAGCGGATGGGTGCCGAAGTTGATGGTGCCGAAGCTCATGGCTGACGAACGCTTGCGGGTGTAGAGACCCAGCATGAAGTGCATGCTGTCCTTCTGGTTCTCCCGCAGATAGATCGCGGCGTTGCGGATGGCTGTCGTTCGCTTGATCGGGCCGGGCAGTCTGCCGACCCGGTCCTCCATCGCCTGCATTGCCGTGCCCCAGGTTGTCGTGCCTGGCGCGAGGTTGTTGGCGTGCAGCTTCTCCAGGCGGGTCGCCTCGCGCCGGTAGCGGTCCGCGAAGATGCGGCTGGTGGTGGGGACGGGTGCCATGGTTCACAGCTTCGTCTTTAATTGGACGGCCTGCTCATTTCCGCACTCTGCAAACTTCTCGATGCATTGAACGATATCATTCCACTCGACATCGATGCGAACGTTTGAAAAGCGGCGACCGCCTTCTCGTCCAAGCTGGGTATGAAAGGTCACAAACTTGCTGCTCGGCAACATATTGCGCCTGACGTTGCTCCAGCGCATCAATGGAAGCGGGCCTTCGCAGTTCTCCCTGTCGTGGAGATAGTCCTCATACTCCCGCTCATCGCTATATGGCTTTTTGCGCAGGATCATGGCTTCATCTTTCGCGCCCGAAACAGACCGATCTTCTCGGCTACAGTCTTGATCGCGTCTGCGCGGCTGTGGCCGTTGATCTCAAGCAGATCGATCATCGCAACGCATGCGGCCGTAAGCATCTCGCCCAACGAGAGAGGCGACGACACCATCGTGTCAATGATTTGATCGACGGTCGTTTCAAACTGCTCGTCCTCTGCCGCGCTTTCTCTTTCGGCGGCGGCCAACGCTCGTCGCCTACGCTCCTCTTCAAGGTTTGTGATGCCGGTCATTGTTTTAGCTCCGGGTTAACGAGATAGGTTTCGTACTTGACCAGAATTTGCAGCAACTCAGCGCGCGTCTCCTTGCTCGCGGAAGCATCCGGGTGGCAGCAAATCTGCAGTTGCTTGAACTGGCGTTTGCTGAACACGCCGCGCTTGCCACGGTCGCGCTCAAACTGAAGGATTGCCTGATCGGCCTTCTTCAGTCGCTCACGAACTGCGTCGTTTGCCGCAGCGATCCGCTTCTTCACCTCGTCGCTGACGAGTTGCTCGAAAGCCTTATCGAGCTTCGCTTTGTGGATGCGGATGGCATCGGCCAGCGTGAGTTTTGATTTTTCCGACAGGTCAGCTTCAGCTTTGGTCAGCGCCCCGCTGGATAATGCCCGCGCCACAGCCGCGCGCTCGACGCGGACACGTTCCGTGATGTGACGGACCTGGCGGTCGCTAAGGCCGGTGATCTCTTCGATTTTTTTCTTCGGTGTCTTCTTATCAAGCAGCTCCTCGATCTCAGCCTGCTTGTAGTGTGGCTTCAAGTCGAAGAATTCGGCGCGGTCGTCTAGATCGTCGCCACCCTTACTCTGCGCCTTGTCGGCAGCGCTCTTGCGCTTCGGTTCCTCATCGGTCTTCGGCGCAAGCGTTTTTCGATACCATTTCATTACATTGGTTGGCGTCGTGTATGGGCAGGCGTCGAAGGTCGTTGACGGTAGCGTACCGTCAACGGGAATCTTAGCGATCTCCATCGCTGCTGTTCGTTCGCGCCGGTCGTCCCACGGCTTGCCGACATCGAGCCCGTTGTCGGTGACCCACTGGCCAAACCTTCGGTTGCTGCGATCCCTGTTACGGCCTTCCTGCAGCGCCCTGCCATATTCCACGATAGCGCGGATTGCACGGCCTTTTCCGGCAACCTCGTCTGCGATGCCAACCTTGTAGTCGGTCATTGCTTTCGCGGCGCGCTGCTCGATTGATGGGAATTGATTGTGGATCACTTTGTCTTCTGCGGCTGACATGCCGGTGCCCCTTTCGATTTTTGTGGGAGGAGATAGGGCGGCGGGGGATTGCGCCCCCGCCGTAGTAACCTTCAGCCCGCGATGCGCGGGCGTGCGGCGATGCGCTTCAGGTTACGGTTCTGCGCTTCAAGCGTCTTGAACGACTGCTTTGTGGTCTGCTTGTAGGCAGAGCGCACGACGCGGCGCAGCTTGCTCGCCTGAACTTCGCCAAGCAGCGCGTAGCCGTTCTCGCGGGCCATCTCCTGAATCTTGAAGATGCAGGCGGCTTCATCGAACGTGATGCTGCCGTGGATCGACGGGTTTTCGCCCGAGATCGCCTTGAAGAACCCAACAACCTCGTTCCAGTGAGCCCGCAAGAAGTTTGCGGTTTCAACCGTGAGGTTGGCGGGACGCGGCGGCTGCAAGTCAGCCGTAGTAGACGGGACGTGAATCATCCCGTCGCTGGTGGTGTCGGTCATCCTTGGATGCCCTCCGTTTCGACCCGACCGGGACCATTCCCGGCTTAACAAACAAGGTAGGCTTGGTTTTTTAGTTTTGCAATGCCGTCTTGTTTTTTATTTTGATTGGATTATTTTGGATTGATGCAACAGGGTTTAGAGATGATTGCTGAGCAACAGCGCGACCGGGTTATGCGCCGCATCTATGCCGAGCGTGGCCTTGCTACACGGCTGGCGGGGGAGCTTGGCCTGAGCAATCAGGCCGTCCAACAATGGAAGCGGGTGCCGCCTGAGCATGTCCAGTCGGTCGCGGCGATACTCGACATGAGTCCGGAGGACATCCGGCCGGATATCTTCAGGCCGAAGAAACGCTGATCACTGGTCTCGCGTGCGCCGGATCGGCACGCCCGCTGTCAGGATCGGAACGGACGGAATCGATTGCTGCGCCAGGTGAGCCGCCGCCATCTCGACCTTGAGCGTATCCAGGATCGCTCGCGCCACGCTGATATGCAGCCGCGCCTCTGACGAGCTGATCTTCTTCTCGTCTATCTGCTTCCAGATATCCAACAACTTCATGCGGATGTCGGCCGTGTCCTTCACGACGCTTGCCGGGATGCTCATTTCAGTCTCCTCCGTCCTCGATCAATCGTTCGCAGTAGGCCCTCCAGGCCTTCGATCTCGCGGTCCATTCTAGCCAGCTCCTCGCGCTCGCGGCGCTTGGCTGCGCCTGCGGTCTTCGCCTGCTCGCTCAAATTATCCGGCGATTCCCAGTCGCGGGTCGCCTTCATGCCGGGCAGCTTGCTCTCGGAGGTGATGCGCTTCATTTAGGTGTCCTTGTCTCCAGTCTGCCGCTCTTCACCAGCTCATCAAGACAGCGGTTCATTTGCTGGACATCGGTGCAACCGATTGCCCGTGCCATATCCGGTCCCGTCCAGGTCTGACCGGGCGAGCGGTGGAGCAGGGTCAGGATCGCCTCCTTCAGGAGGTTTTCCGAAACATTGGGCAGCCCATCCCACTCGCGCTCCATCCTGGCGACGCGGGCGACGGTTTCGCGAGCCTCCGCTAGTATTCGCTCGCGCCGATGCTGCTCATTGGCGACTTTGTTCTCTTGCCTTCTCGCCGCTATCTGCCTGCGCCGCTCCTCACTCTTCTCGTCGGCGATCAGCCTCTTGCGCACCATCGCCCTCTCGGCCGCCGCCAGGCGCTTCTTGGCTTCGTCCAGTTGGTGCGGGGCCAGCTTCATCGCAGGGTTGGGGTTTTTCCAGCGCGACGGGCGCGTTACTGGTGGCACTTTGATGCCAAGCTCCTCCAGCTTCCACTGTGGGACATGCTTGCCGTCTATCGTCGCGCCAAACGGTGCTTCCTTCGGTGCCGCCGCATCCCATTCGGCGTCGGTGATGGCATCGCGCACCTTGCGCCGCCGCATCGCCTCCGCCTGCTCGCGCTCTTCCCGCTTCAGCTCTGCGGCGGCAATCTCGCGCTCCTGCTTGCGGATGGCGCGCTGGGCGTGCCACCGGGCGACCCTTGCCTTGCGCAGCTCGCGCTGCTCCGGGGTCTCAGGGATGGGCGGCGGCTTGCCGACCCGGCGCTCGATCCCTGGCTGGATGGCGTAGGGGAATTCCCAGAAGCCCAGCTCCTCGATCAGCACCGCGTTTGTGCTGGGCAGCGAGCCGTTGGCGATGCCCTTCGTCTTGACGGATTCGATGAACGCATGATCGTCCGCGTCAAGCGTGCGGGCATAGAACCCGTTGATGACAAGGTGGTTCAGGTGCCGGTAGAACTTCGGCTTATAGTAGGGCGTCCACGCCACGCCTGTGTTCTCCGTCACGCGGCATCACCTTCAATCGTTCCTTGACGCGCTCCACCATCGCGTCCAATGCCCGGTCTTCAGTCATCCCCATCATGATGATTCCGCCCATCACTCCCGTGACCACGCTCTGCAAAACGATCATAACGTCACTGGGATCGCCGCCCGCCTTCTTCACTTCACCTATGATCTTCAGCGCCAGCTCAGGCGCGAGACGGTTGTGGAGTTCGTGAAGTTTCTTTACGTCGGTCATCGCAGACATCTCCATTTGTACTTGCTGACCCACACCTTTCTCAGCTTGTGCCGGGTGCAGATGTCGTCGCTCGCTCTGGATCGCTGCTTTGGAATGCGCGCGACCTCTTCCGGGTCGTCCTTGTAGACCGGCCGCGCTATCGCCATCGCGCTGGTTGACGGCGGCAGCGGCATGATCCGTTCCGTCATCACGCTCCTGGGTATCAGCGGCCGGTACATGCTCCAGTCGATCTCCCGGATTTCACGGTCCGGTGATAGTTTTGGCAGCGGCTCCTGCAACAGCTTCGCGGCCACCGAAGGCTGCGGCGGTGGTGGCTCCTTGCGCCGTTCTGCCCTGGGCATCAGGTAGGTGATGACCAGAGCCAGCATCAGCGCGAGGTTGATCGAGGCCTGCGCCTCACTCCGTGTCATGGTCCTTGATGTACGGCTCAGCCGGAACCGCGAAGGCGCGCATCTGGGCATGGACAGAAATGAACAGTGCTTCGTATTTGATGCGGTCAGCCACCGCCTGATCGCGAATCATGACAGCGGAGCGAAGGTGCGACTGCAGTTCGCTGAGCTGGGAGTTGAGGCCCTCGTTGGTGATCTGCAGCGAGGAGATTTTGTCGCGCAGATCGGCCGCGTCCTTGCGCAACTGGTCGCGCTCATGGCCGACTTGCTGGAACGCTGTCAGCCCGTACTCGATGGCCTTCATGCGGTCCGCTGGCAATTCCGGCGCTGGCGGAGTGTTGTTGCCGTTGCCGTTCTTCTTCGCGACCTTGGCGATGTTCTGCAATTCCGCCTCGATGTTGTTGTCGGCCATCAGCGCCTCCTTCTTGGGTTCGTCAGCATCTCATCCACAAGCGCATTCAATGAGCGCGCTGTGATTCGTGTCTGGCCGCCGAAGCGGACGCGGTCCAACTTTCCTTCTCGACAGAGTTTGAGAAGTAGATAGCGCGTCACTCCAAGCTGCGCACAGGCCTGAGCGGTTGTGCGCAGCTCGCGGAGGACGATGCCTTCAATCGGCGCTTTTGCCATAGATTTCGCCGGTCGCCGGGTTGACGAGTTCTTTGCCGTCGTAGCCCGCGAGCCACGCTTCGCCTTCCGCACGGTTCGCTTCTTCACGGTATTCCCCCGGCATTGCGCGACGCTGCGCCCCTGTCTGCTTGGCGATCCTGCCGCGCTCGTATGCGATAGAGCGCGGGTCTTGAATGTCGGTAACGGTCGCTTCGGTTGGTGCCGGGTCAGCGGGACGCGAAACCTCCCCGCCTTCCTGGGCTGGCGGTTCTTGCGCCGTCCCGGCAAAACTATCGAGCGCGCTGGCGGCACCGGCCTGGCGCTCCACGATCTGGAGCGCTGGACCCTGCTCTTTGATGGCGGCGGGCTCGTCATCCTCCTCGAAGAAGTCGCGACCGGCCGGGAGCAGTTTGCTCAGGCGGCGCAGCGCGGTCTTCTTCATCATCTCGCCCGGCCACTGCTTCCAGGGACTGTCGTCGCGGCTGGCGCGGCTCATCGCCTTGACCTTGTTGATCTCGGTGATGCTCATCACGGCGCAATAGAACGCGCCATCGGTCGTCAGCGCCGCCGCATAGACCTTGATGATCGGCTTGCTCTCGTCGCCCTCCGGGACGTGTTTGAAGTGTTCACCGAACTGGTCAACCCAGTGTTCGAACACCTCGCCCTCGCGGACCACATCGGCGGCGATCCACTTCGCCATACCGGACTGGCGGAAGCGCTTCAGCAATCCCTGGTACATCGGAATCCACTGGGCGTTCGTCTTGTAGGGGACAATCGCCCCCTCGCGTCCGTCAGGCAGAAGGTTGTCGCGGCAGGCGCGCATCGCGGCCAGCCATAGCGACTGGAAGCTGCAGGCCTGTAGGTCCGGATTCACCTGGGCGGACGTGATCAGTGCGCGGATGAAATGGTCCGCCTTGATGTCGGTCAGGGCATTCTGCAGCTCGCCCTTGCGGGCCTCCAGGCGCTCGCGCAGCACAACGATAGGCGGCTTGCGGTCGCTTGGGATCATTGCGGTGGTGTCGGACATTTGGTCGTCTCCTGTTGAATTAAATGGGACGGGAGCCCCTCCAATCCGCCGTCGCGTCTGGAGGGTGGCTGGCCTGGCTCAGGGGTTCACCCCGTCCCCACTAGTCACCCCGCTATGTCTCGCGCACCCACGATTGCAGCGGACGCACCAACGGATGCACTAGATACTGCACCAGATAAAACTTAAGTTGGTTGTTCAGCTTTTCGGTGCGACCGGCATCGATCTCTTCAGCGAGAAACTCACGCAACGCAACGTCGGCCCGGATGTTGGCGCGGGTCAGAGCCTGGAAGATCACCTCGCTGATCTTGGCGCTGTCGCCCGTGCGGACCGCGCGCTTGAAGTGTTCGAACTCCTCGCGCTCGCGCTGCGGCTGGGTCTCCTGTTCGAACGCGGTGCGCGCATTGGCCCATGCCATGTTCTGGATTTTGGCGATCTCCTCGTCGGTGATCACGCCGGTCGTCGCCTTCGGTCGCCTGCCCATTATGCCTTATCCCTTTGGTCAGTCACGCGCAGCACGCGGGTATCGCGCGCCTTCACAACGTATTCCTTGTAGTGGCTGGTCTTGTACGTCACTCGCCAACCGTTCAGGCCGGTGGCCACTGCCGCGTCCTTCATCGCGAATTTGATTTCGGTGTCGATGGCCTCGATCTTGGTCTCATGGTCCTTGATGATTGCGTTGAGAGCGGTGCGCTGCTCCAGTAAGGATGGGATGCGGTTGTTGCTCGACAGGTCGATCTCGACAGGCGGCGTTGCCTCGCGCTTCCACATCGCCTTGACGGTGTCGGCATCGCGCGCAAAGTCGGGCTCAGGCTCGCGGCCCTCCTCGACGTTGCGCCAAAATTCCCCGACCGCCCGCTTTATTTTTTCTTCGGCGGCCGGGTTACGCGGCATTTCATGGATGACGCAATCCATGTTGTGCGCGTCTACTAGTAGAGCTGCGACAGCAACGAAGTCCGCCTCAGACAGCATGGCTTCGACAGTCGCTTGCAGAATGATCCAGAGCGGCACTTCCGCGCCGTCATTCCATTCGCGCGCATAAACGGAAGGCGCGACGGTCTTGGTTTGCAGGACGCCTTTGCCGCGCGGGTCGCCGTGAATGATGAAGTCAGGCGTTGCACCAATGCGCAGATCGGGGTCGCGCAGATAATGCCGGGCTGGCTCCAGACGCCACGCCGAGCGCAGCTCTTCGACGGCCTTTCCAACCGCTGGTTCAAGCCACCGGCCGCGACGCATCGCGTTGTTTTCCTCGAAGACGAATTCGGTGCCGCGTTTTTCGGCGTAGAGCCTGAGCGCTGTCGTGTACGGATGGCAGTTAAACAAACCTCCAACGACCGAGGCTGTTATGTCCTCTTTGCGCCAGGACAACCAAGCCTCGCGCGTCGTGACTTCGCGGCGTTCGATCATCCGGCGCTTTCAGGTTTATGCAATTTTGCACACTTTTAGACTGATAGGCCGATTCGTCAAGGCGGACGATTTTCCTTCCCCGGAGTTCACAAGCTACACCTCTGTACACTTGCCTTCGGCTTTGGACTCGGGCCATATCGCGGCTTGTGTCGTGTTGCTGACAAAGCCCGATTCCATAGGCTGATCAATATGCTGGACAAGGCCGCCAACGCTGGCCGCGCTCCCACGCGCGACCATGCGGACGATTGCTATGATACCTCCCCGGTCGCAGTCCGCGCCCTGATGAAGGTCGAGCGCCTGCCGCTGCGCATCTGGGAACCGTGCTGCGGCACCGGCAACATCGTGGAGGAATTGCGCCACGCCGGGCATCAGGTCATCGCTACTGACCTAAACGCGCGCGGTTGCCCCGACAGCTCAATCCGCGACTTCCTTCAGCCAGCGGTCGAGTTTGTTGGCAAAGCCGATGCCGTTGTTACTAACCCGCCGTTCCGGCTTGCCGAGAAGTTCATCACGACCGGCCTGGAGCGTGCGCCCCTGGTGATTGTCCTGTTGCGGCTGGCGTTCCTCGAAAGCGTCAGGCGCTCTTACCTGTTGGACGAGGGGTGCCTCGCGCGGGTCCACGTCTTTGCCAATCGGTTGCCCATGATGCACCGCGACGGCTGGAACGGCAGGCGCGCTTCCTCTGCCATTGCCTTCGCTTGGTTTGTTTTTGACCGGGGGTACAATGGACCCATCACGCTCGACCGCATCCGGTGGGAGCCGTGACCATGGAAACATTGGCAGCTCGATCTGTTGGTTGTCATTCGCGGCCTTCGGCACCTCGACCAAGCCGTGAAGTTTGCGATGGCATGCGTCGCACACCGCTTTCAGGTCTTCGGGCCGCTCCACCCCCACGCTGGCATAGCCGTTGTGATGGACCTGGGTGGCTCGCGCCATATGGCATCGCTCGCAAAGATAGCTCGCGCGCTGCAGCGCCTCGCGCCGCGTCATCTTCCAGCAATCCGCTTCCAGGTAGCGCTGGTATTTTGCTTTCGGTTTTAACACTTTTGTCTCCTGTGATTCACGCTTCTCACAGGATTACACGCAGCCTGTTGCATGTCTGCGCGTCTAGAGCGGCACATGACGCACCTGATGCTATTTACCAATCGTCTTGTCAGCTTATAGCTTTCTCTGACGCACTTTTCAGCCGCGATGACGCGATTATCGCTGAGATTGATGCGGTGGAGGCTATTGACATGAGCGAAGAACAAAAAATAGCGGCGGCGAAATATCGGCAAAGAAGTCAGGAACTGGCCGAGCAATATGTGCGCCAAGCTACTCTGTGGCTTGCGTATTACAATGAGGGATTTAGTCAATGCGGTGACAATTTCGAGATGTGGCTGGACCTGAAGCGCCGCATTAAGGAGCTGGAAAACGAACTCAAACGACTTCGCTGGAGGGAAATCAATCTCGGGATTGACGTTGATGGCTTCCCAAAAAGTAAAATTGTCTACGGCAGAAAAGCACAAAGCTATGCGCGCCACCTAAAGCAACTGGTGAACGAAGAGAGCCCGGTCGTGTGGTGGCTTCTGACACATCCAACTCGCGAATGGATGAGTGTGCTTGGGTGGGGAATACGATGACCGAAATCCTCGCCATCGATCTTGCAACGACCACTGGCTATGCGCGCGGCCGTGTCGGCGACGATGCGCCGATGTTTGGCACCGTCTCCTTCCAGGGCAAGGATCAGAACCAGGTCTTCGCCAAGGCGCTGCAGTGGATGATGGAGATGGTGCGCGAGAGCCCGCCGCAGATTGTCGTCATCGAAAGCATGCTGCCGCCCCAGGCCATGCTCAACAAGACCTCGCGCCAGGTGCGCGACCGCCTGGCTGGCCTGCACGGCGTCATTCGCGGCTGCGCCCGGCGCTGGGGTGTCGGCGAGATCAGCGAGTGCGGCGTCGGTGAGGTGCGCAAACATTTCACCGGCTTCCGCAACATGCAGCGCGACAACGCAAAGCGGGCGGTGATGGATCAATGCAAGGCGCTGGGCTGGAACGTGAGGAACGACAATGAGGGAGACGCCTGCGCGATCTGGTCATACTCGGCCTCGCTGATCGACCCCAAGCAGGCGCTGCGCGTCAGTCCGTTGTTCAACAAAGGATTGAGAGTGACCGGATGGTAGTCGAGTTCGCCTGGACCGAGGAGCGGGCATCGCGGTTGTTGTCGCTCTACAAGAACGGCATGAGCTTTACCGAAATTGCGAACGACCTGGGCTGCTCCCGCAATGCAGTGATCGGCAGGGCGCACCGATCCGGGTTCGTCCCGCGCGCGGTCAAGAAGCCGAAGCCCCCACCCGTTGTGTTTGCCAAAGCCAGGAAGCCCATGCCTAGAGCGCCGAAGGCCGGGCCTGTGAAAGACAGGGATTACAGTTGCACGATTTGGCAATTGACCGATACACGGTGCCGCTTCCCGCTATGGTCCCATGATTCGGTGAGTTGCGATTTCTACTGCGGCGCTCCTGGTGCCGAGCTGTCTGCGTCGCGTCCCTACTGCGTAAAGCACACCCGCATCTGCAATCCGACACGCTAAGGGAGAGGCGGTCATGGCGGCAGCGTCCGAATTTGCAGCCATCATTGGACCGCTCGCCAAACACTTCTTTGGTGATCCCAACCCCGCGTACTCCTCCGACAAGGAATGGCGTTACGGCTCCAAGGGCTCGCTGTCCATCGATCTGGTGAAGGGCACTTGGTACGACCACCAGGAGAGCCAGGGTGGCGGTGCGCTCGACCTGGTGGAGCGCGAGACAAAGCTGAAGGGCGGCGCTCGCTTCGAGTGGCTGAAGAGCAAGGGCTTCGTCTTCGAGACCCATGACGGCGGAGCTGCCCAGGCTCCGCGCCAGCGTTTCGAAATCGTGGCGACCTACGACTACTGCGATGAGGGCGGCGCTTTGCTCTCCCAGGTCTGCCGCATGGAGCCGAAAGACTTCCGGCAGCGCCGCAGGCCACTGCCGACCGATCCGCCCGACAAGATCAAAGGCGGATGGGTCTGGAGCGTCAAGGGCGTCCGTCAGGTGCCCTACAAATTCCCCGAGCTGTTGGAGGTGGCCGACCGCGTCGTCCTGATCGTTGAAGGCGAAAAGGATGCTGATCGTTTATGGGCGATGGGCGTTCCCGCGACGACCAACCTTGGCGGCGCAGGCAAGTGGCACGATGAGCTGTCAGAGTATTTCAAGGATTACGATATCGTCATCGTTCCTGATCGCGACCCGCAGAAGAAGCACCCCAAGACCGGCGAACTGCTGTTTCATCCCGATGGGCGACCGATCCTTCCTGGGCAGGATCACGCGCAAGATATCGCGCGCTCGCTCTATGGCGTAGCCAAGCGGGTCCGCGTCCTGGAGCTATGGCACGACTGGCCTGCAATGCCCGATAAGGGCGACGTGTCGGATTGGATGGTCAGCGGCGGCTCAGTCGAGAAGCTCTATGTGCTGATCAACGGATGCGCGGACTGGAAGCCGCCGGAAAAAGCAGACAGTGGATTATGGGCTGGACAGGCAATGGGAAGCAAGACCGAGATGGCGAGCAACATCGGCAACGTGCTGCTCGCGCTACGCAAGGATGAAGCCTTCCGCGATGCGTTCGCGTTCAATGAGATGAGCTGCACCGCGATGCTGATGAAGCCGCTGTTTCGTGAGGATGCCGACTTTGTCGTGCGCCAGGTCAACGATGCCGACATGGCCGTCGTCCAGGAATATCTGCAATGGCAGGGCATGCGCCGATTGGGTCGTGACACCGTGCATCAGGGTATCGACGTGCGATCACGCCAGTGCAGTTTTCATCCGGTGCGGGATTATCTCAATCGGTTGGCCTGGGATGGCGTGCCGAGACTTGAGACATGCATGCACACTTATTTTGGTGCAGAGAATTCAGTGTATGCGGCAGGCGTCGGTCGAATGTTTTTCATCAGCCTTGTCGCTCGCATTTTTGTGCCTGGATGCAAGGGCGATCATATGCTGGTGCTTGAGGGCGAGCAGGGCACACTCAAATCAACAGCGTGTCGTGTTCTCGCTGGCGACGATTGGTTCAGCGATAGCCTACCGGACATTGGTGCAGGCAAGGAAACGTCACAGCATCTGCGCGGCAAATGGCTGATCGAAGTTGCAGAGCTGCACGCTATGTCGAAGGCCGAAGCGTCGCTGCTAAAATCTTTTATCTCACGAACAGTCGAGCGCTTTCGTCCACCTTATGGCCGAACTGAAACGGTCGAACCGCGCCAGTGCATTTTCGTTGGCACCACAAATAAGGACGAGTATCTGCGCGACGAGACCGGCGGCCGAAGGTTTTGGCCCGTGCGAACCGTAAAGATCGCAGTCGAAAAATTGGTGAGCGACCGCGATCAACTTTTTGCTGAAGCCGTCGCCCTCTTTCGTGCTGGCACCCAATGGTGGCCCACAGCCGAATTCGAAAAACAGCATGCAATGCCGGAACAGGCCAAGCGCTACGAAAGCGATATCTGGGAGCAGCCCATCGAAGACTACCTCAAGACCGTCACCAAAACGACAGTGCTTCAGACCGCTATGGAGTCCGGCCTCATCGTCAAGGATCGGATAGGCCAGTTTCCCAAGCGCGACCAGAACCGGATCATGGCCATCATGTCGAGCCTGGGATGGCGTCGAGCGGCCAAACGCGGCACTGGAGGGCAGCGGATGTGGGAGCGAAATGGCATAGCTCCCTCAAATTAGGGACGGTCGAGGGACGGCTACGGAAAGTGATCGTCCCTCACAAAAAACCAATAGTGGTCTGTACTTAGGTACAGTAGGGACGTTAGGGACGTTCTATATTAAAGAAGACCCTTAATGAAGAAAGAGGGGTATAGAGGGTGATATAGCGGATTCAGGGTCTATAGGAGCGGAACGTCCCTGATCGTCCCTACTTTCCCGGTGCCGTTGATTTTGTTGAAGTATTTAAGGACGGTCCGCAAGATCGTGAAATAAGGCGGAGAAAAATCGAGTTATGCAAAAAACGAGGAACTGAATGACCGCCGACATCAAAGTTCCGTTTGGAATGCGGGCCGATAACCGGCGCATCGTGTCCGTTCAAAGCGTGGTCCGAGGGCTGGCCTGCGACTGCATCTGCCCGGAGTGCCAGGTGTCGCTGGTCGCCGTTAAGGGCGAGAAGTTGCAGCATCACTTCCGGCACCACAGCGACCATTGCGGAGGTGGACGTGAAACCGCCATGCACAAGTTCGCGAAGCAGATCATCTGCGATGAGCTGAGCGTGTTTTTTCCTGACGGCTATTCCTTTGGGGCTATGCTAAGCGCCGAGCAGGAAATCTCCCTAGGCGATCTTCGTCCTGATGTGCTGGCTCACTTTGGCGACGAGGATGTTGCTATCGAAATTCACGTCACGCACCCCGTGCCAAAATCAAAGATCGAGCTGATCCACGCGCGCGGGCTTTGCACGCTCGAAATAGACCTGTCCAGATATTGGGATTCAATCAACCTGGATGAGGATAGGTTCAAGTCTATCGTGCTGCATAGTGCGCAGCGTCGCTGGGTCTATCCGCCATTGTCTGTCCGTCAGGCCCAGGCGGCTGAGTTGGCCGCAAGGGAAGAAGCTAAGCGGAAAGCTGAAATGGAAGAGATGATGCGGCTCAAGGAAGCCGAATTAGCGAGAATGGAAGAGGATATAATCAGGGCAGGAAAGGAAGCTAAAACAGAAGCCGACAAGGAATTGATGCGAGAGGCGTGGCACAAGGTTCGCGCCGAAGAAGAAGCCGAGAAGGAAAAATTCAGAGCCGAAATAGCCGAGAGGCAGCGCGTTGAATTATACGCGCGTGCCCAACAAGAGGCTCTGGAAAAAGCAGAAGCAGAATGGATGGCGCTGGAAAAGCAATCGCCTAATTTGCAGGAGCTTGTGGCGGCTCACGGGTCATACGATAAAATTACAGCAGAGGCTTGGCAGAGATTTGATCGAGATACAGAGCGATGGAAAATGGCCCTGCGTCATGGCGATCATTACTGGAGAAGCTCCAATGAAAAAACGTAACCAGCCTGCACCCAAGCAAACCAAATTCGAGATGATGGATCGGCTTTTATCGCTCTATGGGTCCGACAGGATCGACCGCGAAACCTTCGAACGCGACATGACCAAGCGCGGCTTCACTCAGGATGATATCGATGAGTGGTGCAAACAGTACTACGCAAGGGAGGCGCAAAATGGCGACGCTTAAATTGATGCTGACCGAAGAGGAAGGCGGAGGCGTCACCGCTCACGCGGCAGACTGCCCAATGGTGAAACAGGATCAAGACAACAAGCGATCCGTCAAAGCGCTGGATTACGAAGAAGGCACGCAACTGCCGGATAATTGCGTTGTGCATTCATGCCTGCGAGGAAGGCGGCGATGATCAATATCGCGCTGACTGAAGACGACAAAGAACCAGGAAAAACGCTGGCGCACGCGCCGAACTGTTCAGTGGTGCAGGCGCATCGCATTGCCGGGCGTCCCATCATGACCATGCTTGGGTGCGAAGGGCCGCTTCCAGACGACATGAAAAAACATTCGTGCCTGGAAGAGAAAAAATGAATGCATGGTTTGTGGTGCAGACAAATCCGCAACGTGAAGCCTTCGCTGCAGAACACCTTGCAGAACACGAACCATATTTTCCGCAATTCAAAGCACCAACCGGAAAAATAAAACCGCTTTTTCCAAGCTACATTTTCGTCGTCGCAACGCCCTACTGGTCAGAAATAAAAAACACAGTCGGCGTGCGTACAATTCTGATGCGAGGCGAAGCGCCCGCAAAATTGTCTGATGAGGTCATCGCGTCATGGCGCTCCCAGGAGCTAGGAGGTCTGGTGCAGCTCCCCGAACCTCCACGCTTTCGACCAGGTGAAAAGCTGTCTGTGCTGCGAGGTACACTAAAGTATAGGGTGGTGATCCACACCGGAATGAGCGCCCGCGACCGCGAAATGGTGCTGATCGATATGCTGGGTTCCATGGTCAAGATCAGCATCGCCACTGACGATCTTGTGTCTGAAGCCGAGAGGCATACCAGAGATAGCTTGCGCAGAAGGCGCGAAACACTTATGCGTCAACGTGGGAACCGTCGATTTCTGGGTTAATTCAGCACCTCGAATAGGACAAGTTGTCCTACTCGTTATGGCGGAGCTTGGTTTTTGCTTCGCCTCCCAGGTCGCCAGGACAGTGCAAAAAAGCGGCGCGCACAGCACAATCCCCCGCGTCGATTTTCCGGTGCCTGCCCTGGCGGCACTCACAGAGGCGCTTAAAGCGCTTCGCCTGTGCCACCCTAGCCTCCGCTCGAAATAACGCACCAGAGGTGCCTTAAAACGATGAAGCGGTCCCAGAATTATCGCGATTGGTATCAGCTAGGGCGCTGGCGCAAGCGTCATAATTTTCAGATGCAGGAACATCCCCTTTGCGCGTACTGTCTGCAAAAGGGTTTAGTGGTTCCGGCCATCGTCGCTGACCATGTGGTTCCACATAAGGGGAACTGGAACGAGTTCTGGCTAGGTGCCCTGCAATCGCTCTGCAGGAACTGCCATGAATCAGGGAAGAAGTTCCAGGAACAGAGAGGGTTCCGTTCTGACATAGGCGAGGATGGTTTTCCTATAGATCAGCAAAACCACCCCTTCTGGAAGTCTAGGTTGCCCTAGGAGGAAACCATGAGCAATAGGGCTATGTACCTGATATACATAGTTAATTTGCTCGTATTCACTATGGCTCTACTGGTTGCGTTCATGCCATATTAGGAATAGTAGCATTGAATAAGTTATTGATATTATTCAATAATTTAAACACTAAACTAAAAGTTGTTGTTCCATTAGGGCCGCTTCGGACACAACCTCATTGTGGAACCCTAGAGAATAGTTTTCTCTACCCAAGTTCCATATGGGGGTACTGGCCTAACCTATTGATATCATTGAGGTATTAGACACGTAATCAGCGCTTAGATGGGTCAAAATAAGCTATATAGATCAATGGGTTGCAGAGGGTGGGGTATCGAGGCTGTAGGAAGGCCGTGGATGCGTTTAAGTATTCAGAGGTTCTAAAATGAGGACTAAGCTATTGAAACGAATGGGCGGGCACCCCAGGGGCGGGGCGAGCCCACCGGGGCCAGGGGGGAATAATAATAAATACCGATAGGAATAAATGCAAG